>JAEEGF011523370.1_pt1 | contig 42107 bp, 28 predicted proteins | sample 9134171 | NCBI WGS metagenome assembly JAEEGF01 (sample SAMN16246542, study PRJNA631951) | gut metagenome | biome: gut microbiome; feature: rumen; material: AP-attached | host: Bos | place: Iran: Karaj | collected 2018-10 | reverse complement strand
GGACTTCGGCTTTCTTCACGTCGTAACCTTGTTCGAAAACGAGTTCGGCCATCACGTCACTAGCCTTGATAACACCTGTGCCACCGAGGCCTGCAAATTTAACGTTCATTACGCTCATAATTATTCAACCTCTCTATTAAAAGTTATTGTTCTTCTTGGCAGCGGCTTCTGCTTCGGCAAGTGCCTTTTCGGCCTTTTCCTTGTTCGCCTTGTCCCAGGCAAGGATGCTCTTGAGGGCGAGAATGCAGGGGCTCTTAGCAACGATAAGCGTGAGTTCGTCCTTTTCGAGGGATTCCTTCACGAGGCGCTTGAATTCTTCCGGTTCCTTGACCTGGTTCACTTCATAGACGTTGTCGAAACCGGCGACCTTTGCAACTTCCTTGTAGTCAATCTTGTATGCCGGAGAGTGGTCGAGGTGACGGCCCGTACCCGGGTGTTCCTGCTGGCCGGTCATAGCGGTGATGCTGTTGTCCAAAATAATGACAACGTGGCCAGTTTCGGGGCGGTTGTAACCCGCTTCCACGAGGCCGGTAATGCCGCTGTGCACGAAGGTGGAGTCGCCAATCACGGAGACGACCTTCTTGGCCTGTTCGCGCGGGAGCACGTTACGCAGGCCGATACCCATGCCGATAGCGGCACCCATGTCAATCATGTAGTCCATCGCGCTGATCGGCGGGAGAGCAGCGAGCGTGTAGCAGCCGATGTCGCCGGAGACGATGCAGTCGAGTTCCTTGAGAACCGCGAAAGAGCTGCGGTGCGGACAGCCCGGGCAGAGCATAGGCGGCTTACCCTTGACCGGAACCGGGTCCGGATTCCTGTCACCAGCGATAATGCGGCGGACGCGATTCACGTCGAGTTCACCAAAGCGGAAAATCGGATCAAACTTGCTTTCGCACTGGATGCCTGCGGCCTTGATGTTTTCAGCAAGCCACGGGTCGTTTTCTTCGATGACCATGAGGCGCTTGCCTTCGAACTTCTTCGCGAAATCCTTGATGAGCTGCATCGGCAGCGGGTAGGTCATACCGAGCTTGAGGATGCTTGCTTCCGGAGCAGCTTCACGAACGTGGTGGTAGCTGATGCCGCTCACGATGATACCGAAATCAGCGCTGCGCATTTCGACCTTGTTCGGGCCTTCGGCAACGTTCCAGGCTTCCATTTCGTCCATCTTGGCGCGGAGGCGACGGCCAGCCGGCTTGGAGAATCCCGGCACCATCACGTGCTGGGCGATATTGCGTTCGAAGTTCGGCACCATTGCCGGGAGTTCTTCCTTCGGCACGACGATCGACTTGGAATGATCTACACGGGTGGTCATGCGGAGGATAACAGGAATCTTGAACTTTTCGCTCGTCTGCATGGCGATACGGAAGAAGTCGTAGGCTTCCTGGGAGTTGGACGGTTCGAACATTGGGCAAACGGATGCCTTGGCGTGGTTACGCGTATCCTGTTCGTTCTGGGAGCTGCCCTGACCCGGGTCATCGGCAACAATCCACACCATGCCACCATCGACACCCGTGTAAGTTGCAGTATAGAGAACATCACTTGCCACATTCAAGCCAACCATCTTCATGGTGACCACACTGCGGGCATGTCCAAAAGCGGCACCGAGAGCGACTTCGGCAGCGACCTTTTCGTTCGGAGCCCACTGGGCATAGCCACCCAGTTCAGAGTAATCTTCCAAGATTTCGGTGGACGGAGTTCCCGGATAACCTGCGGCAAGCTGCACATTGCAATGACGCATGGAAAGGGAAATGGCTTCGTTGCCCGAAATCAGCATCTTTTTCGCATTTGGATCAAAAGCTGGCATGATATTCCTTTTTTGTTTTAATCGTTTTTTAAACGAACGCAAATATAGAAAATTCGATTTTGCACATCCTTAGCACAGACTTCAAGAAACACGAAAACAAGAAGTGTTTTTTTTACTTCAATAACGCCATCGTCTAATTGTGCAAGGCAAACCTGTCATAACTTTTTTTAGACAAATATCTCTTTTTTTAAAAAAAAACGTAAGTTGATAAACTTCTGCCTTCTTCTAAAAAAAAATGCTACGGAAACATTTGTTTTCAAAAAAACGTTTTTGTATATTATATTTTGTATTCATATAAGGATTTTTTAAGCATGAAATTGTTCAACAATTTTTTCACTGTAGCCTTAGGTGCTACAGCCCTCTTGGCCGCTTGTGGAGACAGTGGATCAGGCACCGACACAACCTCTCGATCTCCAGATACTCCAATCACTCCCGCATTTGCCGTGACAAGCTGTCAAGAAGTCACAGATGCAGCCGTCGCCACCGAACTGGAATCGGCGAAATCCAGCATTGACGATATTTTAAATGATTTTGGCAACGGCAATCTCAAGAATGCTCAGGCTGTCAGTGCTAAGACGAAGAACTCGTTCAAAGCGGTCTTGGATAAATATCCCGCCAACTGCGAAGCTCAGCTAGGTTATGCATTAAGCATTGTTACAGACCTTATCAACAACGTAACAATCAAGTCTTACATCGACACGGTCATGAACAAAGTTGATCTTATCGACATGGGAGTCGAAGACTTTAACAAGCTTCTTATTACTGGCGACGGAAAACTTCTCACGACCATGCAGCAAGATGCCATGGCAGCAGCAATTCCTTCCGTAGATTCGGCAATTATTTATATGAAAAACATCGTCAATGACGATAAATTCATTTGCCATTACAAATACGAAGACAAAACGTATGAACTTGACCGCGGCGAATTCGCACCCGCGCTTTCTTCTTTATACTTGATCAAGGCTCTCCTCACGTTCGAAGCTAGCCTCAATCTCGATTTTTCGGCAAACGGCAATTATGACTGGCTCAACGAACAAGCAGAAAAAGAACAGCTCACCAAGTCCACGGCAGACCAGATTATAGCCTTGATGGACAAGGGCAGCTCTTTCACGACCGTCCATAAAAATTGGAAAACCCGCTACAAGGATATCCCGAATTTGCTTGATTCTGCCGTCCAGTACGTTCAAGTTGGCTTGCAATACGGCATTGACGAATCCAAGCAGGGAACCGCAACGCAGCTGAACGACCCCTACATCGTTGGCGACGGCGAAATGGCCGACGTAAGTGCACGTGACTTCCAAAAGGCAATCGATTCTTTGGAATACTACCGCCAAAAAATCCACACCGGCGTAACGGTCACGCTCCCGGCGGGCTCCAAAGTTACCATCAACCTCGCAAAGTTCTTCGATGTAACTGACGGTTGGCAGGACTTTCTCCCTTACCACAAGTTCAACGATTACGAACAATGGTTCACTCCTGTTGACGGATTCTACTGGGGCGACAATCCAGAATACTCTTACGCCGAAAACGAACTCGAAAGAATCATTGGCGAGCAGATGAACAAGGTTTACAAATCGCCAGATACATACGTTGACTTCTATAACGGTTCTTCAACAAAAGTATGCATCGGCGTGAAGGCTAAAGACGGCTACTTGGATGACTGTTACAAGGTGAGCGTTGACAACTGTGTCATTACCTTTGGTGAACGTTCCTCGTATGGCGATGATGTAACCAAGTTTGCTCCCACGACAATCAAGCTAAATAGCGGCGTTTGCAAGACCGAAAATGGAGAGTCTTTGTTCGCAACGCCTTACAGGAAACGGGTTTCCAACGTGTTCTACTTTACGGACGCTCGGGGCAACAAGACTATTTCGCTTCAGGGACTCGCAAACGGCAAGGTCAATCTGCAAACGCAATGGACTCAAGCTTACTCCTTGGACGAAATCAAGCAATTTATCATCTTCCCCGATGCAACCTTCGGCGGGATTCTTCCGGGGATGACCAACGAAAAGCTTTGGAACATCATTGAAACGGAAATCGCGTACGACGAAGATTAAAGCAGGTCGTGGCATCCGTTAAAAAAATACTGATTGCAGCTGGGCTTGCCGCAAACGCGGCCCTCGCAATGCAGAACATTGGGCTCGCCGACTGCGGCGGGCTTTTTTTGCTACATCAAAGCGACAAACAATTTTCGATAAAGTCGTGCAACATCAGGGATTCGCTTAAAGTCAGCAACTTTGAATTATATGGGGCGTTTCACCATGTGACTGTCCAAGGCAGATACACCGATGGCTGGAGCGTCAAAAGCTTAAGCCAAATAAATGTCGCTAGTGCCGGTTTCGTGAGTCGCTACAAGTACATTACTTTGGGTGTTCAAGTCAACACGCTCCCGATGATAACGTCCAATATTTCGGTGCACCGCAAAGACTCGCTGTTCAGGGCAAACGTGAGCGTGTCGCGAGGTTCTATCCATCTGACAGAACTGAGCTGGATACCAGACAAGCAAACAGAAGTGGTTGGCACGATTCCAATCGATTGGGTATCGCATGTTCTATACAGGCATTTGTCCGCAGAATCAAAATTTGGAAACAATTACGTTAATTTATCATTAAATAAAATCCAAACGACACCACGCAATTCCGAAAAAGAACATTATATCAGGGATTCTGTAAACGTTCTTGCATTGAACGCAAAATACAGGCACGATTTTGGCATGTCGCGTTTGGATGCCAGTTACTTATTTGTGAACGCGGACGCAACACTTTACGGAATTTTCCACAGTGAAAATAGTCGCAAAAGGTTCTTATACGCTCCCCTAGAAGCCACGTTCCACTGGGGAAACGTCAAATGGAATACAGACAATTTGCAAACGCACTTGGAATACATTTATTTATCCGGCTCATTAAAATCAAACCCCAATCGTTTCTATGAATCTTTAGCACCCAACAGAATATTGCCCCCCTCGACTATAAAAGGGCTGTCTTTCGCTTTTTTGCAAAAAGTTTTCCGCATTGATGCTGACTTAGATGCATACGGATTTTTAGGCGGGGCATCTTACTGTTGGATTCTCGGAAAGCAAAATAAATTTATTCCAAATGTCGGGATAGATTTTTTCAAAGCCAATGGCGAAATAGATATAGACAAGAGAACCGAAACGACAAAAGTGATGGGAGCAAGCTATGCTTACAACAAAAACACGCAACAAAAACTGAGTAGTTTAGGGAGCGTTCTTTCGCTAGGAATCGAATACCACAAAAAAGGAAATGTCGATTGGTCAGTCGATTACGGAATATCTCAAATTATTCCATTTTACATAGACTACAAAAAATCTAACGCAAGCAAAAAAATTAGCGGCAACAACAAGACTTCGGACAACAACATTTCGTCACAACTCTTCCGCAACGGGTTTGCGACGCGATTGGGAATGAGCGTGAATTTTTAATACACGGGTCGTTTGATATTATTGATATTCACATTTCTTTTGATAAATTAAATAAGTTTTTTGCAATTAGATTCAACTTAACCTATTGTCAAGATATGGAGCAATCTAATGAGGCATAACTTTAAGCGACTTCACATGATCAACCGTCTTTTTCTAATATTTCGGAAACAATCTCTGCGGCAGCCCTTACCATATCGGGGCATATTTTTCCGAATAGACCGTTTGCTCTTGCAAATTCTTTCCCCTCTTCGTTCCCTAAATCGCAGCCAAGTAAATTGCGGCAGATATACGAACCTTTGCGTTTTTTAAACTCATCAAGGAACTGGACTGCTTTTTCGTTGCCTTTTGTGCGGCTATCAAGGTCATTTTCGTCAAACTGTCCATATTTTAATCCGAGCACCATGAGCGCTCCCGTACATGCTCCGCAGACTTCGCCCTTGTTCATTCCTCCGCCGAAACATGCACCAATCTGCAAAGCCTGCTTTTCTGTAATGCCGAATTGTTCTGCAAATGCAGCAAATACTGCTTGCGAACACTTGAATTTGCGTTCGAAAAGTTCAACCGCTTTTGAAATATTATCCATTGCTGAATTCTCCGACTGTTGTTAAATCAGAATTCCCAAATCACTTGCAACCTCCGGCCTTACAGCCGCACGCACGCTCACGCACCTTGCCCGAGTAGCAGATACCGTCCACGGCCGCCTTGAATCGGTGGCTGTTTCATCATTAAAAACTGTAAACGGAACTAAAGTTCCGAGCCACACAGAGCGCCGGGTCGGTATTTTATGAGAATTTTATTTTGTCGTTTACTATAAAACTACTTCTTGCTTGCAAGTTCTTCTTCGAGTTTCTTGTTACGGCTGTCCTGCATTTCGCAAACATTCTTGAGGTTGCTGATTTCTGCGCTCTGCTTGGCGATTTGCTCCTTGAGGTCTTCGCACTTGGCTGCAAAAGTCTGTTCAGATTCAATGCGGCTGCTCAATTCCTTGCGGAGGCTCTCGATTGAACTGCGGAGCTGTTCGATGGTATCGTTGGAAACGCTCTTTTCTGTTTCATCGACCGTTTTCTTTTCTGCATTTTCGGTGCAGTTCGAGATTGAATCATCGTCTGCATTTTCGCAAGAACAGCAATTAAAAAATTTTTTCGAAACAGCAACTGCGGCAGCGGCACCGAGAATTGCACCGACTAAAAAGCTATTCGTTTTCATGGTCAAACTCCTTTTTATACATTGCATCTAGTAATATCATTTAAACAAAAGCAAATGTCAAGAGAATTTTTTCATAAACGATGAAAATCCAGCTTCCTGTCAAAATAAAGACAACCCCGCAATCTTTCGGTGCGTTCTTGACATCGAAAATGCGGGGCAATCGTTAGCCTCTCGTCTGGAGAGGTGCAATTTTTAGTCTGGCTTATACGTGCTTGACTTTGTTTTCGCCTTCGTCCCAGTACTTGCTGTCACAAACAAACTTGTATTCGTAGTCGCCCGGAACGAGAGAAATCTTTGCAGTCCAAAGGCCGGTCTTCTTGTCTTTCTTGAGCATGTCTTTATCGACAGCCCAATCGTTGAACGAGCCAGCGACAGAAACTGTCGTTGCGAGCGGACAATCGGCGATGAATTCGACTTCTACTGTTTTCGGAGCAGCTGCTTTTGCGACCTTCTTTGCCGGGGCCTTCGCGACTTTTGTGGCCTTAGCCTTCGGAGCTTCTTTTACAGTTTCCTTGGCCGGAGCCTTGACTTCTTTTGTCGCGGCCTTTGCTGCCTTTACAGCTTTTTCTGCTTTGGGGGCGGCCTTCTTTGCGGGAGCTTCCTTGACTTCGGCTTTCTTTGTCGTAGCCTTTGCAGCAGACTTCGCTTCTACTTTCTTTGCTGCGGTTTTCGTAGCTTTCGCTGCAACAGCTTTCTTTGCGGCAGGTTTTTCTACTACAGTTTTGGAATTCTTCGACATGGATAATCTCCTCTTATTTCTTAGTAGAATCAAATTTAGTAAAATTTTTTTTAAATTTGTAGTATGCTCAAACAAATCATCGCACCCAGCGTCTTGAACGCTAATTTTCTCTCCCTCGGTGACGGCCTCAAAGCCATCGAAAACGGTGGCGCAGGACTTGTCCACCTTGACATCATGGATGGGCACTTTGTCCCAAATATCAGCTTTGGGCCGGGCATTTCCGCTTGCGTCAAAAAAGGCACCAAGCTTCCGCTTGATTGCCACTTGATGATTGAGAATCCCGAAAATTACGTGGGCGAATTTGCAAAAGCAGGTGCAAGCATCATCAGCGTGCATGCCGAGACGACAAACCATCTTGACCGCCTACTGCACCAGATTGCTGAACTCGGTGTCAAACCCGCCGTCGCCATCAACCCGGCGACTCCGCTCGAAAGCATCAAGTACGTGCTCGACATCGTGGATATGGTGCTCGTCATGTCCGTGAATCCAGGCTTCGGCGGCCAAAGCTTGATTCCGTACTGTCTCGACAAAATTCGCGAACTCCGCCAAATGAAACCGGAACTCGACATCCAGATCGATGGCGGCGTAAAACTTGACAACATCCTTGCCTGCAAAGAAGCGGGCGCAAACGTATTCGTCGTCGGGAGCGCCATCTTCGGCAAACCGGACCCCGAAGCCGTCTGTCGTGAATTTGTCAAATTAGTCAGCGGTTGCTAGTAATATTATAGCTGCGGCGATTAAATAAATTTTAGAACAACGTTATGCCGCACGGATGGTGATGCTGTAGCGAATAACTGGCGATGTCATGCCGGATCTATTCCGGCATCAGTTGTTCTTGTCGAGACGGTTTATATTACGTTTGCTATATACCTTGTAATCAAAACCGTCTCAGCACGCCCGCTCGGTAAAGAATCCCTAGCGTGTTTAGATAACGTTTGTAATTAATTTCTTCAAGGCACGAATTCTTTTGGCAGTATTCGTCTATCTCGCTAATGACAAGCGGTATAGCCGAGAAATTTTTTCTTTTCAAAATATTCAGTATCTTTTTGCGATTCTCGTTCGGCTTCTTGCTGCTTTGAATTTTTTCAATGAGCTGATAAGGCAAAACGTTCACTGAGCCTAGCGACGCTTCGTTCGGATTTTTCCAAAGAACTTCGGAGTATCCGTCATTGAAGAATATTCGTTTTACGTTTGGATTCGGTATGTAATAGCCGTAGCGGCGGATTTCTATTGCGGAATCGCGGTCCTGATAAAGGAAATATCCCGACTTCACGACCATCGTAATGGTGATGACGTATTCATCTTTTGCTGGGCGGATCCACTTGTCTTTTGCTTTGTCATAATAATAATCGACGAGAATTTTCACCCTTTCCAAACTGATAAAGTTAAACCGGTTCATGAGATGCTTGTATGTATTGCGGACATCTGGAGTCGCCTTTTTCAAAAGCAAATCGTTTCTTTGCATCAACTGTTCGTTCAATAAGTAAAAAAGACTTTCGGCGACAAATAAATCTTCGTCGTCGTACGATTCAAGGGCGCGTTTATCGTTTGCTTCCAAGACATGTCCATATACGGCAATAAATTTTGTGTTAGAACTATCCAGTTTTGATTGGGCCGATGGCAAACGCAACCGCTTTGAAATAATCGCATCTATCCTTTCTTCAAAGCTCTTTTCGATTTTATGCTCTTCTCCTCTCGATGATTCCGGAGATTCAAAAGCATAGGCTTTAGGTAGAACGAACAAGGCGAATATCAATAAAAAAAGGGTAGAACGTAAAGTCATACCCGTAATATATATTAATTGGTAGAAAATGAACTATGGGTGATTGCCTTTAAAGGTGTAACACCTCGTAGTGATTTGCGATAGGAACGTTTTTACCGTTCTGAAAGTTTATTTCACCACGGCAGCCGTGTGTCCGTTGTAAATGGCCTGCAAGGCACCGGCGAGGTAAGCGAGTGGAGCGTTCCAGTTGATAGCCACTTCGTTTGTCGCGTAGCTGCAACGGTTGTCGATGTAAGCTAAGGCGGGCTTGTCGGCAGAGGCGTAGTTTGGGCACTTCCAGAGTTCCTTGCCGTCGAGGTTGATGTCCTGCTTGCCCAAATGCGGACCGCCTACGAGCATGCCCGGCACCGGATCATCGACAAAGTCCGATTCGCTCACGCGATGGTGCGGGTTGCGCGGGCTTCTGTAGCCAAAGCCTGTAACGTACGTGATTTCCATCGGATTCTTGCCCAAGAGGTAATCGAGGCATTGCTGTGCGCCGTCCAAAAAGCCCTTGTCGCCTGTCAAGTAGTACGCGTGGAGCAATACAATTCCGTTGTTCGCCATGGCACTGTTGCTGCCCCAGTTCCAGCTAGACGGGAATGCCGGGAGCCTGTAAGCGCTCGTATCGCCGACATTGCGAAGTTCTGTTGCGACGTGGAGCAGTGTTTTGCGGGCCTCGCCGCCGAGTTTTGCTCCAAAATCCGCAGAATCAAGAGCCACATGGTAGGCCGCAAGCATGTTCACGTCTCCCCACCATGGACCGTCGGGCCTGAATTTGTACTGCTTCAAGTCCTTGAGGTAATCGGCCTTCTTTGTCGCACGGTAAAGCTCCGTCGCCGCAAAGGCAAATTCGTCCTTGCCGTCTTCGCCGCCATGCGTATAATTCCCGGTTTCTACGTCGGAGGGCTGCTTGTACAAAGCTTTCGGATGACGCTTTGCCCAGTAATAAGCGACTTCTGCCGCCTTGAGCATCCGTTTCGAAAATTCCGCATCGAACGGGGCATATACGCGGGAGGCTTGTGCCATCACGGCTGCAAAATCGAGTGTTGCGGTCAGGCTTTTTTCAATCGCGTAACGCAGGGCACCGTCGATTTCGGGCATCGTGCTAGAGCCGAACTTGAGCGACGTTAATTTGTGATAAACGGCACCGTCCTTGTCCTGCATCGAAAGCATCCAATCCAGATTCCAGCGGACTTCTTCTAGGAGCTCCGGCATCTTCGGGAATTCTCGCGGGATGTCCCAATGAAGGGAGTCCATGAATACCGGGAAATGTTCGTAAAGTTCCAGCAGCGTAAAAACGGTAATCCCGGAGTTCACGATGTACTTGCCGTAGTCCCCTGCGTCGTACCAGCCGCGCTGCGACTTGATAAGCTTGGCATCCGCCTTCTTCGGAGCCGCTTTACCATTCGCCTTCGCAACCACCGTCGCTGTCGGGAGGTCCGTGCCATAGACAATCACCTTGTCGTCTATATGGCCCGCCGCACGTGCCCACTTGCCTGCATAGCGTGTATCCAGAGCCATGCCTGCACGTTGGTAGTAGAACCATTTGAGAGCAGCCTTTGTCAAGTCCCCATAGACATTCTCTCCCACCACAATCGGATTCCCGATGTAGCCGTCCCTGAACAGGCGGTAAGTGCCCGGTTTCTTGATGGACGAAATGTCGTACGTCTGGACTTCTTCGCCGCTGTATTCCCAGTCATAGACCATCGGGGCTTCGAGCGTAAGCACCACATTGCCGTTCATGTCGCGGACCTCAAGCGGATTGGCGTCGTTACCGGGGATGACGACGGTCTTTTCGGATTCAGGGGCAAAACCAAGCTGGTTCACCAGTGGAATGGCAAAAGACGGCACCGCGAACGCTAACGCTGCAAATAGATGTTTACGCATACAAAACCTCATTTTTAGATAAAAAATACCTTTAATTTTTACAAATCGTACCCATACGCCCTATTTTAATGTTTACCATAGGCAACAATAAGTGTATCGAGTGTATCGCGCTAGACGGGAGAACACCTGCTACAAAGTAATCGCATCAAATTTTGGTCCAAAATCCTCATTCAAGCGTGTTAACAATATAGGGGCTTTTCAAAATTTTGCTCCTAAAGGATTACGCTTGGTGACGGATAAGAAAAAGACAAATCGTAAGAAATGTAGCACGAAAAGAAAAACGAAATCGCGGGATAAGGCATACTACATCGTTGAGAACGAACAAGGAGAAAAGTTTCTACTTCCGTATTACGCAGAGACTTTCCGCATGCTGATGGACGACAAAGAGACCATCCGAGACGTGCTCAACTGCATTCTCGGCTTTGACCACGATCATGAAATTGTTGACCTTGAATACGAATTCGAGAAGCCTATCGACATCTTCATGCCGGAAGACGACCCCGCCCGCCTTGACGTATGGGTATCTACAAAAGACCATAGGTTTTTCAATATCGAGATGCAAAATTGGGGACATACGTCTTTTTATGATCGCGTCCAACTGTACAATGCTTACCTGACTCTTCGCGGCAAGTACGAGTACAATCGCTCACAGTATTTCAAGTCGCTGAGCGAAGAAGAACGCAAGTACCGTTTTTACGAGCTGCCCGAAACAGTTTCAATCTGGTTCTGCAATTTCCGTATCCTGAAGTCACGGAAAATCTTCAAGGATTCATGGGCGGTGTATAGCGAGAACGATGTCAAAAGCAGCAACGAGAAAAAGCTAGCACTACCGATATTCACTAAAAATAGGTATATTGACGCTAGAGCGTCCGCGACTTCGCCTCGGCAATAAAAATATGCAAGCATATTTTTGCTGCTCTCGGCTCGCACGCTATTATAGTTGACTTGCCGAACTTCATTCGGTTGCGAAAGAAAATTGGTACGCGTGAAGATTACTGGCTGAAACTCCTGTTGCAGGGGCCACTCGAAGTTCCCGAAACTAGCGACCCGATTTTTGCGAATGCACGCAACCGGCTTCGCGTCAGTCGCATAAAACCCGAACTTTTTGAAAGCCATGGAGGCAAAGATGTTTGACGATAAACACGTACGAGAGGCCATCGAAGCCGAAGCCTACCTCAAAGGCGAAGCAAAAGGTATCGCAGAAGGTGAAGCAAAAGCGAATAAGAAGTTTGTAGCTCGAAACAAGAAGATTGTCGAATTTCTACGGGCAAATGGAGTGTCTCGTAAGTTGTTGACGGCAGCTCTCGCCATCAAGTAACAGACCTTTTACCCCGACCTCAGTGTTTGTCATCCTGGAGGCCGAAGGCCGATAGGATCCATATCTTTTCGCATGGCTCCCCGAATCGCAGACACGTACCTATCGCATATCTCTATTCTCATTATTTGCCACTCGGATAGCAATAAATTACCAGAAAGAAAAAACGTTAGTTTTTTCCAATCCGTGTGGCATAATTACACAGTTCTATTTGCCTACACGGTACCCATCGCAGATACGGCACCATTCGCAAATACCTCACACCCCAAAGCCCGCACCGCGGGCGACCCCATCCCCCCCCCACACCTCTCATCTCAACCTGTACAGCACGCATGCGATGTCGATAGCACGCGGGAGGCTCATTTCGCGGCTCATCCCTTGCGGCAAGTTGCGGAACCCGACATTCTTGATTTTTTCGCAGAGCGCGTTAATGCATTCCATGATGGTTGCGGGGGTAGAGGATTCGCTACTGTTCGAACCATTTGCGGGAGAGTTGTTGCTTGCTGCATTCTGACAAAGATTCAGCAGCATGAACCCGGCGCCAAATCGCTGTTGCTTATCGACGAGAGCTCCCGCCTTGGACGTGTCCGAAACGAGGAATCCTATTTGCAACAACGTGTCGCCTGAAATTTTCACTTTCACCTGACGCTCCACGGCAGAAGCGGGACGAAGCCCCGAAAGCAGCGGTTTCACGTATTCTGCAAAGTTGCGGCATTGCGGTTCTACGAACGCAGGCAATCCCGGCACGAGTTTTGTCGCATCGCCGGAGCCATTCCCGTCAACAGCTCCATCTGCGATTCCCGCAGCCTTGCCGTTCACTCTCGCGCATTCCGCCTTGTACGATGTCATGACGATAATGTTATTGGCCAAGTCCAAAAAGTCACCGCAAGCACCAGCCACCAGAATAAAACTTCGATTCTTGATTTCGCGGATGCGGTCTGTCAGCGGAATCAGCGGCTCGCGGTCATCTCCCAAAAGCTTCCTTACGCGCACATCGCGGATTAAAAAATTCACCGCCGACGAATCTTCGTCTATCAAGAACGTGTCGCTGCCTGCTTCCATCGCTTCCATCAAGTTCGCAGCTTCGCTTGTAGAACCCGACGCGCAAGCGGTCGTAAAGCATTTCGTCGAAATTCCGCCCGGCAAGTCACGCACGAACGGCGACAAGTCCGTTCCGCGAACGCTGCGGCCATCTTCGACGCCCACGCGCACAGCCGATTCGCTTATGACAACGCCTTCGCGTCCGTCTCCCGGAACATGCGGGTAAACAGCTTTCGTCAAAGCTTGCAAAAGCGTCGATTTTCCATGGAACGCCCCGCCGGTAATCACCGTGATGCCTTTCGGGATTCCCATGCCGCGAATCTCGCGACCGCAAACGTCAAGCGTCACTTCCATTTCCGCAGGAGCCTTAAACGGAACGGCCCCGTCCATCGGCAGTTCGCTCAGTCCCGACGCACGCGGGAGCACGGCTCCATCCGGTACGAACGCGCAAAGCCCGCGCTCCTCAAGTTGTGACAAGATTTCCTTGCGTTCCGCAAGCACGCGGTAATATTCCAGAAGTTCAGGCTCCACGCCCTCCGGTTTCGACTCGTAAGAATTGTATAACCCCGCCGACACCAAGTCCGGGAGTACCATCGTCAGAATCTCGGCGGCATCTTCCGCCTGGATTTTACGTCCGTCGCCCGGCAAACGCACTTGCAGACAGGCCCGCAATTCGCCGTTATCGACCCACAGCGAGTTTCGCACTAGCATTTCAGGTCCAGCGGAGTCAAAAATGATGGATGCGTCCTTGCCGGGATACTTTTCGCGTACCACTTTACCCAGTCTGCGGAATAGAAAATCGCTCAAGGCCAAGCGACGCTCGAAAGTGCCGCCCCATTCGCTAGGATAGCCGAGCATCTGCAAGCTGGATTTTATCATTATGCGGGATGCCGGTGCATACGGGTCACCTTGCACATGGAGAAAATCCAGCACAAAGTCCCCAAAGTCCCACGACCTGTCCGCGAGGGACTTGTAAAGCCCGTAATTTTTCCCTTGTAAACTGCGAATTTTTTGGTAAAGCGCTTTCATACGCAAAAAAGTAGTTAATCTATACCAAATATTTACGTACTTTTTACGGCACTTTAACACTTATTGTGTAAAAAAAGAATTAAATTCTTAGAGTCGAATAATTCATGTACAAGCCAAACAGGAGTTTCTCCCATGAAAAAGCTTTATATTTTTGCCTTGATGATGGCATTCCTCTTTACTTCCGCCGTCGCAGACGACGAAGATCCACCTCCGCGTGGCAAGTCCGCAACCATCAATATCATCACTGAACCGCCTAACAGTGACGTGTTCCTCGGCGGTGAACCTCTCGGCAAGAGTCCGATTAAGGACAGGGAAGTCAAGTCTGGCCGTCAGACGCTCGTCGTCATTGACCAGGGCTTTGAACTTGTCAACAAGCGCGTGAACGTTTGGCCGGGTACTGACACTCGCAACAACTTCGACTTCAGCACCAAGATTCCGAAGGGTCATATCAAGATTACGACGAATCCGCCGCGCTGCATTATCTTTGTCGATGGCGAACAGTCCGACAAGACCGACGGTGCAGAACTCGTTGTCCGCAACCTCGATGCCGGCGACCACACGGTTCGCGCCCAGTGCAGCAACCGTAAGAGTGCAGAAACGCTTGTCACGGTCAAGGGCGAAGAAACTATCGATGTTCATCTGGATGCAACGACTAGCTCCGGCAAGAAGAAGAAAAAACGCTAATCTTCGATTCGATAGCGAACGAAAAAATCTTTTTTCAAAGAACTCTCCTTTTGGAGAGTTTTTTTTGTATGTTTATAACAAATCATTTAACTTATCATTCCAATTAGGAGTATATAATGTCAAAAATTTGGATTCTCGCCCTTTGTGCAAGCATCGCCCTTCTTTCTGCCTGCTCTAGTGGTGGCGGTAAAAAGGTTACCCGTCTTGACGCCAACGAAGTCACGGACCTTTCTGGCAGCTGGAACGATACCGATTCCCGCCTTGTCGCCGAAGAAATGATCAACGATTGCCTCGGTCGCCCGTGGTACAATGATTTCGCTGCACAGAAGGGTTCTGTGCCGACTATCGTGATTGGCAAGGTCCGCAACAAGAGCCACGAACATATCCGCGTCGAAACGTTCATCAAGGATATCGAACGCGCCCTCATCAATTCCAGCAAGGCTGAATTTGTTGCGAACGCCAACGAACGCGAAGACCTACGCAATGAACTTGCCGACCAGCAGGGCAACGTCACCGACGAAACACTCAAGGATGCCGGCATGGAAATCGGCGCAGACCTCATGCTCACCGGAACCATCAACTCCGTCATCGACCAGGAAGGCGGCGAACAGGTGGTGTTCTACCAGATTGACATGGAACTCACCGACATCCAGAGCCACCGCAAGGTCTGGATTGGTGATAAGAAAATCAAGAAGTACATGTCCCAGAGCAGCGTGAAGTTCTAATTTATTATGAGCCTTCGGCTCTGTTAGGTTATAGGTTGTAGAAGGTAGAGTCAAGTGATTAGTGGTTAGTGGTTAGTGGTTAGGATTTAAAATCGCGGCGAAGCCGCCCTGTTTACTAACCACTGCTTACTGTTTACTACCTAATATCTAATACCTATTACCTAACACCTAATACCTTAACGGCTCGCAACTACGCGAGCATTTTTTATATAGATTTACCAACATGAAACGTTTATTCCTACTTCTTGTATCTGTAATTCTTTTCACGGCCTGCGCCAACAAGTCCATCACGCGGTACGAATCGCTCGCCCCCGTCTTTGAAAACGAAGGGTGCGAAGCCGCTATTGCCGAAGTCAAAAAGCAGAAAGATGATTTGTATGGAGATAAGAGCGAGTTTCTCTATTACTTTGACCTAGGTACGCTGTACCATTACAATGGAAATTACAAAGAGAGTGCAGAAGCTTTTGCCAATGCTGAAAAAATTTATGACGACCTTTATACGCGTTCTGTCACGAACGAAGCCGCCGCCATCGTCACTAATGACAACATCCGTCCGTACAGGGCCCGCCCCTTCGAAGTGCTTGCCCTTCACGAAATGCAAATCATGAACTACCTTGCCCAGAAGGATATCGACGGTGCTTTGGTCGAGGTGAACCGTGCCCAGAAGGCGATGACCGGGCTTTACCAGAAGGATAGCGACAAGACGAACGACAACGGATTCTTGCGCTACCTCTCCGCTATTGTCTATGAAATGGCGGGCGAACCCGATGAAGCTGCAATCGCCTATTACAAGACGGTCAAGGCTTACGACGAGAACATCTTGAACCTCCCGAAAGAAGCTCGCGAATTCATCATCGAAAACTTAAGACGTGCCGACCGCGTTGAAGACATCAATGCGCTCAAGCTCGACAATTCGATTGCGACTCCCAAGGCAACGGCGGCTCACGATCTCGGTCAAGAAATCATTGTGATTGGCTATGCCGGCCACGGCCCTATTCTCAATGAACTGAGAATGTCGGGCACTTACGTGAGCGGTGGACTTTTGAACCTCACCTACAAAGACAGCAAGACGGGCAAGACTCAAAGTACGACTGTGAATGCTGTTCCTGTCGAAGGAGCCTCCAACGGCCAGACTTTCCACATCAGCATTGCTCTCCCCGAGGCGTACTCTTTCAGAAGCCAGGTCAATCATTTCAGCGTTTCCGTCGATAATCAAGCTATCGCTCGCCCCGAAAAAGTAGTGGCGCTTGACAAGGAACTCGAAATGAACCTCAAGGACGATTTTACGAATACCATGACTCGCACGGCAATCCGCGTTGTTCTCCGCACGATAGCTTCTCAACTAGCAAAGAAGGCGATGAAGACGGACAACTCTCTTATCAATCTCTTCACGAGCATTGGCACCGATGTCGCCCAGAGCCAGCTCGAAAAAGCAGACCTCCGCATAGGGCTTTTCTTGCCGAATTCCTTCCAGATGACGAGAATTCCTGTTGAACCGGGTTCACACCAGGTGACGGTCGCCGCCGAAGGCGATGCCGGGAACACGGTCAAGGTTTATGATTTCGGTAGCGTAAACGTGAAAAAAGGCGAAAAGAAATTCATATTTGTGCCTGCGGTCAAGTAGTTGAATGCAAAAAACGCGAAAAAGCAACATTTTTATGAATTGTAAATACCTTTTTTCTAAATAATTATTTAGTTTCAAGGCAAAAACATTTCAAGGAGAGAAATCCATGAACTTCAAAGTCATTTTTGCTGCAGCATCTTTGCTTGCTACCCAGGCCTTCGCTATCGCAGGCATCGGCTTCCACTACAGCCCGAACGTCGGGACCACTCTCAAGAGCGGCAAGCAAGCCCCATTGAAGGTCAATGACAAAGAATATCCAGTCGAATTCAGCCATGGCGACTTTGACTACATTCAAGGTTTCGGCTTCAAGGCTTGGATCGATATCCTCCCGTTTGTCGATGTCGAAGGCACGTTCAACATCCAGTTCGCGTCTTATAACGCCACCCTTTGGGCCGATGGCGAACCGCATCGCTTGGAAATCGAACTCGGCGGCACCCCGTTTGCAAAGGCTACACCGAAGTTCATCGCCATGAACGCCGACATTTCTGTCACTAAGCCGTTCTCCATCCCGCTTTTCCCGATCCGTCCGTATGTCGGTGCCGGTCTTACCATTTATTGGAATACGTTCATCTTGAACAATGCGTTCGTGGAAGGCGTTCTTGAACGTTCTGGCAAGGATCTCTCCGGTAGCAGTGCAAAGGAAATCGCCGATGCTCTTGCTAAGAATGTTGTCGATGCCGCCAAGGACAAGGGCCTCAACAAGAGCGTTGGTTTCCACTTGCTCGCAGGTGCCCGCTTCAAGCTCCCGATTATCCCGATTGCAGCTTATGCTAACGTCAAGGTGTATCTCGGCGGTGAATACGATAGCGATATCGATGCCGGTCACGTTGCATTTGAACTCGGTGGCGGATTTGCCCTCTAATACTTTAATTTTGTATAATACTTTTAAAAACGCAGGTTAGAAGAGAGTAGGAATCAAGAATGACTCAGAATACAAGCAGCACGAACATCCTTATCATCGAAGATGAAATTGCCATTGCCGAAGGTCTCGTAGATCTCTGCGAACTCAACGGCTACCGTGTCAAGCATGTCATTGACGGCGAAAGCGGCCTTGCTGAAGCTCTTTCCGGACAGTACGGACTTGTACTGCTGGATCTTATGCTTCCGGGCATGGACGGCTTTACCGTTTGTGACAAAATTCGCGAAAAGGACAAGAGCCTTCCCATCATCATCCTTTCTGCAAAGAATTCGGATGACGATATCATCAACGGTCTCAAGTTCGGTGCCGACGATTACATCCCGAAGCCGTTCTCCGTGCCGATGCTCCTTGCTCGTATCGAAGCAGTGCTCCGCCGTAGCCGCCAGACGATGGAAAACGAAGGCAAGCTTGTAGCTGGGAATCTCCGCGTGAATTTCCGTGAATACACTGGCGTCCGCGGTACGGAAGAGCTTGCGTTTACTCGTAAGGAAATCGAAATTCTTGAATACCTCTGGAACAACCGTGATCACGCCATTCCGCGTTCCGAACTCCTCCGCAAGGTCTGGGGTTACGAAAATGCGGAATCCGTCGATACGCGTACGGTCGATATCCATATCACCAAGCTTCGCAAGAAAATTGAAGATGATCCGGCTCATCCGAAACTGCTCGTCACGTTCCGTGGCGAAGGTTACCAGATGCGTTCGGCTCCAGAATGCGAGAAGTCCGTATAAACAAGCTAACTACATACCTCTCTAGCAAGTTCAAGTCTCTCCGGAAACTTGTTCTTGCGTCTAAAGATCGTCTCATTTTTGTGGCGATTTTTGTCGTTATTGCGATTCCCGTAATCGTACTTTTAAGCCATTCCTACGCACAACTGCAAACGTCGTCGCTCTTCGGTTACAAGGAGCACGCGTTTTCGGTGTTGCAGAACGTGAACAAGAATATCACAGCGGATTTGGCGATTGAAGACAGGCGTTCTTATGCCGATTACCGCTTTATTCGCGCTGTTCCAGTGTTTGGCGGCGAAGAGATTACTATGTCCGAACTGGCGGAATTCCCGCAGAGGAGTCATTATGTGGGCTTGGTCGGGCATTTCCAGTTGGATCCGTCTGGTAATTTGAGCACGCCTGTTCTTCCGGATGGTGTTCTTGAAAGCATTCCCATGGTGGATAAGGACAAACGCGTGGCAATTCGCAACAAAATAGGCGAAATCCTCAATACGTCGGGATTTTCCGCTATTTCGTCTGCAACTACGAACTTGATTTCTTCTAGCAGTGGCGTGAACGGCAAAGATACTGCGCTCAAGAACGATAGTAGGCTTATCGACCAAATATACAAGCAGGATTTCGATATTGCGGGTTTGCAAAGGAAAAAGAAAAGCAGCAAGTCCCGTGTGGAACAAATTACAAAGACCGGCGATTTTGCATTCGGTGTTGAATCTACGAAGTTAGATACGACAGGCCTTCTCGTTCGTTTAATTAATACGGAATCAACGCATTCTATGGAAGTGGAAATCGATTTTTTCCAGGCTATAGTTGATTCTAGTTACATTATATTCCACCGTACGGTGAGGCGCGGCCCGGATGTGTTTATTCAAGGATTCATTGTCGATGCTCGTGTTTATCTCACGAACCTTGTCAAGAATGAGATTGAAAAGTACAAGGGTGTGACCAAGGGCAATCAGCAGGATCCTTTAGTCCTTGCGTTTTTCCATAAGAATAAATCGTTCGTTGCTTTCGGTGAACGTAACAACATAACGACGGAACTTCTTTCGGAAAAATTGCAGGCGCCGCTTTCTGACATTACGTTCAAAATGTTTACCACGCAAAAAGCGCCCGGCGGTGAATTTGTCATGTTCATTGGGCTTTTGATGCTAGCAGTGCTTGCTATCGGTCTCATTTCGATTTACCATGTGACGCAAAGCCGCATGAAGCTTGCTGCCAAACGCCAGGATTTCGTTTCTGCCATTACGCACGAACTCAAGACTCCGCTCACGGCTATCAAGATGTACGCGGAACTGTTGCAGAGTTCCTGGGTCGCAAACGAAGAGAAAAAACAGAAGTATTACGGACAAATTGCAAGTGAGGCCGACCGCCTTTCGCGACTGATCCAGAATGTATTGAACCTCTCCAAGCTCGATGGCAACCGCTGGAACGTGCAGCTGCGTATGGCTAAGCCTAAGAGTGTTTTGGACGATTTCGTATCGACTTACAGCAAGAACGTCGAAAAGCAAGGTTTCTCGCTTACCGTTTCCTCGGATACCGATGCAGACAACATCAGTCTCATGATTGACCGCGATGCCATTATGCAGATTCTGATGAACCTTGTCGATAACTCGCTCAAGTTCTCGAAAACTGCCGATTACAAGATGGTCAACGTCGAGCTTCGAATCAAGGATACGGACATGTACCTTGCGGTCCGCGATTACGGTCCGGGTATTCCGCCAAGCGAGATGAAAAAGGTCTTCCAGGAATTCTACAGAGTCGAAAACGAAATGACGAGGCAGACGAGCGGCACGGGCATCGGGCTTTCGATGGTCAAGAAATTGTGCACGCTGTGCAACATGACTATTGAAATTGAAAACGCGAACCCCGGCCTACGTACGAAAATACACTTCCCGCCGTTGTCGATTTAAGTGGTTAGTGATTAGTGGTTGGTGGTTAGGAACGTCATCCCGGACTTGTTCACTTTGACTACTTGCACTTTAGTGCTTAGTAGTCATGGTCCGCGAATGGGGACGGGATTTGTTTTTTTTTCATCCTTATAGCTCGTCGCTTATTGTTTATTGTCCATTACTCTTAGCCCAAACCCATTTACTATATTTTTTAGGAGTTCCGCTTTAAGCAGGAATCCAAAAATTCAGGAGATGAGGCATGACTCAGGACGATATTATCAAGAATCCATCGGATTATGATCTTTCTATCGAAACAGTGGGCAAGGGAACGCTAAAGTCCCCGATGAACGGCGTTCCGTTCGCTTCAGAAAATGACAAGGTCAGCTTGACGACCGACATCAACCTCATTTCCGATTACCTGGCGAAGGGCATTCCAGTGCCTTCTCTCGAAGCGGCTGGCCCTCGCGAAACGATTTTCCACGACCCGGCATGGACGCGTGCGGGCATTGTCACGTGCGGCGGTCTCTGCCCCGGTCTTAACAACGTCATCAAGGGCCTTGTGCAGGTGCTCTGGTTTGACTATGGCGTAAAGAACATCTTCGGTATTCCGTACGGCTACCGCGGTTTGAACCCGAATTACGGTTATTCTCCTATTGTGCTGGACCCGGATGTCGTCGATGCCATCCAAGAAGACGGCGGTACGATTCTTGGAAGCTCCCGTGGCATGCAGGACCCGTCCATCATGGTCGATACGCTTATGCGCTTGAACATCAACATGTTGTTCTGCATCGGCGGTGACGGCACGCTTCGCGGGGCACATGCCATTGCCGAAGAAATTAAGAAACGCAAGCAGCCTATTTCCATTATTGGCATCCCGAAAACGATTGACAACGACTTGAACCTCATCGACAGGACTTTCGGCTTTGAAACGGCTGTGCTCAGTGCGACTGACGTGATTACAAGTGCTCACATCGAAGCGAACGGCGCCTACAACGGTCTTGGACTCGTGAAGCTCATGGGCCGCGATTCCGGATTTATCGCCGCATACGCATCGCTTGCAACGACGGTCGTGAACTTCTGCTTGGTGCCGGAAGTTCCGTTTGAACTCGAAGGCGAAGGCGGGCTTTTCAAGGCTCTCGAAAGCCGTTACGCGAGCGGCAAGACGCATGCCGTGATTGCCGTTGCCGAAGGTGCTGGTCAAGAACTTTTCAAAGATCAGGAAGAACGCCGCGATGCTAGCGGGAACGTGCTGAAAAACGATATCGGTGAATTCTTGACCCGCAAAATCAAGGAACATTTTGATAGCGTCGGGAGAGAAATCAACATTAAATACTTTGACCCGAGCTACATGGTACGTAGCATTCCAGCCAAAGGCACGGACGCAATTTTCTGCTTCCAGCTAGCTGAAAGTGCAGTACATGCAGGTATGGCCGGCAAGACGGACATGGTCGTCGGCAGCATGAATGGGGCGTTTACGCATGTTCCTATAGAATACGCGGTCAACGAACGCAAGAAAATCAACCCGAACGGAACGCTTTGGCACGCCGTTCTTGGAGCAACGCGCCAGCAGGACTACTTCTCCGGCAAGGGCAAACGCAGCAAATAACCATCAAACCATTTATACATTATGCTAAAAAAAGAAGAAAAAGTCATTATCCGCACAGCCTTGATGGAATACCGCAATCTTTTGTTTAAGACGTTCCATGGAACCGACGAAGAAAAGACGCGTATTGCCATGGTGAACAAACTCCTCCAGAACTGGAAAGTTTAAAGTACATGAAGATTATGCCCAACATATTCCTCGTTTTGCTTTTTGCCGTAGGCTTTGCCAGCGCAAACGAGCATTTGCACTTGGCGGATTCCTGCTATGCTGCAAGAGCGTTGCATGCAAGTGGTGTCAAGGCAAATCCCAAAAATGCGGAAATCATGAAGGACGCGTACAAAAAGGCGATGGAGGACCCTTCTGTGCTTGAAAAAGCGACCGAAGGTTACGTCAAGTCGCTGTATTTTTCTTTCAGGTTCGTCAATTTTGATAAGAACCTGCGGAAGGAAAAACTCGACAGCCTTAAAATTGTGAGCGAATCTGCTTACAATAAATTCCCCAAGAACAAAGAAATTGCACATGTGTATGCAAGTGCCCTTTCGATATGGGGGAACGAACGCGGTGCCCTCACTTCGGTAAAAGAAGGGGTTGCCACAAAAGTTCGCGATGTCGCTACCGCTGCAGAAGACTGGCAAGTTCTCGGGCGTGCTCATACTGTCTTGCCTTACGTCCCAGTTATCTTGACATGGCCCGATTCCAAGCTTGCAGACAAATACCTCAATCTCGCACTCGAAAAGAACCGCAAGGACGTTTATAATTATTACTACCTTGCCGACTTTTACAACAGACAAAAGCGCTATGACGATGCTGTGGAACTGATTGTGCAAGGAATGGACTTGAGTATTCGTCCTGGATTTGTCTTTGAAGATAAACGCGGTCGTTGGCATTTACAAGAACTTTGCAAGACGATTTATAGCAAACAAAAGAAAAAATTGTCGCCAAAACATTTGGAAGACTGCGAAAAAATACAGAAAAAGTCTGAAACTGGAAAAACGTAGCAGTTGTTTTGCCTTTTTTAAAAAATGTAAATAAAATTATCCATTACCAATAAATTTTAGTATATTACAAAAGAGACTAAAAGGAGGAGTGGATAAATGAAAATCTTCAAGACATTAATAACGACAATTGCGGCTTGCACCGCATTGAGTGCGTCATTTGCATGGGCTGACTTGAAAAAATCGCAAACGGGCGATGACGTTTGTTCACCGAAAATCCACTTTAAACTCCCTAAGGGCTGGTCTGACGCCTATTTGATGATTGGTGGAACCGGTGTAACATTCCCTAAAACCAGACTGGCTGACAACGGCTGGACGATGCTTGATCTCGGCAACACAAAGACCGACGACGACTCCTATTTCTACATCAGCGGTGTCAACAAGAACGACTGCTCTAGTGGTAAGTGCGTTACAAGAAATGGTGTCAATGTAAGGCCGAATAATGCAAGAACCGAAGGATTTTCTTGCAAAGATGTCGGGGCAGATGGTGAAATTTGGATTCAGGAACACCCGGATCTCCAAAAAGAAGGTCAGGTTTACGTAACGACGCAAAAACCGAACATCAAAGAGTTTTACGTTTTCTTGCCTGAAACAGCAATGTGGTATGCAAGCATGCCCATCATTGAAGAAGATGGCATGCCTCATGAAATGGAAATTGACTCCGAACACTGCGGTTGGTTCGTTCGTCGTTATATCGATGAACCGCTCCCTAAAAATGCAATCATCTACAGCAAAAATGATTCTGGTAAAAAAAGAGCGATTGGCATGGGCGGCGAAAAAGCTTTAAACGAAGGCGAGGCGGCGGAACCGATTGTGTTGGCGGACTTATTTGAACTTTTCAAAACAGACCGTGATTATCATGACGCTGTTTATTTCTTGGCTGACGAAAGGCAAGCCGATGCCTTGGGCGTTTACTCTTATGGTTGGTCTGCAGTACAGCCAATTGGCGCTGTTGGCAATTGTTCGTTTGTTACAACATTCATCATCTACGATACCGATGCCAGTTTGCATCCGTCGTTCTCTTGTTGGGGTCAAGGTGGCGAAGGTTGCCAAGCTGCAAGCGGAACGGCTGCACAAGGCGTCGATAAAGCGACCGCCCTTAAAGCTATCAATGATTGCATGGGCGTTACCACAGGATTGGTCGAATCGACTTTGGGAACGGATAAAAAGCCGAAACTTTCGGCGGCGGGCAAAAAATGCTTTATGGACGAAAAGTATTTCAACCAGCTATTCAATTACACCGAAGGCGTGAACGAAATGAGCTGCTACGACATGCTGTTTGGTCTTTCAAAAGATGGCAAATGGGAATTCGACTCCGATAATATCGCAAGCTACGGTCTTAAAACTCCTGTTAAAGGCGGTTTCTATCCTGTAGAAGCAACGTCAGACAAAGATCTTCGTTATGCGGATCCTCTACAAAAACCGCTGCCAGCCGCACGTACAAAACGGACGGCCGAAGGTCCTGTATATTGGGGACCGGAACTCCGTAAAGCAGACCCGACAGAACAAGTTCCTGCAATCAACCTTTTATGCAATGGTGCTGGCTGGGATAAAGGATTTAACTGCAATGGGCTTTTTGCCGATGGTGAAAGCACAGAATCTTTTGTGAAGGAAAAACTGAATCTTGATCCGCAAGCCTGCGTGTTTGGCTGGAGTTGCGATGACGATGCTTCCGCTCCCGAAGGCTGGTCTGTTTATGCTATCGGCACGGAAACTTCAAGTGTTCAGGCTCAAGGCGAAAACGTCACGCACCGCTGGACATCTGAAGTCGGTAAAGATGGTAATGGAGGCCGCAATCAGCATTTCTGTGCAGAAACTCACGCGACATTCCGCTTTAGCAAAGGGCAGAAATTCAGCATCAGCGGAAACGACGACATTTGGGTGTTTATTGATAACAAACTTGCTATTGATATCGGAGGCACTCACTTAACTGCACCGGGGTACGTCGATTTGGATAAGTTTATGCCCAATGCCATTGTGGATTCGCTTTACGATATTGACATTTTCACCTGCGACCGTCGCACAACATCGAGTAACTTGAGCATCAAGACGAATATACCCCTTGCAAATACAGGAGATATTCTTGAATCTCTAGTAGATTCCAAAATTACCGATTCCTTGGCGATGAATAAAAATTATCGAATCGGTTATAAGAAATCTTTACCTTGTATAGCATCTCCTAGAGACGCAAAAATTATTGAATACAAGCCCAAAACCCACATTTCAGAACCAATTAGATTCATATTCACTAAAGACAAAACAGGACAAGATTCCACCCAAATACTTATTAGTGAAGCTGACTTTGAGGCAAATCCAAAGCAGTTCTGCGAAGGGGACGTTTGTGGTATTAACGTCAGCACACCGGATACTCCAATAATTAACGATGAAAAATTGAAACAAGTCTATGCCCCTGGCGAATATTACCTTGTCGTTAAAGTCGGGGACCATACGATCGCTATCGATGTCGATCTTGAAAATACGATGGGTGTCGCAAATCGCGGAATTGCACTCGATGCGCCGTCGTTCAATGTCATGAAAACGGGAACGCTTGAATTTGCAATTGTAACAAGCGAGCCGAACAATGCCAGTCGCTATGCCGTCATGGACATGAAGGGGCAAGTTCTTTCCGCCGGAACGTTAAACAGCAACGAAACCCGCATAAAGGTATCGACTGCTGGCGCATACATCGTGAAAGTTGGATCAAAGTATAAGCAAGTCCATATGAAGTAGAAACGAACTTACAGAATTCAAAGATTAAAAAATCCTAGTGTTCACTGGGATTTTTTTCTTTTTAAGGGAACGTTAGAGAAGTCTCAGGGTGACGGCGTGAAGGTCTTATCCGTGAGCAACAAAGCTCCGGGGAAGTATTCATGGGCAGTGATTGGTGATGATGAATATGCTGCTCGAGATTGCTGTAAAGTGGTGTCTGGAAAATGTATAGATTATCAGTATTTTGAAAATATTGGCATAAAATTATCAAATATCAATAACCATATTTTCAAGCAGCTTCACATTCATGAAATCGTAGCGAGACGTGATACGAGAATGTTGAATCCTTATTATGGTTATGCGTCCTACAGATATTCTTGGAATGGTTCGCTTGTTCCTGATGGTCGTTATGCGATTTCCATTGAGCATAAGGCGCTGTCAGTGGCGTGAACATCCTTCTGAAATAAAAATGATTAAATTGGCCGTAAATGATGCGTTTGTATCATTTACGGTTATTTAGTTAGTGTTTTATGTGGTTTGAAATCGTAAAAATTTTAATTTTTTTAGATTTTTGTATCATTGTATATTGACGTTTGATAATTTTGAATGTATATTCTTTATCATGAAGCCAATTGTCGAATATAATGATTACCGAGCCTATATGGCGGACTTTTACGAAGAACGTAAGAGGACTTCGGCTTTTACGTGGCGCGAGTTTGCGAAAATTGCCGGTTTCACGTCACCCTCGTACTTGAAGCTCGTTTGCGACGGCAAGAGCAGCCTCAGCCGCGTGACGATGAACCGGGTCGCAGTCGCCATGGGGCTTGTCGGCTACGAAATCGAATACTTCGAAGCGATGGTGAATTTTGGCAATGCCCAAAAGGACGATGTCAAAAAAGAATATCTCGACAAGATGATGTCCATTTCGGTCGCGAATAAGGTACGCGTGATTGACGAAACCGCATTCGAGTATTACGACAGCTGGAAAAATCCGGTCGTGCGAGAACTTGCGCCCATGATGCCGGGAGCTATGCCGGGAGAAATCGCCAAAGCATGTACGCAAGATATCAATGCGTCTGAAGTCCGCAAGTCGCTTGCTTTCCTTGAAAAATCCGGATTCCTCAAACAGACGGACGAAAATGTCTATGAGCAAACGGACAAGGCCGTTGCCGGTTCCAAAGAAGCTTTGCCGCTTGCCATCCGCATGATGCACCGCGAGATGGGACGGCTCGGAATCCAGTCCATCGACGAATTTAGTCCCGAAGAACGAAACGTCTCTGGCGTTACGTTAGGCGTAAACCACAAGGGCTACGAAGAAATCGTGAAAGAACTAGACGCATGCCGCAAGAAGATTATTTCGATAGCGGCAAATTGCGGAAAGCTCGACCAAGTTTACAGATTGAATTTACAGTTTTTCCCGTTGTCCAAGAAAATCAAGGAAAAAACGGAGGAGTAATATGAATAAGAAACTTTATGCGTTATACGCTGTCGTATTTTCGCTGACAATGCTTGCTTGTTCGAACGATTCTATTTCGGGATCGTCTGAAGATCCGAATGCAGTGACTGCTGAAAATGATTCTTCGTCAAGCAGCTTAGATGGCGAAACGTCATCTTCTGCAATTCAGCCCGAAATATCGTCAAGCTCTTCGGCAAAAAAATTCTCTAGTTCCTCTAAATATGTTCCTGTCCTCTGCAAAGCCAGTGTAGATTGGGGCTATGACGGCTGCTTAGTAAAACCAGCAACAGGAATGGGCGATTTATGGTCGTATGGTCTAAAAGTAAAAACGGACGCTTATGCAGATGACCCTTCCAAATTTGGGAATCGTGCAGGAGAGTTTTTTGTAGAGACAGATTCTATCGAAGGTGGAGAAACTAAACTCTATTGGTTTGGGTCTGATAGAAAACCTTCTAACTTTGAAAGTTGCAGCCTTGAAGGTTACATTCATGCTAATGTCCGGTGGGATAAAGGAGACCTTCCTTATGAGGTGGGGCATGATCCTTATTTTAACTTAGGCTTTTATGTAGCGGGTTTCGATTCCGACGGTGTTGCAATGTCAGCGGATATCTCCAACTGGAACGGAATGTGTTTTGTTTATTCTGGTACAACGAATCCAACAGTGCAACTTGATTTGGGTGATTCTATCAATAAAAAATTGGGGAATGCTTTGCCGTCAGTGACTCTGTTTAACAAACAGGAACCGCAATGCTTCGAATGGAAGGATTTCAAACAACCTGCCATGGAGAAAAAATATGAAGTTATTTCTGGCGAAGAAGCTGCAAAACATGTGGAAAAGGTTGTACTCCATTTCCAAGCTTTACCAAGAGAATCTTTTGGCGATGCTGGGGATATCCTCATTTTGGCTATTGGCACAAATAGAATAGATCCAAATCAATCTAGTTCTTCATCCGTCCAATCATCTAGTTCTTCGGAAAGCGACCCGTGCAAGGAACGGGGCGGCAAGGACTGCGTTGTCAGTGGACGCGGAGACCTTTGGTCTCCAAACAGTTACTACGTAAATACAAGGCTATATACGGATGGCACATCTAAATATGGAAACGACCGTTCCGGTTACTTCTTCTTTGAAGATGGTTCCGCAAAAGGTGCTGAAACATGGTTTGAATTTTATGGAACAGACGAAGTCATTACCGGAAGTACTAAAGATGGGCGTCCTCGTTACTACGTAATTGATAATTTGTCTGCTGGTTTGGATCTTATGAAAGGAAGCATGGACAGTGATCCGTTTTTTGATATCGGTTTTTATGTAGCCGGTTTTGATACAGATGGCAAAATGCTTTCAGCCAACATCCAAAACTGGAACGGAATTTGCGTTGTTGCTAATTATGAAGGGTCTAACGATATAAGGCTTACGATGCAAATGGATCTTGGGGATTCAATCAACTCTAAAATAGGCGATGCTTTGCCGGAAGTGGTTCTTGAAAGCAGTGATTCGACTCAATGTTTTGAATGGAATCAATTCAAGCAACCCACTACGAATAAAGAACACGAAATTATTTCTGGCGAAGAAGCTGCTAAACATGCTGCTAGAATAATATTCCATTTCCAAGCATCTTCAGATGACGACCTTGTCGTGTTTAACATAACCGCTATCGGCACGAACAGGGATGATTAAGTTACCGCCTTTGGCGTAATGTAATCAGAGCCTCAACAACCGACCCCGGCATCCGTTCGACAGCGCTCAAAGCTGGCTCTAGCCGGGGTGACAAAGGACAAATGAAAAATACTAATGTCTTTTACTATATTTTTTTACAAATAAGTTACAAATTACCCCTTGCCGGCATATTCAAATATTGGTACATTACCGCATGACCCTTAAGTAGGCCTCAGGCATCCGAAATTTTTCGGATGTTTCTTTTTATTTGGAGGCTAAATGAATCAAGGACAAGCTCCTTCCCGCGATCATGATGGGTTCTTCCATTACGTGTATGGCGTTCCTAAAAATGCCAAAACTTTGTTGAACATCTGCCGCAAGAGCAACCATAATCTTGACCGGATTCTTTCCGATGTTGATTTGAATACGCTTGTGCGCTTGCCGGGGTCGTACAACGAAGTGGGCGAACGTGGTGAAGCCGATATCGCATTCAAGGCCCGCATTTTGAATGGCGGGGAAATCAATGTTGGCATTCTCATGGAACACAAATCAAAAAGAAAGAAGAGTGTGCTCAATCAAGTGGGGCGTTATGCCCTCAGGGTCATTATGGACCATGATGACGAAGTTTTCAGTTGGATTCCCACAAAAGCGATTATCATCTACAATGGGCCTACAGAATGGGATCCGCTGGCTGAATTCCGTAAAAAAGCTCGTGCTAAGTTTCAAGGAAACGAACTGCCTTTCGAATGCGTTCTTGTAAATCTCGCGAACATTGATGAATCCGTCTGTCTCGAATCGGACACTCCCTCTGCGGCCATCGGGGCGATTGCGATGAAATACGCCTTTAACCCGGAGGGGTTCAAGGCTGCAATTTCGATTGTGGAAAAAATGCTTCAAAAAATGCCAAGCGAAGAACAGACTACTCTTATCGAAAAAATCATATTATATTTAGGAGAGTATATTGATGAATTTGCTGTGGAGGAACTTCAAATGGCATGGAAAAGTATCGGACAAAGGATGGGCTTTGTAAGTGCCGGTGATGCCCGCCGTGCCGCTGAAAAAGAAGGTCGTAAAGAAGGATTTAAAAGGGGGCTCGCAGAGGGGCGTTCGGAAGGACATGCAGAAGGACGTGCAGAAGGGCGTGCAGAAGGACATAACGATGCTTTTGATGCGATGCGTAAAATTGGGATTTCCGAAGAAAAAATTCAAGAAGCTATGGCTTTGCTAAAATCCTAGTGTTTCATTGTGACGCAAAAAAAATGACGGATTTTAATCCGTCATTTTTGCTTTAGATCCTCGCCTTAGTTCGACACGTTCACTACAAGTCGCGAGGATGACGACTTCGTCGTTACTTCTGGGCCTGAACGGCAGTCAAAGCAATAGTATAGACGATGTCTTCGACGAGTGCGCCGCGAGAAAGGTCGTTCACCGGCTTGGCGAGGCCCTGGAGCATCGGGCCGATAGCGATTGTGCCGTGAGCGCTGCGCTGCACAGCCTTGTAGCCGATGTTACCGGCAGAGAGGTCCGGGAACACGAACACGGTAGCCTTGCCTGCGACCGGGCTGTTCGGGGCCTTGAGGGCGCCAACGCTTTCAACGGTTGCGGCATCGTACTGGAGCGGGCCATCGACGAGCATTTCGGGGCGGGCGGCCTTGGCTGCGGCGGTTGCTGCCACGACGAGGTCCGCATCCGGACCCTTGCCCGAATTGATGGTGCTGTAAGAGAGCATGGCAACGCGGCTCGGGAGACCGAAAGCCTTTGCAGTGTCATCGCACTGGAGGGCGATATCGGCAAGTTCTTCGGCGAGCGGGTTCAGGTTGATGGCGCAGTCACCGTAGATGTAGGTCTTGTCCTTCATACACATGAAGAACACGGAGCTCACGGACTTGACGCCTGGAGCGGTACGGATAATCTGGAGTGCCGGGCGGAGCGTATCTGCCGTGGAGTGGATAGCGCCGGAAACGAGGCCATCGACTTCACCGAACTTGAGCATCATCGTCGCAAGCATAACGTTGTCCTTAAGAGCGGCACGTGCGGATTCCGGAGTCATGCCCTTTGCCTTGCGGAGTTCCACGAGAGTCGGCACGTACTTTTCGGCAAGCTCGGCGCTCGGTTCGATGATTTCGATATTGGCCGGGAGCTTCACGCCTACAGATTTTGCCGTAGCTTCGATTTCGGCTTTCGAGCCGATGAGAACCGGCACGGCGATGTTGCGTTCGACGGCGAGGCATGCTGCCTGCACGGTACGCGGTTCGGAGCCTTCCGGGAGCACAATGCGCTTCACGCACTTGGACGCCTTGGAGAGGAGACTTGCGCGGAACATGGCCTGGCTTACGCGGCGTTCTGCAGCCGGTTCAGCAAGGTCGGCTGCGAGGCATTTTTCGCAACGGAGCAAACGCTTGGGGCAGAAGAGTTCTGCATCTTCGCCATCGGCAAAGACCTTGGCATCGAGAGCGGAGGCGAGATCGTCGTTATACTTGTGGGCAATGACATCGTTCATGCCTGTTGCGCCTTCCACGATTACGGCATCGACTGCATCGAAATCCTGCTTGAGGAAATCAGCGCAAATCTTTTCCATGAGCACGGCGGACTTGCCGGCCTTGATTTCTGCGACGCTATCGGCGGCGTTGACGACATCGAGCGGCTTATAGACCGAGGCGATGAGGCCTGCCTTGGTAAGGGCATCGACAATTTCCTGGACTTTGGCTTCCATCTTCTCGGCAGCCGTGGCGACTAGGTAAACACGATTCATTTTTTTTCTCCAGTTTTTGAATTTTCTAGAGTAAAAGTAGGATTTTTTTTGTCTGGCGGGCTAGAACAATTGCTGAATATCGGGACTTGACCGGATTCTTTGTGGCCCCCTTGGGATGACTCGTATGGATCCTATTGCCCTCGGCTTCAGGGGACGATCCCAACCTCCAACTTCTAACTTCGTACTAATCCCTAACCCCTATAACCTACAACCTAAAAAACGACTAACGGCCAAAGACAAATGTCCGAAATGTTTATTTTATTTTACGATATTTAGAATTTATGCAAAATACCCAATATGGGTATGTAATAATTATTTAAAGCATGTTGACTTTGGATTTTTATTTTTATTTTTAGAGATACGTGTATGGGAAACACTGTGGGATAGGGGGAAATTGGTCTTTCTAGGAGTCGCCGATGAGGTTCATTGCGCTTTTTAACAGGGTTTTGGTGTGTTTGGCGGTTTTTTGTGCCTGTGCTTTTGCTCAGACGGTTGCTGTGGCGCATATCATTTACGATGGCAACACTTTGCAGTTTGCCGACAACGAAAGCAATTTCGTGTATAGATCTGTCGAGAAGGACTCGGCGGGCTATTTTGTCATTTCGTTCGACAATGAGCGACTTGCCGAAGGCAAAAAGGACGTGCGCCGTTTACGTTTCGGCATCGGTTGCAGCGGCAATACATGCGCCACGGACTTGAGTCCCAACAACAAGCCTACTCTCGGGGAGCTCTTCCCCGGCTATAGAGAGAGCGATTATGTGAATAACAACGAAAAAAAGACTCCTAAGCAAGAAGTCTGGATTGTTATCGATGACGGTTCGTTGACGTATTCCCCGACGAAACCTCAAACGACCTCCAAACCCAAGACCCACATACGATTCCTTGCTCCATGGACGAATACGAATGCGATTTTGCACGTAAACGGCTTGGAAAAGCCTATGAGTCCGGTCGGTTCCCCGTATTGCGGTTGGTTCGAAAGCAAGCTTACGAAACCCCTTGATTCTGCAAGAGTTTATTTCCGGCAGACCATCGGTTCGACGTATGTCGGAGTGGAAGGGGCGACTGAAGATAAGTCTGCTGTAGAGCCTATCAACTTGGATTCGGCAATCGCCGTTAGCGACACGGTTTGGGTCGTGGCTTACCTGTATGGCACGCCTGAAGTTTATGTCGAGTATCCCGGAGTGCTCGGCGAATGCCTCCCGAAGATTCTCCCTGTGATGATGTTCGACTGGTATGACGGCTCTATCAGTTCAGACGGTTCAAAAGACGGATTCCCTAACTATGGTGCTAAAGGCGGTTCTGGACGCACGGGCTTTGATATTCGCGGAGTGCCGATGTATGGCAATGGCACAAGCCAGGACTTTGGACATGGCGGCTGTGAAGCATCGCCGATGACGGGAATGGTCGAAAAACAGCTCGGCCCGAACGGGGTGCCGGTGATGTCGAAGAATTTCCCCAGTGACTGCAAAAATTCATCGCACCTCAATAGCTGGTTCCTTCCCGAAATCATTGCCGAAAAAGACGGCAAGCAATATTCCAATGTCACCTGCCGCGACCTCGAATTGACTCTCACGGATGATGGTTTCTGGCTTGGGCAGAAAGATGACGAAAGCCCGGAACACGGCTTGTTCTTGCTAGACGACTTCCGCTGGCTCGATAGCGCCCATACCGTCGAAAACCCGCATTATGATTCCATCAGCGGAGGAAACGACGTTCCGGGACATCACAACTTCGGCTTTGCCATGAAGATTCAAGCAGAATTTGTCTATGTCAAGGGTCAATACTTTGAATTCAATGGCGACGACGATGTCTGGGTGTTCATCAACAACAAGCTTGTTGTTGATATCGGCGGACAGCATAGGAAAGTCAAGAAATCCGTAAATTTGGACGACCTTGGACTTACTCCGGGCGAGACTTACCCGTTCCACATTTTCTATGCCGAACGAAAACGCAACCAGTCGAACTTCATGATGAGAACGTCCATCGACTTGAAGGTGGAATCCAGCATGTCTCTTTCGGATTTTTCTACGGATTCGACGCTTATCAAGAAACAGGTATGGCAGATTATTCGCGAAAAGACTCTTGCGTGCGATTTTTCCGCAAACCCGGATCAGGTTCGCCAAGAACGCGGCCCTTCGAACTTTACGCTGTTTGGGAAGAGTCTCCCATCGACAGGAATTGCATTGAGCAAGCTCGATTCGCTCTACTATAGTGGCATCACGATTACGGACGATTACACGTTCCTTACCATCAATACGAAGAACATTTCCCGCATGCAGGCGCTCCCGCCGGGAACTTACTACGTGCGCATATCCCTCAAGAACAACCCGAAAGAGTACAAGGATGTGTATTTTGTCGTCCCGCCGACGGAACTCCCGAACATCGCTTTTGCAAACATCATAGATTCCAACTACAAAGTGTTTGACGTTGTTTCGCAAGATTCGCTTTCCTTCGACAAATTCTGGAAACCGCTCGGAACGGAATTGAATCGCGATGTCAGCAGCGATACGCTCCCCATCAACATGAACAAGAGCGAAAAGCTTTGGGCGGGCCGCATTTATCCTATCAACGTGACTTATGTTGAAGACTGGGCTTTGAACTATAGCGGGATTACCATCAAGGTGACTACGTCGGATCCGAAGCTTGTTCCGTGTGATTCCCTCGGTAACGCACTTGCAAATGGCGAGTTCTTGCTCATGGAAGGGAAAAACACGTTCTATGTCAAGGCGACGGGAAACGTAGTTGACGGTGTAATTGACGTTTCTACCACGGCGGCAAAGAACAAGAGCATCAAGTGGACTAAAATCAATATCGCAGAACCCCCGGTTCCGCAAATCGAAACGGCGTTCATCTACGACCGCAATGGCGATGGACGCGGCGACAGCGTATGGATTAGCTTCAACAAGCCGCTAGGCGGCAACAGCGTATTGGATTCCCTCAAGTTTACGTTCGGCTCGACGCATTATGAACTGCCCAGAGTCGCTTACAACAATGGCGATCGAGTGATTACCATCGTTGCAGACGGCGACGGGTTCGGGACATCCATTTCAACGGGTGGCGCTACGGAACCTTACTCTGGAAAGATTAGTGTCTGGTACACCTATACGAATCCGGAAGACCGCACGGTATCGAATTTTGCTGTCGATGGACAGCTTGGCGACGGTATCGGCCCTATCATCATGGCGGCAGAGATTGGCTACACCGATGATGGTAAGACTCAGCTCTCGCTTACTTTCAGCGAAGGGCTTGACAGCAAAAACATGAGTTCCAGTCTGTTTGCGTTCCGTTGCTATGGCGGTGGTACATTAACGACGATCGTGCAGGATGCGGATTTTGTGTCCGTTTCGTCTGCAAACCGCTGGATATTGATTTACTCGAAAAAATCAATCTCTGACATTCTTCCTATTGTCGGCGACTCCATTCGCTTCAGGCCGCCTTCCGAAGGGGGATTTGCAGTTGATCTCAATGGTATTCCGCCTCACGAGATGAATCCATGGGTGCGTGTTACGGGTGAACAGCGGATTACGGTCACCAGCCCCTCTGTCGTCATGATGGACAAGGATTCTCCGAATTTTGAAAAAACAAAGGAAATTGCCCGTAGCGATTCTGCGACGATTCCTATAATTGTCAAGAGCGACAAGCCGCTCACGGCAAACGATGTCGGCGATATTTACGGCGTGCAAGGGCATTACCTCGGTGATATGAACATGTCCGAACTTGTCGAAAATGAAATTAGCGAAATTGCGAAAGTCGTAAAGACCGCTACAATGTACGAAGACAAGGAAGCGGTCAAGAATGGTAGCCCCTCTACTTCTGTTTCTCTTGAAACCATCATTTCCTTGATGGACCAAGGAGTGATCAAGCCCAAGGATGCTAAGAATCGTTTCGGCGTAAGCGAAGTCGTTGTCAATGCCTACGAAAATGGCCTTTTGAACAAGGACAATTTGGTCCATTACATGCATGGCTCTAAGGATGACATCAAGAGGCTTGCCGAATCCATGGCTGACAAGACGGAACTCAGCTACAAGACCATATATTACACGAGCCTTGGGCATTTCGTCAATAGGGGCGAGGGTAGAATCGCATGCAACGATGATATTTTCAAGACGGACGGAGCCGTGAACTGCCTCGGGAATGACGGACATATTTTCTTGGCCATGAACCCGCTCAGCAAGGGAAGGATTATTGGCACAGGCGTTTATATTGGCCGTCTCGAAATCCGCCTCATTGTGAACGGCAAGAGAATAACCAAGCGCACGCAGGATTTTCTCATGGGATTCCGTCATCCGAATCTATCTATTTCCGATTTTGACTTGAATAAGTAAAAATTAAGATACGATTCAACTTCTGATTTGTTCCACCCCGGTTTAGGCCGGGGTCTTTTTTTTAAAAAACGGAACTTTTTTCCCGTCTAGGAGCTAATTTTTTTGAGTGTTGCTATCATCACAATTAATTTTACAATCCAAAAAAAAATTTTTTGATAAAAATCACAAGTTTGAGTGTATTTTCTATAAGGTTATAGCCTAATAGTGTTCAGGGAGTCGTGGATGCGAGTTAAAAAGATTTTTTCAGCTTTATTATTTACACTCTTGTGTGCAGTCGTGTCGTCAATGGCTGCGGATTACAACGTTCTTGTAAAAAACGAATCCACTCGAAATAACGGAACGAACCTTTATGTTCGAGTTCGAAATTCGAATCAGATGGTGGGCGGCACATGCACTGCTCTTAGCCGCTATGACGACGGCTCTTTTTACGCCAAGTTGGCAATGGAAGAAGCTAGAACCCCGACGCTGACTTTTTACACTAGGGCTAATTGCGGGGGGACTGCTATAGCGACTGTCAGGCCATTTGGAGGCGATGACCCTGTTTCAAGCGATGTCATCATTACCATTACTAATACCGGGGCGACTTTGGCCAACAGTCCGGACCCGATTACGCCGCCACAAACGGCAAATCCCGGTGGAGACCGCCCTGGTGGCCCGACTGGTCCTGGCGGAGGCCCTACCCCAACTCAGACAAAACGGAAAGTCATACGTTTCTTCGCTCCGTGGACGAACACATCTGCAATTGTTTATGTCGCGGGCGGCGATTCTGCCAAGATGACAACCGTAAAAAATTACTGCGGTTGGTTCGAAGCCCGTATCACCCCGCCAACGGGTTCGTTGCAGGTCTATTTTAAACAGACCATTGGCAGCACTTATGTAGGCGATAACGTCTATGACAAGATTAACCCTACGACGCAAGCGATTTGGCTCTCGTTGGACGATGCTGCAGCTCAGGCTGATACGATTTGGGTCAAGGCGAACAAGGTCGGACCTCCGAATGTAGCTGCTAAGTATCCGGGAATTTTGGGTGACTGCCCGACCAAGAAGCTCCCTGTGATGATGTTCGACTGGCTGCACGGCAATAAGGGCGATGGCGGAATCACGACGACACGCGACAGGCGTGATACTACTGTTGTGAGGACGACCTACGGCAATGGAGTCAAGGATCAAGACCCTGACCTCGGCCCTATGTATGCGACCAGCGATGATTTCGGTTCCGGCGGATGCAGCGGATCGAATGCAAGGGGTACCAATAATGCTGGTTACATGGCCGGAATGGTCGAACCGATTCTAGGACCGAATGGTGTGCCCGTTCGTGCGGCGAACTTCCCCGAGAACTGCAAGATTACAGAACACCTGAACAACTGGTTCCTGCCTCAAATTATTGCACAGAAGGATGGCAAGAGTTATTCCAACGCCACCTGCCGATCCATCGAACTCACTCTCGACAACGATGGCCTCTGGCTGGGGCAGAAGAATAATCGGAGCAATGAAGGTGGCTTGTTCTTGCTCGACGATTTCCAGTACCTCGATGACGAAAAAACGATTATAAATCCGTTCTACGATAATCTTTCTGGAGGGGGCAAGAGGCATAATTACGGTTTCACCATGAAAATTCAGGCGACATTCGAATATGTCCCTGGCCAGTATTTCGAGTTCTTGGGCGATGACGACGTATGGGTGTTTATCGATAACCGTCTTGTCGTAGATATCGGCGGCCAGCACCCGCAGGTTTCCGGCGCAGTCGATTTGGATACGTTAGGACTTCAAGAAGGCGTCAACTATTCATTCCATATTTTCTATGCCGAACGCCACACCGTCGAATCGAACTTCATGATGAGAACGTCCATCGACTTGAAGACCGAAGCAAGCCTCTTCTATCAAGACCTTTCGACGACCAATGTCCTCGATTACAAGATTTACCAGATTGTCCGCGAACAGGCTCTTGCTTGTGATTTCTCCGCCAGCGCGACAACCAAGGATACCGTCGATGCTCCGTCGAACTTTACGTTGATCGGTAGCGGTGCTTATGCCGAAGGCATTCCTCTCGATAGCGTTGGCACTTGGTTTGGCGGTATAACCATCAAGCCGGGCTTTACTGGATTCACAATCGACACGTCGCTCATCAAGACCAAGCGTGCTTTGCCGCCGGGAACGTACCAGTTGCGTTTCTCGTTGCAGAAAGACGAATCGCAGTATGACGAAATTACGTTCGTCATCGACAAGTACGCCGCACTTCCCATTGTCTATGCCAGAGTGGATAACAGGAATAGATGGACTTCCCTCGGAGCGGATGTCGATGGCAATGTTGAACCCCTCAACAAGGAATCCAATAACCAGTGGGTGAATACTCGTTACCCTGTAAACATCATGTTCGAAGATGGTTCTTCGTTTGACGACATGGTCTATGTCAACACGTCGAACCCGGCGTTCTTCGCCTGCGACGAAAATGGCAGCAAGATTACGGCGGTGACTCTCAAAAATGGCAAGGCGACGTTCTATGTCAAGGCGACTGCTCCTGTCCAGGATGTGACAATCCTTGTTGCAAGCGCCGACGAAGAACAGAAGTCGTATTGGAGACACCTGTCGTTCATGGAGCCGCCAGTTCCGCAGGTCGTACATGCTAGCATATTCGATAGAGATGGCGATGGCCGTGGTGATAGCGTTTATGCCAAACTCAATAAGCCTTACGGAAAAGCTCTGGCTAACAGCTTTGTCAATATGGATTCCGTCCAATTGGAATTTGGAGAGGTGTTCCCAACTATTTTGGTCAATAGGAACAATGTCGGGCATAACGATTTCGACAGTTCCATGACGATTACTGCCAATGGCGGATTCGGCACAGTTCCGTTTACTGGCGGTGCTGAAACAATCTATAGCGGTAAGATTACGCCGTTCTGGAGTTATTCAGAGGGTGGGGCGCAAACAACTATAAAGCTCACAAGCGATGTCGCAGATTCCATAGGCCCTGTTATTACAGCGGCAGAAATTTCTTACAGTAAAGACGGTTCTACAGTATTGTTGCTCACGTTCAGCGAAGGTTTGGACTGTGAAAATGAAGCTGACGCCCACTATTTCATCTATTTCTTCAAAAAAACAAATCTCGAAAGGACTGATATTGTTCCCGATATGCTTTCTAGGGATAAGAAAAATAAATGGAGTCTTATTTTTAGAGACTTTAGCAACGATAAGGACAATATTCCTGCCATGGGAGATTCCATCAAATTGGTTTCTGGCGTGCATACGGATCTTTTGCACAGGAGCACTGATCCGCGCAACCCGTTTGTCCGCATTTCCGGTGAACAAAAGGTTGTTGTCACCAGCTCTCCGGTTGTAACGATTGGCGAAAAGGAAGAATCAAGAGAAATTATCAGAAGCAAAACTCCTACAGTTACGAAGTTGTACCAGACGGATGAACCAAAGACAGCTAAGGAAGTTGCTGAAGAGTACGGTGTACAAGGGCATTACCTTGGCGACATGAGTTTCTCAAATTATGTGAAAGATGAAGTCACTGAAATTGAAGCCTCGGTCAAGGAGGCGAACAATAAGAGTGTCGCAGCTAGTGGCAAGTCTCTCCAAGATCGTCTTCTGGACCCGTCCAATCCGGAGAGTATCGATAAGCTAAACAAGGAATATCATTTAGGCGATAATGTAGTTAAAGCTTATAAAGAAGGCTTGATCGATGCTACCGATTTGACGAACCTTGTTAATGGCAATTTGGATGCAAAGGAAAAAATAAAGAGCTTACTTACCGAAAGGACGACTCTTGAATACGAGACGCATTACTATACAAGTCTCGGTGTGTTCGTGAACAATGGATCGGGAAAGTTCACTTGTAAGGATAGCATCTATAATGGGAACTGCTTAGATCATGAAAAGAACGGAAAGCTATTCCTTGCTTGGAATATGAAATCTAATTCAGGTAGATTGGTAGGTACTGGCGTTTACATCGCAAGACTCAAGTATAAGATTACAGTCGGGTGGGAGGTCAAAGTGAACCGTACGCAAGATTTCCTTTGGGGCGTGCGTCATGGACGGACTGCGGGTTTTGATATCGATGTAAATTACTAGAAATTAGTTCTTTTTATAATTCTCTCAAAAAACATCCGCTATAAGCGGATGTTTTTTGTGTGTGATTTTTAGAATAAAAAAATCCCGGCGGAGCCGGGACTTTTTTACGCAAATGCTTGAACGCCAATGCTGGAATTGCGGGTGGACAACTTATGCGAAGTTGTACAAATCCGTAATGTCCGTGTTGTTCTTGTCGTACATCCAGAATTGGTTGATGTGGGCATATTCATCTTCCACGAGGGAAATCTTGATGTTATGCTTGTATTCCAGATAGTTGAACATTCGGTTCAAGTCCTTGCACAGAACATCGATGACCGGAGCGCTTACGACAAGCGTCACTTCGCGGAGACGGCCCTTTGCGTGCGCACGGGCGAGCCAGCGGTCAATCATGCCGAGCGTCGATTCGAGCGTCGCGATGCGGCCACTGCCGTTGCACACGGGGCAGCACTCGGTCTTTTCGGTCATGAGGTTCACGCGGACGCGCTTACGGGTCACTTCCATGAGGCCGAACTGGCTAATCGGGGCCGGGCTAATCGGGGCCTTGTCGCGGCGGATGGCCTTGCGAAATTCCTGATAGACGGTTTCGCGGTCTTCATCGGTTTCCATGTCGATGAAGTCGATGATGATGAGGCCGCCCACGTCGCGGAGACGCAACTGCTTTGCGATTTCGTGGCAAGCGTCGATGTTTGTTTCAAGGATGATTTTGCTCTGGTCCTTGCCGTGCACCTTCGGACCCGTGTTCACGTCGATAGAGACGAGAGCTTCGGTCTGCTCGATGACGAGGTTGCCACCGCGCGGAAGCGGTACCTGACGCTGCAAGGAGCGAGCGTAGTCGTTCTCGATCTTGAAGTATTCGAACAAGCTTTCGCTGGAGCTCCAGAGCTTGACCTTGTCGAGCTTATCCGGAGAGAGAACCTTCAAGTATTCGCGAAGGGCGAAGTACTCGTCGCGGTTGTCGATATACACGTAGTCCGTGTTGTCGCCGAAGTATTCGCGAACCGTCTGTTCGATGGAATCGGATTCTTCGTAGATGCAGGTCTCGGGCGGCATGGTTTCGAAGTTGTACTTCGTCTGTTCCCACTTGCTTTCGAGTTCGCGCATCTGCTTGTTGATTTCGAATTCGGATTCGTTGAGGCCGTTGGTGCGGACGATGTAGCCCACGTCGCGGCCCTTGAGACGGCGGACGACCTTCTTGAACTCGCGGCGCTTGACCGGATCGCGTTCACGCTTCGACACGCCGACGAAATTTGTACCGGGCATGCAGACCAAGAAACGGCCAGCAAAGCTCAAGTGTGTCGTCAAACGGGCACCCTTGGTACTGATCGGTTCCTTGACCACCTGCACCATGATTTCCTGGCCTTCCTGGAGAATTTCATCAATAGAAATCTCCTTGGAGGCATCGCCTTCGTCATCGTCGTCGCCATATTCGCGGCGCAACAGTTCGTTGCGGTCCATGGCATCTTCCTGATGCAAAAAGCCAGCCTTTTCAAGACCAATGTCAATGAATGCCGCCTTGAGTGCGGGGAGCACCTTCTGAACGACACCCTTATAAATATTGCCCAGAACTCGATTAGAGGAAACACCTTCAACAACCAATTCCGCAAGTTCACCATCTTCCATGATGGCGATGCGCTTTTCGTACGGTGTTTTGCTAATCAAGATTCCGCGCTTACACTTATTTGCCATTAAAACTCCTAAAGGGTAAAGCAAAACTTGATAGATATCCCCAAGACCAGTCCAAAAGTATG
>JAEEGF012455149.1_pt1 | contig 42109 bp, 37 predicted proteins | sample 9134171 | NCBI WGS metagenome assembly JAEEGF01 (sample SAMN16246542, study PRJNA631951) | gut metagenome | biome: gut microbiome; feature: rumen; material: AP-attached | host: Bos | place: Iran: Karaj | collected 2018-10 | reverse complement strand
GTTCTCTTTGTAACTCCTACTTCTATAGCTATCTCTTCAGCCGTCATTTCCGGATTACTTATCAATAACCCCAGTACAGCTTTTTCCGTTTTATTTATACCGACATTTGTACCGACATTTATACCGACATTTTTCCTGCTCATCTCCAATACATTTTTATCATATGGAATCCTGCACTTAATATAATTGTCTGTAATTTCAAAAACTTCTTTGCCGTATTTCTTTATAATTGTCGGAACCCCATGCCCAGTATGTTCTGTAAGTCCCATATTTAAAAAGACTCTCATTAGCGAAGAATTTCGTGGATGGCTTATTCCTTCGTAAAAGTCCTCTGTTGACATTCCACTAGGTAATCCTCCATGAGATAGTATTTCCATCCGATTAGTAAATAAAGAAATCTGAGGTTCTGTCACAGTCCAGTCATTATGAACTAATGCGTTTAACACAGCCTCATTTACAGCATCAAAATCAAAAAGATACCTGTCTTTTCTGGGTCTTACCGTCGTATCTGATACACAGATATTCTCAGCGGATAGCCTTGCCTTAATCTTTTCATAAACCGACAATATACAACCGAACCCGTAATCATTTCTTTCCGATATTGCCGACTTATCTGTGCCATTAAACTTGACAAATGAAAAAGGTATATTGTTCTTATCCGCAAGCAATTCAGCTAAAAGATTATAGTCACCTTCTTTGTTTCGCAGGTTGAAGTTAACTTCAAAGGACGAATCATCAACATGGAAACCCTTCTCGGCATAATAAATCTTTAATTCTCTAAATGTAAGGTCTGCCCGTGACGCGCGCTTTTTGAGCATATATTCCTCATCATAAAAGTTTTTTTCATAACGAATACGAATTTGCTCCAGTGTCATTTCTTTGCAGGTTGTTCCAATCCTGATCACACATCCGCTTGAAGAAAAACCATACTTCTTCTGACAGTATATATTTCTTGTTCCTTTTGAAATATACAAAGCGATGATTGTCTTTCCTGCATCAAACTTCAGTTCCGTGCGTATTTCTTCTTGTGGATTTGGTTCAATCTGCATTGTAATCACGTTAGATATCTTTTTTAAAGTTTCATCAATTTTGTCAACGCCGACAACATTTCCGTTATCATCAACTCCGACAAATATTTGACCGCCATCCGCATTCAAAAAAGCCACTATCTCTTTGCAAATGGTATCTGTATATTTTGCCTTTAATTCAACTTTTTCTGATTCAATATATTGGCTCATAATAATGTCCTTTCCAAAATCATAAAACCCATAATCCTATTATAATATTATTCCGACGTTCTTTCAACATATACCGACATTTATACCGACATCTGATGCCATTCTCATTCTTTTTGCTACTTTATTTGCTACTTTATTTGCCACTTTAATTGCTACTCATCCATAGAAAAAGCACCCTGCATCTCGCAGAGTGCTCTCATCATTCATCGGGAAGCTCACCTTCAAAAGGTGTAAACAAGGTGTACATCAAATATCACTCTGCCCACAAATGGCTTATTTTCGCCATTCTTTGCTTTGGCATTAAATCCTGCCGTGGCAGATGAATATTATCCCGATTATATCTTTTCTGACATCACTCAAACATAATAAAGATTGTTCGTAGCACATTATAAATAGATGCAGCTATTTCATCATGAAATTTAAACAATTTTTATATATTTTTCGTTTAATCGTTCTAAAAACTTAGTTTCTTTCATTTCGGATCTTGTTAATGCCGTCATGTCTACAGGATGATTAGAAACACTTTCTATAAATCCCATCAATTTATCAAGCTGATCAATAACACCGCAATCGGAATCATCATATACTACCAAAACATCGATATCATTTGGATTATTCTTTGCCAAAAAAGAGCCAAACAAATATACCTCTACACAATTAGGAAAATCTCTTTGATTTTTTTTAATTGCATTACTGAGTTCGTTTATTTTTTCTTTTGTTTTTAATGAAATCATAATATGCATCCATTGTTAAAAGTGTTACATCGATTGTTTCCGCAAAAATATATGCTTCATGTGATATGCATTTTTCACCATTCCAATTATGTAAATTTACAATAACAGTATCCTTTTCCGGCAACAATCTTTCCAAATCATTTCTACTAAGGCAATATTTATATACATATATTATATGATGCCCCAAGCAATCAATTTCATGAATATTTTGCTTGTTACGAAATGTATATTTTATTCCTCTATCTTTCAAATACTTCAATGCAAAATTTAGGCTTTCAAGTCTAATCCCAACTTTTCTAAAACATTCATAACTGTAATATAGCTGCATTAATCGTGGACTATCATCCAAATAAACACACTCATCCTGATTATTAAAATGTATTATTATATATGGATGCGCAACTCCTAAAACTATTTCCTTGCAATCCACTTTAGAAATTAGACTTTCAAGAGCCTCTGTCATAGTCACAATTCCATTATGAATAGGTTCTATACCAAAGATGGAATAGATTTCTTTTGGAAAAAGAGCTCCTCTTATTTTCTCCTCATCATCCCTTGTTTTTTCAAATTCATTTATATGTAGCAGTAATCGATTAACATAATCTTGATTAGATTCATAATCGGTCCCTTTATTCACTTGAATCAGATTCATATTATTCTCTAATAAGCGTTTTATTTTACTATTGTTTACCAAAATATTAAGCTCAAACCTGTCCCATAGACTTCTCCGATTTCCAAGATAATACTTTTCATAAATCATTTTATTTTCAGTTAACAATGGTACTATTTTTTCACATAGTTGCTCAAATGATTCAAGCTTTTCTGAAAAAAATGTATCTAACTCATGCTGACGTATTTCCTTCCATTTCCTTACTTCATCTGGCGAGAAAGCATGATTCTTATCAAAATTAGTATGACAATTTGGACATAGAAGTACCAAATTTTCAAATGAATTATCTTCAGTATCACTATAAGGATCTATATGTGCTTTTTCGATAATGTCTCCACAGCTCTCAAAAAGCTCTTTTCTACAATTCGGATTCATACATCGTCCCATAGACTCAGCAAATAATCTTCTCTTTACATTTTCTTCTATTGGTTTTCTCGACATAAATCCTCCAATAACCTTAGTTTCACTACTCTATCGGCTTGAATGTGGACTCAATAAATGAATACTCTTCGGCCGATAACTGCCCCTGAAGTTTTATCCCCTTAGATAGCAATACAGAGATTCCCTTCACGTGTAGAAAATCTTCAGCATTCTTATATGCCTGTTCCACGGTAGCAGGCATAGAGGAAAAAGTTGTATTCCAAGCATATGTTTCAGCAAGGTATTTGCTGGTTAGTTTGTTAATGTGTTGCTGCATTTTGTCATATTGCTGTGTATGATAATATACTCGCAACTTCACACCCTCATCAACAATGTCTGAAATTTCTTTGAAATCCTTGTATTTTTCCAAAAAGTCCAAATAATCATTCATAGTAATTACCCTTCATTTTCGATGTCTCTCTATAAATCCTAATAGAATTCAAGTCAGATATTTGGCTTCTCATTTATTATCTCTTCAATAATCTTACCAATATTGCTGCTTACCTTCCCTTTTAGGTCGTGGATATCCTGATTAATCCGTTTTTCTTGAGCAATTGCCACCAAGACATTATCCGCAAGATTTCCTATTTCAGGATTTTTCTTTGCATTCATTCCGGTTATTTCTCGAAGCACATTATAGGCATAGCTGTACTTCCCGTCTTCGTCCATATTGAGAAACTCTGCCTCATGATCCTTAATACGCCCTTCATAGCTTCCCTCAATATGAAGCAGCAAAAATAATTCGAAACCCGGATTCGTCACACCTGCTATATCTGTATTCTCGATTTGAGTAATAAGTTCCTCATATCCTTGCACTTTCTCTTCAAAGATGTCACCGTCGAATACAATGACCATCTTATCTCGTTCATAATCAAACTCATTTTCCGGATTCTGCTTTTGTTTCTCAGCAAAAGCTACAAGGTTCTTTGCAAAAGACAGGTTTCTGTCTTCATCGGTCTTTTCCCATAAGCGAACATCTATCAGTGGGTGTATCCCTAACTGTTTCCGCAGATCAATTAGTCTTCTGAAATAGAACGTCTCAGTATTGGCACCTTCACAGATAAAGAAATACTTTCGGAAAGGTTCCATCTGCTCAACTTGATCAGATGGACGGCTATTCCAATTTGTATACGTGTGTACCGGCATTTTTACTCTCCTTTCCGGAAAGAAAACTGCTTAAACACAGGAATAGCACCATATCTTCCCTCAAGATAGGCCTTACTCAGTTTCTTATCATATCTTTCTTTAAAACGATCCAGCGAATAAATCTTGCTGGCATTATCTGCATCTCTTTCTACAAACCAGATTTCATCTCTGCGGAAAAGAACCTGATCCATTATAGTGTCCTCATGTGTAGTAAATATCAGCTGCATTCTCGTGCCGTCATGAGCTTCCATGAACAGTTTCAGAAAACGTTCTGTTAACTTCGGATGCAGACTACGTTCAAGTTCATCCACTACAAAAAGTGTGTCCGGGCGATCCGTAAGAAGCATATCTATAAGATCAAACAGTCTCTTTGTTCCATCCGACTCTTCCGCAAAATTAAAGTCGAAAGCGGATTTTCCATGTTTCAAAACAAGTGTAGTAATCTCCGGTTCCGTATTTCCCTGAGTGATTTTAACGTTAAAGAATCCACCTTCCACTCTCCATGTCATTTGTATACTAGGCATACCGGTCAATCTCATTTGAGTCATTAAATGGTTGTAAATTCCCTGCACTACATCACCGGGAATCATCTTACTCATCTCTTCTGAGGTAATCTTCTTTGTCTTAATTTCCGTAACGCCTGTATCAAATGTTTGTATCAGCTTACTAATACTATCCAAAGACTCGTCGTTATAATATGCTTCAGTATTTGAAATACCAACATTAGGATATATAACAATAATGTTATTCATAATCCAACCATATACTTCTTGGAAAAACAGAAGTTTCGATTTATCATCATATTTCTTTCCTCGATTCATTTCAGTAAGGAAAAGCTTTGACTCCTGTCCCGCAAAGTCTTCGGAATATACATTAAACCTGCTTTTCTCCGTAACTGTAAGTTTAACATCTTCTCCCAGAATTGGCGCACTATCTCCTTCTCTAACAAACAGTTGATGCGCCCCGCCATCCTGCATAAGTTCATACAGCCATTCTTCCGTGATTTTTCTTTGACTAAGGATTGCTGAAAAACCATATGCATAAAAAGTATCTCCAACCGTAAACTGCAGTTCAAAAACACTCTCTCGCTTTTTATTCTCTTCCTTATTTCTGCAGAAATCATTAACGGAGACAACCGGAAGCCCCTCCATAAGGGTTGCCTTAATAAACGCAAATGCGGTCACAAGGTTTGACTTGCCGGATGCATTAGCGCCGTAAACTACAGCATTTTTTAATAATTTAGTCTGCTTAATCTGTAATCGATGGTTCTTGTTTCCTTGCATTTTGCTGGAAGATATCATCGACAGTTCTTCCTTCTGATCAAAAGACTTAAAGTTTTCGACAGATATTTTAATTAGCATAGATATGCCTCCTTTCCAGGTTGCGCTTTCATTATAATACGGATTACGGCGTTTTTCAAGAAAAATATCTTTATTTAGAGATTTTTTCTCCATATAGCTATGCGTATTGTGCTGTATTATCGTTTCGCATATCTATTTTATGCTATATCAGACTGTTTATTCAAAAAGCTGCATCATGCAGTGTGCTCTCATCGTTCATCTGGTGCAAAAAACAGCCGATGAATTTCTTCATCAGTTGTTAGTTCACATCTGCGTATTCCTTTAGCTTCTGCTTACATTTGAGAGGTGAGACGAAATCTTTGGTGATGCAGCAATTTCTAGTGCAATCGTTGATAGGCTGACTTATAAAGCCTATTTGATTGATATTGAAGGCGATTCTTACCGGCTCCGAGAAACGTTAAAAAGTAACGGAACCGACTTTGAAATCGCAACTAAGTAGCAACTGCACCTGTGGCGAAAATGCTGCAGGTGCGAAACTTGGTCTAAAGTGACCTAGTTTTCAATGAGCACTTGACCGATTTTTCGGTTGACGAATACATCTTTCCTATAAATGGGTTTCCTGCCGAGATTCATAAGCATACACATTCGCTCTCAAAAGGTCACGTTTGTAAAACCACAATTTCACCGGTTAGTATATAAGCTCATGTTTATTAAGTTCCTTTGTATTGCCTTTTCAATCCACACAGATAAATTTTTTTTAATATCATTATATGCGTCCATTGGATTCGGATTATGGCAAGGAATTAGTTCTGATAGGTTTCTGCCATTTACTGTATATAAGCTAAACGGATTTATCCCTAATTTACAAGTTCCGGTTTTGGGATCCTTTAAATTATGTATATATATCCCCATAATCGCTTTCTTCTCTTTCCAGGCCTTCTCTATTTCATATTGTACCCAATGTCTATTCGCCGTTTCTTCCCCAATTAATACAATTACGCAAGAACGGTTTCTCATATTATCATCTATCCATTTTTTTATTGCAGCATGACCATTGCGTTTAACTTGCTCCCAATCGTTAGGCGAAACAGGTTCATTCCCCTCCAGAATGCCCATGTTTCTAATTTGTTGTACACGCATGGCATCATTCCCATAATGGAAACTATAAAACACCTGTCGCTTCACTTTGTGTTCCATTCAAATTACCTCCTCCATCTGCGACAATTAAATAAACTATCGCTAAATCTTAATTATTCATATAAATATATGAGTAACTACTATGATTCCGCCTGATATCAATGCAAGCGGCAAATAAAACCACATTTCTGTTGCCGAGACAAAACAACTCCAAAAAGTATTCCTACCAGTCTTAAACTCAGGCAAATTAGCATTCATATCATAATTAATGCTACCATCATCGAGCTGTCTGACCTTCCCAAACAAAGTCCTATACAGACGCTCTTGTAATAAATAGTATGAATCTAATCCCCAAAAGATAAATATAGGAATGTATGCAGCCAAAAAATACAGTTTATTAGTGTCCTTACTCGCCAGCACAAATATTCCCGAAACAAGCGTAACAGTCCATCCCTTTAATGAAAATGAATTAGCAGCCATCCTATTTATTACCCCTTGTATCATTTCCAAATGCTTATACTTATTCTCCATAATAACCTCCTACCTCTTGGTGATACATAATTAAAAACTCATTTGCTTAAGCTCTTAGTTATTTCTTAAGTCGTTTCCATAGTATCACAACAGTTGCGCCAAACCAACATATGTCACCAACTCCACTGAGTAGACGTACTTAGCTAATCATCATGAGTATGTGTACTTTCTTGCTTGATCCAGCAGGATGATTATACCCTCACCCAGCACTTCTCCCTGCCCACTTAGTCACTGCTCTCACCTTACTGTAACGGAACCCCGAATTTTCTCTCTCAAATTCCCTGGTTATTTCTTCAAGATCATCTTCGGACGGGTTCGGTAAAGGATACCACAGACTCTCTTTAATAGCATCAAGTGCCTTCAATCCATAATAATCAAATTGATTATTCGTGTCACGAACAAATACAGGATTTATGAAAAGGACTTTTGTCATTTTAGCTCACCTCCTTTCTTTATACCTTTATTGTACAGGAGAAGAAAGTGCGATTTCTACCCACCCAGATTTTAAATACTTAGGTTCTCTAAAATCAAAGCATCAAACAATGACTCTCGGCCATCAATCAAAATATCTTCTCCTTGCCAAACCCCCGCCGTAACCCTATAATTTACTCATATAAAAACACCGGAGAACCCTATGAAAGAACGCATAAAAAACCTTAACTATAAAAAACTCCTCTACACCTTCCTCTTCTTCTTCCTAGCTGTAATCAACTGGAAGACCCGAACCGCAGACTGGAAGACCGGACAATATGAAATCTACCGTAACCTCATAGGTGTAGTTTTTGCGCTCATAATCATGTCGCATTATAAACTGGAAGATTACAAAAGCAAGAAGCGTATCGTCGCATACGTCATTAATGCCTTTCTCTGCGCTATAGCCAGCCCCTTTATATTCATGTTCCAGGCGCAACGCGAAATGCACGTTAACCACCCTGTGGAAAATGCGATTATCTGCCTGATTGTCTTCATGTATGCGCATATAATCATGCATACCTTTATTCAGATTAAAATAGACAAAAGAATCCCCAACCTCAATTGGAAATTCTTCGCTGTATTTGTGGGAATGTTTGTGTGGATGGTTGTGTCAAGAAGTGATGAGACATGGCCCGCTTGCTACGGGGTGATGTTTACATTGTTATTGCTTACAGATTTTACGGAAAAAGAATGGAATGAGATATGCGATAGCTCCGCAAGCGGAGTAATTCTCAGTTTATTTATTTTGCAGGGATTAGCACTTTTGTATAGGCATTATGATTATAATACACGATACCAAGGATTATTTAATAACCCGAACATTAACGCACTCTATTATTGCGTAGTTGTCGCTGCTTGTTTATATAAATATATCATATCAATTGAATCCAAGAGAAAATTACTAATTATTTTCTATTCATTAACCCTTTGTGGCACTTTATCCTTATTATTCTTTACCATCAGCCGTACTGGATATATAACAGCAATAGTTGCGACACTTTTTGCTCTAACTCTATTAGGTTTACGCAATAAATCTCTTCGCCTTTTTATGATGAGTGGCATTGCCTTATTGATCACAACCATTTGTCTGGTTCCCCTTACTTATATGACTATACGGTATATTCCCGCTGTCTCAGGTCGGATTTGGTATAATCCCGGTGAAGTGTGGGAAGAAAAAATACAACATTCAGATTCATGGGATTCGGAAAAATATATTTCTTGGGATGAGTTTATAAGCGGAGCACTAGGACGTTTTTCGACTGCCCCTAAAGTGAAGACAAGCGAGCCTAGCTCCAATAGCAAATTAAATGGTATAAATCTTACAAATATACTATCGGGGGCGAAAAACAATAATGACACCTCTTCCAGCAACGAAGAAATGGTGTTTGACGAAGCACACAACCAAAGAGAGCTTGAATCATACTTATCTATGGGTGTAACCAAGGAAGCTTACGATCGAGCCCTTTTCAAGAGCAACGGAGAATTTAAAAGTCCACGTATCGAAATTTATAAATATTATTTCTCACACCTTAATTTATTAGGGCATCCAAAAGCTGAGCAAGGCTTTCAACTAATTCCAACCAATTGGATTGGTCATGCTCATAATATTTTTTTACAATACGCTTCTAGTTTTGGTATATTCATATTACCACTAGTATTATTGTTTGCAATCCACAGCGTATTAAAAGCTATTGTTTCATCCAAGAAAGAAACTTTATTATCAGCTCTTTACATCTTAGTATGCTTGATATTTGGCATGTTTGAATTAAGTTGGGAGCCCACACTACTAGCGCATATACTACTTTACTTTTCCTTTTGCAGATTTGCTACTAGTAATCCATAAACCAAAAAACCTAATAATATATCCGCACCCTCAGTGACCTAAATTTAAATTAGCACATACAGCACTCCTTACAGAACACGCAATTTGTACGTCCACTTCGCATTTTTGCTCTAAAATCAGCGAATTCTTTTCCCCGCCAGATATCAAATATGTTTTCGCTTAACACATTTCCCATTTTTGTGATTTCATGACAGTCATTGCAACAAATTCCAACGTTATCATTAGGAAAAACAATCATATCTGTATATGGATATATACAAGGTGATGTAATATGATTGTCTTTTATAGGCTTATTAGGCGTATTCCCTGCTCTGGTCGATAATACTTCCTTTGAATATCGTCTCGCAATTATAATCTCCATGTTGTAAATGTGGAATTGTACTTTCTAAATAGCCAAATGACCGGCCCCCAAAATTACGTATTTTAATTGACATATCTATTCCAAACTCTGATCTTTTTATTTCACTCTGAAGCCACAGCAAGTAATCTTTTGGCCCCTGTGTCTTTATTAACACGATAAATTGTGCAGTTATTTGGCGCGTCTTCAAATAGATCACCATATTCAGATATGAATTCCTCATCTATTGCGTATAGGTAAACATATGTGTACTCCTCTCGCAAAAGTTTTTCCCATTCATCACATGTATAAACAGGTTTTTCATAATCCGGAAATTGATTAGTTTTTATTGGTGCAATTTCATATCTTGTTCTCCAGTAGTCAACATAGCTAACACTACCACGTCCGGCTGAAGCTTCTGAAATTATATATACCTTATCAGCATTATAATCCAAACTTTCAACCCATTTAGCCGGAAGAGCGTAAACTTCTTGGTATCTATTATTATCACGTTCTATAGAGATAAGATTAGAAACAAAACTACCTTTCAAATTCCAAAGAGGCAGTCCCAATATCAACAATAAAAGAAATAGTACCTTAACCCCAAAACCAGCTGTTATCAAATAATTAGTTTTCGCAATACAGTATATAAATACCGCTCCTATTATTGTTCCTGCATATCGTTGAAAACCATATAGATTTTCTCCTATGTCACGTTCCCACATGATTGAGTACATAAATAATAAATATATAAAATAGGCTATTATTCCAATGATAAGTACATATCCAGTAATCGATTTATCCCGATAACTAGCCCATAACAATATGAAGACAACGATAAGTATATAAATAATAAGACTGATATTACTTCCGGCCGTCTTGTTTAAAAATTGTTTGCAAAAACCCTTGGCAATTTCATATTTATACGCATCTTCGCGACCGGTTACGTAAGAAAGGATAGTCTTTATATTAATTGTTGTTCGCTTTTCAAGTGTTACCGCATTGTTTAATTCGCATATCTTTTTCCATACCCAAGGAATCGTAACCAAAGAAACGCCTGAAGTAAGTAAAAACATATAATTAACGCGTTTATGTTTAATGTCATCTAATGTCGCAATTAATAAGATAATAACAGAGAAAACCACACCAGATTCTTTTGCGAAACACAACGCTAACATTCCCGAAAATAAATATACGTATCTAAACTTATTCTCCAAATAATAGTTTGCTATCAAAAGATTTGCGAATAGAATCAATAAAATACTATCTACCTGTAGAGTACGACCAGTTTTGGGCATGAAAAAAAACACTGAAAGTGCAAAATAGAAGGCGTAAATGAGACGACTAATCACACTTCCCTTTATAAAACCGAATATAGGAACAAAAAAGCCAATTAGCAACAAATCCATCGCTATATACAAAGTACTCTCAAGCCATAGCGAATCTAATAGATAGTACTCGAAAAGGGAAATCACTGGCATATAGTTCTGAAAATACAGCCAGTTAGACGAATCATATGACGGACGTCCGGTAACAAACATAGACTTAACAACAGTTGCCCAATGGGTGTTCTCATCACCTATACCAACCACCATTCCTTCGTTAATTATGAATAATAATACTATAATGGACGTGAAAAAGAATAGGTCGCAAGATAGACTGTATAGAAACAGTTTTTTATTATTAGTAATACTTAGTTTATACAGTAAATATAATGTGGCAATAACAGAGAATGCAATGCACAAATATGACCCCAGTTTTAAATTTCCTATTAACTCTCCTATAAACAGACAAATAAAGAGGATCGAAAAACTAATAGGAAAAACTATATAAAACTTTTGCTTTGTCGCTACGGCTACGGCTTTATTGAGAGTAAACATACCAGCTAATTTAAGGCCTAACATAAAACTCATTCTATAATCTCCCTACTAATACTCAAACACATTAGGAAATCAGTCACTACACTTTGTCACAAAAATCCACCGTTTCTGCACCTGGAAACTAACAAAAAATAGTATCGTTTCAACAATAATTTTACAAAGAATCTCGTTCCATCTAGTTGAAAAAACAACCCATCTAATCAGGAATGCTGCACAGGAAGATTGAACTATACATAGCGTAATGAACTTTATACTCGTAACTATAGTATTCCCTTTGCTTCCAAAAACTATATTTTTATTCACCAAATATGTATACGTACATGAAAGTATTTTGGCTAAATATGTAGATATTATAATATAATACAAAAGAGTGAGTGGCTTAAAAATGTTTATAAAGACGCTAAATAAAACAATATCCACAATAAAAGCAGTCAATGAGGACATCATGTATTTAAGTATAACCGAATAAATCCTTATGGAATCTCGCACCGGATTGAAATGAGATGTTGCATTTCCGTCAATATAAATTGTCTGTATTGGAAACTGAATAATATTGATTCCCATACTATTTATTTTCAGTAGCACACTACTAGCATATTCAAATCTCTCACCGCTTGTCTCCATCAAAGTTGGAATCAGAAACCTAGGAATACCTTTTAAGCCTGTCTGTGTATCTTTTATATCCATACCACAAAAGACTTTAAATATAAAAGATGTATATTTATTACCGAATCTACTCCTAAACGGCACGTTTTTACTTGAAAAATCACGCACTCCCAAAATAAAACTTTTCTGATTATCTCTGAGCAAATCTACGCACCTATTTACATCCTCGATGTGATGTTGCCCATCACAATCACATTGTATTAATCCCAAAGTCTTCTCAAATTCTTCGCTATTTTGGTTTGACAGATAGTAATTAAAGCCGGACTTATAGGCACGTCCCTGGCCCAAATTAATACCGTGTACCACTAAATGACATCCAAATTCATTCTTTGCTTGCTCAAAATAATGTTTCCTTTCTGCAACACTCCCATCATCTATTACGATTATTTTACGATATCCCGCTTCCCTTAATTCGGCTAAAAAAGTTATAAATTTATCATCCGGATTATATGCCGGAATAATAATAACTATATCATCGTTTATCAAACTTGGTCCCTCCTAGACAGTATATATTTTAAATTCATTAAAGCAGAATGCCGGCTTTGCAATCCTCTATCTTTTGTAATAAATCTATCGTATGTGATTTAATATCTACGTTTATTGTTAGGCGCGACAGCTCCTGCTGTAATGATCTAATATCTTCAGGCTTAGAAATGTAACCGACTATTATACGTTTCAAATCATTAATATTTGGTGAAAAAACATGTGGCATCTTAACTGATTCCAACAAATCCTTACTTCCAACATTGCTTGAGACGATTACCGCTACATTGTTGGCAACTGCTTCTAGCACTGTGAAGCCAAAAGTTTCATTCCATATTGACGGAACAATCAATAAATCTATTTCTTTTAAAACTGTAGTCAAATCATTGTGCTTAAATACACCCTTGCTCTCGCAAAAAGCTGCATACTTTTCATCAATTCTATACTCGTCCCCATACATAAGTAATCGGAAATTCGGATTAATGGCATACACTTCGGCCGCTGCTTCCAGCAGAAGATCAACACCTTTATGAAAACTATTAATGCCAATATATCCTACGTTTACAACACCGTCATCTTCAAAATTAAAGTGTCGTATTTGCTTCCGATTATCTGAAATGCCCGTAGAAGTAATATTTAATATAAATGAATTTATATCTCCTACATATGGTCTATAGATTCTTTCAGAAAGAGAACTGTTATAATGTACTAAATTAACAGCCGAAAACATTTCTTTTTGATATTCAAAAAACCTTCTGTATTCATCTATATTTTCCACAGGTCTAGTGTAACTATCGTTGCTATTTTCTATTGGCTTATATGCCGATTCACGCCTGAAATACCTATATCTTTTTAATGCATTAATTATCCGGCTATTCTTTAAATGCGGATACCATTTCGATTGAATTATGTATTGCAAAACAGGTGAATAACTTACACCTGCATTGCAGACGCAACATTTTGCTGCTTCAAATCCCGAACAATTCATATCCTGGTAATCTACTAACGTTGTTCTGGGACATATTGGATAGTAATCATGTGTTGTGAATAAGCAAAAAATACCGCGCTTTTTTATTTCAATAAAAAACTCCTTATGGAATCCCATAAAAGTGTGGACGTGGATCAAATCCGGCTTAATCGCATCTAAAAAATCACTATATATATAATCCGGCCCATCGTGAACAATCGCATTAGGATTCTTTACACCATAAGGAACAGCCACATAGTTTGGATTAACAAGCTTATAAACAATAACGTCTTTGCTCTTACCTAGTACTGTTTTTTTTATCCTTGTTTTCCTAAACAACGGATTTAACTCTCCGGGATAGAGCATATACACTTCGTGACCAAGTTTCTTTTCTTCACAGGCAACCGAGTATGCATAACCGGGAAGGCCTCCGCTCCTATATGGCGGGACACCAAGCGTCAAATGCAATATTCTCATATTTTTAATCCATCCATGTTCTCATTGGGTTCTTAATATATTCTTCGAAAGACATCAGTCCCAGATCGCGTTGGCTAAGAATTGCCTTATTCAAATCAATGGGCCATTTCACATTTATGTTTATATCATCATACCGTATACCTGTGTCAGATATCTTATCGTATTTTCCATCACACTGATATAACATTGTTGTATTGTCCTCTAAACTAACAAAACCATGTGCAAATCCGGCCGGTATTAAGAATCCCATTTTATTATCTTGGCTAAGCACATGAGCTCGCCATTGCTTAAAGGTAGGACTTTTAGGTCTTAAATCCACCATAACATCCCAAGCACTCCCCGACACAACAGTTACCAGTTTGCTCTGTGGTGAGTTCAATTGAAAGTGTAGACCTCGTAACACATTCTCCATAGACAGAGACATAAATGTTTCATCAACAGAAAAATCAATCCCGTGGCTATGAAATATCTCTTTCTCAAATGTTTTGCTAAAACCGCCTCTATTATCGCCTACAGAAAAACTGCGAATTAAAAAAGCGCCATCCAAATCCAGCTTACTAAACTCAAAATCTGACATGAATCAATTCTCCTCAAGCCACTTTATAGTCCGACTAATCCCGTCTTTAAAAGGAACCAGTGGAACAAATCCTGTATCTGCATTTAACGCATTAATGTCAAATTCATTGTATGAAAGAGAGGTGGACGAACTCGGTATTTCTCCTAAACCAATCTCAATATCCGGATCTACGCAATCTTTCATTTCACTCAAAAATTCTTTTAATGGACGGGGTTCTCCGCTTCCTATGTAATAAATTTTATTTGAAATACCTTTTTCCCCCAAAGCAACAAATGCCTTCGCGGCATCGGTAATATATATAAAATCATACATTTGATTACCTGCCGTAAAAGCACAATGTTCACCCTTTAGCAGTTTGCGCAAACTTGTATTAATCAGCCTGGGACTGTTCTCTCCCGGACCATATATATTGGAAATCAGACCACATATATAATCAACCTCTAACTGCCCGGCAATAGCACGAGACATGTAATCAGCTGTCAACTTCGCAGTATTATATATTGTATTTATTGCCGGTTTCGTCACTAACCTCATTGTTTCAGCCACTTCATATTGCATAATGCTGGCCGCAAAAACAAATCTATTGCACCCTATCAGAGCAGAAACACGTACTGCATCACAGGCTGCCTTTACGTTACTGAGCTGCACTTTCTCATCGGCTCGTAGGTTTCCCGAACTGCCTTCCCAGGCAAAATGATAAAATATATCAATATCGCGCTCGGTAATATACTTATCTAAATTTCCGTAATCAGAAAGCTCACTATATACTATTTTTACTTTTTCTCCAAGCTGTTTTATGTTTCCGTCATCTTTATGTACTACAGCTATGACGTCAACACCTACACTTACTAATTCTTTGCATACAGCTGATCCAACGAATCCGTTAGCGCCGGTAACAATTGCTTTCCTCATCCTTCCCTCACTGCATCGATTACTACTTTAGCTATGTAATCTATCATTTCATCTGTCATTCCGGGATATACACCAACCCAGAAAGTGTTATTCATGACAAAATCAGTCTGTAACAACTCTCCAACAACTCTATACTTGTCAGTGTTACGTATCTGATCAAAACAAGGATGCTTTATAAGATTACCCGCAAATAGCAAGCGAGTCTGCACATTATGCTCTTCAATATATCGGGTTATTCGATTTCTATCCAATCCGCTTTCGGGCCTTATAGAAATCAAAAATCCAAACCACGAAGGATCACTGTTTGGAGATGCTTCAGGTAGAATAATCTTATCTTCAATGCACTTTAAAGAATCTCTCAATCTACACCAATTATGTTTTCGTCTTTCCATAAAAGATTCGACTTTCTTTAGTTGTGCACATCCGATAGCAGCCTGCATCTCTGTTACCTTTAGATTGTATCCAAAATGGCTGTAAACATACTTGTGATCATATCCTTCCGGAAGTTCTCCATGCTGTCCTTCAAAGCGATGTCCGCAAAAATTATCATGCCCACTTGGACATATACAGTCACGTCCCCAGTCGCGAAACGATAATATTAAACGATGTAATAAGGGATTATTGGTATATACACATCCTCCTTCTCCCATAGTCATATGATGCGGAGGATAAAAACTAGAGGTCCCAATATCTCCCCAAGTACCGGTATATCGAGTCTCTCCATCGATTGTATATTTACTTCCTAATGCATCACAGTTATCCTCTATAAGCCATAATCCATGCGCATCAGCAAAAGATTTTACTGCTTTTATATCAAATGGATTGCCTAATGTATGCGCAATCATAATTGCTTTTGTTTTGTCACTAAGAGCCTTTTCTAACTTACTCGTATCAATATTGTATTGAGGAACAGTAAGGTCAACAAAAACAGGTATTGCGCCATAATTAATTACCGGAGTTACTGTAGTGGGAAAACCACATGCAACAGTAATAACTTCATCTCCGGGACGGATTTGTCTTTCTCCAAGTTCAGGAGCAGTCAATGCCATAAATGCCACAAGATTAGCTGAAGAACCTGAATTCACAAGATGAGCGTATCTTACATTCAGCATGCGCGAAAAACGTTCTTCAAATTCATCAGAAAAACGTCCTGTAGTAAGCCAAAAATCTAACATGGCATCCGTCAAGTATCTCATTTCTTCTTCATCAAAAACACGCCCTGCGTAGGAAATACGATTTCCGGGCTTGTATAATGATTCATCTTTTTTAAAATGCCTATAATAATCCCCCACCAAATCTTTTATTCGTTCTCTCGCTTCAAATTCGCTATTCCAATTCATAAATCAACCTACCGGCTACCAATGCAGCTGTTGTATTCTCCTTTCGCATAATGAGGCATAGATTAATCGCTAAAATTTAATTCTTCCTAACGTAATCAAATAAGTAAGCTGAAATCTGGTTATTCATACATTCCCTTACATCTTCGCCTGAATTCCAGCATTTTGTCCATTCTACTACCTTCTGGATAGCTACATCCAGATTCCAGCACGGACTCCATCCAAATGTTTTCTTTAATTTTGAGCAATCAAGTTTTAAGAAATTAGCCTCGTGAGGTCCCCCATCTGATTTATCAATCCATTTAAGATTTCCACCCCAATAATTAATAAACTTTTCAACAAGTCTGTATGTTTCAAAGCAATCTAAATCATCCGGGCCGACATTGTAGCTTCCCGAATAGTCTGCGTCATTGTACTGTTTTTCCGCAATTAAAAGGTAGGCAAACAATGGCTCTAAGACGTGCTGATACGGTCTTGTTGAAAAAGGGTTTCTTATAACAATATCATTATCTGTTATTGCAGCTCTGACACAGTCAGGAATAATTCGATCCGTAGCAAAATCCCCTCCGCCTATCACATTTCCTGCACGAACTGTCGATATACCGACTTTAGAATTTGTAAAAAAGGAGTTTCTGTAAGAGCCTGTTATAAGATCAGAACACGACTTTGAATTTGAATATGGATCATATCCATCTAATGGTTCGTTCTCTCTGTATCCCCATTCCCACTCATTGTTTTTGTAAACCTTATCAGTTGTCACATTTACAACTGACCTTACACAAGATGTTTGCCTAACAGCCTCTAAGACATTGACTGTTCCCATTACATTCGTCTCATAGGTTGCAAGGGGATTTATATAGCTTTCCCTTACAAGGGGCTGCGCAGCCATATGTATGACTATCTCTGGTTGATATTGCTCAATCACATTTAACAAGTGGCTATAATCTCTTACATCACCCTTTATATGTGTAATCTCTTTTTCAATTCCACAAAGATCAAATAATCTGACATTATTCTTGCTGCAGGATGAATATCCTACAACATCAGCACCTGCATTAGACAGTATCACACTTAACCATGAGCCTTTAAACCCTGTGTGACCTGTCACTAAAACTTTTTTCCCTTTATAGAAATCTAAATCCATCATCCTTCCCACACTTTCCAAGGTGCATTACCGGAATTCCACAGTGCCTCGATTTGATGCTTTTCTCTCAAGGTATCCATACACTGCCAATATCCTTTGTGGACATATCCGACCAACTCTCCGCGCTCTACTAATGCCGCCATTGGCTCCTTTTCAAAGCAAGTCTGGTCATTGTCTATAAAATCAAAGATTTTAGGCTCCATAACCATAAAACCAATATTAACCAAATCTCCATCCGAAACAGACTTTTCACGAAATGCCTCGACAATTCCACTCTTGCCAAGTTCTACAACGCCCTTGTTCTGACCAAAATTGTACATGGACATGGTTCCAATCTTCCCGTGTGACTTATGGAATTTAAGCACTTCGGTGATATTTATATCTGCAACCCCATCGCCATATGTAAGCATAAATGTTTCGTTACCAATATAATCTCGGATACGTTTAACTCTTCCACCGGTTTGCGTATCTAATCCAGTGTCAACAATTGTCACTTTCCATGGTTCGATTTTCTTATTGTGAACTATAATATCATTGTTCCCGCTTGTATAATCAAATGTTATATCCGATGTATGTAAAAAATAATCTGCAAACCACTCTTTAATAACATGCTGCTTATACCCCGCACATATTATGAATTCGTTAAATCCATAATGCGAATATGTCTTCATAATATGCCATAGAATTGGCATATTTCCAATTTCAAGCATCGGCTTCGGAGTAATAGCAGATTCCTCTGATATACGTGTACCAAAACCTCCTGCTAATATTACTACTTTCATTACACAACCGTCCTCCCTTGCAAACATCATTTGTATTAAACAGTTTCAAGCTTATGCTTTATTAGGTGAAGTAAACCACACAATTTATATGACACAGTTAACATCTGTTTCTGTAGTCGATTATATGAACTGTATCTATTAATATAATACAGCCTGCTCTTAATAAATGTTTGCATTCTCAAGCTGCCGCTTGCTTTCTTAGCTCTTTGATGGGCATGAACCGCTGTCACTCTCGGTACAAACAGCAAATCTTTATTTATCTTATGAACTCTTGCTGCAAGAATCGGTTCTTCACAGTACATAAATACTTTCTCATCCAAATAGTCTAGTTGTTCAAGATATTCAAGATTAAACAGCATACAGCATCCATGCAAGGTCATATCTTCTATTACTTTTGTCTCAACAATATCTACGCAACGATTTATACTTCTGCCGAGTTGAAACATCCAAAACAACTCTTCGGAGTATGAAGGCATCCTAGTCGGACTTTGTCTCCTATTATCTAAGTCTAATATATTGGAGCCTGCCACTGCAACATTCTCGAATTTACTGGATTCTTCAACCATTATCGAACAATAATTCGGATCATCAATTCTAACATCAGGACTAACCAATAAGGCATACTTTACGCCCATCTTTCTCGCAATGCGGAAGCCTACATTGTTGCCCCCGGAAAATCCGGCATCTTCATCATTGTATATTAAATAATAGCGCTTCCCGGTCGGAACATCGTTTTCATAGTAATACTTTTTGTCCCCAATGAAATAATCACCTTTATTTGTAATAAACGCTTCCAGCCATTCTTTATTTCTCGGCCTAGAATCATTATCAACAATATAAAAGGAATTATTACACTTTTGTTTTTCTAATAGTTCTACTGCTTTTTCCAAATCGGCATTATCATTATAGTTTAGCAAAACTATAGCTACTTTTTCTTCCATTATCACACCTGCTTAAATTCGATCCACTTTATATTTTCTATCGCTTTTTCTTAATCTTAGATAATGTTGTAATCAAATATCTATTATTGGTAATCCACAATATTAAGATATATAACGTAACACTAGTCATTATAATAACAAACATCTCAATCAGCCACGGCAACGTCAAGATTTTCACAACCGATGATATGAAAAAAACTATCAACATCCCCACTAAGGAAACAACTAAGTTCCTAACAAGATCCGCTACATGCAGCAATTCCTTTATCTGTGGATTTGAAAAGAAACAATATAATAAGACCGTAAATTCAGCAACTACAGTCGTTACTGACGCACCCTTTTCATGAAAAAGCGGAATCATAAACATATTTAGTGCTATGTTAACTATAGCCGCTATAACCGCCGCCTTTAGATTTACCTTTTCTCTTTTCATAGGAATATTCACACAATTTGTTATTATTCCACCATATATAGCACCTATAATTCCCACGCTGATAATTGATAATGAAGCTGTTGCCCTTAAATAACCCTCGCCTGATAAGATAAGAATAATCGGCTGCGCTAATACAATCATTCCTGCAACCGCGGGAAACATTATTAGAGTACAAATATTAATGATATGATTAAGCAATTCCTTGTATTCTTCCTTACGTTTTTCTGCCTGGAAGGATGTCAGTCTGGGAATGCTGGCCACAAAAGCGGCTGCAATCAAAGCTTTTATAACACTATATACTTTTACTGCAGCACCATATATTCCAACCACGTAATCATTATCAAAGAAACCCAGCATAGTTACGTCTGCATTTAAATATATGTTTACGGCCAGGTTGTTTGAGAAAAAGACAAGCATTCCCATAAAGTGCTTTCTAAAATTGCACTTGAATACCGGTCTTACTTTACAATACTTTCTGGTATATATAAAGTTAATGACACTAACTATGCCCACCGAAAGAACGGATAATAATGCATAATTGTAATAATCTTCAGGCGAACGTACAACGAAAAACAATAGTACAAGAACAAGTACCTGAACCAAAAAACTTCTAATCGTTATATAAAGAAAGTCTTCATATACAGCATTAATCCAATCAACACCTACGGTAGTCAATAATATAGAAAGGCTTTGCAATATAATGAGGAGTCGATATTCATGTAGTTTAGGCACTGTTATCAGTGCGACCGCCAACGCTAAATAAGATATCAGCGTTGTAACAAGATTAACAGTGAATACTTCGTTGGAAAATTTGGAAAACTCATTTTTGTTTTCCCTGCGAACAGCTCCCTCTCTTACACCATATGTGGAAATTCCCAAGGCAGCAAACAGTGCAAAGTAATTAACTATGGAAGATCCAAAACTAACCTTTCCAAGATTATCTGCCATCAAGACACGACTTATATACGGAAATGTAATTAAAGGGAAAACAACATAAAGCATGGTTTTAAGTATATTTAAAACCATGTTTATATATACTGAATGTTTTTTCTGCATATCTTCCTCTTACTGTCGAACCTCTAATTCTCTTAGCAATGACAAACTGAAATAAATATTGTTATAATCACTTTCCTGACCACGCAGCAGATACAGATACAAGTTATCGAGAATATAATCTATCAGAATCTGCTTATCTACTTTAATCTTTGTAATAATTTGAATGGGGCTATAATGCTTTTCTCGCCTCAAAACATCAACTATAAACCTTGCCCTGTCCATGCCATATGGATATGTTCTTTTTGCATATTCCCAGTCGAAAACAAATAAGTCCTTATCTACCATGCATGTGTTCCACGGAGTAAAATCTCTATGACAAAAAGAATACTCAGTATTTTCATCGTTTCTATAATAATTTTTACATTCATTTATATATTTATGAACCAAACGAGCATCATCAGCGCTGAGTGTCTTGCATAAAGAATCCAATTCCATTAGCATTTTACAAAAATCTGTATCTTCAAACCTAAGTATTACTTTGGTTCTGTTATGTACAGCCTTTAAAAACGCCTCGTGTTTACTTCCATACTTATGTAGTGTCTTGGCATTAACTTTTTTCTTTGTATCTTGAATAAATAGCATTCCCGATTCCATATTTTCACATGCAAGACCTTTAGGAATGCTTCTGATTTCTTTTTCAGCTAATTCATTTAATATACTATACTCATTCATAAACAAGTCTTTTATATCTTGGCTGTTTGAATACTTGGCATACCCCAGCAAATTCTTTCCTTTATAAATCTGTACAGTTGGTTTCTTATGGGTTCCGGGAGTTCCGGAAAATAAAGACAACTCTATATCGTCGCCAAAAACAATCTGGAGTCTTTTTATAACTTCCTCGGGTATCATATCGTCCAAGTCGACCACAGTATGTTTTATTGGAACAATTTTAAAATTAACAAATAGAGGCAATAGTCCTTTAAGTATTTTTCCCTTATAACCTGACGGTTGATAGATTTCAAACGCTACGCCTGTATTCTCAAATGGCAATGTCCATGTTTTCCCATCTTCATTACTAATTGAAAAGCTTTTTCTCATATGTTCACCATTTGTCCTGCTATGAAAGTAATAAAAGATCTTTTAAAAAATCACCTTTACTGTTCCAGTTAAAATCGCTCAAAATTCGTTCTCGGGCTTTTTTTCCTAACTTAACCCTCTCAGCATAATTATCCACCATATAATCTATAGCCTCTGTATATGCCTCAATTGACTCGGCTACAGATGCAACTTTAATCCTCACCGAACATTCATCGTCAGTAATTATATGCATCCCGGAAGAATCTAAACATATCACCGGAAGTCCGGTGCCCATTGCCTCCATTAACGACCATGAACCGCCTTCCTTTAAACTCGGAAAAAGAAAAACATCACTGGCACTTAATAACTCTAATAGCGCGACTCTATCTTTTTTGCCAACAAAAGTGATTTGTGTTAATTCGTTTCTATCAACAATATCTTCTAAATATTCTCGCTCAGGTCCATCACCAACAATTGTAAAGTGTATTCGTTCTTTGTTATGCGATTTCTCAATTGCACGCAGAATCAGTTCAAGTGCTTTTAGTTTAATTAGTCTTCCGGAATATATAAACTCCACAGGATACTTATCTTCGTAACTCTTTTTCTCATATAATTCATCGCAATTAATAGCTGTCTCGAGGCACGTCACGACCTTATCCTGATATCTATTTGGTATTATACACTTAGTGTCATCTGTCCGAACGATAATAGTTTTAGCCTTTTTGATTGAAGACATTAATATGGGATTAATCAAGACTGTTTTTATCATTACTTTTCGGAAAATTTGTACTATAGATTCTTTAAAGCCAAACAAAGAAATATACTCATCAGGAATTGCCTCTCCGCCACCTATAGGTCCCCAGATAAATGGTACCGGAAGTTTTTGCATAAATGTAGGCATCCAAATACTACCAAATGTCAAACCAAAACAATAATCAAATGTCATTCTTCTGCAAAGGTTTCTGGCCACCCTATATGCACCAACTTGCCATAAGAAATAGTACGGATATAGATTATGATCTCCTTTTTTAATACGCCGAATCAAAGCATTCGTATCATAATATATGAAGTTTAATCTTTCGCTTACGTCCTTTGATAACTCTTTTAATCCGGTATCTATGTTAGTTTTATTGTTGCTTCTGGTAATAACCCAAACCTCACCAAATCTGGCAAGTTGAAGGCACCATTGCCACCCTATTCCCGGTTCTGAACCTTTATTAGGTTCACATCCATATGCAGAAACTATAAACTTCATTAATTTGCCTTTCTTAGAGCTATCAATTTATTAAAAATAGCATTCCATATGTACGCAGCCAACAACGAGCCGGAAACCGTTAAAACTACAGAGAAAACATACCCAACAGTTTTATCTCCAAGAATATGCGTAAGCTTTATCCTCTCAATGAGACGAAATACTATCATTTGCAACAGATATATTTCAAAACTATACTTGTGTGATAAGCTCTCCACCGCAGACTGTTTGTTTCCTGAAGCAACAATGCCGCACATTATCCAGAGGCTAAACAGCATGGCTGTAAATTCCTTTATAGAATACCCATATCCCTCTAAAAGTATAACTATTGCAGTTATTATGATTGTCACAGTGAATATAGCTACTTTATTTATGCGTCTGATATAATCAAGAAACAAAAACAACAACCCACCAATTACAAATTCATATAGCCAAAGTGTAAAATTCTGATACTGACCTTCTTGTAAAAAATAATATTTGCAAGCAAAATGTATTCCAAGGCTGACAAATAAAGTGAACAATCCTCGTAATTTACTGGATAACATAAATACAAAGAATGGAAATAGCATATAAAAGATAAAAATAACTCCAAGCGTCCATCCAATGCTTGCAACTTCTATTGAATTATTGCTCATAAACCCAAACATCATTGTCGAGTTAGCAAATAATTGTATAGCAGTACTCGTTCCCTTCCAGGTAAAAATACTTTCTATGACCGATACTACGATAAATAAAGGAACAATTTTCATGAATCTATTAGCATAAAACTGTTCTAGATTAATATCATTGTTCTTAAATCGTTGGTAGTATCCGCAACACATCGAAAACCCACTCAATATAAAAAACAACTCAATAAATGAAGATAGCTTGCTTACTATATTATGAAAAAAAGTAGTGATAGTGAAATCTCCCAAGAGTAAAACATGCATCATTATGATTCCCAATGCTGCACATCCTCGTAAAAGATCTAATTTATTAAAATACATACCCTCTCTTTTTTCCATATCTTATTCCTTCCCCTCTTGCAGGCTATATACATACATAGAAACAAGTATTCCCCATGTAATGTTCAAATCTTCACCAAATAATCCACGTACTACATAAGTGTTCAATAACATCATTATAAGCAATATAGCTAAACAAACAGCACTCTTTACATCGCGTGTCCGTCTCTGCCATGCATATCGCAATCCATTAACAAAAGGGAAGACATAGCAACCTACACCTGTCACTCCGCCTACACATAGTAAAGTTAAAAAGCCATTATGCAAAAGCGGAATCGCTCCCAGTTCATAAAAGTCCGTAGTAGCCCAAGTCGTTGGCATATACTGAGTTTTGATTAATGTTCCAAAACCTTCACCAATTATTTTTCTTAAAGTTGAATATTCTTTCCATTGTACCGTGGCGCAATAATTTTCATATACACGCCAGTTTCCTAATGCCTCACCATATGAAGAAAAGTTGCCGGTGATTTCTACTTCATTAAACACATTTCCTACTTTGCCCCAATAACCTGCAGTAGCTTCCGGAGATATAAAAAACATGCCAAGCGCTGCAAAGCCTATCACTATAAAGATAGTAAAAGTAGCAGATGCTCCTCTTACAGTAAGCTTATTTTTATCAAATAGCATGTATATGCATACTCCAATAGCAACCGCTATTATCACAGTTCGACTCAACCCTAATACAATACGAATTATAAATATAAACAGGATAGTATAATTAAGAGCAGGTTTAAATAACGATGCACCTTTTTCTTTGATATAAAACAAGTAAATCGGGAAAATAAACTCCAAAGCTTCCATCTCGCTGCGAAACGCAACTCTGATTGAATTAAAAGACAATGACCCGCTAGTAAAGAAAGACCAAAAGCATATTAATGATATAATAAAGTGTGCTATAACAAGAGATTTAATTATTACTTTCTTCTCGTAACGTCTCGCAATGATAGCTCCACACAATAAAGACGTAACCCCATGCATCCAATAATATGAAGTTCGAAGGACTTCATATCCGGTATGATATAAAGCACCAATAACAATCGCAAGCACACCCCATGCAAAATACAATTGGCTTCCGGGTAATACGTTACTTATTTGTTTATCCTTTCTCGAACTTATGCTCCATAGGGCAATTCCAAGTAATATATTTAATGCCATAAACAGTTCCGGAGAAACTATCATTTTGACAACACATATACAAATTATCACCAAACTGATATTGGTAAAACTCGCGTGTTTTAGCCTAAATCCCATCTAACACCCTTTCCTGAGCAATTAGTATTATAGTTCTTTAAAACTGCTTATCCATTGGTACATGATATCATCCACAATATCGCCAGGACTCCTATCTGCATCAATCAACACCATCTCTCTTCTTTTTCCCGCCAATAATTTATATTGATCTATCTGTCTCGTGATTTCTTCAAACTCAAGTTCTTGTTTTCTTGAATATATAGCCTCAGGACTTGCGCAAAGGACAAATGCTTTATCCGGCAAAGGTACATGAAGCATAAAAGCCGAAATAAGCTTATCAGATAACGATATCCTCGCGCGAAGCGGATCTACTATAAAGTCATACGAATAGCGGTCAAATATGACAATGTTCCCGTCTACGCAAGCCTTACGAATCTTATATGAACCCAAAACATAATCAATCCAATAGTATATAATTCTAAACAATGAGTTTATTTTGTTATCAGGTGTTGCCCTATGTGGATTGTTGAAATTCTCTTTGCTTTCATCATAATGCTTATTAAGTAACTTCTTTAAATTAGGTAAAATATTGGGCCGAAAGTGAAATACTCTTATTTTTTCTATATCTTTTATAAATACATCCGGTATCTCATCTAAAATCTTTTCAATAATTGTTGTCTTGCCAACCCCATCTGGTCCAAGAAGGGCTGTAATCATCCCTGAGGGACGCTTAAGTCTGCGCACCACTTCTAATAAATAGTGCATTACTACGTCTTTTAAAACTGTAATTGGATGCCTTCTAAAACTCTTTAACCATGATATTCGCCTCATTTTATGTTGCAAGCATGCCGAATTACATATTTCATCCGCAACAAGATACTTCTTTGCTTCATTCAAGACCCTGGCATTAAATGTTTTTTCAATTAGTTCAAGAAATTCATCATTCTTGGCACTCTTAAGTATTCTATCAACATACTTATCCTTAACAACACCGCCCGTCATAACCGGTTTAATCCATAACATAAATGAATCCATAACTGGATTGGGTACCCTAAAGCCATGATATATAACGGAACTATCATATATTTGTGAGAAGGAAAGCGTTTCGCTTCCTCTAAAAATCAATCCATAAAACAAATCAACTTTTATTGATATCCATTTAGAACCCACTCTTTTAAAAAAACTATAACACCATATACATTGAAACCTATCAAATGTATATCTCGTATATCCCATCTTCTTCATAGTAGCAAACAATACTGTTATTGCTTTCGCAATATGCGTACGTCTAATAAGTAGGTCAACATCTTTAGAATCATTATTATCTGGTAAGCCTTCAAAATTCCGAAAAACCATCCAATCTATCTTTTTCTGATCCAATTCGGAAAACAGAGCTTTTATTGTCTGGGATTGCTGTTCACCCCACATTTCATCTCTCCTCTGCAATTACACTTTTATATAGCGGAATTATTGTTTCTACTATTGCCGGCCAGTTAAAATAATCTTCAACTAACCTCCTGGCATTTTGACCGTATTGGCTCCACTTGTCTTTTGCTTCTAAAAGTTGTTTAATGCCAATCGCTATATCTTGTGGATATGGTTCACATGGAATAAAAAACTCTTTACCTGATGTATTAAAATAGTTCATATTGCATCCTCTCGTTAATAAACATGGCTTGGAACATGCCATAGCATCAAGTATTGCCATAGAGAATCCTTCTGAATAAGATGGCATCATATAAGCATCAAAACTATAATATGCATCATATTTTTCCTGATTGTATAATGGTCCTATCCACTCGAAGTTCTCTTCACACTTTAGATCTTTAATCATTTTCATATATCTATTTGCATTTCCGTTATTATCAGGTCCAACTAGAACTATTACAAATTTCTTGCGATCATCTTCTTTCATAAGTGAAACACCTTTTATCAAGGAATCGAGATTCTTGTCTTTTCTGAACACACCAACCCATCCAATTATTATTCTGTTTTCATATTTCGAATTTGACAAAAGTTTTTTATTTGTAAACTGTGGAATTTCTTCCAATTCAACGCCATTATATGCTAACAAAACTTTGCCATTGTATCCGTATTTCTGTAGACCTGTCCCTTCTTCTCTTGTTATGATATGAATCGCACTCGCCTTTTGAAGATATCGCAACTCATATAGACTTCTCACAATTTTTCTTTTGCCAGTATAAGCATGTGGATTTGAATATGTTCCATGCGTAGTGATTATATAAGGGATGCCTAGCTTTATAAGTTCGTTCGCTATTATGTTTTTATCGTAAAACCAGATCATGTGAAAATGTACTAAATCAATTGAATCTTTCTCTTTCTTGAGGGCTTCAATTATCTCATGCCTTCCAAAAGGGACCCTCACTCTTGGATAACATTCAACTGTTACAAATTCATCTCTTACTTTTTGATAATGTGTTTTAGCATCATCAACTACAGCCCAAATTTCACTATTAACTCCTTGGAGTTTCTCATGCTTATTTAAATAATATACAACTCGGCTTATTCCGTTGTGTTCATTAGGATTGCACTTTCCATGAACAATGTGAACAACTCTCATTTGCATTCTCCTATACTAAGCTTTTCACTATTCTGGAATATTCATCTACAATGTGTTGCCACGAAAAGTCTTTTATCATAATTTCCCGTGCAGATACTCCATAATTTTTAATCTTTTCTGTGCTCATTTCATCTACTATGTCAATACACTGTGCTAAACTGCCTTCATCATCGAAAAACAGAGTTGCGTCTCTGCCCACGTGACGGTTAAATACTGCATCGTATAAGATATTCACATCTGTTTCTGCCATTGCTTCAAGCAGTCCGGGGTTAGTTCCACCAACAGAGTGACCATGAATATAACCATGAGCATACTGTCTGACATAATGTAATATTTCGGAGTCATACAATGTTCCGGCCATTATAATGCGACCGTCAGTCTCATAGTGTGTTGAAGCTTTGATATGTTCATGAAACTTAGGTAGTTCCGTCTCATAATTAGTTATTACTAATAGTTTCCTCGCAGTGTGTGACTCCATGAAACCTTTAAACATCATCTCATAATTGTTTTCCGGAACAAAACGGCCTAGTACCAAATAGTATTCATCTTTCTTTATTCCCCATCTGTCAAAAAAATCTTGAACTTTAGATGGCATTTCTCCCACTCTGGGAGGAACGTCCACTCCATATGCGGCATACTCCAGAATGGGTTTCTTACCTTTAAGCATACGAGCATATAAATCCCGTATTCCTTCGTTGTCACAAATCATACAGTCTGTAGATTTAGCCATCATTATTGCAGAAATATATAAATATATCTGCAATATTTTCCCCCATTTAGTTCTTCTCCACTCAGCTCCTGCAGGATTCTCTGCCATTTTTATTCCCAGGCGCTTATACTTTCTTTTGTTTAACCACAATAAAGGGCCAATGCGGACTCCAAGATGCAACATAATTGGATTCGAAATATTAAGTTTCTTAACTAAATAGCAAGTAAGATTCGTACAATGATAATCATACTTTGGCATCGCGGAGCTACCGGTCTCGCCTTCATAAACACGAATACAAATAATATTATTTACTTCTATTATTTCTTCTTTATCCGGAGAATCTACTCTTTCGTACGCCCACCATTGAATATCTTCGTCATGCCAGTTGTCAAAAAGGCCATGTGCAAAAGCTTCCCAACCGCCATAATTTTGTGTATATCCACGTAATCCAATCATGAACACATTTATTGGCTTATTAGGAGCTGTATATTTATCTATTATTTGTTTTATATTTTCTTTCTTTTTTTTCGGCATTATTGCCCTTCCGTTCTTCTTATAGATTCTTCTAAGCTTACGATTTGATACTGAAAATCATAAGTGCTCATACTTTGTTCGTAGCTAAGATTACCAAATGCTTTATTAGTAAGGTTCCGTATTTTTCCGGGCATTCTTTTCCCAGCTTCAACAATGAAATTAAAAGCTTTGCTTATTATTATCTTGTGACCACTAACTTTGGAAATCAGCTCTGCCAAATCACTTGTTACGCTGTACTCTTTGTTCTGAGGCCAAAAGATGCCCCCGGAATTTCTAATCATAACCTGGCAAAGGAATTCACAGAGATTCTCAATATATAACATAGATCTCTCGTTCTTAACTTTGGGAAATATCGGCGACAGTTTTATCAACTTCGCGAGTGTCGGATAATTACCTTTTGATCCTTTCCCATATATCATTGGTGGCCTTAAAACAGTAACAGTAAAACTATCCGATGCCATTAATCTTACAGCTTCATCAGCTTTCCACTTGGAATCGCCATAAAAATTACTTGGGCAAGGCTTTGTATCCCTTGTTATTCTTCTGTTTACTCCATATGGAGCCGAATCGCCATAAACAATGGAAGAAGACATAAACACAAATTGTTTTATGCCCTCTTCTTTTGCCTTTCTTGCTGTTTCTATAGCTAAATCGGTGTTGATGGCATAATACTTTGCCTTTGTCGCTTCATCAACATTTCCTATATCTGCGTGTGCCAAACCTGCAACGTGAAAAACAATGTCATATTCAGAAAAGCTTTGATCCCGCCAACCACTATCTACCATATCAAGAGTAGTAATCTGGAACTCATTTGAATAGTTATTCTTGGCGTATTCTTCGAATGATGTGCCAATATATGAGTTAGCACCGGTAATGAGTATTTTCTTCATTATAACAATCCTACTTCTTAAGCTGTCCGGTACCACCCTCAACTACACCTTCACTCTTTACAACTGAAGACACTGTTCCAACAAAACATCGACAGTCAAATGCAAGTGCTTTAGCTCCTCCGGCATTAAGTATGGCGGTATACTCGCCATCAAGCTTAGCCTTTTTAGGTATCTCCAGTTCATCCCTGCCATTTATCTGTGCCCAACCTGTGAGCCCCGGCTTAACATCATTAGCACCATATCTGTCTCTTTCAGCTACCAAATCATCCTGGTTCCATAGTGCCGGTCTGGGGCCAATAATACTCATTTTCCCCGTAAAAATATCCCATAATTGCGGCAACTCGTCCAAACTACTCTTCCTAAGAAACTTCCCGACTTTAGTAATGTATAGTTCCGGGTTTCCAAGCATATGCGTTGGGATATCATGAGGTGTGCTCATTTTCATACTTCTGAACTTGTGCAAAGAAAATAATTTTTTATGAATGCCTACGCGTTTTTGCGTAAAAAACACAGGTCCTGGATCATCTATTATAATAGCCAGCGAAATCAATATAAAGAGCCATGATAAGACGACTAAACCGATTCCACTTAAAAAAATATCTATTATTCTTTTTACTATCTTACTGTAAAAATTCATCTGTTTACCCTAGTGTTTATCTAAGTCAGTCTTTAATTTAGCTCTAATATCTTCAACGCTTAACCACTCGCTGTTGTTACCTGAACTATAAATAAATCCTGGCTCTACCTTCTTCCCACCGGGAATTATTTTTTCACTATCCCACCAATTGTAATTAGGATAAATAATATAGTGCTTGTCATATTCATATGCATGACCAGAATCTTCAGCAGGTACCATGACCTCATGAAGTTTTTCACCTTCACGGATACCAATCTCGGGCTTGTCGCATCCCGGAAGCATTGCTTCAGCCAAATCCGTAATCTTAAAACTTGGGATTTTAGATATAAAAGTTTCTCCGCCTTGAGCTTCCTCGAGTGCCTTAATAACAAGTTTAACGCCCTCTTCCAGGCTAATCCAAAATCGTGTCATACGATAATCTGTTATTGGTAAGGATTTTCCACCATTATCAATTATGTTTTGGAACACAGGAATAATTGATCCACGACTTCCTGCTACATTTCCATAACGCACAACGGCAAATCTTGTACCATCTACTCCTGAATAAGCATTGGCTGCTGCAAAAAGTTTGTCTGAAACCATCTTGGTTGCTCCATACAGATTTGCAGGGCTAACTGACTTATCTGTAGATAAAGCAACAACTTTTTTAACCCCCTTATCAAGGCAGGCATCTATGACGTTACATGCACCGTTAATATTTGTCTTAATCGCCTCTAACGGGTTATACTCACATGCAGGTACCTGCTTAAGCGCCGCAGCATGAATCACGTAATCAACTCCGTTCAACGCTCTCGCAAGTCTCTCCTTATCTCGGACATCTCCTATAAAGAATCTTAAAACATTCGCATATTCTTTATATTCATTCTGCATGTTAAACTGTTTGAACTCATCTCTTGAATAGATGATTATTTTCTTGGGCTTATAGTTTTTTAATACGTATTCTACAAAATGATGACCGAACGAGCCTGTTCCTCCGGTTATTAATATTGTCTTGTCATTTAACATTTTATTTCCTCCCGTAATTCAGAACATATTTTTGATATGCTTCACCGAACTTATCGCGATTTTTCTTGTTTTTCTTTTTTCCTTCTGCTTCTGTTTTAATTCTGCTCCAATCAGTTTGAATGTAAATATCCGCATTTTTAATAAATTCAGCCTTTTGTGCTTCAATGGCATCTCGCAAAAATTCTACGCCTTGTTCTACGTTGTTTATATATGCAATAACACATTCCTCAAGCTGATTGGCAGACTCGCATAATTCAATATCTCTTGCATACGTATATGTATACATAGATCTAATACAGGCACAGGCATTTGATAGCTTAAAGATAACCTGCTTTTTTTCAGAAGACGTAAGCGAATCTATATATTTCAAATCAGAACAATGAATTATATCTGCCATATAAGCTTGAGTCATAGACCTTCTTTCAACTCTTTTTTCAGTCACAATTCGAATGCTATTATTTTTCCTTTGAATAAAGGCATTCACTATCAAACCTGCACATCCGATTGAAAACGATACAATCAAAGCAGCTATTTCTAGTAACGTAGATAATTCCATTTTTATCCTTTCTGTTCCTAAAACCATCCCGTACATTCACCCATGTACATATATAAGAAAAAGTTTATGCCACACACTAAATGCCATAAGAGACCAAGCCAACCTACTGCTACAATGCATGCCCTAAACTTTGACTTCTTTTCAATAGTATTCTTATAAAGCATCATTATGCTTACCAAAAAGATAAAGAACAACCCATGCATATATCCCCATGAAAAGTTCATGTGCTCCATACGGAATCCTTTTTCATAAAGGCACATAAGCATCAGTAATCCGGACAAGAAAATCTGCCATGCATGTCTGAACCAGGTTGTATCTTTAAGTCGAGGAAGGTTTATAAGTAAAACTCCTATTGGAAATGCTGCTGCCATTACTATAGATAGCGGTACGTTCTGACTATATATATGCCATGCCTTCAAAAAGCCAAAGGCAATACCGGTTTCTTCTCCCTTGACATTTGTTCCTGAAAAGACTCCGAAGAACTGGTAGAGGCATACAAATCCTGCCGGCAAAAATGTTAATCCAAAAAGAACCGTGTCCTTTATATTTTTAAATCGAGCCTTAACAAGCCTATATAACATAATAAGTCCATACACAGGTACTGCTACCATAGTGTATGAAGGCTTTGTCAAAGTCGTAAATAATAAAGCAACCGAAAATATAATATAGTCTCTTAATCTCGCCTTCGCTTCATATGTATCAAGAAGTTTTACACCTGCAAAGAAACTCACTATACTAAAGGGCCTTGTTGCCAAGTATGTAGCATTCCAATATGGATTCGGTGTGTATACTCCTTGACATCTATATATGTAATCAAAACCAAAGAAACCATGCCCGCGGGGTGCATAAAGCATGGACACAAACATAAGCGTTAATGCAAATAGTTGGGATAGTAAAAAAAACGTATAGTTCCAATTCTTATGACCATTTACATTGAATTCTTTCATGTAGCGGCTTATGTAAATGCATACGGCGACAAAACTTAGGGTGTTTAAACTTGTTACAACCAGTGCCAATGCTATCTCAGTCGAAGTAAACAGACCTATAAACCGTGCAAACATAAACATTAATGGATAAGGAAATTCATATTCTGTCGCTATCCCCTGCACATGCCTCAAATAATCGGGCATATCAGAAATATAGTTTCCTTCATAACCAATGCATTGACGATAGAACAGTATATACATTAACACACTGTATCCTGCCGCAAGCAATATATATGTTATTATCTCTAATATTTTCTCTCTATTATTATCCACAGTATGAAACATACCCTGTTATTTCTACACTATTAACTCTTAATATTTCAACCAGTTTATTAAGTTTATTAAGATTTACTTTGCCATCTTGGATCAATAATACCGCACAGCCTTCAACACCGTTCAAAGCATTATATATTTCTTTCTCATCATTCAGGCTGTTGTCAAAGCATATCTTCTTTAACTCAGATGGAACCTTTTTAAGCAATTCGTCGATATTTGAATCATTTTCTTCAGCTATTGCAATTAGCGACCCTTTATCACCCATGTTGCGTGTATAGAAGCTTATTGCTGAAACCATCTCATCGACTTGAGTTTCTATTCTCGGATATTTCTTATTACGAAGTGACGCAAACATAGCACTATTTGTCAATGGATTCTTTTTCCTATTGGCATGTACCCTGTAGATTAGTGGATATCTGCTCAGCGCTCCATAACCCAACAAAACAGATGCAGCTTGATTCGAAAAAATAACCGAAGCGAGATAAACTGCCAATGAAATAAACACCCCTAATACCAAACCTATAATTAAATCCTTATAACTAAGCGGATCATTTTTTTTAACAGAACTACCATCAACAAATGATCTTTCCATTGAACTTAGTTTATTCTTAAGTGTAGATAAATCTGTTGGCTCAGTATTCATTGCCTTACACAATTTAACCTGCAAGTCATATAAACCATTCGAGTATTTTTTTTCATGAAAGGTACTTAAATACTTTATTTTTACATTGCTAAAAGAACTTTCGTTCATTACATCTAAGCCACCACTAATTATTCTTTTTATTGCAGCTTCAATCTCATCTTCATCTAATTCATTAGGAACAATAAAATCTATAGTTAATATATGTGTCTCATCACTATTATCTGAAAAATCTATTCCGTAATTTGCAATTTGAACAGAGAAGCCATCTCCTGTACTAACTAATTCGCATAAATATTTGTAATCATCTAGTCCGATTTCTTCTGCAAGTTTTTCACAAAATTCACTTGATGTTATGTATTGTTCATATAAATCTTTTATCTCTTTCTGCAACCCTTCACAGTCTGCATTTTGTTCTTGAGAATAAATATAAAATTGCATTTTCAAAGTATTAACATTATATGGGTCAATACGCATCAAATATGAATTACCCATGTACTCAGTGAGGGAATCGATATTGCGCTGTTTAGAGAGGATAATATTTGTTCTAGTTATACCTGACTCACCAATCATATCCTCAACTTCTTCATGGGTATAATAATTGCTACCATCATCAACAACATCAGTATTCAACACACCTTTATATAAGAACATAAGAAGCATTCCACATATGCCGGCAATAACGAATACTTTCCACTTGTCGAGAATCATCCAAAACAATTCAATTAGATTAAGTTCTGCTTCTTCTTCATATTTATATCCCATTTAGCCTAAGTCCTTCCTTCATAGGGTATTATTAATAATTTAGATATGTGACTGAATTATCTTCACTACCTTTGCGGACACATTTTCATCCGCATAATCCGGCACAGGTCTTCCATTGTCTCCGGTAACAGTTAACTCTACCGCAGTTCCTACTGCTTGAAGCAAACTTGTCTCATTGACATCTGACGTAATGAATATACCCTTATCCACTGCTTCCGGACGTTCAGTAGTTGTCCTGATGCATACTGCGGGGAATGGATGACCTATCGATGTAAAAAAGCTCGCTTCTTCCGGTAATGTTCCGGAATCCGAAACAACACAGAACGCATTCATTTGCAACGCATTGTAATCATGGAATCCCAATGCTTCATGCTGAATAACCAACGGTGAAAACCGTATCCCTGTTTGTTCTATTTTTTTTGATATTTGTGGATGACAGGAATACAGTACGCTTATACCGTATTTATCAGCAAGTTTATTCATTGTTTGCATAACTGAAACCAACGATTCAGCCGTACTAATACTCTCTTCTCTATGAATATAAAACAGTATGTAATTACCCTTTTTCTGCTTGAGTCGAATATGAATATCCGATTCAAGAATCTTTTTAAGATTCTTTCTAAGAACCTCTGCCATTGGTGAACCTGTTACATATATTCTTTCGGAATCAATCCCTTTCTGAAGCAGATTTCTCCTCGCATGCTCAGTATATGAAAGATTAACATCAGCCAATCCATCAATTACTATCCGGTTAACTTCTTCAGGGCTTTTTTTATTCTTGCTGGTGTTGCCTGCGCCCAGATGTATTACAGGTATCTTGAGCTGCTTTGCGCTTATAACAGAAAAAGAACTGCTGGAATCTCCAAGAATCAAAACAGCATCAGGCTTAGTATCAGCCATCAATCTATATGTCTTGGAAATGACATTTCCCATGGTTTCACCATAATCCTTGCCTATACACTCGAGGTATACCTCAGGCTTCTCTAACTCGAAATCTCTAAAAAACACACTGTTTAGATTATAGTCAAAATTCTGCCCAGTATGAGCAAGGATTACATCAAATAAATGACGACACTTTTTAATTATCTCAGAAAGCCTGATAATCTCCTGTCGTGTGCTCACAATTATTAATAACTTTAGTTTTCCGTTATTTTTAAAAGAAGTAATCATAAGTAACTACCTTTTGCATAATAAGTGGATTACTGTTACCAAATATGACCTTACTATATTGCTTTTCCGGGACTATATTTATACGTCGTCACTATGTGACTCACAAGTTCTTTAACTCTTTCAGGATTATCTTCACTTACAATTGACAACTCTTTAAGTTTATCCATAAATTCTACGTTGTCAAATTCTATGGGCTTTCCGATATGGATAAGCTTATTTTCTGTATCTTTAAGGCCTTCTTCGTTCATTAAGAGTTCTTCATACATTTTTTCGCCGGGGCGAAGGCCTGTGAACACGATCTCTATATCTTCGTGAAGCTTGTAACCTGAAAGCTTAATTAAGTTAGTTGCCAGATCAAGAATCTTAACAGGCTCTCCCATATCGAGGACAAAGATTTCACCACCCTTGGCATATGCTCCTGCCTGAAGGATAAGCGATACTGCTTCAGGTATTGTCATGAAATAACGTATTATATTAGGATCCGTAACGGTAACAGGGCCGCCGGCAGCAATCTGCTTTTTAAAAAGCGGGATAACTGAACCGTTACTTCCAAGTACGTTACCGAATCTAACCGCTACAAATTCTGTCTGAGACTTTTCATTCATCATCTGAATGACCATCTCACACATTCTCTTGGAAGCACCCATGATGTTTGTGGGGTTAACTGCTTTGTCCGTAGATACCAGCACGAATCTCTTGGCGCCATGCTTTGAAGCTGCCATAGCTGTCTTATAAGTACCCATGACATTATTCTTAATGCTCTCTCCGGGACTATCCTCCATAAGAGGCACATGCTTATGTGCTGCAGCATGGTATACGATTTCAGGCTTGTACTCTGCGAAAATCTGATCTATGCGCTCTTCATCACGTACTGATGCAATAAGCACCTTCAAGTTAAGCTCAGGATACTTGCGCTTAAGCTCCTGCTCTATGTCATAGGCATTGTTTTCGTAAATATCAACGATAATAAGCTGTTTCGGATTATGTGATGCAATCTGTCTGCAAAGTTCTGACCCAATGGATCCGCCTCCACCCGTTACAAGTATTACCTTCCCGCTTACATATCCCGCAACTTCGTCTATGTTTATCTTAACGGGTTCACGGCCAAGTAAGTCTTCGATATCTACTTCTCTTAACTGTGACACAGACACGTCACCGTTTATAAGCTGGTAAATACCAGGCACGATTCTAAGTTTACAGCCTGTTTCTTTGCATATTTCTACGATTTTCTTAATTTCTTGTTTAGGTGCAGTTGGAATAGCGATTATGATTTCCTGAATGTTGAAGCTATCAACCGCACCTGGAACCATTTCTCTTCCACCCACAATGGGAACGCCTCGCATGGTCTTGCCGTGGCATCCTGGGTTATCATCTATAAAGCACTTAACACTTCCGGATACGAAGGAGCTCGATTCCATTTCTTTCAAAATGGCATTTCCCGCAGCTCCGGCACCGATAATCATGATGTTATTGTCGGCTTTATTCTCGCGACTGATTCTTCTTGTGTTTAGGATTCGCAAAAATCTATAGAAGAATCTTGTTCCTACTGTAAAGGCACCGACAATCGCTGTATAGAAAAGATAATAGCTTCTGGGTTCTCTAATCTTAAAAGCCATAAAAACTACTATCTGGAGTACTCCGTTTACTGCAACGGCACCTACAATCTTTAAAAGTTCATCAGCGCTGGCATAACGCCACACGCTAGTGTATAGCTTAAAAAAATAAAATATAATTAACACACTTAAAATGTCAAATGGTAACATCTTAAGCGCATTGTTTAGATACACTTTCTCTCGTACTATGAAATTAAAAGAAAAATCAAATCTTATCCACAGTGCTGCCACCGACGCTATAAGCACCGATATAATATCGGCAATCACAAATACAAAGGCTCTTGCCAAGCGCCTTTTATCACTCGCAAAATAGATTTTTCCGGTTTTATTATCTTTACCGTTCACTTAAATACCTGCCACTTAATATAATTATAACCCCTTCACCTTCGCATGCACTCGCCTTACAAACCTTGGTGCCATTGCAAAAAGAGTTAAATACAATTTATTCTTACCTGTCAAATAGGGATTGGTTATCCCCTTAAAGTAATTCTTTCTTAAATATGCAACCACTTCTTTGTAACCGGGATAGTCACTTTTCATTTTCGAGATTGGAATATGGAGCATATATTCTAAACGCTGAAATATATTAAATCTAAGCGCTTCTTTTTTTAGTTCCGGAAAGAATCTGTTAACGATTTCCGTTACTTCGTCAGCGTTATCAACGCAGTCCTGATAGACTCTTGAAAAGTCATCTTTATTGACCTTTCGCGTGTTGCTGCCTGATGAGTAGAATACATGATATGCGTATCCCGGCAAATTCACGACTCCTTCCGCATCCTGCAACATATTTACAAGCAATTTAAAATCTTCGTTGAGCTTTCCTACAGGGAATTCGCGATTTTCAAATAATTCTTTCGAAACGATTTTAGTGCAGAAAGAACAGTCGCCCACATGCATGATAAGACTTCGGAAGAAGTCTTTGGAAGCTTCAAACTGTTCCTGCTCAGGCGGAGTGCATATATCAGGTCTTCGGCTTCCGTCTTCACTCATTTCATCCCTGCCTATCTGCACGATTCTAGGTGGCTCGGCATTAATTCCAAGTGCCCGTAATACAGGTTCTGAAAGCCTCTCAAGCATAAAAGGTTCTATATAATCGTCGCTATCGATAAAAGAAAAATAATCGCCTGCCGCATTTTTTATACCAAGGTTTCTTGCTGAAGAAGAACCGCCGTTCTCTTTATGGAGCACTTTGACTCTTGTATCAGCCTTGGCATATCTCTCAGCAATTTCGAGTGATGAATCCGTGGAACCATCGTCCACTAAGATTACTTCAAAATCACTGTATGTCTGACTGAGTATTGATTCTATGCATCTTTCCAAATATTTTTCCGTATTAAAAATCGGAACTATAACGGATATTTTCATGTATCTTCAATAACCTTAATTCGTAATCATGAGTTTAAGCTTTGGAAACCGGTCCTGACTCATATTCAGGTATCTTGTGCTCAGGATCCTCTATAAACTTAATGAGCCTTTCTGCTGCCACCTTGGCGTTCCAGTCTCGGGTGATTGTTTCATAAGCCCTGGTTCCAAGGTCATAGCGCCTCTCCGGCGTATATACGAGGCTCAGTACCTTTTTGTTTAAATCTCTTTGACTTTTTGACTTAAATAAAATGCCGTTTTCGTTATTTTTAATTAAATACGGTGCTGCACCGATTTTATCCGATGCCACAACGGTACATCCTGAATTCATGGCTTCGTTAATGACTGCACCCCAGCCTTCCTGTTGGTCGCTGGTGCTTACGAAAATATCGGCTTCCCTCATAAGCTTTCGCACTTCGACCGGAGTCTTGGGGCCTGTGAAGTTTATCTCGTCACCTGCAATTTCTTTTAATACAGAAAGAATGGGACCTGTGCCCACCATGGTGATTTTACAGGCTGCTCCTGTACCTTTAAGTGCATCATTTAATTTTATCATCATCTCAGGATGTTTCCAACCTATAAATCGTCCGACCCACAAAATATTTAAGGATTCGTTATTGCATCTTTCCTCATGAAGGTCTACGTATTCATAGGTTTCAGGAAAATATCCGAATTTTAGCATTTTCCCTTTGTAGGCGTGTATAAGCTTAAAGTCTCCCTTTACAAAGGCTCCGGCACAAAGAAGGTATACGGGATTATTCTTAAATCTTGTGTGGTCGTGATACTTCTTTTTTAGCCCTCTAGGAGTAATAAACTTCCATCTTCCTGTTTTATATATTCTTTCGGAATACCGAATCGTAAAGAGCCCTGCTTCCAGTCTAGGCATAATATATGATTCATCATCGGTGCCACCGAAGATCACACAGTCTGCTTCCATTATGAGCTTTTTACATTCTTCGGGATCGTCGTGATATTTGATCACGTAAGGCTTACTTGCCGCTCCCTCGTCCCAGCCAAGCTTTATGCGTTCTTCTTCCATGGGCTCAGTCTGTATGAACCGGTAGCTCCCGTCGGTAAGTTTAAAAAGCTCCTCCGACAGGGGAATCTGATGATGATTTATGTAGTTAGAAACAAATACAAGTTTCATCCTGCTATCTCTTCGTAAATGTTGATTAATGTCCTGTAGTTTTCTTCAGGATCGTAAAGCTTTCTTCCATGCGCCCCGGCATTTTTCGAGTATTCTTTCTGTAAATCGGGATCAGCCAGAACCTTAATCACTGCTTCAGCAAGTTCATAGGTATCGCCACCGCTATAAATGATCCCATCCTCGCCGTCAGTAAAGATACTCTTAATGCCGCCCACATCACATGTAACCGTAGGAACTCCAAGAAGCTCAGCTTCGCCTATGGAGTTAGGCGAGTTTTCTATTGTAGATGTGACGATATGGAGGTTTGATTTAAGCATTCTCGCCTTAAAATCTACTGCATTAAGTGACCCAAGGAAGATCACCCGATCTTTAAGATTGTTTTTCTCTATTAACTCTCTTAAGTATTTTCCGTAGCTTGAAATCTTTATTTTCTGAAATAACGTGTCATGCTTTGTGATATTATCTCCGGCTATAAAAAGCTTTACATCGGGGATTGCTTTTATTATCCGTGGCATGGCTTCTAAAATGTAATGCGCGCCTTTAATGGGATAGTTTCCCTGACTTAAGAAGATTGAGTTCTTTTCGCATGAGTTAATATCCCAGGAACCTTCGTAAAAGCAGGCTCGCATGGTTTCTGACATGTAGTGATATGTAGCATTGGGATTAACAGACTTAACAAACTTTTTATCAAATTCCGTTCTGCCTGTTACGTGCTTAATTAACTTAAGGGCTTCGACCTCGTTACGGGCTCTTTCGCAGAACTTATCACGTTGCTCTATTAAGCTATCGCGTTTTACTAAATCCCTGAAGGTTTTTCTGCTAATTATATGTCTCGGGAGTCCATCAAAGAAGTGATCCTTGTATATCTCCATTACTCCCTGCATGCCGATCAAGATCTTATCACGGTACTTATTCGCTCCCCTGCACATGGCAAGTGTATGGGGATATTCCGTCCCAAAAATATGGATCACATCGGGCTTAACCTTTTCTGCAATCTGAGAAAGAGCAGCTTCCAATGATGCATCATACATTTCAGGTTTATCTGTATTTTCATAAAAGCTATAGTACATGATTCCTGCTTTACTGAATTCAAGAACCTGTTCTCTTTCTTTTACGGGAAAAGCCACAGCCAATTGAAAATCCGGCGTTTCTTTACTGTTTATTCTATGTAATAATCCTTCGATCCAGCCCTCTTTATTGTTCCCCTGCAGGTTAAAATGCTCTCTTGCGTGGGGCGGCATGGAATTAAGTAACCATAATACTTTCATTTTCACTCCATGAGTCGGGT
>JAEEGF011224914.1_pt1 | contig 42127 bp, 61 predicted proteins | sample 9134171 | NCBI WGS metagenome assembly JAEEGF01 (sample SAMN16246542, study PRJNA631951) | gut metagenome | biome: gut microbiome; feature: rumen; material: AP-attached | host: Bos | place: Iran: Karaj | collected 2018-10 | reverse complement strand
ATTCATTTACTTTGCTCCTTAAAATGAATTATATATTTTATTTAATGTTTTATAATATTCCAGCTTTTGCCATTCTGTTTGTTTTTCTATATTCCTGATGTCTAATTCCGTTACAAATATACACAACAATATAAAAAGACATAAAATAATTAATGTACCAGCAATTAAACAATATATGTCTGCTATACGTTTAATTATATGCCGTCGGTTTTTTAATGGCATAATCTCTCCTTTCCCGATTAACGTCGGCAAAAAGACTAGTTAATTTTCTCTTTGTGTTTATATCGGTCAAAAAGTGATAACAGGCTGTAAACGTCTGCTCGTCGTCAGTAGTTAATAATATTTCGAGCGCTACATAACGAATTAAAATATTTGAATACACCTTTTATTCCTCCTTATGAAAAAAGGTTGCCGTCTTGCTGTTTCGCACTTTTTAATATTCCCAGATTAAGTGTCAGCCCCCGACATTGACGGCATGGGCTAGTAGAAAAGTCTATTAAAAAAGGTCTCAGTCTTTCCTGAGCGTTTTAATATTCACCCATACGGGCTAAGTGTGCGGGCAAGAGTCGAACTTGCAGCAAATAAAAGCTGGGGATGGGTAGGGGCCAGTTTTATTTGCTTACCATACCGCACTAAATTTTTTATTTATTTATCCGGTTAAAATAATCATCCCGGGCTTTTAATGCTTCCTCTAAAGTTTCAAACATTCCTATATTAACTCCTTTCGGCCGGACCCTATATTTGCCGAAGAGAAAATCAATATATTTCGGGAGCATTTTATTTGTTTTTAATTCCGAAATATCTTTTAAGACTCGGCCACCGGTTGTTAACTGGATCGTCGCAGTCTTGCCTTCAATATCGACAATTTTCCCAAAGTGCCACTCCTGGAACTTTACTTCTTCGCCGATTTTTCTTTTTACCATTTTATTTTTACCTCACTATCATTTCTGGATTTATTCCCGATTCAATTTCTTTTACAACTTCAAGCGCTCTATTCCAGAATTTTTCATTAAGTTTTGCGTTTTCATCGCCTTCCAGCCATTCAAGCAGCTTTTTTGCGCTTTCTGTTTTTTCTGCTGCGACAAGATTAAACTCAAGATACTTCCCGATTTTCCGCATTATAACTTCTCTTGTAAGTTCGATTTCCGGGGCTGCATTTTCCACAGTTGCTTCAACCTCAATCGGTTCATCATGCGCAATATTGCTGTAAAGTTCTACATTGTCATTGTCTATCCCCTTAGATAATGACGCAAGGCGGGCTGCATGTTCTGATTTAATAGCAAAATTGCTCTTTAAGATTTTTCCCAGATAAAAAGCCCCGCTGCTTAACTGCTCGAGTTTATATCCGGTCTGAAGTCCGCAGAGTGTACGAATAACCATGTTGCGGGCTTTTATATTTGCTTTTGCTTCTGCAAACTTCATTTCAGACGCAAGATGCGCAAGCCTTTTTGCCTGGCTGTTATATTTGCATGTGTTTGTTTTGCCATAAGCTGTGTAAGAAGTTGCACCGTCTTTATAATTGTCTGTTGCTGCTTCTTCTTTTGTCCATAATTCATTACAGCGCTCAAAAACATTATAAAGCACAATTGCAGGATCTGAAATGCGTTCTGTGCCGTCCTCCTGCATGACGCTTCCCTGTTTAATTACTTCATATCCGACAGGATAACTTACAAGCTGAGGCGGGGCAGAATAATTAAGTGTAATTCTGTTCCAGTCGATTGTCTGAACGACCTGTCTCTGCGATCCATTATCAAGCCCAGAAACGCCTCTTGCATCCGCAATGCGTGACAACAAGTTAACAGTCGGCATATAGGTCACAACAGGATATGTTGAAACGACACTCCAGTCTTCGTTTGAGTTTTTACCGTCTGGAATTGAAAAAGGCACAGAAACAACAGTTGCCGAGTAAACGTCTGGCAATGACTCCAATGCTTCAAGAGAAACTAAAACGCTAGGATCTCCGGCTTTTGCAGATTTAATTTTCTGCAGAATTTTTTCATTGCAATTAATCATAATTCTTTGCTCCTATCTGTTTAATAGTATATAACATTAAAAATAATTGTCAATAAAAAAAGTTAAAAAAGTGATAATTGTTTATTTAAATTAGGGGAGATTAATAACTCCTTTTTAAGATTTGTTTCCAGATAAACCAGGCGCTTTTATTGTTAATTCCGCATTCAGCGCCGACTGCTATCGCCTGCTTTAAATTATTTGCTCTGCGAGCGATCGTTCTTATTGCGTCCTGCTGCGCCATTTTTGGTAAATCTTTTAAACTTTTGATGTTTATTAACTCGCCTAAACGCTCCTCTATTTTTCTGCTCGTTATACGTGTAAACACATAATTACAGAACGGACATACGCTCGCCGTAACGGCTATAGGTCTCTCACAATTCGGGCAGCGTTTCAAAGTTGCTTTTTGCTGTGTTTTTTTATTTTTCGCTTTTGGCTTTAAACTCCACTCTCTTTCATCATCCGGCAAGCCGTGCCGTGAATAATTACTCGCAAAATCAAGTATTAAAGCCCGTTTTTTTCCTCCTGCTTCTATTGCTGCAAGTCTCCCTTCTTTCGTGCTTAAATCGTATCCTGGAGCGTATTTTACCCGCAAAACTCTTCCCCAGTGCTGCATCTGTACAACAAGCGACTGTGTCGGGCGTGCGTCTATCATAACTTCAAGCCCTTTTACATCTACGCCTTCGCCGATTAAATCACAAGAGCTGATTAATTTCTGTTTGCCATTCCTGCAATTATTTAATACGTCCTGCGGGTTTTCGCTCATTTTTGAATGCAGGCTTTTCATATCATAACCGCTTGCATTAAACTTTTCTGCTATCTCGTCACTATCGGCAATGCTTACACCGAACGCAATCCCCGGAAGCCCTTCTGCATATTTTTTATAATTTTCTACTAAAGAGCCGACACGACCACTATTCGCTTTTATGCGTTCATTTAATTCTTTAGCATTAAAGTCCCCCATAACTCTATGAATTCCGCTTGTGTCAAAATCACTCGGGACAAAATATTCATAATCGCTTAAATAACCGTTATCAATAAACCAGCGCACAGAGGGGCTTAAGATCATATTTTCATAAATATCCCCAAGTGGTGTCCCGTCTGGACGCTCCGGAGTTGCCGTCATTCCGACAAGTTTAACGTCTTTCCATAAGTTAAGTATTTTTTTGAATGTGTTGCTCGTTGAATGGTGTGCTTCCTCGAATAATACCGCATAAGGCTCGTCTATAAGGTGCGCTCTTGTCATAAGACTTTGCGCTGAAATGACCTGCACTTTATAACGCAATACCGGGCTTCCTGCAGCTACTAACCCATGAGGCATTCCGATTTCGGTTAAATGGTCTGAAAACTGATGCAATAAACCTTTTGAATGCGTAACAAAATAAATCGGTTTCCCCTCATTTCTAACCTTATTAATCCAGTCACACATTATAACGGATTTTCCCGAGCCGGTCGGAGCCTGAACTAAAAGACGCTGCCCTCCATGATTGAAAAAATCATCAATCCCGTCACGGATTTTCTGCTGATAATCAAATAATGTATACATCTATTTTAACTCCTCATAATCTTCGTTAAAGTTTTTATAATTTTCTTTTGCTTTTTTATACCAGTATTTTGTCGATTTTTCGCCCATTTTCTTAAAATGCCTGAAATGCGTTAAATGATAGGCCCCGCAATGTTTACAATAATACGCTCTCAACGGGATTTGCTTTGTGTGATGCAGATTTCCCGCTGAATTTTTCGCACTGTTTGCTTCTCTTGCTGAGTACATTCTTTTTCCTGTTTTTACACATATATCCATAATTTCACCTTATTAAAACGGAATATCATCCGGGGCTGGCATTCTCCAGGAATGAATAACACGCCCCTTGTCTTTTGTTACTTTCTGCAATAAGCCTTTATCCTGTAAAGCTCGCAGTAATGATTTCTGACTTATCCTCATTCTATATCCCATGTCAAAACATAACCTTTCAACATCTGCCTGTAATAACTCGTCTCCCGGCTGAGCTGCAGGAGTGTCTTTATATCCATGCATCCAGAAATCTATTACTTTGCAGCAGGCCTCATAATCACTGTATGTAATTAATGCTTCCTGTCTTAACTCCTCCATAAATTCCTCGAGTTCATCGCTAAAACGAGACTCCTCTCTTATCTGTGTCGTTGTCATGGTGTCAGCAAGTCGGGCATAATATGAATGAAGTTTTTTAATTGTTTCTTTTCCTTCTGGACTAGACATAAAATTTTTATCAACGTCAGTTAATTTTACAGGGTCCCAGCGCCTGTTTCCGGTCGTGTCGCTTAAATATTGCTGCTGATTTGCAGTTCCTATATAACTACAGGTTAAAGGCGTCGGGAACTGCTGTTCAACATATTTAATGTCAACTGAAACTGAGGTCTGAGAAATAAAAGATTTTACCTGCTCAACGTCGTCGGAGTTTTTCATTACTTTCATTTCTCCGATTTCAACAAGCATTTTTCCACGAACCTTTTTAACGGTTTCTGCAGCGCCGAATTTTGCCTTAAGTCCTGAGCCTAAGTCAGAGTATAAATTATCATCCAGAGCAAGCCAGCGAACTAAAGTCGTTTTTCCTATTCCCTGACCTCCGGCTAATATTGGAACTATGTCGTTTTCCATAAGTCCGTAATATTCACCATTATCTTTTCTTCTTGTGCCGTTTATATGTCCATGCATTTTCAAAAAGAATTTGTGCCATAACTCTTTATATAAGACCTTTGTTTTTTCAACTCTTATTTTATAGTCAAAATCACTCTCATTCTCATATTGCGGAATGTCAAAAGTAAATATCTGCATAAATTTATCGAGTATGTCAGATTTAACATCCGGGTATAAGGTTTTAATTGTATCAATAAAATCTGCGACCTGATTAAATTTTTTCCCCTGCAATTCTATAGCACGTTCAATTTTTTTAAGTGCAGTCTCTGTTAAGCAGCTCTGCGGGATTTCAAGTTCGTCGGCCCTGTGCTCTAACGCTCCCAGCCATTCAGATTTACAGTCATAAGCTGTCTGCTTTAATCCCGTTGTGTAATCCTGCATTATTGAGTTTTTCAACTGGATGTCATGCTCAACCCATTCTCCTATCCAGTTGTCTTTTAATACAGTTTTAGTTATGACTGTCCCTGTCTGCTTGTCAACGCCTGTATTTTTTTCTTCACAAATATATGAGCGAATTCTAAACTTTTCGCTTTCTGTTATTTCTGTAAACCTGATCGGATTTAAGCATGGAGCAAAAATTTCTTCTTTAATAGGCTCGACACTCTGCCCTGCAGTTATATGTTCCTCAAGCCTTTTTACATCCCAGCCTTCTTTTACGGCGTCTGCTAAATCCCAGCCAGTCTCTACTCCGGCCGGAGGATATACAAGAGTAATTTTTGCATCAGGCAATAATTTTTTTAATTTTTCAATTGATTGTCTGCCAGGTGTATCCGCATCGAAGCTGAAAAACACTTCACGGCCTGTTAAAACTGATAAATCGGAAAGTCCTATAGACTGCGCTCCGCCATACCAGCCGACAACAGCCCAGTCTTTCAATACATCTTTAAGGACACATGCAACTTTCTGTCCTTCAACAAGTAAAACTCTAGCATTCGGTTTTTCTTCAAGGGAGCGCAAATTATAAAGCGGGTATTTAATCCCCCTTAATGCTTTACATCTCCATTCATAATTTTTCGAGTTGCTCCATAATGTATAAGGATAATCAGTTTTATTCCCGTTTTTAACTATGCGGACAATCCACATAACCGGGTAATATTCATCACCTATTTTTTTATCGAGGCTCCAGCGTGCGATTTCGTTATTCTGCACATTTAATTCCGGGGCGCTTTTTATCGGTCTTGTAAGCTGTCTCCATTCGTCTTTTATTTCAGCTTTACTTATTTCGCCCGGATTATATGTCGGATCATATTTTTCGAGGATTTCTTTTGCAGCTTCAAAATTGCTCAGTCCGTTTAATTTTGCATATAATGAACATGCATCTTTTCCGACCATTGTGTCGTCAGCATAATCGTTAAATGCCCCGGTCGTTAAATTGATTTTAAAGCTGCCTTTATGTGTATCATTTCGCAATGGATTTCTTGCCACCCATTGCCCGTTTTCTTCTTCGCCTTCCGGAAGCCAGGTCTTTATATAATTAAGACCTACGCCCGAGGCTCTTTCATATAAGTCCACAAAACACTCCTCCCTCTTTTTATTGAATAAAAAAACCCGTCTGTCCGGGTCGTCAACCGTCTATCCGATTTGTCGCCTGTATGGTGTTCCCCTCACTAAAAAGGAATATCTTCCGGCTCGTTCTGCTGAACTGGTGCGCTTGCTGGCGCCTGTGCCTGCGCCTGCGCCGGTGCGCCCTGCGGTGCTCTGCTTAATTCAGGAAGCCAGCGCCCTGTGATTTCTGTTGCAGTAAAATTAATATTACTGAATTTCTGTCCGTCTTTTTCCCAGCGGTCCTGTTTCATAAAGCCACGAACAACAACACCTGTTCCTTTTCCGAGTCTTTTAAGCCAGTAATCAGGCTTATCGGTCCAGTAATTGATGTTGTAGTAATTCGGCTCTCCGTCAATCCAGTTCCCGCTCTGGTCTTTAATTCTGACACTTTCAGCAATACTAAATTTAATTACAGTTTTACTGTTAACAAGATTTGTTTCAGGCTCTCTTGTTAAATTGCCTTCAAGAATAAAAAAGTTACTCATTCTCTTTGCTCCTTTTGTTTGGTTTTATATGTTAAATTATATAACATATTTTATTATTGTCAATAAATATTTTAAATTAAATTGCTTTTCCGCCGGTTGATTTTCCGAACCAGCCTCCGCCCTTTGCTGTTGCGTGGCCCTCCCATTCAATAATGCGCTCAAGTTTACATCCGCAATTTGTGCAGCTCTGCTTATTTTTAAGCATGTCGTATTTATCGACCGGAATATTGATTTCAATTTCTGTGTCGCACTTTTTGCAAATAAATCTATAATTCATTTTTTACCTCTATTTCAATATATCTGACATCTTAATTTTATTAAATATAAAATTTTCAATGTCTGGGCTGTGAGAAACTAAAAGCATGTTTTTATTTTCATTCATTTTATAAAATTCGGCTCTGTTGTCTTTATCGATAAACGCATCCTGCTCGTCAGAAATTACAGGCTCATAATCAATATTATTTTTCCCCTGTCTTATTTCTAACAGTGCATTATTGTATGCAGACAAAATAAAGGATTTTTCGCCGACTGAAAAGTTTTTAAAACTTTTTATTGCTCCCGTCTGGGTGTCGAGTATTTTAATATCAAATTTATCAACGACAGACTTTTTCCCCTCTTTCTGTGTCTCTGTCATTACAATATACCTGGCGTTTCTATAGCCTTTTAATTTCTGCGTTGCGCTCCGGTCTATTACATCCAAGATGCTCTCGAGCTCCATTGCCGGAATTTTATTCGGTTTTAATATTTCCGCACAATATTTCCAGTCCTCAAGTTCCGCTGCATTTTTTTCAACCTGCGCTTTTAAGTCCTTTATTTTTTCTATGCGCTTTTTATTCTCTGCAGCTGCGCTTAACTGTGCCTCCTTAAATTTTAAGTCCATTTCTGACTTCTGCTTGTCGCTCAACTCTGCTGACGTGTCAATTTCAGTTATTATAATTTTGGACTCTTTTTCATTTATAACTTTTAACTGCCCTTCAAGCATGATTTTTTCATTCTGCGCATTTTCGTCTATATCATGCAAAATTACGCTTTCATCCGGTTTTTTTATTTTATTCAGCTCGGCATACTCAACCCTTAATGAACTTAAATCAGGCTCGCTAATATCTATCTGCTTTATCTGTGCGTTTATTGAGTCGATTTTATTTTTAACATCTTCGCAGATATATCCACAGTTCGGACATGGCGTGTTAATTAAATCACGCTCTTTTTCAAGCATTTTTACTTTTTCAACCTGTCTATCATGCTCAGCTTTTATATTATTTACCTGAAGCAAAATGACCTGTTTTTTATTTTCCGCTTCTTTATAATTTTTTAACTGCTCCTCTGCATCATGGCTTATTTTAATCTGCTCAGGAGTATAAACTTTTATATTTTTTATTTTATTTAAAAGCGTCACCGCTTCAAGCTGCAGATCTGTTTTTTCTTTTTTCAGTGCATCCATTTTCTGTCTTTCAATTTCTTTTCGCATGAACACATCCTGCGCCAGTTCCGCTTTTTTCTTTGCTTCTTCAACTTCTTTTTCTATCTGCTCAATATCACAGTCGTCTATAACTTCCCCCTGGAGCGTATCAATTTTTATTTTTGTTTCATTGACGTCGCCTTCAAGTTCTTTTACTTTATTTAAACAATACTGTTTTTCTGCTTCCCGGTTTATTCCTGCTATATTTTGCACTATATCCCGGACCGTTGTCTGATTTGCAGTCATAAGCCCGGATTCTGTCTTTCCCTGGAGTGGCTGGACATAGAAATTAGTAATAATATAATCTGCCATACATCCATATTCTTTTTCACAGAAATTGAGCATTTCATCAAAACTTGTCCTTTCAAGCTGCGCAATCCCTTTTATGTTTACAAAACATTCACATTTTCCTTTATTCAGTAAAATAATATGCTCATGCTTGTCGCCGTTTACATCTATCTGTTTATATATCCGCCCGCTTTCTTCAATGAAAAAATCTTTAATTGCAGATGTTCTTCCGCTTTCCGTGTCTTTGCCTATAAGGCATGGATAAGGTGTGCAGAATGATAATACAGACGACTTTCCCGACCCGTTTTCCCCTGTTATCTGGACCAGCCCCGTAATATTATTTAATTCAATATTTAATTTTTTACCGCCGAATAATACGCAATTTTCAACTTCTACTTTTTCAATTTTTATTGACTTACTTAAACGGTCGCTTTTAATTCCGGCTGTCTCTGCTTCATTTATTTTTAATTTCTGTGCATCCGTAATTTTTGGATCAAATATTTCTGCTATTTCTGAAAGAGTTTTATTTTCAAGTTTTTCAATATTTACTCTGCGTTCGATTTTTTCACTTTCAGGCAGTGTCATTCTCGACCATTCATGCGCACCATTTAATGCAGGATTTAAACTTAAGTCCCCGTCATATTCAAGCCAGTAAGCAATGTTGCTTTCATATTTTTTTAAAGGCTCAAATATTTTTCTTCTTTCCGGCGTCCCGTATGGAATGCGCTCAACTTTTACATCATCATTGTTATTAATAATAACCTGATTAAAACATGGTAAAAATCCCGTCGAGTTCCAGTTCCACGCAGGGCTTCCACTATATCCGCCTTTGATTTTTTCAAAATTAATATACTGGTGTATATGTCCGGCTGCCGTATAAGTAATATCAGCTTCTTCTATCCATGTTGTTTTTATTACAATATCAGCTCTTTTTAATGCCTCATTTTTTTCTGCCAGGCTGTCAACTGCATCTGAAATATTCCCGTGTACAACTAAAACCGCAGGAACATCAGCAAGCCGGCTGCGCATACTTCCGAGTTTTTCTGTAATTACTTTTCTTAAACTGTCATTAATAAATGCATTTACTTCTGCACCTTTAAGTTCTGAGTGACAGCTCATTATCTGTTTTTTGTTTACTTCATCCAGGCCGTAAATTAAGCATTCAGGCTCAAGCATCCAGTCTGTCTTTTTTATCTGTTTATTAATAAAACCGTATTCAGCGCCACTTTCAAGTAAAATAAATCCAAGATCAATTAACGCCTGATACATTGATCTTGTCTCATGCCCTGGCGTCCCGCATACTCCGCAGACCGGAACTTTTCTTAATAATTCTTTCATCATGCCGGTAAGCACATTTAAATCATCATTCGCATAAACCGGTAAATCAAATAAATCTCCGCAGAAAACTATAAAATCAACTTTTTCTGCCTGTTCAATTATCTTTGAGAATGCCCTTATGCATTCTTCTTTTCTGTTCGGGTTATAGTGAAAATCCGCAACTTCTAAAAATTTAACTCCCATGTTTCTTTGCTCCATATATTCAGCGGGGCAATAAAGCCCCGCTTTTTTATTTTACCTTTTGTCCGGCTCTTATTAAATGCTCGTACAAAGTAAAAAGCATAAGTGTCTGCGTGTCTGTTCCCTTTGATTGCAGCTCGTCAAACACTTCCTTCGCATTGCCGTTCTTTACGGCAAGTTCGGCAAGTCTCCATAAGTTATGTTCTGCCAGTGTCATAATTAATCCTTTTTAATTGTGACAATGCATCCACACATTAAGAAATCGTCCAGAACCTCAATAAGTTCTGCCATTACGCCCTTAAAATTAAATGTCTTAATCTGGTCGTCTGTTTTTACTGTTATTGTGTACATCTTTGCTCCTTACGGGGTTTTAACCTCCCCCGCATTTAATATATTATACCATTTTTATTTTATGTCAATACTTTTTATTATTTTTATTTATATTATTTAAAACCCTCTCAGACGAACGAGAAGGGCCTTTTTAGCGGTCTTTTACGGTCCGGTGGACATATACCATTACCGCTTTACGGATATATTCACCCAGGCTTAAGTCTTTATTTTTAGCCTGCTCTTTCCATATCTCCAGCTCGTCTTTTTTTACCCGGACGCTTGTCGTAATATACTCGCATTCTTCTTCCTGGCGTGGCTCGTCGTGGTTGTGTTTAATACAGTAATTATATAAGAGACAGCATATATTCATGCTCACTTCTCTTTTTCCGCTTACCTTAAACAACTCGTCCCACAGTTCTTTTTTTGCATACAGTGTATATTTTACATGTGCAGCATTAAGATCTGTGTAACATAATCCCCAGTAATTATCCATGTCCGATAAGACTTCCTCGACCGCATCATTGATTTTGATGTTCTTTTTTTTGCAGAATTCCTCGAATTTCGGGATGAAACTTTCAGGGAAACTAAAGCATTTTTGCACCTTCATTTTGTCCTCCTAACTGTTATTATTATGTATAGAATTGTTTTAAATTTTAGTCAAGTTTTTTATTTTTTCATTTTTTTTAGTTTTTAATTTTTTTTAAAAATAAATTATATATATAATAATAACAAAAACGCAGGTTTTTTATATCCCTAAAAAAATGCTATAACTCTATATATTATATATATTTATACTCTTTATATATTTAAAATAAAGTATATATATTATTATATATAGATTTGCTTTAAAAATGAGTGTAAAAAGTCATTGAAAAAAAATTTTTTAAAAAAAAGTTTTGAGATTTTAAAAAAAAATACCTACATAATAATAAAAAATAAAATTATTGACTAATAATTATAATAATTTTAGAATAAAATCATGAATGAAAACGATAAAAGACACCTGAATAAAGGACGGCCGAAAGTCGAAAATTCACGCATTCACACTGTCTCTTTCTGCTTGTCGCTGGAAGAAAAAGATAAGCTTAAACGTCTTGCTGCATCTAGCAATAAGTCAATTTCTGCTTTTATAACCGATAAAATATTTAGCGAGAGGTAGAAAGAAATGAATGAAGGAAATCTTATTACAATGCAGCAGCGCACAAAGGAAGAGCGGAAAAAACTTGTTGAAAAATCGCACGCTGCCAGACACCGGAATAAAATCTACTCTAAGACTTTATGCGAGGCCTTAAAGCCTGTTATTGTCGATTTTCTGAATGAAAAGTTCCCGATAAAAGAAAACGGGAAGGAAAAAAATATTGACGGCCGGGATTTAATCTTGCGATTGCTGAGAACTGAACTTGCCAAAGGCGGAAAAAATGCGATCACATTATTAAAAATCCTTGATGATATTTTACGGGGCGCTCCGACGGTCCTCGCTCAGTTTAATTATAACGTGCAGAATAAAAACTTAATTGAGGATGAGGACAGACTTAAAGCTTATTATGATTTAATGGGACTTGATTTGCCGAAAGACAAAGAGGCTCAGGACGTGGAGTATAAAGTTTCTGATGATACCTCAGTATAAATTAGCAGAGCCGGAAATCCCGAAAATCTCGCCCGAAAAGTTTATGGCATTGACGCCAGAACAGCAGGACAGGTATTTATATTTATACCGCACGCAGGTTGTTCCAAAAATGAATGTTTTTAGGGAACATCATTCATATAAAGTCGCTTATGGTGGCCGAGGCTCGGGGAAGTCTGTCGGCGTTGCCTCGTTGTTGATGCAGGAATTAACGAAAGAGCCTCACCGTTTAATGTGCTGCCGTGAAATTCAGAACTCTATTACTGACAGTTCATACAGACTTCTTGTTGATACAATAGACCGGCTGCAACTTAAAGGCTGGCAGGTATTTAAAGACAGGCTTGAGCATGAAAACGGAAGCCGTGTTATTTTCCGGGGATTAAAAGACATGAGGGCAGCCCGTTCCATTAAGTCAATTGAAGGCGTGGACCGTGTCTGGATTGAAGAAGCGCAGAGTGTAAGTCGTGAAAGTCTGCAGCTGCTCTTGCCGTCAATTCGTGTTTCAGGCTCTGAGATATACGCAACATATAACCCGGAAACAGAGGAAGATCCGATTGAGATGCTGAAAACCCGAGAAGATGTAATTTCAATAAAATTAAACTTCCCGGATAATCCTTGGTTTAATGACAGGCTTAAAGAAGAAATGGAAGCAGACTTCCGCATGAATGAGGATGAAGCCTGCCATATATGGCTCGGAGAATACAGGAAGCAGGCAGATAATGCGGTTATGTCGAGAACTATAGTGCGAGAGGCTATGGACAGAGATATAGACGGCGAAGGAGATTATGAGCTGGCGTGTGACGTGGCCCGTTTTGGTGACGACTCGACAGTGATTGTTATGCGCAAAGGATTGCGCATGACTGAATTAAAAGAGTTAAAACAAAAATCGTTATTAGAGACAGCAGATGCAATTGAGACAATGTGCGGAAGGCGTCATAATTTGAAAATGAAAATTGATGAAACGGGCGTCGGTGGCGGTCTGGTGGATATATTGCGAGGCAGAGGTTACACAGAGGTAATCGGGATTAACTTCGGAGCAAAAGCTCAGGATGCAGACAAATATTCTGATTTACCGTCTGAGATGTGGTGTACTTTTCCGATTGCAGAAGTAAAGCTGCTTGATAATGACAGATTGTTTCATGAATTAACAGACAGGCGTTACAGTTACGACAGTAAAGCCCGTCGTTGTGTAGAAAGTAAGGACGCATATAAAGCAAGAAATGGCGGGAAGTCTCCTGACTTTGCAGATGCTGTTTTAATGCTTTATTACGAGCCTAAAATAATAAGACCTATGCTATATTAGGAGGGGCGAAGGTATGAAAAGAACGAGAGTAAAAAACGAGGACTTAAAAACAGTTATGCGTGAAATGGAAATCGGAGGCGCTCCGGTTTTTGACGCAGTAAGTAATTATGAGATTTATAAGATCCCGCAGGGTTTTATATTTAAAAGCGATTATGCTGGGCTTGTATTTGTTCCAGCTCTGGAGGAAAAGAAAAATGTCAAAAAAGATTAAAATTGCATGTGAGACAAAAAACAGTCTTGAGATTGCAGAAATGACTGAATTTCAGGGCGGACTGAAAACAAGAGACGATATTGATTATGACAAAATTAAACTGTCAATAATTAAGTTTGGTTTTAGTTTTCCGTTTTTTATCTGGAAAGACGGAAATAAAAATAAACTTTTGGATGGTCATGGCCGCTATGATACGTTGTGCAAAATGCAGAAAGACGGTTATGAAATTCCGGCGCTTCCGGTTGTGTACGTTGAAGCAAAAGACCAGGCAGAGGCAAAAGAAAAACTCTTGCGCTTAAACTCTCAGTATGGCCACATGACGAAAGAAAGCGTGCTGGAGTTTGTCGGCGGGGAGTTTGAGTTAAACCCAGCGGAAATTGCGCTGCCGGACAGTGTTATTGATTTCGGAACGAGTGAGGAAGAAACAGAGGAAACGGAAGGGGATGATGAAATCCCGGACGTAGACGAAAAAGAAGAGCCTGTAAGTCAGCGTGGCGAAATTTACGAACTGGGCAGTTCTTTGTTGATGTGCGGAGATAGCACAGACGCAGAAGATGTTGCACGGCTTATGGGTGGAGAAAAATGCGATATGATATTTACAGACCCGCCTTACAATGTGGCAATCGGTGATAAAAACAAAGCAATAAATGATAATAGAGCAGAGCGTGGACTTTCTCGCACAAATGCGATAGAATCAAATATAGAAAACGACAATTTCAAAACAGACGAAGAATGTGCAGAAAAATTGTGGAAGCCAGCTTTCACTAATCTTTTTGAAAATGCAAAAGACAGTTGCCCGATTTATGTAACAATGCCACAGGGCGGAACTCATATGATGATGATGATGATGATGATGATGAGGGATAGTGGGTGGCAAGTAAAACACGAATTGATATGGGTAAAGAACTCACCTACATTTTCAATGGGTCGCTTGAATTATGACTATCAGCACGAGCCTATTCTTTACGGTTGGAAGAAAACTCATAAATGGATAGGCAAAGGAAAGTTTAATAAATCTATATGGGAAATTGACAAGCCTAGAAAATGTGATTTACACCCGACAATGAAACCGATTGAACTTATTGAAAATGCACTTTTAAATTCATCAGAAAAAAATGATATAATCTTAGACCTTTTCGGCGGCAGCGGTTCAACTTTGATTGCCTGCGAAAAGAATAATCGTAAAGCCCGGCTTATGGAGTTAGACCCAAGATATGTAGACGTCATAAGACGCCGTTTTACAAAATGGGCAAAAGAAAATAATAAGCCTTTAACCTCCGGATGCCTGGAATAAAAAACTTGAGCGGGATATAATATCCCGCTTTTTTTATAACATTTATTTATTTGAATTATTATTGACAATTCAAAACGGATGATATATATTATAAACATAAGGGAAGGCGAGAGCCACCGAGGAGCAAAGAATGAAAATGAATATAACCGCAAGAGACAGAGAGATAGCACAGAACATTGTGGAAATGTATGAAAACAAAAAACTTGAAAAAGCAATTGCAAGAAGAACAAAACAGTGCAGAGTAAAGGAGCTTGAAGCACAGGGTGTTCCGCATGATGTAGCCGTGGCAATGGCAAGTGCAGGACTTTAAATAAAAAAAGGTTTTCCGGTTAAACCTAAAAAACCGGAAAGGAGCAAAACATGATTACTATTCATTATGGATTTAAAACGATTGATGAGTTTATTGACAAGCTGAACAAATACATTTTAGATCCTGGATTTGAAGAATACGGAAATTTCATTATTAAAAATCCTAAATTTCCAAAGAATCCAGCACTTACGAAAAAATATAAAGGCTGGTATCAGTTTTTCGGGAACTTCTTTGATTATTCAAATGCCTTTTCTTTTTTAACTGATGATGAAAACCTTGTTAAGAAATTAAGAAAGATTATCAGAGACAATCAGAAAAGGGAAGAATATCAAAAGGCAAAATCTGAAATTCTGGAATATGAAAGGAAATACAAAGAACGTTTAATACTGAGGTTAAACGGAAATTAAATTAAAAGCCCCTTCGGGGGCGTGGAGGTGAAAATGCCAGGACGTGGAGGCGCAAGAGAGGGCGCAGGGCGCAAGCGCAGCGGGGATGAAGCAAGGCGCACAACGATTGCTTTTTGTTGCACAGAAACTGAAGCGAAAAGATTAAAAGAAATTGTTGCATCTAAAGGCGTGTCGGTTTCAGCTTATATTTGCGAGCGGTTATTTGACAAGAATTTAATAAACAATATAAAATAAGTGTGGCAGTCCTCCTGATTGTCACTTTGCTCCGCCCCGTAAGGTTAACGCCTGCGGGGCATTTTTTTGCTTTTTTGACAAACTTTTTTTCTTGTTGTATAGTTATAAAAAATTATACAGTAGGGAAGAAACCTATGGACGTAAACAAAATAAAAAATCTTATCCGTAAGAACTGGAGTTATGCTCCTAGTCTTGCGACCCGTGAATTATTAGCCTTATATCATAAAAATCCACGTCTTGACGGTGTGCGTATTATTGCGAACAAATGCGCATCAATTGACCTTTATTTGTACAACAAGAAAGACTTCCGCCAGAACAAAAACAATGCAGAAATAATCGAAGAGCATGAAATTTATAATTTACTTGAAAATCCGTGTCCGACATACAGAGATATAACAGGCTGGAACATTCGCTATTTTGTTTTTGCCTGTTATGCGCTTGTTGGTCAGGCTTATTTGCTTAAAGTAAGAGGACCGAAAGGAAACGTTATTGCGCTGCTTCCAGTGTCGCCGTCGTGGGTTGTTACAACACCGACAGAAGAAAATAAATACTGGGAAGTGTACCCATACGGGACGGCCGGGGGGAATGCTTTAAAGCTTCCGATAAACGACATAATTTGTTTTAAAGATATTGACCTGCTCGACCCATACGGCAGGGGCAGAGGTTTATCTGAAGTTATCGGGGATGAAATCCAGTCGGACGAATACGCTTCTAAATATGCAAAAAATCTTTTTTATAACGATGCAACTCCGGCAGCAATCATTTATGCGCCGGAAGGAAATAAAGACACTGCAGATCAGATAAAACAGAGCTGGAAGCAGAAAATGGCGGGGCTTTTACATGCTCACGACATTATGGTTTTAACGGGCAAAGACACGAAATTTGAAAAAATAAGCGAGTCGCCGAGAGAACTTGATTTTGTCGAAAGCCGTCGTTTTTTGCGTGACAGTGCTTTGCAGAATTTCCATATTCCGCCGGAAATTGTCGGAATTCTTGAAAGTTCAAACCGATCAACAATTGACTCTGCATTCTACCTGCTCAATAAAAACGTATTAGCCGATTATCTTCGCATGTATGAGCGTGTAATGAATACTCAGTTACTCTGGGAGGATTTCGACACAGCTCGTGTTTATACGTTACATCATGAAAACACAATTGAAGAGGATGTTGAGCAGAAACTTAGAATTGTTAATGAGGGATTAACCCGTGGAACATTAACCGTTAACGACTGGCGCCGGGCTATGGGGTATGAAGTGGACGAAAAAGGCGGTGATGTATACCTGCGCTCTATGGGTGTTGAAGAAATCAAATTTAATTCTGAGCCTGTTGAATTGCCGGACGCTGAAGAAGAAGAGCCGGTTGAATTGCCAGAAACAGAAGGCAATGAAGCCGAATTATCAGAGCGTGAGTTTAATAATTTGAGAGCGTTTATTGCGAAAAAATATCAGATAAATAAAGACGACGAAAGACGTGTAAAAATCTGGAAGACTTTTGACGCCAGGGCGAGAAGTATTGAAACGCCATTTATAAAAGCATCACGACTTGTTTTTAAAAAACAAAATGAAGCCGTAAATAAAACGATAAAAGAGGCGCTCGAAAACAATAAAGATGTAATGACAGAAATTCAGCGTCTTTATAACAAAGAAATGCACGAACGGTTTAAGCAGACAATGGCAGGCGCATTCCTTAACGGCCTTAATGAAGGCGCAAAATTCGGACAGGAAAATTTAAGCCGTAAAGCTGAAGAAGAACTGCCTGAAATTTTAAACACAGTTTTTAACAACTGGGTTAATACATACGGCCTTGAGCTGTGTGTTGGAATGGATGAAGTTACAGTTAAAGACTTGCGTAAAGTTTTAACGGCTGCAATAACTGAGGGTGATTCACTTGCCGTAAAAATGGACAAATTATTAAAGGCCAGTGATGATTTATTTTATGAAATGAGCAAGAGCCGTGCAGAACTTATTGCACGGACTGAAAGCTGTACAACAATGAATGCAGGAAGTCTTGAGTTATATAAAGCCGAGCAGATTGAAATGAAAGAATGGATTTCTGTTCAGGATGATAGAACAAGAGACGCTCATTTAATTATGGACGGGGTTGTAATTCCTATGTCAGACCGTTTTGAAGTTCCGGCGACAAGTCAGAGCGAGGGCGCTTTGATGATGTATCCGGGCGAAGCAACAGCGCCTGCAGGGCAGGTATGCAACTGCAGATGCACGACGGCCCCGTTTGTTAAGTTTTAAATTATTTTTTGGAGGTTTGAAAATGACTACCATGTTAGATAAATGTGCGGTTGCCGGCGATATAACACAGGCAATAGACAGAAGAGGAGCCTGGACCGTTGCGCTTACTGTTATCGGAGGAACTGCGAACACTGCAGTAAAAATTCAGTCTGCGCCGAGCGCTTCGGGCGTGTTCACTGATTTTAAAACTCTTATTTCTGCCGACGATGCAGATACAGACCAGTACAAAGGTTTTGTTGTTGACTTACACGGCGCAGACAAGTTTATTAAAGTCACCGGAGCTGTAATGGCGACGGCAGTTCTGGGCGACTGTGACCACGACATTAAAGATGTCACAATAAAGGCCGGTGAAGTTCCGAGCGGAGCAGACCTGGAGGACAATAAGGCTGCAACAATTGACGTGAGCGCATACACAGAGCCGGTTGAAGTTAGTCCGTCAGACGGTTATGACGGAATGAAAAAGGCAACTGTAACATTGAGTAATGTTCCAGAAATCGAAGCAAACAAGGCTGCAACGATTGATGTTTCAACCTATACCGAGCCTGTAGAAATTGAGCCTACAGAGGGCAAAGACGGAATGGCTAAGGCTACAGTAACGCTGAGTAATATACCAAGCGGAGCAGGAAAAAGAACAATTTGTGCACAGGGCAGTATGGGAGACTCTGACGGATACATTGATGTTAAAGGGTTCGATTCTGCTTCTAATGCGCTCTCTGATCTTCCGGCAGGAACTTATCATTTTTACTTCTTCTCTACAGACACAAGCGGAACGATAAACACGGTTACTGCTATATTTGCAGACCCTTCCAAAGTAAGTGTAAGTGGTGACACTATAACTGTATCTGAAGATGCTGCTTTCCTTGATCAGGATGATACTTACTCTGCCGTTGGATATTATTCTGCTCTTTTTCAGGCAACTAACTAGAAGGCAGTAAAGCAGTGCTTCGTATTCTTTTATTCCTTCACCAGCTCCCGCAGAATATGCTCGGGCTGGTGATTATAAAAATAACAGGCGCAGTTAAGACTGTGCGTGATTATGAATATATCGCTTATAATTACAATTATTTCGGTGTAAGTTTAGGCGATTATATTATATTTGGACATAAAGCGCCGGATATAATCTCATATAAGCATGAGCGGGGACACCGCAGGCAGAGTTTATATTTAGGCTGGCTTTATTTAATTGTTATTGGCTTGCCGTCATTAATTGGCAATATATGGGACAGAGTGTTTCATGCGTCATGGACGGCCGAGCGTCGTATAGACTGGTATTATTCGCTTCCTGTCGAGAAATGGGCAGACCAGCTCGGCGGAGTTAAGCGCTGGAGGATATTATGAAAATTGAAAAAGGGAAACAGAATAAAGTCGATTTACCGATTGAAATAAAAGACTTAGGCGAACGCTCAGTGCAGTTTACAATCAGTAAAGAGGTCACAGATCGTGACGGAGACATTTTAAGAGCGGGTGGAGTTGATTTTTCAAATTATATGAAAAATGCAGTTTTCTTGTCGTTCCATAACACAAGAGAATTTCCACTCGGAAAAGTAACAAAATTCTGGGTTGAGGGAAATTCAGTTAAAGCAATTGTTTATTTCCCGACACTTGAGGAATTATCGAGCGACCCTGCGCAGGCAAGCGAAAAGGCAAAACTTGTTGATTTCACATACCATTGTTATAAAACAGGAATGCTTAATGCTGTATCTGTTGGTTTTATTCCGCTTGAATGGACCGAAACAAAGGACGGATATGACATTACAAAATGGGAACTTCTTGAATTTTCTGCTGTTGCCGTTCCTGCTAATCAGGACGCAATCGCCGAGGCTGTAAAATCATTCGGGGATGATTTTGCAAAAGATTTTGTTTCGCCGGGCGTAATGGAAAAATCAGGCAAGAAAATCTCTGCAGAAACAAGAGCTGTGCTTGATAAAATAAAAGGCTGCGGCGATGAAATTGAAAAATGTTATAAAGAACTCAAGAGATGCGGAGGGGAATTAAAAAAACTGCTCGCAGAACTTGACGACATCCCGGAGCCTGAAGGCGACAGCGACGGTGACAACCCGGACGATACAGACGACGGTGAAATCGAACTGCCGGACACAGACGACGGCGAAGATAAGACCGTTGAATTTTAACTTTTTTGACAACTTTTTAAAAAAGTGTATAATTTTATCAGAAAGGAGAAAAAGCCATGAGCAAGAAAATGTATAATCTTGTTGTGGGAGTTATTGGCGGAGTAGAAGTAATCGCTATTGCCGTTGTAACTTTCATTAATCCTGAATATGCAACTGCTATCAATGCATCAATCGGGATTGTCGGCACTGCTGCAATTGAAGTTTGCGGACAGTTTGTAAAGTCGGAATAAATAACAGAAGAAATGTTATTTTAAAATAAAAAAAACACATAGGGAGATAACATCTATGAAAATGGAAATGAACGATCTTGAGCGCATGATTGATGAACGCTCAGCAAAACAGATTGAAGCCGTAAAAAATGACCTTCAGAAATCACTTTCAGAAGGTATTTCACAGGCTCAGATCGACGATGCTGTTTCAAAGGCTGTTGCAGAAATTACTGCAAAAGCTGACAAAGACAAGTCAGAGAATATTAAATATCTCGAAGCTTTCAAAGAAGCAGTTACAAAATCAGACGACAACATTGTAAAAGAAACTCCGGTGACTATCGTTAATCAGATGATCGCCGCTGCAACTGCTGCAATGGGCGCAAAGGGCGCTTCAAATGTTGTCCAGGTATCAAATGAAGAAATTCTTGCACAGGCAAAGAAAGACTTCCCATATTCAAAAGGCTTGCACAAAGTCCTCGAACAGAGAAAACAGCTTAACGCCGGCACACCTTCAGAAGGTGGTTTCACTGTTCCACTTGCATTCTCTGGCGAATATATCGACGCCCTGACTGCAAACACTCTCATTGACAAGCTTAACATCCGCAAAGTTCCGCTTGTACACGGAAACCTTTCAATTCCTCGCATGGACTCAACATCTGCTGTTTCTTGGGTTGGCGAAATTTCAAAGGGCGGAAAAACTCAGCCGACATTCGGCGAAGTAAACATGAGAGCAAAAAAACTCAAGGCTATCACAGCAATTTCAAATACTCTGCTTAACGAAAGCGGAGTAAATCTTGAAGGCTGGATTGCAGAAGATCTTATGCGCAAGGCTCGCATTGCTCTTGATGATGCAATGCTCAACGGTTCAGGCTCACTTTATCAGCCACTCGGTCTTGCTAACAACTCAGGCGTTCAGACTGCAGGCTCAAGCACAACAGCTTTAAGCCTTACAACTCCGAACGACCTCGTTGCACTCCTGCAGCAGGAAAACGTAAAGCTTGAAAACGTTCATTGGCTCTTAAATCCTATCGGCGAAAGCTGGCTGCGCAACAAGGCATTCACATCAGGTCCTTTTGCCTGGTCTGATGAAATGGCACGCACAGGAAAACTTCGTGGATTCGATTTCCACTCAAGTTCAACAGTAAAATACACTCCAAAAGCTGGCGATGTAGAAGCATACGCTGACTTCTGGATTGGTGACTTTGCAGAAATGATGTTCGGTGTAGGCCGTGACATCACAATTGAAATCAGCAAAGAAGGCTCATTCTCTGACGGTGGAAATACAATCTCGGCATTCGACCAGGATTTAACACTCATTCGCCTTATCACTGAATGTGACTTTGCTTGCCGTCAGCCGAAAGCATTCGTTCACGGAACTTTCGCAGAGGCTTAATTTTAAGTTAAGTCGACCGCCTCGCTTGTGCGGGGCGGGTAAAATCTTAATAAGAGGTGATGAACTATGACACGTTCTAAACTTTTGGAACAGATTAAAATTGTGAGTGATGCGACAACAGCATTCGCAAAAGGCACAGCAGCTTCAATTGTTGTACAGGCTGCAGGCTCTGGAAAACTTCAGACAAGCGACGCATCTGCAGGATCTTACACAGATGTTGCAACACTTTCTGCCGGAGCAAATTACATTGATATTTCAGGCGCAAATGCTTACCTGAAAGTTACAACAACAACAGGCGCTGCAGTTCTCGGCGATTTTGCCGTTGACCCTGTAGCATAAAAAATATAACTGGCGGTTTAATTTATGGCATTGTGCAAACTTGATGATGTAAAAGTAATGTTGAATATTTCTCCTTCTGACACTTCGCATGATGATAAACTTAATCTTATGATTAAGCAGGCGTCCGCAGAGATTGAGGCTTATTTAGGTTACAGGCTCCAGAGAGCCGACTACACAGAAGAATTGCACGCTGTAAATTGCCGTCAGTTATTACAATTAAATAATTTCCCTATTCAGAGCGTTACTTCAGTAACACGTAATGACGAAGAAATAACTGATTTTAAAATTATTCCTCAGTATTCAAAATGGGGTGGCTTATATCGTGGTGACGGCTGGTGTGGTCGATTATATACTCAGACATTCGAGCATGATATTGTTTCCGGGGCTTACGATTATAAAGTCTCATATACTGCAGGTTATTATTTGCCGGGTGATGAGGGCTATGTTGAAGGCGCAATAAACTCGCTTCCTTATGACATTTATTCTGCTTGTTGCCAGTTAGTATGTTTACGTTATAATTATAACGATAGCGGAGCGACTGGCCTTAAATCGCACAGCGAGGGGGGAATAAGTGATACTTACGGAGACAGTGCAAGCGAAATTGGTTTAACAGACAGCATTAAAAACATGCTGAGTAAATGGGTATTTTATGGGGTTGCATAATGGTTCGATACAATAATGCAACTGTAGATATATATGAAGAGGGGAAAACGACTAATGATGAAGGCGATATAATCGCCGATTTTACAAAAGTCGCCTCTTTAATTGGTGATGTTCAGTCATACAAACTGACTGAAAGTGACGTAAAACTTTATGGTATAGACACAAAGTCTGCAGCCGTGAAGAGATTTTTTTATAACGGGTATTGTGCGAGCGTTAAACCTGGAAACAGAGCGGTTGTTACAAGCGCATACACAGGATTAACGGAGACTTATAGCATAATGCCGATTAATGCATGGGAAAGACACGGAGAGTGTTTACTTGTGCCAGTGGAGAATGAATGAGCGATATACAGAAACAAATAAAAGCATTTACTGTTGCACTGCAAAAAAAACAAAAGCAGGCAAAAGCGAATGAAAAAAAGTTTGTGACTGTAGCATGTGCAGAAGTTGAGCGTCAGGCAAAAACTTTAATGCGTGACACTGTAACAGATGCAAATAAGACATACGGCAAGCGTGGACATCATCCTTCGCTTCCGGGTAATGCTCCGGCGCCAGATACAGGCGAATTAATGCGGAGTATTACACATGAAGTTGTGGAAGAAAATGGCGAGATAATCGGCCGTGTTGGCAGCACGATAAAAAATCCTGATTATCCTAAGTTTCTTGAATATGGAACAAGTAAAATGAAGCCTCGTCCGTGGCTTAGTTTGGCAATAGAGAAAAGTCAAAACTTTATGGTGCAGGCTTTTCAGAAGATAATGAAAGAGGAATAAAAATGCTTAATTTGAAAAAATATTATTTAACACTTTTAAGTTCCTCAACTGAACTTGCTACACTACTCGGCGAAAATGGCGCAATATTGTCTGCATACCCGGATGAAGTGACGAAATTTCCGGTTATAATATACGAGGACAGTAATCAAAGAGACTTAGCATTTTCGGACAATTTACCGCAGGGGACAGGGGCGAGAGTTCGAGTGCATATATATACTAAAACGGTAAAAGATTATCCGACAACAACAGCTCTCGGAGATGTAATACATAAATTATTTCGTTCTGATTATTGGACTTGCGAGGCAAATACAGAGCTGAGCGAGGATGATAATATAAAACATCGTGTAATGGATTTTACACGGGAATTTTATGACAATGGATTTTAAAAAGGGCTTAGGCTCTTATTAAGATAAAAAAAATTAAAATTAAGGAGAAAGCATTATGGCTAATGAAAATCCGATTATAGGTCTGGACAATGTTGTAATCGCTCAGTTGCTCAGTGATGATGAAAACGGAGTAACTTACGACACTCCAATTGCTCTTAAGGGTGCAGTAAATGCATCTGTAAACCCGAACTCGGACGTTGCTGTTGATTATGCAGACAACGGTCCATTCTTTGTTATGAACAACAGAGGAAACACAGAATTAACACTTGAATTGACAGGTGTAAATCCTGCAACACTTGCTCTGATGCTCGGACAGACAAGAAGTGGCGGTGTTACAGTCGAAACACCTATGGACTCAGCTCCATACTTTGCAATGGGTTTCCGTGTATGGGTCGGCGGAACTGATGAAAACGGTAACAAGATCTATGAATACATGTGGCTTGCAAAGGGCAAGTTCTCTGTTCCTGAAAGTGGAGCAGAAACAAAAACTGACTCTGTAACATTCCAGCATGTAAACATGACTGGACAGTTCGTTGCAACAATCTTCGTTCCTGAAGGACAGGATGCCGGAACAATCTGTACACATTGCCGTTCAGACGTAGACACATCTGCAGGCGTTCTTTCTACATGGTTTGACGCTCCGGTTATTTCTGTAAGCGCACAGGCTAACACAATTACTGTTGCCAGCGCTGCAGTAGCATCAAACGTTCTGACAATCACTTTTGCTGCAACATCTGCAACAACAATCGCTCCTTCAACTGTTAACGCTAACAGCATTACAGTTCTTGATAACGACGGAAATGTGGTTGACGGCGTATTTGCTCAGGGAACGGGAGACAGTACATCTCCGACAATCACATTTACATTCGACGCAGAAGGTGAAACACCGAAAACAGTTGTTGTATCTGCAGGAGTTAAGGACATTTATAATGTTCCGGTTACTGCAGGTCTTGTTACTGTTGCGTAATTTTGACGAGAATTTAAAAATGTGTTAAACTTGAGGGTAAGGGCAATAAATCGCTCTTGCCCTTAATTTTTTTTAAAGGAGTAAAGGAAAATGAGTGAATTAGCAAAGGTTAAACCGACGGAGGCTGTATTAAAACTTGGAGGAAAAGACAGGAAAATTAAATATGGTTTTTCTGCCTGGGCAAAACTCGAGGAAAAATATGGCGGAATTAAAAACATTGCACAGCTTGAAAAAGATGTGCAGGAGCGCCCATTTCAGACTATCCCTTATTTAATCTGGATAGGGTTGCAGGACAAAGAAGGACTGAACGAAGAAACCCTGCTTGATGATTATTCAATGGCAGATATGGAACAGCTCAGTTCAGTTTTGTATACGGCATTATATGGCTCACTTCCAAAGGATGAGGCAGAAAAAAAAATGCCGGAGAGCAATTAGACGAGCTTCCGTATAGTTACTTGTTGACAGAAACGTTGACAAGTTTAGGACAGAGCGAAGAATGGTTCTGGGCGAGTGAGCCTCGAGTCGTTCTCGCTCTCGTCAATAAAAACAGAGAAATTAAACAGATAGAGCAAAAAAATCTTGCAGCTTATATTGCGTGTTGTGTATGGGGCAAAGACCCGTCAGAAATAGACGGAACGAAAGAAAAACAAAAAGTGGCAGGCCGAGACATGCCGGTTGACCCTGCTTTATTAAGAGGTTTCTATGGCTGATTTTAGTTTAAGTGCAGATATTAAAGCAAACGCAGGTCAATTTGTATCAGAATTAAAAAAAGGTGAAACAAGTCTCGGCAATTTCGGAAATATCATTGATAAAGTTTTAGGACCAAAAGGGAAATTAATAACTGCAATTGCAGCCGCAACTGCAGCCGCTGTTAAATTTGGACAGCAGATGAATGCCAGTATGTCAGAAATTGCGAAAGGCACGGGCAAGACTGGAGAAGAATTATATAAACTCAGAGAAAATGTTCACGACGCTTTAGTAAACGGCGTTGCTCGCAGCGCTCAAGAAGTCGGGAAAATGATAGCCGATTTAAATACACGTTTCGGCGTAACCGGGGACGAACTCGTTAAATTAACAAAAGAATTTGATGCATTTAGTAAAGTAACAGGCGTCAGCACGGAAGAAGCAATCGGTGCAACAGCCGACGTCATGGCAAAATGGAATATTGATATAAGCGACACAAATAATTTACTTGATCAGTTGACGAAAGCAAGCCAGGACAGCGGAGCCGGTGTAAACGAATTATTATCAGGACTTAAGCAGGGGCAGGCGGTTTTCAGTCAGTTCGGCATGAGTGCAACAGACACGATCGCATTTATGGGGTCGTTAAAGCAAAACGGTATTGAAGCAAGTTCTGCGCTTGTTGCCATGCGCACAGCTTTAGCGAAATTCTCGTCAGAGGGGAAAGAGGCGAGCGAAGCATTTAAAGAAGTCAGTGAAAAAATTAAAAATGCAAAAACACAAACAGAAGCGCTTGCAATTGCAACAGATACATTCGGCACTAAAAACGGCGCAGAAATGGTTAAAATACTCCAGAGCGGGGCGACAAGTGCGGATGCATTTAAAGAAAAATTACTGCTTGCAGGCGGAGCGGTTGCACAGACAGAAATCGCTGCCCGTACAAGTAAAGATGCGCTGGCAGAATTATTTGCAAGCTTAAAAGGGACCTTCGGGGGATTATTTGAAGGGCTCGACACGTTATTTAGAGGAGTTGTTGACTCAATAAAAAAAGTATTTCAAACACTCGACCCGATTATAAGGCCTGCAATAAATATTGTCCGGGATGTGTTGTCAACAGTAGGAGAAATGCTGACATTTATAAGCGACCAGGTTGGAGACGAAATTCAGAAAGGGTTAGGCTTTACGATGTTAGCGACAGTTCTGCAGAGTGTATACGAAACTATACACCGTATATTAGCCAATATGCTCGAATCTTTTAAGACTGCATTCGGGCTTATATTTGCAATAATTAACGGTAAATGGGACTTAGCCTGGGAATATTTAAAAAAATCTCTTGCACTTTCTGCAAAAAATATTCTGGACTTAATTTCAGAAATGATTAACGGAATAAAAGATATATTTAATGTCTTTATTGAAAAAGCGATTAATCCACTTGTTGATAAATGGAACTGGCTTGCAGAGAAACTTGACCTCGGTAAAGCTGAGAAAATGGAGTTAATCGGGGATGTTAATTTAACTGAATTATCAGGACTTGAAGCCCAGCTTGAAAAAATAAATAAAAAAATAAAACAGTTAACGGGCAAAACTCAGGAAGAAATAACCGGAAATTTAGGTGAAATTAAAACAGAAATTGTCGAAATCTCAGAAGAAACTGAGGGAACGATGAAATCGACAAATAAGGTCACCAGAAATTTAAAAACCGGTGTTATGAAAGCCTTAAAAAAACTTGGTAGTGAATACGCAGATTTAACTGAAAAAACTGAAATCTGGGGCGCTGCGCTTGAAAATATCGCTGCTAACACTGTGACCACTCTTGCGGATGCATTCGGTTCTGTATTTACAGAACTTGGAAAAGAACTCGCAGAAAATAGTCTGTCATGGGATAGCATGACCGCCGCTGCTCTTGAAGGTATTTCACAAGTTTTGATTGCTTTAGGTAATGAATTAGTCGCTCTTGCTGCGGCTCGTGCGGCAAATTACGATTATGCAACGGCAGCAGCTGCAGCTGCAGGAGCAACAGCCGCATTCATTGCTGCGGGGGCTTTATCTGCGGTTGCGGAAGGATTCAAAAAAACATCTGAAGCAATTGAAGAAAGCGCAAGTAATTTAGAAAATTTTAAAGAAACGCTTTCAAATTGGAGGGGCGCTTCAAATATAAGTGACGTTGTTTCCAGCATTAATGAAATGCGGACTGCTCTTGATGCGTATATAAATGAACTTGCAAGTTCCCAGGAGAGATATTTAGAACTAAAAAAACTCGGCGGGTTGGGTTTATGGTATTATGGGTATATTGAAGAATTTAATAAATTATATTCAACAATAATACCAAATCTTAAGACAATGATAAGTGATACTGAAGAAACATTGAGTAATTATTTATCAATTGTTACTAATACAATGAATGAGACTATAAGTTCAATTAAGGCTGCTATTGCAACTTATGAATTTCTTTATACTTCAACAGACAAATATATAACATTGCTTACACTTCAGTTGAAAGAGAGTTTGTTAAGTGTTGCATCAGAACTGCGGGATTCAATGGTTGATGTAGGAACAGACCTCGGAGAAATACTTGTTGACGGAATTATTGACGGAGCATCAAAAACCGACTTTTTAGGCGAATTAAAAACTTATATTAAAAAGTATGTAATAAAATTAGCAATATACACAGAAGAATTCGCCGACACTATGGCTGAAGCCGGAACAACTCTCGTTAATGCTTTAATCTCCGGCAGCACAACAGGATTATCTGAAGCACGAAATCAGCTTGAAGATTTATGGGACGCTGCAGAGGAGAGGGCAAAGCAGGCACAGAATTTTTTAAGTGAAGTTTTCGGTGATATATCGGATGAAGCAAGCGACCTGTCAGAAACACTTGCAGAAATTGGCGACAGCATGGCGGAAAATCTTATAGACGCATTAAGCGACGGTTTAAGCGAGTCTGATTTCATGGACACAATGAAAAACTACATTAAAAGCATGGTTGTTCAGGCTGTTGTGTATACTGAAGCGATACAGGCAGAAATCGCATCTATAGGGAAAGCAATTAGTGACGGAATAGCGAATGGCTTTACTGAAACGGGACTTCATGAAATAAGGCGTGATTTAAGTTATATATTTAATCAGGCAAATAATGCCGTCAGCTCTATTGACACAATATTAAGTTCTGTTTTCTCTGGTTATGCTACAGGAACAGACAATGCAACTGCGGGCTTACATCTTGTCGGAGAAGCAGGACCGGAACTTGTAAGATTTAAAGGCGGTGAGCAGGTATATAATGCAGAGCAGACAGCAAGCATGCTCAATAATGGTAATATCGGCGGAAATAATTTTAATATTACATTTAACAATCTGCAGGACACAAGCGCATTCGCTATGATGCAGCAGTTACAAAATTATCAGAGACAATTAGCCATTAATGGGGTAATATAAGAACGGGGGAAATTATGCAGAAATTAAGATTTATAAATGGCAATGGTGACGAGTTTGATTTTACATCCGGTAATTTTGGCGTTACAAAATGGGCGGGCTTAAGTAATACAAATTTAAATATTCAGACTCAGCAGGTCCCATATAACGACGGATCTGTTTTTATTGACGGTTTGCTCCAGGACCGCACATTAAGCATAACTGTTGCTGTTAATGATAATAATAATCTCGCATTGCGTTATGAGCTGCGCCGTCGGCTTATTTCTGCGTTAAACCCGAAATTAGGAGAAGGTTATTTATATTATAAAAATGATTATATTGAGCGCAGAATAAAAGTAATTCCGCAGTTACCTATTTTCGACAATAAAAACAGCAATGACTCAGGCACATTAAAAGCGAGCGTGTCTTTTACTTCCTGCTCTGTTTACTGGGAAGATGTTGAAGAAACTGTCGTAAATATGACATCTGAAAAAAATACTATTATTATAAATGAAGGTGATGTTCCTGCAGATGTAACGATAAAATTATCACCTTCCAATAATGAAAAAATAAATCTTATAAATAAAACAAATGACACTAAATTGACAATTAATGGTAATTTTCACAAACCGATTAATGTTTCTTTAAATTTTGGAAATAAAAAATCACAGGAAATAAACTTACAGACAAATTATTCAATGCTCAATTTAGATTATGTTGTAAACTGTAATGGAATTTTGTATGGCTCAAAAGGCAAAGATTTATTTAAATCTGACGATGGTAAAAAATTTAAATTTGTAAGGTCTTTCAATGTCAACATAAGTGACATGTGTTACATAGAAAGTAAAAATATGTTAATAGTTGTTTCATTAAATATTTTAAATATAACAACTGATTTTGAAAATTGGGAAACAACAACTGTCGGAAATGGAGTTTCAAAAATTAAATATAATTCAGATGAAGATAAATTTTTCATTGCGAGTGATAAAATTTATTATTCTGATGATTTAGTAACTTTTAATTACTTAACTGCATCACCAAACCTTAGTTATCAGTTACCTGAAGTTAATAACAGAACTATTAATGACAATAATTATGTTTTTTATTTTTATAGCTCATCGAATCTTTACGGAGTTAGAGATGATTATGAAACTATAGACAATTTGTATTCAGGCTCTGTTACAGATTTTTATTATTGGGCTGAAAAAGATATTTATATAATTGTTACAAATTCATCAGTTTTATATTCTTTCGATGGAGTAAATTTTGAAACAGCAACATATCAGCAAATGTACGGAAGAGGAAAAATATTTAACTACAGAGGTTATTTATATAAGGCTTTATATTCTGGAGGGAACTATATTTCCAGAAGTCAAGATGGTGTGAACTGGGAATCTTTCCCTTTAAAAACATCAATTCAATTTAACTCTGGTGTTGTCTTTGATGGAAATTTTTTCCTTTATTCCACACGCTATTGGTTTAATTACATAGACAATATTTTTCAAGAATCGAATATACCAAATTATTCACTTATAACTGAATCGGATTCAGAATTATTTGTAATAAATGGAACATCTCTTTATTCTTCAACAGACTGTATTAATTTTGAATTGAAATCAACAATTCCTTCGGGGGTAAATTTCATAAAATATTTAAATAATATTCTTTTCATAGGTTTAGATAACGGAATATTGTATTATTCAACAAATAAAGGTGAAAGTTTTGAATCAGTTTTGATTTCATCAAGTTACGCTTATGATGTAAACGATATTGATTACAAAGAAGGATTTTATTTTATCGCTGTCGGTAATATATTATTTACATCAGAAGATTTAATTGAATTTAATTTTGGATATAGACATGATACATCAACTGTTATAAAACAAATAATTTGTGTAGAAAATAATTTTGTTTATTTGTGTATAAATAAAACATCAACGTCAGATTTAATAGAATTATCATTTAACAATAATACATTTAATGTTATTAAAACTGAAGGATTTGAAAATACATTCATTATTGGTTCTTATAACCCAAACATAGATGTTTTGATAACAGCTTTTAATGATTCAAGTATTTATTTCAAAAGAAACGCATCAACGACAAATTATTTGGAAAGTGTAAAAAGTAATTATTCGAGCAATAATTCTATTTTTGCAATGAAATATTATTCTAAATACAATTGCTATTTTGCAATAAACTATGAAGGAATTTATTACAGTTCCGATGGCGATGAATGGTTTAAGATTTTTGAAATAAATCTTTTAAATTATGTTGGATTTATTTCAGAATTATTAAATGGAATTGTTGTTTCAAATTTATACTCTTCATTAATTTTTAATTTTTTCTTAGATACAAATATAATATCATCAATAACTGATATATCTTTAATTTTGGATGTTGGTAAAAACGAATTAATATTAAATCCAAAATTAAATGATTGTAATGCAACATTGATTTATCGCCAGAAATACATAGGGGTATAATGTGAAACCAATTTTAAAATTATACAAATATGAATCAAATTCTTTTTCTCTTGTCGCAATAATAGATGATTATCAGCAAGTGAGTTTTGAACATAATCTTTATAACGCTGGTGCTTTTACAGTTACTATAAATTATAACATTCCAAACGCTAAACTTTTTGAACGTGGACTTTTTGTCCAGTTCGGCAATTCGCCTTATGATTTCGGAGAGATAATTACAATTAGTAATTCAATAGGGTCAGACGGTAAAGGCTCGGAATATATTAATATTACCGGTTATGATGCCCGATATTTATTCAAGCGTCGTGTTATTAAGAATTTAAACTCGAATGACACCTGGAGCATGACGGCAAAAGGCGAACTTTGCATGCGCAATTTAATTGCAGACCAGTGCGGAGTTAATGCAGAAAGTAAGAGACAATTGCCGATAGCAAATACAATCCCATTAAGCGCAGATGCACTCGGCTCTGTTTATTCTGTGAGTGAGGCATTTACTAATCTTTACGAAGTTTTATGCACGATTGCAACTCAGTCTGAAATCGGCTGGGCTGTCGTGTTTGACGGCTCAGCTTTAACGCTTGTTGTTTATCAGGGAGAAAACTTAGCGTCAAGTGTTCAGTTTTCAACGGATTTTGAAAGCCTGGCAAGCGGAAATTTTACCGACACATCAGATAGTTATGCGAACTCTGTTTATATTGGAGGTAAAGGAACAGGGAGTGAACGGGATATATATGAAGGCGAGGACGGAACACCAGAAGGCTTTAACAGGTTTGAGGCATACGACAATCAGTCAAGTATGACGAGCGAAGAAGAATATGAAGCAGAAGCCGAAAGCGTCTTAAATCAATATGCGCAGACAATAACAATGAGCGGAGCAGGGCTTGCAAAATGCCCTTATATCTTCCGGGAGCAATACAATATCGGAGATATTGTTAGACTTGCTTTCAGTGGAAAATCTGCAGATGTTCAGATTTTAAGTGTGACAGAACAGTGGTCGTTTAATAAATATAATTTGCTCTTTAATTTTGGAAAGCCTGTAAACACTTTAAATCAACAGCTTAATTTAATTTTGCGTAAAATTCAGGAAGCCTCAAATAAAGACAGCGCATGTCAGTCTGTTAAATGGTATGATGTAAATACGGAATGGGAGCAGGACATTGCAGATGTAACTTTTGGGACTTTGGGATTCACAGGTGTTTCTGCTCCTGGTGGAATTCTGTTCAAAATTGCTTATGATGCTGACGGAACAGGATGTAAAACATATAATATTTATGTAAAAAATCTTACTGGCGACACCGGAGTAACTTTAACGACCGGTGTTATAGGAACAACAGTTGCAACTCTTCCGCCGGGCTCTTATGTTACGACAGCAACAGTTGACACTGACGGAAATGTTATTGTGGCCAGCGTTACAAGCGCAGCTCATGCAGATTATTCAGAATCAACTAATACGACAGACGAAGTTACAAGCGGGGATGATTTACCTGTAACCTCAGATGCCGTGTTTGAATCTGTTTCCACAAAGTCGCATTCAGGAATTTGTACAACAGGGAAGATCTCATCAGTAAAAATTGTTGACATTGATGATTTTCAGTTAAAAGAAGGCGTAAAAGTAACGGTTATGTTCACAAATGGAAATAGCCAGTCACTTCCATCTTTGAATGTATCAGGCACGGGCGCAAAAGTTATTCAGGTAATAAGAGGCGGTCAGAAAGTTATGCCTGAATTAAAATACGGTGTTTGGCGAAATGATTCTACATATTCAGACGAAATGTGGCAGCCTTATACAATACTTGATTTCATATATGACGGTACAAACTGGGTTATTTGTGGAAATCCAGTTGTTGAAAGTTACTATTCAGGAAGTTCAGGTTATAATGTATACGCTGATGGTAAAATAGAATTATGGGATTGGTATTACACATCAACTCCATTAACAACTGTAAATTATGAAGGTGTTAATTATAATAATTCTGTTTTGTTCAAAATAAGATTTAGCAATATACCATCTATGACTACAACATGCAAATCAACTTCAAGTAATGAAGTCTCATATAATGAGTGGTTATACCCTTCAACTCCAGTTTGTTTCACAAGAAATAGGGGTAAATCTTATGACTTTGATTCACCTTGGATAGCTGTAGGTTATTAGTATTTTTTTTGACAAAATTTTAAAAAAAGTATTATAATTAAGTATGCAGAAATATATTGAAAGAATGGTGCAGGAAAAAACAGACCTCGAAGGAAAAATAAAGCGGGCAAAGAATGCAGTTTTAAATCCGCCTTATGGAATTGATAAAAAAGGTTTATGCCTTCTTGCTGAGCAGATTAAATATATGGAGCAATATTTATCAATTCTGTCGGAGCGAATTGAATATGAGGGAGTTAAAAATGGACGCTGAGTTCTTACGTTCTTTACTTAATACAATAGTTTTCTTATGCCCTGTTTTGGGGCTTGTCTGGAAAGGGGCTAAAATGGCAGCAAAGATTGACACCTTAGAAAGCACCGTGAAAGAAAAGACGGAGAAATTCTGTAAAGATCATAGCATGATGCAGGATAAAATTGAGCAGGAACGTATAGCAACGGACTCGAGTATTTCAACAATTATGGCAACATTAACAGAAATACAAAAATCTCTTGTAAGAGTAGAAACGAAACTTGAGGAGCGTAAATAAATGAAAAATCCCCAGACGCTCGCCGAAGAATTAAACAATCATTTTGAAAATAAGAATTTAAAAAATATAGCAAAATATGGATGTTGTGCTTTTGTTTTGTTATGGTGTTTAGGCATTGACGGAGACGACATTAATGCGATTTTGTTACTTGATGATATGATCAAGAAAGGTGTAATTAAAGAAGATTGCACTGTAAAATGGGCGGAAGCCATAAAATATTTATCTGGAAGAGAACTTACATCAATTGATTTTATGGATATTCTTATAATCCGAAATATAAAAGAGCGCACTCCGGTCCGCTATGATTACAACGGGAAATCGCACTGGGTCGGAGTTGAGGACGGAAAAATTAAATTTAATCCTTTAAAATATAGTTTATGTGTGGAAAAAGGCAGACCAGCCACAAAAAGAGTTCTGCATATAAAGGGGGTGACAAAATGAAAGAATTAGGAGCAAAGCTGCTTTCAAAAGGTGCGATGATTTTTTCTTCAATCTGGATTGCAGTTCTTACAATTATGAAAGGTTACGGAAAAATTGACTTAGAAATTGACGCTATTATTTATTCAGGCGTTGCAATTACGGCCGTATGGACGCCGACTTTTATCTCAATTATCACAGATAAAATAAAAGAAAAAGCAGGAGCGCAGTAAATGGCTTTATTTGTGATTATTTCTGCAAGTTCCATCGGAGCCTGCGCCTGTGTGGCAAGCTTGATATTAGGGAGACTTTTAGAGGGATGAAAAATGAAATTATATCGTTTTTTATTGGTGTTTTTTGTTGCGGTATTGGTTTTATCGCCTTTAAGCTCGGAGGCTGTTTACGAAATAACGGAGACGGAATTAACAGCGCTAGAGACAAACTTGAAGGAAGCTCAGACAGAGTTGATGAAATCTCAGGAAGAATGTCAGACGCTCAAGACAGAATTGCAGACAGTCTCTCAATTATTGAAAAAATCAGAAAGCGACAGAAAAAAGCAGATAATTAAATATACTGCTCTTGGAGTTGTTACCGGTGTAACAACTGGATATATAATAGGCAAGTTAAAATAAAAAGCGGGGCGATTAAGCCCCGTAATTTTTTTACATTGCAATTGCAAAATAAAACATTAAACTAGAGAACGCAAGACAAGTAAAATATTTAATTGCGCTTGCTATACTCTGTATCCTGGATGATGTAAAAATCACCGAAGAAATAAAACTGATAAGTCCTAAAGTAATAAATAATTTCTGCATTTATGCCTCCTTTATTTTTCTTGCAGCTTCCGCTTCATCAATTATTAATGCATGGCCGTATTTATCAATAACGCCATTCTGCACCGCTACTGAGCGAATATTGTCGTATTTATGTAAATCAAAATTAGGTAATAATTTAAAAAAGTTTTCCGGGCTTAATATTAAATTACTGCCCTGATTAGTTATATGATAATATGACGCATGTACCCATTTTCTTACATCTTCAAGTGTGACACTGTCTATAAGCATAAGCCGAGGAGAGCGTGCCGGAGTAACGGCTGGGCGTGGATGTGTTTGTTTTCGGGCTGGGGCAGAACGGACCGGCGCTGAGGTTTCTTTGATGTCGATAGATGTTGCGACTACGAGCTGAACTCCGAGAAAAACTAAGAGCCATACAATAAGCGGAATAATACGTTTGTGTTTTATTGCAGACGGAATTGCGTTAAATATGTCCTCTGCGGTGAGTTTTGTCTTTGCTGCTTTTGCTTCGGTTTTATGAAGTCGTGTGTTATATTCTGCTTCTATTTTTTCAAGACGGTTCTGTTCAAATTCTATTTGTGCGTTTAATTCCTGCAGCGTTTCTCTTTTTGCAGCTTCAGAATATTGTCTATGTAAATCTTCAATTTTTAATTCTGTCTTTTCAAGCATGCTGCGTAAACGTTCAAGTTCTACATCCTGAGCAATAACAGCGGATGCGGTATTTTCTGCGCTTTCCGTTGTTGTTGCAAGAGTAAAACTCCAGTCGGCAAAAACTACAACTGACACGAAGATTGCATAAGAAATGAATTGTCTTTTGCTCCAGGACCGAGGGACAAAAATTACGATCATAATAGCAAGAGCAACAAAAGCAATTCTGGAAATAAAATCCGGCGCAAGAATGCTGAATGAAATAACATTCATTACTAAGTCAACAATAAGCGGAATTATTATTCCTAAAAAATCAATAATATTATTTAATTTTTGAGGTAACTTCATATCTTCTCCTTTATAATTTCAATTTCATTATCTTTTTTAACATGCCATATTTCAGAAATTCCGCCATGATCTAAAACAAAATTATGCCATTTTATTTGACCAGGTTTTAACCGGTCATTTACTGTTTTTTCTTCAATACTTGTAAATATTGCAACAGTTTTTCCGACCATATCAGGCGTTATTTTTATTTCAGTAAATCCGACCCTGTCCCCGCCTTTCATATCTTCGGCTCGCTCTGGAGTACGAGGCTCAGGAATCCCGAAGCGGATGAACTGTCCATGCTGTGTAAAAGCGGTCCCCCGGTTATTGCGATATGTAAAGGGGAATGTGAGCCATACTTTTTCATCAAGTTCTTTAATGTTCATAGATCACCTTAAATTTTAAACTGCGTGCAATAAGCCATTCCAGGCGAGCGCCTCTCGATTTCCACCAGCCTTTAAGCATATATATTGCATTGCATTCCATAAGTTTTTTAATGTCACTGCGCATGTAATATTCCCATGTTTCGCCCATAGGCTCATTTAAAACCGGATTTAAAGGCGCATATCCCATTTTAACAAGTTTTTCTTCTGCAGCCTTAAAGCGTGAAAAAAAATCTGTTGTGCCAGATATACGGCCACTTATATATATAAACATATAATCCCCCACATAATAACTGTTGCAGTCATGAAGCCTGCAAAAAATAAAATTAATCTTTCAAGTAATTTTGATTTTTTCTTATAAATAATACGCATTGCCCCTCCAGCATAAAAGGCGGGGAAAATCCCCCGCCCCTGTATTAATCAAATAAAAATAAAAAAATATATCTTGAAGTGCTTTCTATTGCTATCCTTAATTTATCATAATCGTTAAAATTTTTTGAACTTTCAATCTCTGAAAAATCTGCAGCAAACCATTTTTTTTCTTCTTCTGTGAACTTGAATAATTCATCAGATTTTAAAATACGCTGTCTGATTTCATTTAATTTTTTATAATTTTCGATTGTCTTTTTTGGCACGTTGCCTTTTATTTCAATAAATTCCTGCATCTTCTTTGCTCCTTTTTTCAGGGGCGGTTGCCCGCCCCCATTCTTTATTTTTCAATCAGCTCACGAACTGTAAAACTGTGAACAGTTGACGTTTTGCAATATGCCTTATAAACATCCGGCTGTTCTGCTTTAAATCTTGTTGTGTCGAAACGGGTTGTCTCTTTGTCACCACAAGTAATTGAAAAACCGTTACAATGAAATGTTCCGCATCCTGTAACTTTTTCAATTGAAGCCTCCAGCTCTTTAATCTGTGCTGTTATTTCTTCAATCTGTGCTGTTATTTCTTCAATCTGTGCTTTAAGCGCCTGGCGCTGATTGAGTTTTTCTGCTACTTCTGCAGATGTGATAATTTTTGTTGAGTCCATGTGACTTCCTCCTTAACTGTTTATAATTATATACCATTTATTTTTTTTGTCAATAATATTTTTAAATATTTTTCATTTTTTTTACAATCTTTCCTTCGCTGTAAATAAAATAATCCCATTAAATAATTTTTTAACGAGATGCACTTCAAGCGGAAGTTCTCCGGTTTTTTTTAATGCCGTAATTTCATAATCGTTATAATAAACTTTATCTTCTGTGTATGCCTCCTTTAACCCGTTTCTAACTCTAACGGCAAATTTCATATTTAAAGTCAGTGAATAATCATAAGTCCATTCTGGCATTTATTCTTCCCCCTCATATAAAAAGTCAAAATAACTGCAGGCTTTAGTTGATAATTTTCCACTGCAGATTAAATTACGGATCGACATTTCTGTCATATCAAAAAATGCTGCAGCTTCCTTGATATTCGGGAATATCGTCTGTTTGCCTGTAAACTCATTTATTGCGATTACTTTCTGATTTTTTTCCATTATTTTATATCTCCTCCCGTTAAAAAACTACGATCATGCTGTCGTGTTGTCCGCAGCCTTTTGCGTGAAACACTCCGTTTTTATCTTTCTGCTCAAACTTAAGTCTTCCCCGGATAAACTCAATTTTTTTTGCGTTTGGTAAAATGACATCATGGAAAAGGACGGCTGATGTACTGACTGGAAGAAGTAAGACACAGGTTTTTCCCTTTTTGCTTTCCTGTAATGCTTTTTTAACAAACGCCTCTTTTAATTTTCTTGAGTAAGGCGGGTTAATGAAGTTCGCCCCCCCCCCACTCTATTTCAAGTCCGTTAAAGTCTGCCTGATAAGGGCACGGGTCAAAGTCAAAATGATAAATTTCATCAAGCCTTTTGTAGAAATCATCAGGTGTTTTCCAGTCGTCCCCGCTGTTATTTCTGACAGAATATTTTTTTCACTTTACGCACTCCTTTGCATAAGCACTTTTTCTTTTCCGGTACGCATTGATTTTTCAATCAGTTTCTTTGCGTCTGGATTGCGGTTATATATTACAGTTGCGTCTTTTTTAGCAAAAGGACTGTAATATCCTATGCGGTAAGTTTCGGGGAACAGTTTCCCTTCTGGAAATACTTCAAACTCAACATAATAAATCGGTCTGAAATATCTGTTAAGTTCTTCAAGCTGTACATCTGTCATAAGTCCCTCCAGAAGTCGAATGTAAGCTGCTTTTTAGTTAAATCCTTGTGCATATACCATAATTCTTTACGCAAAAAAGAATTAACATGAAAACCGCAATACTTGAACAGTCCGCTATGTTTATGTGTGTCAAACTCAAATATTCTGAATATTGGCGTCTGAACACAAACAAAAATCCCTTTATAAAAACGCTTAATCATATATTACAGCTTATGAGCTTTAATAAAGTCCTGCAGCTCATTTTCCGTTTCATTATCTACACAGACAATAGTGTATACGTGTCCCTTAATTTTTACGGACATTCCTCTGCACATAAAACTTTTTTCAGATGTCATTTTTCTTTTTGCAAGATTCTTGACTGTGCCGGCGCCGAGTTTTTTCACATCTGCAGGAATGTCGTCTCCGTACTGTTCTTCAATAATTTTTGCAGCCTGATACTGATTGCATACCCAGGTATCAGATTTATGGAAATAGTGTGCAAGCTGTTTCTGATTGATGTTAAAGCGTTTTTTCATTTCGTCAAAAACTTCAACAAGCTCAAGTGCTGACATATCCTTGCGCTGAACATTTTCTGCAATCTGGATGAGCATTAAGTCTTTTTCTGATGTGTTGTCAGTAATAAGACATTCAATGTGAGGAAGTCCGAGGCGTTTAACAGCTTCATAGCGTCTGTGGCCGGTTACGACTTCATAAAATCCGTTTTCAACAGGTTTTACCGTGATAGGATTTATAAGGCCATAAGTCTCGATACTCTGAGCGAGTTCCAGGATGTCATCATCCTTTTCGTTGCGGATATTTTCTCCGCTCTTAATTTTTGACATTTCAATAATTTTGAACATAGTTTCAGTCTCCCTTGTTATTTATTTTTATTACAGTACGGACAGTAATACCCGTAATACCACTGACCGCATTTACCACAACATCTTGTTTCTGCCTGTATTGCCATTTATTTAATCTCCTTTTTAATACATTTTTAATCTCACACAAGGCTTTGTGTAAACCTCATACCAATCTTTAACCCCTTCTCCGTACTCTCTTAACATTCTTTCATAAAGAGCATAAGAAGGAACTCTCTTTCCGTTTTCAACATCAAGCAGATAACTCGGTGATACACTCAACTTCCTTGCCATTTCTCTAAGAGAAACAGTCCTAAGTTCCTTAACTGTCTTTCCCATTTATTCCTCCTCAACATCAGGTGGTACGATTTCTTTCCAAGCATACACGGCTTCTGTCATATCTTTGCTAGTATAAAAATTAAGAAATCTCAAATCTTTTGTAACAATGGCACAATCAAAAGTATCGTTATTGTATTGAACCCAATACCAACCGTGTGTTTTCGGCAAATCTCCGTCTTTTACGAAATACCATTCGTTAGCCTTGTTATAGCCGAACTCTGCACCGTCTTTGAAACCATTCTCATATCCATAGACTTCACCGTCATTAAATCCTTCATCTCGTGCGAGGTCTTCATCATTGTCATAAACACCTAATGTTTGTTTTTCTTCTAGTCTGTTTGCTCTTTCTTCTGCTTCTTTCTCAAACATATTTACTCCTTAAAAACAGCCACCATAAACAGTTACGAGAATATGTGGAACACTTCGTTTCTTTGTATATATTTCATACACTTCTAATGCTTTTTCATATTCAATTCTCGCTGTTTCTTCTGTTGTGAAAATATCAGAAATAAACACAACCTTTTTACCACTCATAACAACATACTGTTTTTCACACATAATTTATTCCTCCTTAATATCAGGTGGTACAATTTCTTTCCAAGCGATAACATCTTGCGGGTCTATAGGCTCAAGATTATCTACTAACCAAAACTGCCTATATCCTTCTGTAATCTCCAATTCGCATACAACATAATGGTCTTGGTATAAGCGAACTAAATATGTTTCAAATTCATCTGTCGGAAATTGACTGTTATCTTCCCAATTTGTTACATAATGCCATACATCTTTAATAGGGCAGTCAGAAATGGTCGTAGTGTTTATCTTTGCTTTTATGCCTTTCTGAAAGCCGAACTCTGCACCGTTTTTCCAATCACGTTCTGCATTTATTCTTGTGCTTAAATTATCATCTGGGTAATAACAAAAATCATATTCTTCGTTTACATATTCTTCTGCTTCTTTCTCAAACATAGTTACTCCTTACTGTTCTTCAACATTAACTTCTTCAACATTAACTTCTTCAACAAGAACTGATTCAATAAAATCAATAGGTAAATTGTCATAGATTGCATTTTCAATTTCACTTGTCGAAACATCATCTTCAATCTGTCCTTTAATCTGAATTACGATTTCTTTCATTTCTCCACCTCGCTATCCATAATGCAATTCAACTTCACATTTCGGCGGATGTATTTCCGATGCTTTACCTTACAGCCTTCCCTGAACTTCAAATACAAGTAATGGCTATCTTCCCAAAAACATTCAACATCCTTATTTTCTTCTTTTCCGCCTGTTCGATAATCAACTATTACTGTCATTTTCTTCCCCCTTCAAATAATCTATTGCTCTCTGCCTTGCATATTCGTCAGAATTACTGAGTAAGTCCCGGATGATTGTACTAGCGTATGTAAGCCTATTTGTAACTAAATCAAGATTACAAGTGTTGTTATATTTATCGCTTTCTAAGGCTTCATTGTCTGATTTCAGAACAGTGTTTTCCTGTTCAAGTTCAGCAATCCGCTTTTCTCTAGGCTCTGCACCTGCAAGATAGCCGTCTCTACAACACGCATAAGTCCCGTCAGTTTTGTCTCCCCATTCTAAAGCATAAGCCGTTGCTTCTTTTTCGAGTTCGTCTTTAGTCATTTTCTTTGTCCTCCAGCATGCCGACAACTTTAATTAAAGCATCGCATAAGCCCATGACACGCTTAAGCAGCTCGTCCCGTTCGTTTATTAATGCATAATTGTCTTCGATAATTTCCTTATTTATTTCAACCGGTTTTTCATAATTTATCCCCATAGGTGGATTTAATTCCCGGGCTTTATTGATCTCTTCTTCACTTGCTTTTTTTTCAAAATGCTCACATTCATAACAATTCCTTTTAGAACAATAAGCACCTTTTTTTGCACAATAATAATTAAATTTATTATTTTCGCAGTCTCCGCATAATGGCGACGGTTTACAATCGTACTGCTGTCCGTTTGGGGCTGTCCATTTACATTTTTTGTTGTTTTCTGTATTCATTTACTTTGCTCCTTAAAATGAATTATATATTTTATTTAATGTTTTATAATATTCCAGCTTTTGCCATTCTGTTTGTTTTTCTATATTCCTGATGTCTAATTCCGTTACAAATATACACAAC
>JAEEGF012191497.1_pt1 | contig 42216 bp, 38 predicted proteins | sample 9134171 | NCBI WGS metagenome assembly JAEEGF01 (sample SAMN16246542, study PRJNA631951) | gut metagenome | biome: gut microbiome; feature: rumen; material: AP-attached | host: Bos | place: Iran: Karaj | collected 2018-10 | reverse complement strand
GTGCCCATGCCGCCCCAGGAAATGGTCATCGCGTTGAAATCGTCAAGATCCCCCGCTGTGACGAGCGCCCATTTTTCATCAAAAAGCTTCAGGATATCGGTTTCGTAATTCATGTTTCTCCCTCCAAAAGCAACCACCGGGGACGGTTCCGTCCTCCTTTACACGTTGAACCTGAACACCACAATGTCTCCGTCCTGCATTACGTAGTCCTTGCCCTCGGAGCGGACGAGCCCCTTTTCCTTGCATGCCTGCATGGTGCCGTTTTCGATGAGCGTGTCGTAATGGACGACCTCCGCGCGGATGAAGCCGCGCTCGAAATCGGTGTGGATCTTGCCCGCCGCCTGGGGCGCCTTCGTGCCCTTGGTTATTGTCCACGCGCGGACCTCCTTGGGTCCCGCGGTAAGGAAGCTTATGAGACCGAGGAGCCTGTAGCCCGCCTTGACGAGCTTATCGAGACCGCTCTCGCCAATGCCGAGCTCCTCGATGAACTCCTTCTTTTCCTCGGGAGAGAGGCTCGAAAGCTCCTCCTCCACCTTGGCGGAGACGACTATCACCTCCGCGCCCTCCTTCGCCGCCTGCTCCTTCAGCTTCTTCACGTTCTCGGTCTCCGTGCCGATCTCGTCCTCCGCTATGTTCGCGGCGTATATGACGGGCTTCGTGGTGAGAAGGAAGAACTGGGCGATCTCCTCGCGCTCCTCGTCGGTCTGCGGCATGGAGCGGACGGGCAGCTGCTTTTCAAGGTGCGCGTAGATGCGCTCGCAGAGCTCTATCTCGTGAAGGAATTTCTTATCGCCGGATTTGGCGGACTTCCTCGCCTTGTCGAGCCTGCGCTCGATCGTCTCCATATCGGCGAAGATCAGCTCGATATTTATGGTCTCCATATCGCGGATGGGATCGACGGAGCCGTCCACGTGGACTATGTTGTCGTCCTCGAAACAGCGGACGACGTGCACCACGGCGTCTACCTCCCTTATATGGGAAAGGAACTTGTTGCCGAGCCCCTCGCCCCTGTGCGCGTCCCGCACGAGCCCCGCGATATCCACGAACTCTATCGTGGCGGGGGTGTACTTCTGCGGGTCGTACATCTTTGCCAGCACGTCGAGCCTTTCATCCGGCACGGCTACGACGCCCACGTTCGGCTCGATAGTGCAGAAGGGATAGTTCGCCGCCTGTGCGCCCGCCTGTGTGATCGCGTTGAAAAGAGTGGATTTGCCCACGTTGGGAAGACCGATAACGCCTAATTTCATATTCCGCCTCCGAAAAGATGCATATTTTTACATATACATTTTAACCCCGCCCCGCCTTTTTTGCAAGCTGTTTTTGCCCCGCTGCGTATTGATTGAGCCGCCGATCTATGGTAAAATCAAATATATGAAGAAGCATCTGCGTTACTTTTTGATAGCCATTCTCTGCGGCGTCGCCGCGGGGCTTGTTTATTTCGGCTTCGCAAAGCTCAAAAGCTTTGTGAAGCGCTCCGGTCCGCTGACCGAAAGCGAGGTCGCCTCCGTGCTCGGCAAAAACGAATACCCCTCCGAAACGGAGCGCATCGCCGTGACAAAGGCGGTTTCGCTCCTCGGCAGGGTGAAGTATTTTTGGGGCGGCAAATACAACAAGACCGGCGAATGTCCCGAATGGGGCGAGCTGCGCACCGTTACGAGCGACGGCAGCTCCTCCTCCGGCAGCGAGCGGCCGTTCGGGCTCGACTGCTCCGGCTTCGTCACGTGGTCATACGTGCAGGCAGGCGTGTCACCCGCCGATATAGGCGAGGGAACGTGGAACCAATGGATGCTCTCGCGCGGGATAGACAAGTCCGAGCTGCGTCCCGGCGATCTGGGTTTTACGAACAAATACCCGGGCTCGAGCGGCAACCATATCGGCGTCTGCATTGGCTACTATAAGGACAAGCCCGTTTTCATACATTGCTCCAACGTTTACGATACCGTCGTCGTCACCTATTCGGACGGCGTTTTCAACTATTTCAGGCGTCCCTTTGAGGGCGAACAGGATGGATAACAGTATGGCATGCACGCTTGAATTCATATTGGGAAGGGCCGGCGCCGGCAAGACGCAGGCGCTTTTTGAGCGCATAAAAGCGGTGAAGGAGACCGGGACTGCCGCCGAGTGCATCGTGATCGTGCCCGAGCAGGCGACCTTCGAGACCGAAGCCCGTCTTTCCGACGTGCTCGGCGGAGGTCTTTTCGGCGTTACCGTCACCTCATGGAAGCCTCTTGCGAGGCGCGTGCTCGACCTTATCGGCGAGAAGCGCGCGTTCCTCTCCGCGCAGGGGCGGCTGATGCTGATACGCCGCTGCACGGACGCCTGCCAAAGGGATCTCACGATATTCCGCCGCTCGAGCGAGCGCCGCGGCTTCCCCGCCGAATGCGACTCTCTTATTGCGCGGTTCAAAAGATGCTCCATGAGCGCCGAAGACGTTTCCGCCGCCGCGGACCGCATAGGCGCAGGCAGCCCCCTTCACGACAAGCTGAAGGATATCGCGCTCATCTATTCCGACCTTGAAGAGCGCTGCCGCGGCCGCTATATCGATTCGGAGGATATGATCCGGGAGATGATAAGCCGCATCGGCGAATCGTTCATAAATGGCGCATACGTATTCATCGACGGCGGCGACACCATGCACGAGCATTCGTATCCCGCCTTCCGCGCGATGCTCTCGCACGCCGCGGGCGTTACCGCCGCGCTGACCGTGGGCGAGGGCGCTATATTCCGTCCGGAGATAAACGCATTCGAGCGGCTGAAGACCATTGCGGACGAGGAGGGCGTCCCCTATTTAGTGACGAGGCTTAACGGGAGCATGCTTTCCGCATCCCCCGCGATAAGGCATATGGAGAGGGAGCTTTTCAGCTTCCCTTCCGCCAAATTCGAGGGCGAGCCGGAGGGGCTTTCGATAGCGTTCTATTCAAACCGTACCGACGAGACCGCCGCCGCCGCGGAAAAGATTCGCGCTGCGGCGATGAACGGCATGCGCTTCCGCGACATGGCGGTGATCGTCAGCGACCTTAAGGGCTATGCGCCGGTCATCGCGCGCATATTCGGCGCATACGGGATACCGTATTTTACCGACGCGGGCACGAGCCTTGCATCGCACCCCGTCGCGCTTCTGATACTCTCCGCCCTGCGCGCCGCCGAGCGCGGGTTCGACGCGGCAAACGTGCTTTCCGCGGTCAAATCGGGCTTTATGGACGTTTCCCCCGAGGAGGCGGAGATTTTTGAAAACTACCTGCTTTCAAAAGGCTTTTTCGGAAGCCGCCTGACCGAGGCTTTCACCGACGAAGGCGCGCCGGAGGATATCCGCCGACGCGTTATGGAGCCGCTGATCCGCTTTAAGGAAGCGCTTATGAACGGCTCCTGCGAGTCGCGCACCCGCGCGATCCATTCCCTTTTGTCCGATCTCGATCTGTACAGGAAACAGAGCGAGCTCTGCGCGCGTCTTCACGAGGAAGGGCGCTTCCGTGAGGAGGAGGAGAACGCGCAGGTGATAAACACCGTGCTCGAGGTGCTCGACCAGCTTTACGTTATAATGGGCAGCGAGAACATCGGTCTCAAGCGGTACATCTCCGTCGTGAAGGAGGGCTTTGCCGCACATGAGATAAACGCGATACCGACCACCCTCGATCAGGTGCTCGTCGGCTCCGTCGAAAGGACCCGCTCGAAGGAAGTGCGTCTCATCATTGTACTCGGCATGAACGAGGGACTTTTCCCGCGCATGCGCACGGACGACGGCGTTATCGACGACGCGGATCTTAAAAAGCTGAACGACCTGGGGTATGAGCTTTGGCAGAACACCAAAAGCCTCTCCGACGGCGATTCGTTCGCCGTCTACTCCGCGCTTTCAAAGGCAAAGGAGGAAATAGTCTTCTCCTATCCCACGAGCATAGCGGGCGCGGGCGCGATGGATTCCCCCGCCCTGCCCTGCCGGATAATAGGGAATCTTAAGGAAGTGTTTCCGCTTATTCCCGTGACGGACGGCTCGCTCCTTCCGCCGCCCCTCGGCAACGAGGAGCTTGCGTACCGCACCCTCGGGCGGAGGATGCGCCGCATGATAGATACGGGAATAAAGGACGGGGAGACCGCCCTTCTTGCCGCGCATTTCTCCGTCAGGGACGAATACCGCGGCGCGTTCAAGACCATGACGGACGAGGCGTTCGGGTTCGGCGAGGTAAAGCCCCTCGGCAAAGCGCTCGCGGGGAAGCTCTACGGAAGGAGTCTTTACGGCTCCGCCTCGCGTCTTGAGGCGTTCAACGGCTGCCCGTTCCGCCATTTCATACAGTTCGGCTTAAAGGCTAAGGAGCGAAAGGAGCGCCGTCAGAAGAACACCGACCTCGGATCGTTCTATCACGACGTTCTGGACGCTTACGTCAAGTACGTCGCCGATAACGGGCTCGACTGGCTTGGGATCGACGACGAGAAGACGTTCGCGATACTTCGCGAGATAGTCCCGCCCATAATGAATTCCGAAAAGGGGTACCTTTTGATGGACACCGCAAGGCAGCGCGCGCGTCTGCCCGGCGTGATAGAGACCGTGCAGTACACCTGCTGCGCCGTGACGAGGCATATCGCGCGCGGTTCGTTCCGCCCCGCGGGCTCCGAGATAAGCTTCGGCAAGCCGGATTCCGTGTTCCCGCCCCTTCGCATAAACGCGGGCGACGCCTCCTTCTTCATAAGCGGCGTCGTCGACAGGCTCGATTCCGCCGACGGCGGCATGAGCCGCATCGTAGACTATAAACTTGGCGGCAAGGATTTCTCCTTCGCCGAGCTGAACGCCGGGCTCCAGCTGCAGCTGCCGCTCTACGCCGCGGCAGTCGGCGCCGCCGACACCGTGGGCATGTACTATATGCCTATCACGGACGTCCCGTCGACCTCGGGCGACGGCGGCGAGGCGGTGAAGGAATTGAGCGAGAAGCTCCTCGAGAAATTCCGTCTGAACGGGCTTTCGCTGAGGGACGCCTCCGTGCTCAAAGCCACCGAGGAATTCGACGGAGCGTCCTCCGTCGTTAAGGTGAAATACGATACGAAAGGCGTCCCCGTCGGCACGGGGCTCGTCGACGAGGATGAGCTCGGCGAGGTAATATCGTTTGCCAAGCGTATGGCGGGGCGCACGCTCGAAAGGATATTCGAGGGCGACGCCGCGATCTCGCCCGCACGGGTCCTCGGGAAAAACAGGACCGCCTGCCGTATCTGTCCCTACGGCGATATCTGCCGGTTCGATCCGGATCTCAGCTCCGGCGGATTCCGCGATATCTACCCGATGAGCGCCGATTCGTACTTCGGAAGGAACTAACATTAAACCCCCGCACTGTTAATGCGGGGGTTATTTATGCGTTTTTTACAGATCGTCCCGGCGCTGAGCCGATGGATCCGCAGGCGGCCGAATGCGACGCTTCATTTCAGCGCCTTCGAGAGCGCGTTCGGCACGCCGCGCGGACCGCGCACGGCGAAAATGCCGAATTCGTCGTTGAGCCTTCCGAACGTGAATTTGTCCGCAGGATATCTTTTTACAAGCTTTATCCGCATAAGGCTCTTTATCGTGAGCTTCCCGTCGGCGAATTTGTACGGGACGTCCGTCTCCGTGACGGTGCATTTATAGAGTATCGCCGATACGGGCGCGCCGACGTACATGAATACCGTATCGCCCTGCTTTATGCCCGCGCCCTGTTTCCACATTATTTCATCCGAAGCGCCGAATGCGCTTACGATATCGTAATACTTCGGATTTGCCGGAACGAGCCACTCCTTCTTGGGGCGCAGCTCCTTTTTCTTCTGCGCGGAGGCGGTCGCGGCAAAGCTCTTGTCGAGGAGCGCCGCAAGCTCCTCAAACGGGACCGTCCCGTCGAGCAGCACCGTCATCCAGTTCCTGCGGCTCATGTGCCAGCCGCGAAAATGCCCCGGCTCCTTTATCAGGAGCTCGAGAAGCAGAGGGTCGTCCACCTTGACGTTCATCACGTCGATCATGCCCTCGCCCTTAATGCCCAGCCTGTCCGGTGTGATCCCCATCAGGACCGCGAACCATTTGCCGTTGTCCTTATGGCGGAGCACGGCGTATTCCGGCCAGCGCATCCAAAGATGCTCCGGCTCGGCGCCGTATTTCCTGCGCGCGTATTCGGTTATCCTTTCCTTGATCATAGCGGCTCCCTGTTTCCATGATAGCATATCGCCCTCACGTTTTCAAGCGAAAAGAAGCTGTTGAACAGCCCTGCGAAAAATGATATAATAAGAAGTACGATGTTTATTCGGAGGTTTTTGTATGAGGAGCTCTGCAAGGATTTCTATTAAGGCCGCCGCGCTTATAATGGCGCTTTTATTCCTTGTTCCCGCGGCAGGCTGCATAAAAGATATTAAGGAAAACGTTGTTGTGGATATCGGCGTGACCGACGACCCTTCGGCGGCGGAAAGCGCGGCGCCCGTCGGCGATCCCACCGACGCGCCCTCGGAACAGCCCTCCGCCGAGCCGACCGATTTAGTCACGTCAGCTCCTACCGAGCAGGCGACCGATACGCCCACGGAGGCCGTTACCGAGACGCCGACCGTCGCTCCGACCGCCGAAACTCCCGCGCCCTCGACGCCCGTGCCCGCAACGCCCGCGCCCGCAACTCCCGCGCCTGTAACTCCCGCGCCCGCAACGCCCGCGCCTTCAACTCCCGCGCCCACGGCTCCCGTTCCCGCGACGCCCACGCCCGAGCCGGTAACGGACGGCAGCATCAGCTTCTCCGAATCCGCTTCGCTGCCGCTTCCGGGCTATTACGGCGAGGGCGTACCCCAGGGACAGCCGTTCACGTTCGGCGGGATAGTGACTTCTTCCGATCCCCTCACGGCGGTCACCGCGGTGGTCGCGAATTCCTCCGGCACGGTGGTGATAAACCAATCCGTGACCTTCAACGCTTCGGAGAGCGTGACGCGCGTCGAGCTCTGCGACAGGACTTTCCCCAAGACGGGGAACAACTCCCTTACCGCCAAGACAAAGATCGGCGAGCTTCCCGCCGGCAGCTATATCTTCAGCCTTTACGCATCCACAAGCTCCTCGACGGGCGTGCTCTTAAAGAGCCGCGGCTTCAAGGTGGTCGGCGGCGAGTGGCGGCAGCTCATCTCCAACAACCTGAGGAACAGCTATGCGTACGCGCTGCAGTTCTTCGGCTCGAGGGACGAGTTCATGTTCGAGTATAAATGGAACGCCTCGACGGGACGCGATATCACGTTAAGGGATTCCTCCTGGGGCACGAAGCATATGACCACCGTAACGAACCCCTCCGGCGGTCATTGGACGGTGCATAAGAAAGCGGCGCCCGGCTTCAATACGGCGGTCAATTACCTGAAGACCACCTACGTCCGCGTGCACGGCACGAACGGCGACAGCGGAGTGATAAAGCTTTCGGACCTTATCTCGAGCTTTGACGGCACGTGGAACCCGCGCTTTGTTTCCGACCGAAGCTTCATAAGCCATCACGCCTTCGGCGCGGCGATCGATCTTAACGCTGCCATGGATGCGAACGTCAACAACGTATCGAACCGCAGCCTCATAAAGACGGAGGTCAGGGACAAGCTCACTTATACCGGCATAAAGACCGCGAACGGCGTAAGCTATTACGATTTCGAGTACTCCGGCAGTCATTCGAACAAGTATAAGGGCGTGCCCACGACCGTTATCAACTATCTGCTTTACGAGCTTGCCTTCTACCGCGCGGGCTTCAACTGGGGCTACTATTACGACCACACCTGCGACGCGATGCACTTCGGCCTTTCGGAGTTCTCCGCAAACGTGCACAATACCTCCCCCCGCTCTTTGAGAAAGGTTACGAGCTACATAAACTGAATCGGACGATATGAAAAAGCCGCTTGAGATCGTCTCAGGCGGCTTTCGTTATCGATCAGGCATTCTTTTTTAACCATTGACTTCGGTATGGATTGAATTCATGCGCGTTGAATCCGCGCGGAAGGTATTCTTCGGGAATGTACTCCTCATAGTGCAGGTCAAAAAAGTAATTGCAGTATTCCATCAGTACGTAAACGATCTTACCTTCTCCGTCCGTAAGAGCATAAACGAGTCCGTGTCCCATGTCCTTATCGGTAAATATCGCCGCAATCTCGTAATCATCAAAACCGGTTATGCCGTAATAGCCCAGATACTCATTACAGCCTTTGAATTTAAGTCTCATCATTTCCTTTTCATACGCTTCCGGAGCATATTGAACTACCATATACCCCAAATACTGAGGATCGAAGGGATCATAGTGCACCAATTTGAATTCGACAACGTCCATTTCATCCGTTATCTCCTCCGGCCAAATCGTTTCGTTCATCAACCTTCCATACCCGGTGCCGAAATCTTCGCCCGGTCCCAACCTGTATATCTTATAATCGTTGATGCTCGTATGGACGTCGGGCTTTGCCAACATACCGTCGATCAATATTGCTCCCGCCAATATTGCAAGAAGCACGATACGCGCGATCACGCTTACCAAAACAAATCCTCCAACCGAAAGCCCAATGATACCGATCATCTTCCGGCGTCTTTTCCTTTTGACCTGTTTGTATGATTCGGCGATCCGTTCCGATTGCTCTTTATCACAGCTTACTTGTTCTATCTTGTCCGCCTCGGACATATCCAAGAATATCTTCTTGCAGGCAGGGCATTCCGAGAGATGCTCTTCCACTGCGGTGACAGACTCCTTGCTTGCTATGCCGTCATAATAGATGGGAAGCAGATCTCTTATCAAGCCGCATTCATGCTTCATTCTATCGTCTCCTTTATTAATAATCTCGCTCTATGATACGTGACCCGCGCCCAGCTCTCCGTTTTGCCGTGGAGCCTCGCTATCTCGGAAAAAGAGAGCTCTCCGAACGCTCTCATCCAAAACACCTCTCGATACGGCTCTTTCAATGAATGGAGCGCCTCATGCACCCGCGCGGCGAGCTGAGCTGAGTCTACGCCGTCCTCCGCCGACGAGACCGGATCTTCGGAAAGCGCTTCCAGCTCATGCTGCGAGCAGGGAACTGTACGAGTACGTTCACGAAGATGATCGTAATAGGCGTTTTTAGCTATGCTGCAGACCCAAACGTAGAATTTTCCGTCTCCTCTGTATTCATCCAGCCGATCTATTATCTTAAAAAACGTTTCCTGAGCCAACTCTTCGGAAAGGTCGGGATTGCCTGAAAGCTTTAATAGAAACGCATAGACCTGATGATAATACTCGGTATAAAGCTTTTCATACTCGTCCAGACAACTCGCCTCCTTTCGCTAATATGACGGAAAAAAATGCCGATCGTTACAAATATATTATTTGACGATATCTCTGTGGTCAAGCTTCGTCGCAGGTTTTGCAGATTTTGTCCTGAATGCAATGCAGGACCGCTTCCGGAGCGGTCCCATTTCCTCGATACTTACGTTGCATTGCCTCCAAGCCCTTTTGGGTCATACGGCATGAACGTATTCCATCCCATACGCACGATCGTTGACCGTGCCGGAAAGACGGTTGATACCGTTCTCCGAAACGATGCGGAAGCCGCAGGAAATATGCGTGCGTACTGACGGGGCGTTGGTCTTCGATACGCAGTCCGCTATCACGAACGGTCCATACTGCCCGAGTTTTTCAAACACGGCACAGATGAGTCTCTTTGCCGAGTAGATATCAAGCAGCCTGCGGATATCGATCTCTTTCTTTTCAGTAAAATACAAAAGCATATCCGATCACGCCCTTATATCCTTCCTGTTGTACTTTATGAACGCCGCGGCGATACCGATAAGAGTGAACGCGGCGCCGGGGATCAAGTATTTCGCCTCTATCCCGCCGTTCGCAACTATCGCCGTGCCGTCGGCGTAGGAGAACGGGGTTATGTACCTTAAAAACTCCGCTTCGTCCGTAAGGTTCGCGAGTATGTTCATGAAATAGAGCACGAACGCGGCGCCGAGACCGATGCCGAGCCCGTTCCCCTTTATGAACGCGGAAAGCCCGAACATCACGCAGGCGATCTCCGTCTGCATCAAAAGGTAGCCGAGGAACACGCTGAAGAACAGCTTTGTCCCTATCTTCTCGCCTATGGCGAGGCTTGCGAGGAACGAGGCGAGCGCGACCGCGATATTGAGTATCAGCACCTCTGCGATCACCGCCGCGAGCTTGCGGGAGACCACGTACGAGCGGGAGACCGGATGGGTGAGCAGGAACTCCGCCGTGCGCTCCCTTTCCTCTTTGGCGAGGGCGCTTATGCCGAGGAGCGCCGCGAAGAACGCGCCGCCGAGGCCAAGCACGTTGCCGCATTCCACGGCGAAATAGCCGCTGAACTCGCCGAAATTGATCTTGTCCATATTGAACGCCTGTGAAAAGCCGCCCATCTCGGCAAACATATCGCCCATCTCGCTCATCTGGGAGGTCATCTGCGGGTAAATGAGTATGCTCAGGCACAGCATGAAGGCGATCGCCGCCGTCCAAACGATGAGCTTTATCCTGTCCCTTTTAAGCTCATGAAAAAACAGAGTCATATCACTCGCCCTCCCTTTCGTAATAGTGCATGAAAACGTCCTCAATATCGGGATCGGTGAGCGTGATATCCTCGAACGAGAGCCCCGCGAGCGCCTTGACGAGCGCGTCCGCGCGTCCGCTGTACAAAAAGCTCATTCCGGAGGCGCTTACGTTTACGTCCCTCATGCCGTCTATCTCGGGCAGCCTGTCCGCGCCGTGCAGGGTAACGCGCTTTACGCCCGTGCCGGTGAGCTTATCGACGCTGTCCTCCTTGATAAGCCTGCCCTCGCGCAGGATCCCGGCGCGGGTGCAGTAGCGCCCGATCTCCGAAAGCACGTGCGAGGAGAGGAACACTGTTGCGCCCTCCTCGTTCCTTTCCCGGAGCAGAGCGAAAAACTCGCGCTGGATGAGCGGATCGAGCCCGCTCGTCGGCTCGTCGAGTATGTAGAGGCGGGGCTTGTGCTGCATCGCGGCGACTATGCCCACCTTTTTTCGGTTGCCGAGGGAGAGCTCCCCTACCTTGCGGTCAAGCTCGAGCTCGAGCCTTTCCGAAAGGCGCTTTGCCTCCTCGCGGCAGTCCTTTTTCCTGAGCTTTGCGGAGAATTCGAGCACGTCCTTCACGCGCATACCGCTGTAAAACGACGCCTCGGAGGGAAGATAGCCGACCTCCTTCAATATCCTTTCCTTGTCCTTTTCGATATCCATGCCGAGCACGCTCGCGCTGCCGCCGCTCTTTTTTATGAGCCCGAGCAGCGTGCGGATCGTGGTGCTTTTGCCCGCGCCGTTAGGACCGATGAAGCCGAATATCTCGCCCTCCTCAACGGTGAGATCGACGTTCTCTATGCCCCTTGCCCTGCCATAAAACTTGGTAAGACCCTTCGTTTCGATGGCTTTCATCCGGTGATCCTTTCCTTTCTCCATTTAAGATAATACACTCCGAACAGTATGAACAACAGAAGATTATGCCCTATCATGCACGCCCAGGCCGCCTCGAGCCCGAGACCCAGGAGCTTTATGCATATGAACGTGCCGAGTATCCTGACGCCCCACATGCCGACCATATTGAATATGAACGGAGCGACGGTCTTGCCCGCGCCCTGGAGCATGCCCTCGATGACCAGCGCGACGCCGAATATCGGCTCCGAACAGGCGACCATCCTCAAAACCGTGCTGCCGAGCCTTATCACCGCGGGATCCTTGCTGAAAAGCCCCGCCATGCGCGGCGCGAAAATGAACAGGAGCGCGCCCGAAACGACCATGAGCGCCGTCTCGAACAGCATAATGACCCTCGCGGTGTCCCTGAGCTTCTTCCTGTCGCCCGCGCCGATGGCGTTCCCCGCAAGCGTTGCGGAGGCGCTCATCATGCCGTAGCCGGGTATGTAGAACGCGGACTCGACGGTATTCGCGACGGTGTGCGCGGCCGTGGATATCTCGCCCAGCGAATTGATCATCGCCGCGAACGCGACGTAGCCGAGGCTTGTGCCGAACCTTTGCAGCATATTCGGGAAGGCGACCCGCATACATGGGACGAGCACCGTTTTATCGGGCTTTATGGAGAAGCCCCTTGGCGAGACCTCCTTATGCTTAAAGAGCGCGATCGTTATCGCGGCGCCGCCGAAGAGCACGCTGACGGCGCTTGCCGCGGCGGCTCCCTTCACGCCGAGCCCCGCGCCCCAGACGCGAAGCTCGCGCCCGAAAACCGAGATATCCCGCGTTTCGTAGATCAGCAGGAAATTGAGTATCACGTTTATAAGATTCACGCCTATCCCCACCCGCATGGGCGTTTTCGTATCGCCCGCGGCGCGGAGCACCGTGCCGAATATTATGGTCGCCGTCCTCGGCAGAGTGGGCAGGTACAGTATGAAGAAATAGCTCCACGCAAGGGGGCGGATGTTCTTGTCGACCTGCATCCACGCGGGTACGAAGAAACTCAATGAAAGCGTTATCGCCGTGAACAAAAGCCCCACGACGAGCACCGCGAGCACGCTTTGGGCGGACGCCTTCTTCGCAAGCTCCTTTTCCCCGCCGCCGAGCTTCTGCGATATGAACGCGAGGAAGCCCACGCCGAACGCGGAGATCGTACTGCCGACGAGCCAGTTGACCGTCGTCGTCGAGCCGACCGCCGCCGTCGCCGCCGTGCCGAGCGCGCCGACCATGGCGACGTCGATGTACTGCACGGCGGTCTGCATGAGCTGTTCGAGCATCGTCGGCCAGGCAAGCGTTATCACGGGCTTGAAAAGCGAGGCGTTTATTAACTTTTCCCGTTTCTTTTCCATTCTGTTCCCCTTTAGTAATATCGTTTTGATTATACCAAATCGGCGGTCAGTTTACAATAGCGCTTCCGATGTTTGAATCCCGCGCGAAATATGTTATAATCTGATAAAACAAAGCTTTAGGAGGCGTCCATGGACGAAAGGCGGAAGCTGTTTTTGAAGCGCGATCCCTATTCCCCGCTGAAGGACGGCGCGCTTTTCCTGCGCTCCGTCAGGGCGCTTACGGAGCATCATATTAGGAATTGTCCCGAATACGCGCGCATACTCGAGGAGCGCGGGTTTTCGCCCGATATGCTCCGCTCCGAGGAGGATCTTTACAAGCTTCCCGTAATACCGACGCTGTATCTTAAGCGGAACCGCCTCTTTTCCGTTGATGAAAAAGAACTGCGCGTAAAGGCGTCCTCATCCGGCACGAAGGGCAAAAAAAGCGTGGTGGGGCTTGACAAAAAGAGCCTTCGCCTCGGGATAGGCATGATGTTCCGCTTTTTCAAATACCACGGGATAATCTCTCCCGTGCCCGTCAACTACATCGTGCTTGGGTACGAGCCGAGCGCGCACGCCGACATGGGCGCGATAAAGACTGCCTACGGGACGACAAAATTCGCGCCGGCGCTCTCCCGCACGTACGCGCTGAAGGACACCGGCAGCGATTACGAGCTTGACCTCGAGGGCGTAATAAGGGCGCTGATCAAAGCGGCGAAATCCCCCTTTCCGGTAAGGTTCGTGGGGTTTCCGCCCTATATGTATTTCCTTATGAAAATGCTTAAGGACGAGGGGATCCGCCTGAAAACGGGCCGCCGTTCGACGGTGCTTCTCGGCGGCGGCTGGAAGGGCTTCTCCGGGCTCGAGATCGACCGGGAGGAGTTCCTTCGTCTGCTTGACGAGGTCCTCGGCATAGGGCGGGAGCGCTGTTTTGAGTTTTACAGCGCCGTGGAGCACCCTATGGCTTACGTGAAATGCAGCGAGGGGCATTTCCACATCCCCTGTTACAGCCGCGTGATAATACGCGATACCACTTCGCTTGAGCCGGTGAAGGACGGCGAGGCGGGGCTCTTGAGCTTTGTAACGCCGCTCGTCACGTCCATGCCGCTCGTCAGCGTCGTTACGGACGATATCGCCGTGAGGCATGAAGGGCCCTGCGCCTGCGGGCTCAAAGCGCCGTATTTCGATCTTTTGGGCAGGGCGGGCGTATCCGGTATAAAGACCTGCGTTTCCGGCGCGAACGAGTTTTTGGGAGGAAAAAATGCTTGACGCGATAAACAAGCTGATGGGTACAGCCGAAAAGCCCGATATGGAAGCCCTTAAAAAGCGCGTCTCGGCGGCAAGGCGGCTTCCCGCGCTTGACCGTGAGAAGGTGATATGCGCCTGCGGCGCGCTCTCCCGCGAGCTTGCCTCCCCCGAATACGCCGCCATGCTTTCGGGGCTCGGCATGCCGGAGGAAAAGATACGGCGCGAGATCTCGCTTGCGGCGGAAATGCTTTCGGAGGGGTATCTGCGCGAAAGGGTCAAAACGGAGCTCGGCGAAACGGAGGACTCTGTTTTCACTCCGTTCGGGAGCGCCCGCCCGGTAAAGCGCGGTTTGAGGCCCCTCGGCGTGCTCCTTCACATATCGGCGGGGAACGTGGACGCGCTGCCCGCATTCAGCGTGATAGAGGGGCTTTTGACAGGCAACGTGAACCTTCTGAAGCTCCCGCGGGAGGATAACGGGCTTTCCGCCGCCGCACTCGAGCGGCTTTGCGTGATCGAGCCCGCGATCGCGCCATTCGTCGAGGTGCTCGACGTGCCCTCGACCGATACGGAAACGCTTGCTGCGCTCGCCGAGCTTTCGGATGCGGTGGTCGTCTGGGGCGGAGACGAGGCGGTCGCCGCCGCAAGGAGGCTTGTTAAGCCCGATACACGCGTGATCGAGTGGGGACATAAGCTGAGCTTCGCCTATTTTTCCGGCGCGCAGGATGACGCGGCGCTTTATTCCGCGGCGGAGAACGTCTGCATGACCGAGCAGCTTTACTGCAGCTCCTGCCAGGGGATATATCTCGATACGGACGATTTTGAAGAGGTCTGCCGCTTTGCGGAGCGGTTCGCCGCGATACTCGGCGAGGTATCGGAAAAATATCCGTTCTCCGGCGGAGAACGGATAAGGGCGCAGAAAACGCTGGAGCTTTATACCGAGGAGCTTGAAGCCCGCCCGAACGAAAAGCGGGTATTCCGTGCAAACGGCGCGGGGGTGATCGCCGTGAACGACGGCGCCCTCGAAGCATCATATCAGTTCCGCTGTCCGTGGGTGAAGCCGCTGAAAAGGGAGAGGCTCCCCGAAACGCTCGCACCGTATAAAAACCGATTGCAGACGGTGTTTTTGAGCTGTGCCGACGAAGAAAAAGACGCGCTGTCGGAGCTTTTGCTCAAGACCGGCGTCTTCCGTATAACGGACGGGAGGCTCATGTCCCGTGAATACTGCGGCATGCCGCACGACGGGGAGTATCCGCTCCTCAGATACGTGAAGCGCGTGTCAGTGGAAATATGAAAGAAGCGTTCCCGGATGCATCCGGGAACGTTTTTTACGGCTCAGCTTATATTCAAAAGTATCAGCGCGCCGATTATCATTATAATGCCGATCACCTTGCGGACGCTCAGTTTTTCTTTGAACAAGAGTATCCCCGCTAGGCTTATGAGCACTATCGCGCCGACGTTGTAGATGGGGTACACGACGACCGCCTTGAGATCCTGCAGCGCGAGCAGCAGGAAGCGTGACGCAAAATAGTTCGGCACGCCGATAATCACGCCGAAAACCAGGTCCTTCCACGTGATCTTCCTGCGGGTGACTATCGTCATGATCCCCGCAAGCGCGAGCGCGGTCAGGAAATTGCAGAACAGGAAATGATCCTTGACAGCCTCAACGCCGAAGTTATCGTAGATATTAGCCATGGACTCGGTTAGCCCGCTGACGAAGAGGAGAAGCAGCAGGAACACGCCGGAGCGTTTGGAGCCTTCCGCCTTCCCGGGCTCGAGGTAGATTATTATTATCGCCGCCACCGCCAGAACGAAGCCGACGATATTGAACACGGTCGGCTTTTCGCCAAAGGCCGCCACCGCCATGATCGTGGGAACGAGCACGCCGAGCTTCATGAAAACGGAGGAGAGCATCACTCCGTTTTTGCTTATGTTATGCTTCATCAGCATGAAGCTCAAAAGATACAGGCAGCCGCTTCCAAGACCGAGCAGCACAGCGAAGGTCATCCCCTCCTGCGGCGCGAACGGGCGCTTGTCCTCCATGAACAGGAAAGCGATGAGCGAGCAAACGAAATAGTTCGCCATGAACATCGCGAAATTGTTTTTGATATGTTTTTCGCCGAGGCGCATTATTATCGCGACGGCGGAGCTTGCGAGCACTGCAAAGACGAGATTCATTATCCCCTCCGGTTTGATCAATGCGATGATTCGATCACTGTTCCCCGTCCTCCGGCGCGGGCTCGGGCGGGAAGAGCGCGTCCCGGAGCCGATCGGAGAAAACCCTCAGATCGTTGATCTCGCTGAACGCTTCGTTGTAGTACGGGTGGCTGATCGCGTTCCCGCTCAATGCAACGTACCCCTCGTAAGGATTTACCATAAAGTAATAATCGCTTTTAACGTCCTCACTCCTGAGCAGGAAGAAAACGTATCTGCTCCCCGCCTTCGGACCGTGGGCGGAATGGGCGTCGACGATCTTCGGCGTTAAGTCGGTTGCGTTTATCACGGGGCGCCCGTTGTAGGGCGAAAGCACAACGTCAAGCTTGTCCCCGTACCTTAGCCCGCCGAAGAAGCCGTTCTCGACCTTTATCCTGATGAAGACCTGTTTCTGGGTGGAGAAAGTGCTCTCGCCACCGCCGACCGACCGACAGGGGATATCCGTAGGCTCGCTTACGGAGAGCACGCGCGCGGCGACGATCTCGTCGCAGGCGTTTGCAAGCGCGCTGAATTCGCCGTAGAAGAAGCTCTGCGAGGGCACGGTAAGTATTTTCCGCTGTTCCTCGATATCGCGCTTAATGCTTTCGATACTGCATACCGCGTTCTCGAATTCCGCAGTTCCGCCGTTAACGGGAACGGGCTGACCGGTCATTATCCGGTAGTCCTCCCCGTCCTCCGCGCCGGGTGCGAGATAGAAAAGGTACCTTCCGCCGAGCTGCGCCTCCGCGGCGATATCGAAGGTGCTCCCCGCCTCAGCCGCGCCGTCGAGCACCTCGTCCACACGGAATTTGGCAAGGGGCCTCCCCGCGTCGGGGTTGGCGGTCCTCATGCAGGTGGAAATAACGATCTTTTCCGCGTCGCGGTATAAAAGGCTTACGGAGGCGGGCGGAAGCTCCGTTTCATTCGGATCGGACCTGTCGTCGGGCAGCGGCAAGCCGACCGATACCGCGAACAGTATCAGCAGAAGCATAAGCACAGCCGCTATCCTTTTGAGCGCCCTCATTTCAGTCTCCTCCGATATGGGCATACTCGCCCTATTATTTGATTATACCACCTGCGAATGAAATATACAAGCATGACAACGCTAAAATCGTCTTAACGACTGTTGCGGATGAACGCGCCCTGTGCTATAATACCCGCGATATTTGAAAGATCGGCAGATATTGCCGAGAAAGGTGCAGGTAATCCATTATTTTGAACGAATACGGTCTTCGCGCAAGCGATCTTTTCAGAACTTGTTTCCGCAAAAGCCCCGATACGGTGCTTTTTGCGCCCGGCAGGGTCAACCTGATCGGCGAACATATAGATTATAACGGCGGACGGGTAATGCCCTGTTCGCTGTCCCTCGGCACTTACGCCGCCGCGGCAAGGCGCAATGACGGAATGATCCGTCTTGTTTCCGTCGACATGGGCGGCGCGGTCGTCGAGACCACGTCCGAGGAGCTTGCTTCCCTCCCCTGCGTGCCGCTGAGTTTCGCCCGCTTCGGCTGGGCGGAGTATCCGCTCGGCGTTGCCGCGAAGCTGATCGAGAACGGCTTTTACGTCGGCGGTTTCGATATGGCGGTCTGCGGCAGCCTTCCCCGCGGCTCCGGGCTTTCTTCCTCCGCATCGCTCGAGGTGCTCACCTGCGCCGTTTTGAAGGAGCTTTTCTTCATTCGGCTGACCGGCGAGCAGGCGGCGCTCATTTCCCTCGCCGCCGAGCGCGACTGTGCGGGCGTGAACTGCGGTATCATGGATCAGTTCATCTGCGCGAAAGGCAGGAAGGATCACGCCGTGCTGCTCGATACGCACACCCTGTCGAACGAATATCTGCCCTTCGATCTGAAGGATTCGCAGCTTTTGATAATGAATACCAAAAAGCCCCGCCGGCTCGCGGGCTCCAAGTACAACGAGCGCCGCGCCGAATGCGAGGAGGCGCTCCGGCTGATCGTCGCTTCCGGGATGGACAGGAAGCACCTTTGCGAGCTTACGCATGAAGAATTCTCTTCCGTCGAAGCCCTTCTGCCCGAAACGCTCCGCCGCCGCGCGCGCCATGCCGTGACGGAGAACGAACGCACGCTCAATGCCGCCGAAGCTCTGAAGACCGGCGATATCTTCACGCTCGGCAAGCTCATGAACGCCTCCCACGATTCGCTTAAAAACGATTACGAGGTAACGGGCAGGGAGCTCGATTCCATCGTTTACGCGGCAAGGGATCAGGAGGGCGTCCTCGGCGCGAGGATGACCGGCGCCGGGTTCGGCGGCTGCGCCATCGCGATAGTCGAAAAAGACGCCGCCGAGAGCGTAAAAGCCGGCGTGACCGAACGCTACAAGTCGCAGACCGGGCTGAACTGCGAGATCTACATCGCTGAAACGGGCGAAGCGCCCTTCGGAAAGGATTGACGGAAATGAAAAAGCTCGCCATTATACTTCTCGCGGCTTTACTGCTCTCTTTTGCGGCGTGCAGTTTCGGCAAAAACGATACTCCCGTTCCCACCGGCGATCCCGCGAACACCCAATTGCCGACCGCCGAGCCAACGGTTGAGCCAACGGAGGAACCCACCCCCGATCCGACTCCGGCTCCCGGCGAATTCGTATTTCCGGACGATATTACGGACTATGCCTTTGAGTGCATCGGCAATGCCGATTCGCATATGACCGAGGCTGTCGAGTTTATCAGGCAGCATCCTATAAGCGTGCCCGGGGAAACGCACCCCTTCGTTCCCCCCAATGAATTCGAAAAGCTTTCCGGGGATGCGCTTTCGGCGTACAACGCCATGCTCGAAGCCGCCGGCGCTTTCAGCGAGCTTACCGTCGACTCCTGTTCGTCTGACGATATGGAGGCGGCGCTCAATGCGCTTTATACCGATCATCCCGAGATAGAGACCTATTTCTCCATGATCGAAAGCGAGGACGGGTATTGTTCGCTCTATTCGATGCCGAGCGGGCGCTACGTCGAGCCCGCGGAGGATATGGATGCATTGAAGGATCAGGTCGCCGCGCTCGAGCTGACCGCGCGCTATATCGCGAGCCTTATCCCCGAGGAGTTCTCTCCCATTGACAAATACCGCACGCTTGCCTATTACATCTGCTTGAACACGCAGTACGCGCACGTTGAGGGAGAGATCCCCCGCTATGCGACGACGCCATTCGGCGCGGTTATAAACGGCTACTCGATCTGCCAGGGATACGCCCTCGGGTTCGAGTACCTCTGCCGCGCGGCGGACCTCGACTGCCGCAGGCTGACGAACGGGCGTACCGACGACAATATGCATTTCTGGGATATCGTGACCCTCGATCAGGGGACTTATTTCGTGGACGTCACCTGGTCGGACACGGGCAGCCCCTGGTACCAGGACAATCTGTTCTTCGATTGGTTCATGTTCCCCGCCGATCGGCATCACGTCGCCGCGGACGGAACGACCACAACGGGTAAGGCTTTCAACAAGCTCGATTGGTACGTATCGGATGAATAAACGCACGTTTTGACCGAATCGTCGTAAGACGATGACCGATCTCACTTCTGTCGAACAACAAAAGACTCTGCGGCGGACGCGATTCGCGGCAGAGTCTTTTTATTATTGAGTTTTTCAGCCTTCTTTTTCCTTGAGCATGTCCTTCGTCTTCATGAGGCGGGTCAAATTTCCGCGCTCGTTTTCGTCGAGCTTCATTGAGATATCGTGGATGGCGTCCTTGAGCTGCGGTATCATTACGTACTCCAGCGCGTTGACACGGCGGCGGGTCTTCTCGATCTCGTCCGCAAGAAGATTGCAGGTCTTTTCCACCTCGGCAAGCTCGATGAGAAGCGGCATCAGCTCGGAGAATTTTGCGACGGCATTATCGAGCTGGGACGAAGTGCCGAGCACGCCGTAGGGCAGCCCGTGCGATTCGGTGGGGATGTAATTGAGGCGCGGCACCTCCGTCGAGAGCACCTTCGCGCTTTCGACGCCTATCCTCGCGGCGGAAGCGGGATAGCAGAGCGCCTCCTCCACGGCGGCGGAGCTCATGGTCGCCTTTGCGATGACGAAGCTTTGCATCGCCTCCGCCATGAGCTTTTCGACGCGCTCCCTCAGCTCCTTGTTGCGGCGCACGTACGTGATGAAGCGGCGCACCGTTTCATCACGCTTGTCTTTCATCAGCTTGTGTCCCCTTGTCGCGGTAACGAGCCTCTTTTTTAGGCGGCTCATTTCCATTCGGGTGGGCTTGTAAGAAATTGCCATGAGCTATGGTCTCCGTTTACTGCTCTTTCTTTTCGTAATACTTGTCGAGATATGCGTCCCTGATACGCCTCAGCTCCGACCTCGGGAGTATCCTCAAAAGCTCCCAGCCGATGTCGAGGGTCTCCTCCACGGAGCGGTTGGTGTAATACCCCTGGGAGACGTATTTCGCCTCGAACTCGTCGGAGAATTTGGCATAGAGCTTATCCACGTCGGAAAGCGCGGCGTCGCCCAGTATGACGGCGAGCTCCTTTGCTTCCTTGCCGCGCGAGTATGCGGCGAAGAGCTGGTTCATCGTGTCGGCGTGATCCTCGCGCGTTTTGCCCTTGCCTATGCCCTTATCCTTCAAACGCGAAAGCGACGGCAGAACGTTTACGGGCGGGGTTATGCCCTTCCTGTTGAGCTCCCTTGAAAGGATTATCTGCCCCTCGGTGATGTAGCCGGTAAGGTCGGGGATCGGGTGGGTGATATCGTCCTCCGGCATGGAGAGTATCGGTATCATCGTGATGGAGCCCTTCGAGCCCTTTATCCTGCCTGCGCGCTCATACATGGTGGCAAGGTCGGTATAAAGGTAGCCGGGATAGCCGCGGCGGCCGGGGACCTCCTTGCGGGCGGCTGAGATCTCGCGCAGCGCCTCCGCATAATTGGTGATATCCGTGATTATGACGAGCACGTGCATGCCGAGGTCGTAAGCCAGATACTCCGCGGCGGTTATCGCCATGCGCGGGGTGGCAATACGCTCGATGGCGGGGTCGTTCGCAAGGTTGACGAACGTGACCGTCCTTTCGATCGCGCCGGTCTTTTTGAAATCGTTTATAAAGTAATCGGCTTCCTCGAACGTGATGCCGACGGCGGCGAACACGACGGCGAACGGCTCGTTCGTGCCCCTGACCTTCGCCTGCCTCGCTATCTGGGCGGCGAACTGTGCGTGAGGAAGACCGGAGCCGGAGAACACGGGCAGCTTCTGCCCGCGGACAAGCGTGTTCAAGCCGTCGATCGCGGATACGCCAGTCTGTATGAACTCATTGGGATAATCCCTCGCGGCGGGATTCATCGGCGAGCCGTTGATATCCAGCATCTTTTCGGGGATGAGCGGCGCGCCGCCGTCCTTTGGGCGGCCCATACCGTCGAATACTCGCCCGAGCATATCTGGCGCGACGGCGAGCTCAATGCTGTGACCGAGGAATTTAGCGCGGGAGTCGGATATCTTCAGACCCTGCGAGCCCTCGAAGAGCTGCACGAGCGCCTTCGACCCGTTTACCTCCAGCACCTTGCCGCGGCGGATATCGGAGCCGTCGGTCCTTTTTATCTCGACAAGCTCGTCGTATTTTACGCCGTCAACGCCGTCCACCATTACGAGCGGACCGACTACCTCGCGGATCGTTGTGTATTCCTTACGCATTTTCGTTACCCTCTGTCAATTTTCTGACCTCATTCGCGAGCTCGGCGGAAAGCTCTCTCGCGAGCTGTTTGTGATCCTTCTCCTGGCAGTACTTGAATCTGCCGAGCTTTTCCCTGACGGGCATCGCAGCGAGCTTTTCGAACGGTGCGCCGGCTTCGAGCGCGGCGGAACCCCTGTCGTAGAACTCGAGCAGGAGCTTCAAAAGCGCATGCTGCTTATCCGGGGAGGTGTAGGTATCGGTCGCGTCGAACGCGTTCTGATGGAGATAGTCCTCGCGGATGCTCCTCGCGGTCTCGAGCTTCAGACGGTCGCGCTTCGAGAGCGCGTCGATACCGACGAGAGAAACGATCTCGGAAAGCTCCGCCTCCTCCTGCAGGAGGGTCATCGCCTTGGTGACGCATTCGCCCCAGTCCTCCGCGATGTTCGAATCGAACCACGGCTCGAGCCTGTCGGTGTAGAGCGAGTAGCTCGAGAGCCAGTCAATCGCGGGGAAGTGCCTCGCGTAGGCGAGCTTTGCGGAAAGTCCCCAGAACACCTTTACGATGCGGAGCGTCGCCTGTGAGACCGGCTCCGAAATATCGCCGCCGGGAGGCGATACGGCGCCGATCGCGGAGATCGCGCCCTTCCTGCCCTCCGAACCGATGGTGAGCACCTGACCCGCCCTCTCGTAGAACTCGGCAAGGCGGCTCGAAAGATAAGCGGGGTAGCCTTCTTCGCCGGGCATTTCCTCAAGACGGCCGCTCATTTCACGGAGCGCCTCCGCCCAGCGGGATGTGGAATCCGCCATTATTGCGACTTTATATCCCATGTCGCGGAAATACTCCGCGATCGTGATACCTGTGTAAATGGACGCCTCGCGCGCGGCGACGGGCATATCGGAGGTGTTCGCGATAAGCACCGTGCGCTTCATCAGCGAGAGCCCCGTCCTCGGATCGACGAGCTCGGGGAACTCGGTAAGAACGTCCGTCATCTCGTTTCCGCGCTCGCCGCAGCCGACGTAGACGATGATATCCGCGTCCGCCCATTTGGCGAGCTGATGCTGAACGACCGTCTTGCCGCTGCCGAAGGGGCCGGGGACCGCCGCGACGCCGCCCTTCGCGATGGGGAAGAACGTGTCGATAACGCGCTGGCCGGTGATCATCGGCTCATTGGGAGGGAGCTTTTCCTGATACGGTCTGCCCTTTCGGACGGGCCATTTCTGCGCCATGGTAAGCTCCTCCTCGCCTTTTTCACCCTCTATGACGGCGATGGCGTCGTGGATCTTGTAGAGCCCTTCGGGAACGAGGCGCTTCAAAACGCCCGTCTTTCCCGGGGGGACCATTATGTAGTGCTTGACCGCGCCGGTCTCCTGCACGAAGCCGAGCACGTCGCCGCCGACAAGCTTTTTGCCGACCTCTGCCGTCGGCTGGAAATTCCAGACCTTTTCAGGATCGAGCGCGGGAGCGGCAATGCCCCTGGTGATCCTTGAACCGGCGGACTCGAAAAGCACGTTCAAGGGCCTCTGGATACCGTCGTAAATGGACTCGATAAGTCCGGGACCGAGCTCAACGGAGAGCGGCGCGCCCGTGGGATAAACAGGCTCGCCGGGACCGATGCCGCCCGTTTCCTCGTAGACCTGTATGGAGGCTCTGTCGCCCCTCAATTCAATGACCTCGCCTATGAGCTCCTTTTCGGAAACGTGGACGACGTCGTACATCTGCACGCCGCCCATGCCGTCCGCCGTTATGAGCGGACCGGCTACCTTGACGATGGTTCCGTGGTTCTGGGTCATGGATATGTATCCTCCGTTAGTATTGTTCGTGGTTGGTGTTTTCCGCCCGAACGGCGGCGTGTGAGGCGCCTGGATCTGACAGGTCACACCTCATCAGTCATCCTCGCTTACTCGCGAAAAAGCAAAATGTCCGAATCTTTAACGGCTGAAAGCCGTTAAGTTTAATTTCTTCCACTTCCGGGACTTTTGCGGTTTCAGACGGCAAAGCCGGCTGAAATTTTCGCCTTCCTGCGGAAAAGCAAAATGTCCGAATCTTTAACAGCGGAGCTGTTAAAGTAAAATATCCGCCCCGATCGCTTTCTCGACGTTCTCCCTCACGCTGCGCATTGCGGCGCCGGTCGTGCCCCTGCTGTCGGGGATGGGGATTATTGCGGGGAAGGCGCTCGACCTGTACTTTGAAACGGTCTGCGCCGCCGCCTCGAACACGGGCTCGGTTATGAATATCACCTTTGTGTTCCCGGCGGCAAGCTTATCTATCAGCTTGCCCGCGGCGTGTCCGTCGGTCTCGAAATACACGTCGAGCCCTGCGGCTCTTCCGAGCAGCACGGAATCCTTATCGCCTATCATTGCTATATCAGCCATAAAGCGCCATGCTCCTTTCCTCGATCACGGACGCGGGTATGCCGCTCCTCTTTGCGGTCAATATGAGCCTCACGACCTCCGCCTCCCTCTCCCTTGCGAGAAGATACCCAACTATGGGCGCGGGGCTGTCGATATCGGATCTGTTGCCGGAGGCGAGCCCGATAAGATACTCGTCCCTTGCCTTTTCGACGGGGGCAACGGCGCCCGTCTTCAAATACTCGCTGAACACGGCGCGGATGCGCTCCTTTACTTCGCTGATCTCAAGCGGGCTTTTGAGCAGAGCCGCCGCCTTCTCCTTCGAATCGGAAAGCGCCTCGCGAAAGCGCTTAAGCTCCGCCGCCGAGTATTCGCCCGCGGGAAGCAGCCTTTCGTCCGGCACGTCCCGGAGTATCGCGATCAGGTTCGTAAAATCGGCGAGCGCGGAAAAGTACTTCTTTACAAACTGGTTTTTGAGCCCCATGGCGTATTTCATATACGCGCCGTCAAGCTTTACCGAGACCGCCTGCGGATCGGCGGAACGGTACGTGTCGACGTCAAGCTCCTCGAGCGCCGCGGCGATCGTCTTCGGCAGCATGGAATAATCGCCCTTTTTGACGGCGGCTTTAAGCTTCTCCCCGTCATAGATACCGCCGAAGCCGAGCTCCGCCTTGTCAAGCTCCGCGCCCAAGAGACGCAGCTTGTAGAGAAGCTTTATGTTCGTGATATCATGCCGCATACGGAAGACCTCGAGCACCGGGGCAAAGTGCCTCGGCATGAGCTCCTCCGTTACAGAGTATGCCTCGCCGAGCTCCGCGCGGATCATCGCCTCCGCCCGATCCGGCTCATCGGGATCGGACTTCATGCCGTAGCCGGACTCCGAGAGTATCTTCAAACACTCCTCGTAGTCCTTCGCGGCGGCAAGGCGGGAGACCGCCTCTCTCGTAAGGAGGCGTTTCTCTATAACGCGCAGTCTCGCTATGCTGTTTATAAGGCTTTCAGCCATAGTTCACACCTTGATCAGTTAAACAGAAGCTCCGCGACCTTTGCGGAGGTAAGCTGGCGGACTTCCTCCATGAGCGCGTCGAAGGAGCAGTTCTTGACGTAGTTCGAGCCCTTAATTATAAACCCGTCGGTTATCGAGGGATCGGCTTCGCCCACGCTGACGCCGGAAACGGCGCCGCCTTCGATCAGCGCGCGGACGGTCTCAAGATCCTTTTCGGCGGGGCAGACGGTCTCGCCGCCCTCGCACTCGCGCTCCAAGAGGCGCTTTAACAGGGCTGCGCGCCCCTCGCCGTCAAGCGCGGCAATGCGCTTATATGCCTTCGCATACGCCTCGTCAATGAGGGCGCGCTTGCGGACGAGCAGACGCTTCCTGCCCGTGAGCTCGGCGTTCGTCCTTGCCGTGGCGAGCGTGAGCTCCCTCTGGCGGGACGCCTTCTGGGTGAATTCGTCGCGCAGGGCTTCCTTATCCGCCTCGAGCTTCCGCCTGACGGCGTTGATATCCTCCGTCGACTTCCACTCGATAGCCGCGGCGTCGGCGCGCGCTTCCTCCAATATGCTGGCTATGAGCTTTTCGGCTCCGTTATTGGTATCCATATTTCACTATCAGGCGTTTACGGGAACGCCGACGACCATCAGTATGGAAATAATCAGCGCAAGTATCGCGTAGAGCTCTACCATGATGGCGAAGGTGATACCCATGCCGCCGTTGCCCTGCTTTGCCACGATGCCGATGCCCGCGCAGCAGACGCGGGACTGGAAGTAGGCGGAAACGAGACCGACGACGCCGATGGGAAGGCTCGCATAGAAGAAGCTGCGTCCGAGCTCCGTGGAGAGCTGCATAACGCTGCCGTTCAGTATGCCGCTGAACACCGCGATGAACATCGCGATAACGAAGCCGTAAAGACCCTGCGTTGCGGGAAGAAGCTCAAAAATCAGGCAGCTGCCGCCCTTTTCGGGATCCTCCGCAGACACGCCCGCCGCCGCGCGGCCTGCCATGCCAACGCCGAGAGCGGAACCGATGCCGGGGAGTATCATGGCGACGCAGACCGCTATCGCAGCCCAGATATAGCCCGAGGGACCCTTGGGGGCTTCCGCGCCGATGGTGGGTACGCCCTCTTCCGCAAATACGGCGCCGCACACGGTGAGCGCGAGCAGGGCAATGATTACGACGGCTGCAAACTTCTTGATCTTTTTCATAGTAGACTCCTTTTTGGTGTGAAAAATTATTTGACGTTATTGTATTTTGTATCTATACCGAGGGGGCTGAAAAGCTTGCCGCCCGGAGTATAAAAGCGGTTATAGTATTCGATGAACTGAAGCCTCGCGCAGTGTATGAACGCGCCGAGGGCGTTTATCGCCACGCAGAACACGTGCAGTATAACGAGGAGCACCGCCGCGACGAGGAAGCTTACGACTCCGCCGACCACGGGAATGCCCTTCAGCATATCCTTCGCGATACCGGCGACCAGGTTGAACGCGCTGCCCATAGCGCCGGTCGCAAGACCCAGGGCGAACACACGCGAATAGCTCAGCACGTCGGAGAGGAAGCCGGTGATGTCATACAGCTTGCCGAGTCCGCCTATCACGCGGCCGACGCCCTTCTTTGCCCTGCCGCCGAATCCGACGAGGAGGATCACTCCCACACCGATGAGCCCGAAGGCGATATAGCGAAGGTTCCCCTTGAGCAGGAACACGAGCCCCGCTCCGGCGAATATGATCAGCCAGGAGCCGATATCGAACAGCGCCGTCTGCCAGTCGCCCCGTTTAATATGAAGGACTATCGACACGATCATTCCGACTATGATCTGCCCGAAGCCGAGCGCGCAGTACGCGATGATCGCGGTCATCTGATCCTTCATCGGATCGATCAGCGGGAAGGGGAAGCTCTCGCCGAAGAGGTCATACCAGTTCATGCCGAAGCAGGTGCCTGCCAAAAGACCGAATACCATGGTGGAAAGCCCGCCCCAGAAGAGTATCTTCGCGACCTGTTCCGTGCCCTTCTTCGGCTTCTTGAGCTTCAGGAAGAGCGCTGCGCCGATGCTCATAACAAGACCGTAGCCCGTATCGCCCATCATGAGTCCGAAGAACAGGAGATAGAACGGCGTCATGACGACGGTGGGATCGAAGCCCCTCGGGTCGGGGGGCGAATACATATTCGTAATAAACTCGAACGGAGCGAAGAACTTGCTGTTCTTGCAGTACGTGGGCGGCTGCTCTTCGTCATAAGGATCGCGGATCTCAAGATAATGGACTCCCGCGTTCTCGTTAACGATCGCTTCAAGCTTATCCGCCTCATCCGAGCGGACCCAGCCGTTAAGCAGGAAGGTCTCCCTCGTGGCGAAAAGCTCGCATCTCGCCTGCGCGCGGTTCTGCTCGATAAGCGCGCCGTCAAGACCTTTTTTGAGCTCCTCCGCCTTTTCTCCGAGCGCCGCGATCGCCTTTGAAAGCTCTTCGTTTTTCAGTTCGAGCGAAGCCGCCTCGCTCTCGAGCAGAGCGTAATTATCCGCCGCGAGCCCCTCGTATTCGGGGAGCGAAGCCTCCGAAAAGCCGGCTGAATGGAGGCTCGCAAGAGTCTCCTCCCGCGAGGCGTTCGGTATCGCGGCGAGTATCGGCGTCTTCTGCCCCTCGGTGGGATACGCCTCGTAAACCACGCCCGCTTCATCAAGCGCGCCGAGCTTTTCGGGCTTTATGAGCCCCAGCACGAAGCCCGCCGTTTTTGTGGGACGGATCTCGTCGAGGGGGATAGAAACGCCCTTGAACGGACGAAGCGCCTTCAGCGCCGCGGCGGTCTTCTCCTTGTCGTTCTTGACCTGATTGAGCTCCTTCTGGAGCCCTTCAAGCTCCTCGGCTATCACGATCGCGCCGGGCACGGACCCGATCAGCTCATCCTCCGAGCACTCGGGCGGCGCTTCAAGCAGGCCGGGCTTTTTAAGATACGGATTAAGGCGACTTAAAGCCGCCTTGATACGCTGAACGGTATTGTTTTTTTCGGCAAGCTCGCTCTCGCAGCCGGACCTGAAAAGACCCGAAGCCTCGCCTAAAGAGGCGGGGCCTTCAGCCTCCGAGCGCTCTATCTGAACTACCCCGTTATTCTGAAGCGCTTTCATCACGCGCCGTTCGTCCGTCTTGAGACCGAAAAGCGATATGTGCTTCATAGGTACGATCATCGCGTTTTCTCCCGATCAGAATTCCTTTAGAATATAGTTTACGATCGCTTCCTCCGCCTCGGGAAGCCTGGCAGACGCGCCGGTGATGAGGGCTTCCGCCTCCTCCGCGCTCTTCACAAGCAGCCTCTCGGCTTCGCCGGAGGCTTCCTTCTCCGCCATGGCGGCGGCAAGGGCGAGCCCCGCCTTAGCCTCCTCCCGCGCGATCTTGAGGGAAGCGGCGGCTTCATCCTCCGCGGCGGCAAGGGCGTTCCTTGCGGTCTCCTGCGCGTTCCTGCGCAGCGCTTCGGCGTCAGCCTCGGCGGCTGCGATACGCTCAATTATCGTAGGCATTTAATACAAGTTCCTTCCGATGATTCGGGCGGCGAACGCGCCCGTTTTGCTGTTTAACATTATACCATCCGAGCGGGACGATTGCAAGTAAAATGGGCGTAAAAAATAGTTTGGAGAATATTGCGGATCGGAGCCGAACAATGTATAATTCATCACATGAAGAATCATGGCTTGAGATCGACTCTGCTGCCGGTATTTACGGCGCTTATATGGGGCACGGCGTTCGTTGCGCAGGACGTCTGCGCCGAGGACGTGCCGCCCATGGCGTTCAACGCGATACGCTTTTTTATCGCGGTGCTTTTTCTTGCCGCCGTAAAGCTCGTGATAGGGCTCTTCAAAAAGAAAAAAGCCCCCTCCGCGGAGGAAAGACCGTCCGTAAAGAAGCTCATCCTCGCCGGGGCGCTCTGCGGCGCGGCGCTGTGCGTCGCCTCGAACCTTCAGCAGGCGGGCATGCACTGGGGCACCGAGGCGGGCAAATCCGGCTTCATCACCGCGCTTTACGTGGTGCTCGTGCCGATCGGCGGACTGCTCCTCAAAAGGAGGATCCGTCCGATATTCTGGTTCGCAGTTGCGCTCGCCGTCGCGGGGCTGTACCTTCTCTGCCTCCACGGGAGCTTCAAATTCGCCCCGGGAGACCTTCTGACGCTCCTCTGCGCCGCCGCGTTCACCGTACAGATACTGCTTATCGACCGTTTTGCCGGGGAGCTTGACCCGATCCTTTTCTGCATCGCCGAGTTCCTCACCGCGGCGATCCTGTCGGCGGTCGGCATGCTGGTCTTCGAGAAGCCCGAGACCGCTCCGATCCTCGCGCACGCCCTGCCGATACTGTACGTTGCGATTTTCTCCTGCGGGGTGGCGTACCTTCTGCAGATAATCGCCCAGCGGGACGGCGACCCCACGGTCGTATCGATACTTTTCAGCCTCGAGGCGGTGTTCTCCGTTATCGCGAGCGCGATAATTCTCCATCAAAGGATGAGCGCCCGGGAATACGCGGGCTGCGCGCTTCTTTTTGCCGCCGTGCTCATCGCCCAGCTGCCCGGTAAAAAGGTTGAAAACCGATAGCGCGCAACAGATAAAAAAGACCGTTTTGAATTGCTCAAAACGGCTTTTTTTGATTTACGGAATTACGGCATTACTCCTTCGAACCTCGTATCGAAATCCTCTCCGTCGGGAGTGACGGTGAGCGTGTATTCCGTGCCGAGATCCGTCTCGTGCTTGTCGGAATAGATAAGCAGCTGTCCGCAGCGCGTATCGATATACGCGGCGTTATCCCACAATTTCTCATATCCGATGCCCGAGGAACGGTAAAGCCCTTCCCCGTTGCGGCTGATATAAATGCAGTATTTGCCTATGACTGCCATTTCCCTGACGTCGCTGTCCGTAAGGCGCGGTTTTTTGCCCGTCTTTGCGCAATACAGATCGCCCAGTTCATCCAGATACCAGAAATGCGAACCGTCCGAAGAGAACTCGTAGTCGGCGGCGATGCCGGCGATCTTTGACGCCTTATTCCCCACGCCGTTCAGGTAAAGGGCGCCGTCCGCGCTCCAGAGCACGTGCTGCCCGTCGTGCGAGACCTTGTACGATTCGGCGTCGCCGACGATCTCCGACGCGCCGCCGTCCTTGTCTATGCGGACAATATCGTACAGATACCCGCTGTCCGTCTTCGTCCTCAAAAGCCAGAGCCCGTTGGTGAACGAATCGACGTCGTTTATATAGGCGTAGAGCGTGATTATGCTCCTGCTGTAAACGTCGGTCTTGAGCGGGAAGCCGAAGCCCTTGCCGAGTTCTGTGTCAAAGCCGTCGCTGAGGCGGAAAAGGCGGTTGATCTTGTCGCCGGTGATATAGACGACCTCGCTGAGATCGCGGGTGAAATTATAGCTTGAAAGCGAGTCGCACTCGGTGGAGATGACCCTGTCCTCCCCGCCCTTCCTCACGGTGAACGCGCCTGAATCCGTGTCAAAATAATAAATGATATCCGCGTCGTCGGAAACGGCGATCACGATCGCTGTCTTATCCTCCAGAACAGGGGTCAGACTGCCGTCCTTATAGAGCTTTGAACTGTATCCGAAGCCGTCTCCGGGATAGGAGGCGGTGAATACCGCGCATTTGCTCGAGGGGGAAACGGCGAGCTGCACAAGGGAATCGAGCCCCTCTTCGACCGTTCTGACGCTGTCGTCCGCTGCGGAATAGACCTTCAGCGCTCCGTCCTGGAGGAAGAACGCGGTACTGCCGTCAAAGGATATCTCGGCGTCCGTGACGCCGATGCCGAAGGGTACCGTACCTGCTTCGGAAACGTAATAAACGCTCGACCTTACCCATGCAAGGCAGGCTTTGCCGTCTGCGGAGATGTCGATCTGCGCCACGCCCTCCGCTTCGCCGTCCAGGAGCGCGCCGTTAAGCACGAAGCGGGACCTGCCGGTTTCCGCGGAATAGACCCTCGCGATGTTGGAATCGAGCTTGGGTCCCGTTTCAACGCCGCTGCTGCATGAAGCCAGCGAGAAAAGCGTCAGCGCCGCCAGCAAACAAATGAAAGCCTTTTTTGCGTTTCTCATATGATCATTCCTCTCCGGAGGTCATCAGCGCGCCCTTCAGCGCAAGCTCGTAATCGACGCCGTTTGCGGAAACGTAAACGTCATAAACCTTGTTGCCGAACGTATCGGTGTAAAGATCGGTGTAATACAGATATGCGGCGGGCATCGCCTCCACGTGGGAGACGCCGTCCGAAACGCCTTTAAGGGGACGATCGCCGTCGGCATAGATCAGCTTGCCCGTGGAATCGTAGTCCGCGAGGAAAAGGCATTTATCCTCCCCTGCGAGCACGGTATAGACCGTGTTTTTCGCAAGCTGCACCGCGGGAGCGCTGCCCTCGATATAATAGAGCCCGAGGTCGTAGCCCAAGCAGTAGAACCGTCCGCCGTCCCTTGACATATTGTAGCTGTAGACGTTTTTGCTTACGGTTTGCGCCGTCTTGGGATCGTTCGCCTGCATCATATAGAGCACGTTATCCGCCATAAGCACGGAGAGCCTTCCGCCGTCCTTCGTTAACGAGAAGCCGTACGCGCCGTTCGCAAGCAGCGCCGCGCGCCTGTTGGAATCGACGTACCAGAGGCTGTAGATCTTGCGCGCGTTCGGATCTGAAGACGAGGTCTTGAAGCTGTACTACACGCCGCCGAAAACGCTCGAACAATCCTTTATGGCGCTGCGGCAGCTTTCGCCGCCCTGCATGGACTCGCACGCCGCTATTGCCGCAAACACGGACTCGTCCTTGACTATCGGCTTTGCCGAAGAGCCCTTGACGCTGTAATACGTGGTGCCGTTCATATCGAAGGTGACCTCGGTAAGGTCGCGGTTGAACTCAAGCTGGCCCGAAACTCCTTCGCCGATCCTTTTGACCTTTTTACCCTTTGCATAGCAGAGAGCGGCCGAATCCGGCTCGACGTAATACCAGAATCCCGCGTCGTCGCCTATCGCCGTAATGTAAGCATTTTCGCCCAATACGCGGCTTTCGCCCGCGGTATGCGCGAAGGCGGTGTGATCCCCCGCCGCGTTCTTAACGGAATAGCCGACCGTCCTGCCGTCCGGCGAGATCACGATCGAAGCGATCGAAGCGGCGGCTTCGGGCTTGATATCCTCGAGCTGCCCGTCCGCATGATCGTAGATATGCACCTCCGTCGCGGTGGTGAAGACTATCTTCTGCCCGTCGAGCGAAAGGAGCGCCCTTAATACTCCGGCGGGGTAGATCTTCACGACGCCTTCCCTGTCGACGCGGAAAAGCCCCGTGCCGGCGCGGACTATGCCCACCGTGCCGTCGCAGGATATGAAGGAATCCACGTGCCCCGGGATCCTGTCCTCAAGCATTTCGGAATCCACGAGGAAGCGCGTCACGCCCTCCTCGTCGGCATAGAAATAATTGATATTATGCGTGTATTCCTTTGCTTCAGGGCGTTTCGACCCCTTTATGTCGAACACTATCGCGACGGCAGCGGCGATCAAAGCCGCCGCAAGCGCCGCAACGAGTATCTTGACCCATGTCTTTTTCATCCGTTTTTCCGTCCTTTACAAGAGTTTCTTCGTCTGGATATAGACGTCGCCGCTGCCGAGCGTGACGACTATATCGCCCGCGGACGCGTTTTCAAGCAGCCAATCGGATATCTCCTCAAAAGTCGGCACGTACAGGGCGTTACCGGTCGCCTCGTTTATGGCTTTGACCATATCGCGCGCGTGGACTGTGCCGTCGTCCTTCTCGCGTCCGGGATAGATATCGGGCACGAGCACCTTTTTGACGCCCTTGAAGCAGTCGCCCTGATGCCCGCAGAAGAGGGTCTTCGCCCTCGTGTAGCTGTTGCATTGGAACACGCAGTAAACGTCCTTATGCGGTGTGCGCAGCGCCGAATCGACCGCCGCCCTTATCTCCGCGGGATGGTGCGCGTAATCGTGGAACACCCTTACGCCGTTCCTTTCGCCGTAATACTCGAATCTGCGGCGGGTATTCTCGAAATGGGAGAGCGCATCCGCCGCCGTGTCAAAGTCCGTGCCGTGCGAGAGCGCGACCGCCATCGCCGCAACGGAATTGAGCATATTATGCCGCCCGGGCACGTGAAGCGCGACTCTGCCGACCCTTTCGCCCCGGAACATGAGGTCGTAGGAGGGACAGCCGAACTCATCATACACGGCGTTTTCGGGATAATAATCGGGCCCGAACGCGCTATCGAGACCGTAGGTCAGCTCCGCGACCCTTCCCCTGTACTCCTCAAGCAGCCCGCGCACCCTTTCGTCGTCCGTGCAGCCGATGAACATGCCGCCCTCCGGGATGAGCGCGACGAACTTGCGGAACGCGTCGGTGATATGGTCGATATCCTTGAAATAATCGAGATGATCGTCGTCGATGTTGTTGATCAGCGCGACGGTGGGACGAAGCGTAAGGAAGCTCTCCACGTACTCGCACGCCTCGGTAATGAACAGATCGTGAGAGCCGAGCCTCGTGCCGCCCTTCAAGAATTCGACGAAGCCGCCCACGTGGACGGTCGCGTCGAGACCGCCCTTCTCGGCGATAAGGGCGAGCATGGAGGTTATCGTGGTCTTGCCGTGGCAGCCGGCGATGCCGACGACGTTCCTGTAATTCTCACTCAGCCAGCCGAGCGCGACGGAACGCTCCATCTCGGGTATGCCGAGCTCCCTTGCCCTGACCCTCTCGGGATTGTCGGGCTTTATCGCGGCGGAATAGATGACGAGGTCGCTCCCGTCGACGTTCTCCGCCTTCTGCCCTATGGTCACGGGTATGCCGAGCTCAACGAGCCTTTCAGTAAATGGCGAAACGGAGCGGTCGCTCCCGCCGACCTCGTATCCCCTTGCGCGAAGTATCTGCGCCAGCCCGTTCATCGAGCAGCCGCCGACGCCGATAAGATGTATCTTTTTTACGTTTTCGAGTTTGCGATCCATTTGAGCCTCCGAAAAAAGTCTTACTCAAATTTTAATTATATTCCATTTTGAGCAAAAAGGCAATAAGCCGCTGAAAAAAACAGCCCCCCTTTCGGAGAGCTGATCCGGATCCTGTCTTGTACGCGGTTTTACTCCGCCGCCTTCTTCCTCGGAAGGGCGAGCAGCACTATGCCGAGCGCGAAGAGGAATATCGAAATGAACTGGCTTGTGGATAAAGGACCCACGAAGCCGCGGTATGCGTCGCCGCGGAAGAACTCGAGTATGAAGCGGTAAACGGGGTACGTCACAAAGTAGAGTCCGAGGAGCTTCCCCTCGAGCTTTTTCTTTCTGAACAGCGCGAATAGCACGAAGAACAGCGCGAAATTGAGCCCCGCTTCCACGAGCTGCACCGGGAAGCGCGAAACGCCGTTCGCGCCCTCCGCAATGGAATGATGATAGACGAAGCCGAATTTCGACTCCACGCCGTAGCAGCAGCCGCCGAGGAAGCAGCCGATCCTGCCGAAGCCGTGGAAGAGCGGTATCGCGACTGCGCCGAGATCGTAATAGACCGATTTATCCTTTTTGACCTTGACGGCAAGGTAGATCGCACCGGCGATCAAAGCGCAAATCAGCCCGCCGTAGAACACCGCGCCGCCGAATATGAACGAGAGCCGCGAAACGAGCTCCTTAAAAGAACCGATCGAGCCGAGCTCCTTTATGAGGAGTATGAGATCCTTTGCTCTGGTGAATGCGTAAAGAATGTGTCCGCCGATCAGCGCGCCGAGCCCGGCGAAAAGAAGCATCATCTGCGTGCGCATATAATCCGCGCCGCGCTTTTTGCCTATCGCCGGTATGAGGAAAACGACCAGGATCGCGCCGATCCCCGCCATGAGGCTGTACATGGAAATATCTTTATTGAGTATGTGGATACTGGGCAACATTACGTTTTACCGCTTAAAAAAGCAGACACGGGGCATCCCCCATGTCTGCATTTTGTTAAGATCAATAGTTGTAGTTGCTGAGAGCCTCGGAACCGGTGCCGAGACATACAGTGCAGATCGTGCAGCCGAGGTATACGACAAACAGGACGATACCGAGGATGAGACCTACGATAGAGAGGGTGCGGCCGATCTTAGCCATCTTGGTGGGCTCGCCATTCGCCTCTGCAAGGGGCAGCGCCTTGTTGCCGAGAACGAGACCGATGATACCGGCGATGATACCGGGAATACCATAGCCCCAGCTAAGAACGATACTTGCAATACCCAGGATCAGGGTCGCAATAGACTTACCTTTTGAAGATTCCATTATATTATTCCTCCTAACCAAAGAATGTAAACATATTTTACCTCTAATTTCGCGTTATGTCAACCCAAAAAAATAACTTGTTTCAAATGGGTTTTCCTCTGGCGGCATAAAAATGTTAAAAAATTTTTAACAAATTATGGAACCTTTTGGTATGCTCGTGCGTTATATAAGCGACGGAGGCAAATGCGAGGACGTCTCCGAGCTTGAGGGGAATTAGTCGCCCCCCTCAATGCAAAGTTGGTTTTCTTCCTTTCTGAAAAAGAAAAACGGCAGTTTGCTAACTGCCGTTTTTTTATTCCTTTCATTCCGCGGGTCTTGCCGCAGCTCCCATGCGTTCCTTCTTCTCTTTCTCCGCCTGTTTTTCCAGGTTCCTCTTCTTCACCCAATCGCCGAAGATGCGGTAGATGACGGCGGCGGTGGGGACCGCGACGAGCAGTCCGCCCACTCCGAACAGTCCGCCTGCGACGACTATCGCCGCAAGCACGAGCATGCCGGGGATGCCGACCGCGTCGCCGACGATGCGCGGATAGACGAGATTGTCGTCGATCGCCTGGATGCCGATTATCATCAGCACGAACCACAGCGCGAGCCAGGGGTTATCCTGCCTTGTCATCAGTATTATCAGCGCGGAGGGCACGGTGCTCGCCCACGGACCGATTATCGGGATAAGCGCCGCGAGGCAGATGAACACCGATATGAGCTCCGGATAGGGCATCCGGAATATCCTCATTCCGATATAGCACAGCACGCCGATTATAATACAGCTTGTGAGCTGGCCCGTGATGTAGCGCTTGAAGGTGGTGTTCGCGTAGCTCACGTAATTCATGAAGCCGTTGAAATGCTCCGTCGGGATTATCGCAGCGGCGGTCTTCTCCGCGAAGCGCTTAATCTTTTCCTTGCGGATGAGCGTATGCACGCTGATGACCATCGTTACGAGCACGCTGTAAAGCACGCCGATTATGCCCATCGTCAGGCGCGGGATCTTGGGAAGGAAGTTGACCGCAAAATCGTTTATCCGCTGCATGAGGTTAGCGAGCACCTTGTCGATTATGCTGTACGCCTCGGGGCTCAGATTGAGCTCCTCCGTCCACTTGTTGACGTGCTCGACAATGAACGAGATATAGACGTCAAGATTCGAAACGAGGGTGACTATGCTTGCCACGACCTTCGGCACGACGAGCGCCGAAACGAGGGCGACCACACCGAGCGCGAGCACGTACGTTATAATGACGCAGATCGCCCTTGTGAGCCCGGGTTTTTTTGCCTTGAGTTTTTTGAAAACTCGGTCCTCGAAGAAGCTCATGGGGAGGTTCAGCACGAACGCCAGGCAGAGACCGTAGAGGATAGGCGCGACGACTTTGGCAAAAGTCGACACCGCGCTGCGCACCGGACCGAAGTGCTCCAATATCTCATAGAGCACGACTCCGAGCACGACGATCAGCGCAGCGGCTATCGCGATCCTTCTCTTTTCTCCTTTAAGCAGTGTTTTCACGGCTCACCTCCGTTTGAAAAGCGAACGTGCGGTTAGTTTATACCGCCGCGCCGTTCGCCATACGGCAATTATGCGTCATTCGTTCCCGCGGAGACGCTTGTCCGCCCAAAGCTCGACCGTTATATAGGCGCTTATCGCGTCTATCGCGCGCTTGTTATGCCCGCCGTGCATTACGGCGAAATCCGCACAGCGGATATATTTGGAAACGACTTCGTCATACCAGGGTTTTACGGTCGCAACGTACTGCTCCGCCACGCCCTTTATCTCCCTGCCCCTTTCCTGCGTGTCGCGCAGCATCCTTCTCAAAAGGCACATATCGGGATCGACGTGCATATAGACCTTAAGGCTCATCCTGTCCATCAGTTCCTTATTATAAAAGACGTGGATGCCCTCGAGTATAACGACGTCCGGCGGTTCAATGAGCTCCGTACTGTCCGCGCGGACGTGGTTGGCGTAATCATAGCCCTTCTTCGTGATGGGCTTCCCGGCTGCGAGGAGGTTCATGTCCTTTATCAGCTCGTCGTAATCGAATATCTCGGGATCGTCGTAATCGGTCGTCACCCTTTCGGCAAACGGTTTATAGCTCTGATCCTTATAATAGCAGTCCTGCCCGATTATGACGGTATCGCAGTCGAGCGAATTCTTTATCTCCTTCGCAAGGGTGGATTTCCCGCTGCCCGAGGCGCCGCAGATGCCTATAATGATCATATCGAATACACTTTCCCGGTCAAAAAACCGATTTGGTTCATCTTCTGAACAGCTTTCGCCACACGCGCCATGCCGCGCTCTGGAGCTTGAACGATACGGGGCGGATATGCCTCGTCGCGACCATCCATGCCGAGTAGAGCTTATACCCGGGCTCCTTCATATCGGACGCCCTGCCGCGGCTGACGAAGCCGGTCACGACGCCGATCACGGCCTCCCTTTTGACAGGCGGATCGCATTCGGTGCGCTTGTCGCCGCAAAACACGTATTTATCCCTGCGCCGATCGACCGAAACGAGCCGGTGCAGGACGTACTTTTTTTCATCATCCGCGCCCGAAACGAAGAGCGCGACCGTCCCGCGCTTTATTTGCTCCGGCGGATATCCGAGGGTGACGCTGTCGCCGCTTGCGCGGAGCATCGGCAGCATGCTCCCCCCTTTTGGGGTAAAGCTCACCGTGCCGCCTTCTTCAAGACGGGAGCGGATCAGCCCTTCCATATCGGAAAGGGACGCGCTTACCTTTCGCTGCTCTGCCATAAAGCCGGCCCGTTAAACGAGCAGCCCCTCAGCGGAGAGCTTCTTTACAAACCTATCTATGCCTGCGCGGGCGGTATCCTCGTCCACGTCATATTCCGCGAGCATCGCCTTTACGAGCGAAGCCTCGTCCCTGTCCTCCTCAAGGAGCTTCCAAAGGAACGCCGCGGTATCGTTAAGGGTTATCATGCCGTTGAAGTCGAGCGAAGTCTTCCCCGCGGGGACGACTATCGTCGCGTCGGCGACCTGTCTTAAAACAAAGCCCTCTTTTATCTTCATCGTGTTTTCTCCTAACAAGTTTTCATTACGCTGTATGCAAGACGGGCGGCTTCCTCGTCCGGTCTGCATCTTAAAACGAATACGGGGACCGTCGATACGAGCCTGTCCACCGTTTCGAGAAGCTCCGTCATGCGCTCCCTGCTGATCCTTCGGACGGTCTGGGGTATTATCCTGACAGCCGCCTCCTTAACAGAGAGCCTTTCGATCGAATTATCCCCCGCCTGCTCGATAAACGCTATCGCCTGAACGGGCAGGGTCTCATCCCTGTTCAGATCGTACTTCCCGCTCCATGGGGTGCCGGAGGCAAGGAAGCCGTTTTCGCTCCGTGTGAGCGCGGGCTTATCGTCGTTAAGGATATAAGCCCCCTCGAAGCATTTGAGCCAGAGCCCGGTATGGGTGGACTTTCCCGCGCCGGAATCGCCGGAGAAGAGATACGCCCTGCCGTCGAGCGCCGCGGCGGAGGAATGAAGCATCATACCGCCCCTTTTGATGAGCTCGAAATAAAACTTCGTGCCCGAGGCAAGATACCTCGCTTCCGCTTCCTTGAGCCCGGTGTGAAGCATACATTCCGCAGCCTCTTCATCCGTTACCCTGACGGTAAAATCGGGGATGCGCCCGGTCACGCGGTATTTTCCCGCACGATCGAGAAAAACGTCCCCGCAGCCTTCGGCGTCGAAAACAAAACCCGCAGCCGAGTACAAGCGCTCACCCCCCGATTCAAAGGATCAATATTCATTATATCATTTTATTTCTTCGCGCACAATAGCTTTTTCGCACAGTATCTGTTATAATAAGCCCAACGATACCAACGGAGGCAGTATAGTGACAGGCGCTTCAATAAAAAGGATATTGCCCGTTCTTATGGCGGCGGCGATGCTTTTTGCCGCCGGCTGCGGGAAAAAGCCCTCGGGTGACGAGCCGGATGCGATAATAGATATCGGCTTGCCCACCCTGTCGCCCGCGCCGGAGGGCACCGACGCGCTTTTGCCGACGCCGACCCCCGCGCCCGATACGCTTGAGGGAAGGATCCTTTCCGGGCTGGTTTATCCGCTTAACGGCGGCGAGCCGACCGGGCTCTCCTTCAAGGCGGAGAGCGTCGACCTTGACGGCGATGGAGATCCCGAGGAGATCGCCGTTTCGGACGTTGACGGAGGTCCCGCGCTCACGGTTGACGGCGAGGCGTTCCTCGATATAGGCACGAAGGTGAGCCTTGCTTCGCTCGACGGGAAAAACATTTTCTTTCTTTCGGAGACCCCCGGGAAGGACGGCTTCTTCGTATTCCATCCCGATAAGGAAGGCAACCTCTTCTGCCGTCTTTACGCCATAGCCCGTAAGGGCTCCGCGGAGGGGCTCGTTACCCCGGCGCCCGTCGAAGACCTTATACGCGGCGGGCTCGACGTGATGCTTCACGATCCGCTTTTGTATTCGGCGGTCGACGGCGCAAAGCGCACCGTGCGCCTTGATATGGACTGCGACGGGAATAACGAGGAGATCGTTTTCGACAGCGAAGCGCTTTCGATAAACGGCACGGAGGACCGCCTGATACTGACCACCACCATGCCCCGCTTCGTTTTCGATCCCGAGCGGGATACCATAGTCCTTTACGGTTCCGCGGGCGACACCGCGATACGCCTATGGGTGGAGAACGGAAGCGTGAAATTCGACCAAAGCTATACGACGCTGCTGTGATCTCAGGCAGCCGGCAAAAACAATAAGAAACCGAGGATGGATCTCTGTGCTCCTGATAAGGAAGTAAACCAAATCAGACAATAGAGCACAGGGCAAAGGCAAAAAAGCAGAGATCAGTATTAAAAAGCTGGTCTCTGTTTTCTTTTGTAAAAAAGCATTTCGCACATTCGTCAAATCATCCCATACTTATTCGTGAATTCGGACAACACCTGTTTAAAGTCCTCGTTGGAATCCCGAAGCAGTCGTTGGTTCTCGTGGATATTCATCGTGTGCCCCAACGTATCTAGAATACAGCCTGAAATATTGGAACAGTGATCGGAAACGCGCTCCAGATCGGTAAGCAGGTCCGACCAGACGAACCCTGCGTCGACCGAGCACTCGCCTTTTTGCAGGCGGAGGATGTGGCGGGTACGAAGCTGCTCTTTCAGCGTATCGATAACCTGTTCCAACGGCTCGATTCTCCTTGCGGCCGTGTAGTCTCCGGCGGAAAACGCCCGATAGGACAGATCGAGAATTTCCGAAACTGCGGCGCAGAGATTCCGGTATTCCTTTGTCGCTTCCTCGGAAAAGACGATCTTCTTCTGCTTGATCTCCTCTGCGGATTCCAGAATGTTGACGGCGTGGTCGGCGATGCGCTCATAATCGCCGATCAGCTTCATGTATTCGGTCGCCGTGACGCTTTCTTCCTCCCCAAGCTGACGGGAGGTCAGCTTGACGAGATAGGTTCCGAGGATATCCTCCAGGCGATCCGTTTTATCCTCTGCGCGTCTGATGGTATCTGCCGTCGCCGCATCATAAATCAGGACGCATCCGATGCTCGCCTTCAGCGCTTCCGTTGCTGCGATAGCCATTCGGTCGAGCACTTGTCTGCACTGATCCAGCGCAAGGGCCGGGCTTCCGAGCAGACGCTCGTCGAGCTCCTTTGCCTTTTCAGTTTCTGTTGCATCCGGCACGAGCCTGCATACCAGCTTTTCAAGCACGCCGCTGAGCGGAAGCATCAGCAGTGTACAGAGAATATTGAACACGGAGTGGAATACCGCGATTCCCATCAGGCTTGCGGGCTGTGTCAGGATCGTTGGTGCAAAAGCCGCTTTGACGGCGCAGAACACCGCCAGCCATACGGCTGCGCCGATCACATTGAAGCTCAGATGAACGAGCGCCGCCCGTTTTGCGTTTTTGCTTGTTCCCACGGAGGAGATCAGCGCCGTGACGCAGGTGCCGATATTTTGCCCCATGATGATCGGGACCGCCGCTCCGTATGTAACCGCTCCTGTAGATGCAAGCGCTTGTAAAATACCAACGGATGCAGAACTTGACTGAATGATGGCGGTAAGGATTGCCCCTGCAAGAACGCCTAAAAGCGGATTCGCAAACGCGAGGAACAGCTGCTGAAACTCCGGCACGTTTCTGAGCCCTGAAACTGCGGCGGACATCGTTTCCATTCCAAACATCAGCACGGCAAAGCCGAGCAGGATCATGCCGGTGTCTTTTCGCTTGCTCTTTCTTGAAAACAGGTAAAACACAATTCCGATCAGGGCGAGGATCGGCGTAAAGGAAGACGGTTTCAGCAGCTTGACAAATACGTTATCGCTGTTGATCCCGGCAAGGCTCAAAATCCACGCGGTCACAGTCGTGCCGATATTCGCTCCCATTATGACGTTGATCGACTGCCGCAGCGTCATCAGCCCCGAATTGACAAAACCGACTACCATGACGGTCGTTGCGGAGGAGCTCTGGATCACTGCCGTGACTCCGAGACCGGTGGTCAGACCGGCGAACCGATTCGTCGTCAGTCGACCCAGCAGCAGCTTCAGTCCGTTTCCAGCGCGGCGTTCCAGGGCTTGTCCCATCAGCGCCATGCCGAACAGAAACAGGCATAGCCCGCCGATCAGATTCAGTACGTTGAATACACTCATTTTTTCTTTCTCCGTTCTTTTTTATCGTACAAGAACAGAATATCGAAAGAAGGTCAAATGCACTATCAGACTCCTGTAAAATCCTTGTAAAACAAAGCGGCGGAGGCCGGAGCCCCCGCGTGAGCGTTATATCAGTTGTTGTTCGTTGATCATCAACTTGAACTGAAGTCCCAGCTTTTCCGCCGCCTTGCGGCAAAGGATCATGCGCTGGAGGAATATTTCGAAATAGTCCATCACCGAGCCGTAGTGCGTATCTATGGAAAGCTTC
>JAEEGF011867355.1_pt1 | contig 42223 bp, 34 predicted proteins | sample 9134171 | NCBI WGS metagenome assembly JAEEGF01 (sample SAMN16246542, study PRJNA631951) | gut metagenome | biome: gut microbiome; feature: rumen; material: AP-attached | host: Bos | place: Iran: Karaj | collected 2018-10 | reverse complement strand
TTGGGGTTAGGCTGGATACCCGACAATTCAAAGATCTCAAAGCCTTTAAGCAACTCCTTGACCTTGTCGTAAAGCCCGATCTTCTTGATGCTTCCGCCACCGTATGTAAGCAATATCTTCTTGCCGTAGTTGCTCATGACTTCAGGCAATTGTTCTACAACGCCCTTTCCAAAGATAAGTCTAGTAGGTGTCATGTAATTAAAGTTTTGCATAGCTTAATCCTCCTTCGGTTGGTCCCACGTAAGGACTCCTGTCTTAATTGCTTCATCGTATCTTGATATCTTGTAATTAATACGATCCATCGTCGCCTGATACTTATCGAGGTGCTTCTGGATCTCTTCTCTGGCTTCTGCGAGGATATCCCGTCTTGCCTGAAATGTGCCGTCGCCTTCCTGAAAGAGCCTTACATACTCGATCAACATCTCGACCGGAACTCCGGCGCTTCTCATACATATCGCATTCTCGACCCAGGCGATGTCTTCATCATTGAAGTCTCTTATACCGCCTTTTGTTCTGTGAACTTCAGGTATGACTCCGACTCGTTCATAGTAACGAAGCGTATCTGGCGTGATATCGTAGTTCTCGCACACTTCTTTTATCGTCATAGGGAAGACCTCCTTCGCATAGAATCTTGTGATCACAAGTTCATTCTACAACTTGGAGTTAGCTCTAAGTCAAGAGCTTTTTTCAGGCATAAAAAAGGCCTCATCTGAGACCTTATTTGTAAGTGATATTGCGATTAAACTGTCTATAACAACAATTCACGAAAATTCTCATCTCCTTTTATATTTCATTTGACATCTGTTGATACGAAGCCATGAGAGTAATGGCAACCGGATCGAAAATGTCATTATAATCTGTTTCTGTTAAGAGATAGCTCCTACGAGTTCAGCGACAGCCTCGTCAGCAAGGCCGTATGTGTCATATATATCGCCCTGACCACGAATCATGATGCTGTAGCAGTAGTCACCGTCAGTCCAGCTGATGAGCATTGCCTGACCGTCTTCATTGCCTCTGCATGTGACGTCAGTATCACCCGCTGTTGTGTACCATACGTAAGAATAATCGGTCCAATCGCCTGAGATATCACCCTCTTCGAAAAGGCTCACAAGACCCTTACGGACTATCATGGAAGCTGCACCGATACTACCCTGAGCTTCAGCAATACCATCCGTGTAAAAATAACTGTCAAAGAAGATTGGTCCTGCTGTTGTATCCGTCCTGTTATCGGGGAGCGTAAAGTCTCCGACGCCTGCACCTGTTGCAGCTTCATCTGCAGTTGCTGCATTGGACCAAGGATTGATCATACCTACGATCTGCTCAGTCTCCGTTGTCTCTGAACCACCTGCTACGGATGACAGCTCTAACCACTCTCCGTCATATTCAAGGTAGAGATTATCGCCTTCTATCGTGAAATTGTAAGTAAAGCTCCCGTCCGAAGCCATAATGTAATCCGAACCCCACAGTATCTCGACATCATCCTGAGCACTTAACGTGCCGCTGTGATCGTCATTAAGAGTCAATGTCGTGCCATCACCCGAATACGTTCCGGGATAGTAGCTATACATCGACTGCGGCTCAAAATCATCATAAGTAATCGAGCACAACACGTTATCCAAAGCATCACTTACAGCCATATCGATCGTGTCATCACCCGACACATACTCAGCAAGCTCGAAAAGGAGAACGCCTCCGTTATACTCACCTGCGATAGCACACTCATAAAGCCCCTCTTCCCCGTCAGGAGAAAGCGTCCTTCTGATTCCCCACTTATCGCTAGTTCCGGGGAATACCCCCTCGCTTCTTTGTATTGCTTCCTGCTCTTCCCACAAAGAAGTCAGATCATAAAGAGCTTCATCGGGACCTATTCCTTCGATATAAGTAACGGTCAGAGTATTCGTCCCGGAAGACTCGCCTGTGTATATGAACTGAACGGTATCCTCATCTATCTCGGAAGATTCGATATTAAGGGCGCTGTAACGAAGCTGGTAGCCGTTGGCGCTCATATATGTCATCTCCTCATGACCATCAGTGGCAGGAGTCTCATCAACAGCAGCGCTGCATCCTGCAAACATTGTAGCTGTAAGCCCTATTGACATCAAAACTGACAAAACCTTTTTCATAATACCCTCTCTCATTCTCCTACGATAGTCGTTCTTACGAGATCTCTTGCTACTCTTTCGTCAAGTGCCAAAGATGCATAAACGACACCGTCTTCATCAACAAGCATGCCCTCTGTCATGTCTTCGCTGAAATAATAACCATATGTCAAATCGTCTCTTACGTTGATCTGTTCGTACTCTGTACCATCTTCCGCAACAGCATCCTCGGTATCATATATGCCATACTCGATCATACCTGCATCGTATATCAAATAAATGGATTCGCCCTCTTCATTCTTAAAGATTGCAAGCTCCATGTCGCTGTCCGGATTGCCGTTAACGTATAATCCACCCTCATAAGTCAGTGTATCCTGGACACTTTGATTCAATGTCTCAGGATCCATAATCGATTCCTCGATTTCCGTCTCCTGAGTAGCCTCGCTGTTATTCTGAGCTGCGCTCTCCGTTCCGGCACAACCTGCGAAAAGAATGGCTGTTACTCCTACTACTGCAACTACTTCAAATAACTTCTTCATAGTATCCTTCTCCTTGTCTCGAACTATTTTGTTTGATACTCACACAATATTCTGTTCAGACGCGAGAACCAATAATCAATTTGTCTTCATTTTGTTGCTTAATCAACAAACCGCTATTGATATGTCGCTTCAACAGCAGCAGTTATACGCCATATAAAATGTGTTATTGATCGGCAATAATAAATCCGCAAACGCCCGTCGTTTGGGCATTTGCGGAAAAACTAGCTATACGCAAGCGCTAGCATGGAGCGCGTTACGAGGCTCGAACTCGCGACATTCAGCTTGGGAAGCTGACACTCTACCAACTGAGTTAAACGCGCATAAACGCTTAGATAATTCTATTTCACGCCAAAATCACTGTCAACTTATCACGGGGCCATGATGATGCGCGAATCATTGCAAAACTTGATCAGATCATCACACATCTCATGTCTGAATACTACCTCACCGGCCTCATCCTTCAACTCGTAAGGAGTCCAGAACTGCTGCTCAGAGAAGTTAGACCAAGTCAATATATAAGCGCAGCGCGAACCTGCCTCGAACGAGGATATAAATGACAGGAATTCAGTGAACCAATCATTAATAACATTACCCGACGGTGCAAGACCCTCATAATAGCCTTCGCCACTGTCCAACACACGGATTCCAAGCTCGGTAATCGCATAGGGCTTACCGTGCTCGAGCGCTATATCCCACAGTATCTCAAGAGACTTTTCCATCTTCTCATAGAACTTATCCTCTCTTGAAGGACGATCACGATAGATATCCATACCAAGAACATCAATATAATCGTCACCCGGATAGCGACGCAGATACTGATCCATAGAATCAAAGAAACCATTCGGCGAATACGAATAAGCAAAGGACTTTACGCCCTTCTCTTCCTGCAGATAGTCGATCGTATATCTGAACAAAGTCACGAACTTATCATCCGCGAGGTGCTTTCTTCCCCACCAGAACCAGCCGCCGTTGTCCTCATGGAAAGGTCTGAACAGCATAGGGATCGGCTCGCCGTCCACATCAACGCACAGGAAAGCGAACTCCGCGATCTTATCCAGGAATCTAAGATACTTCTCATTAAGATCACCGCCCGGCAGGATGCGTACACCGATATTACCATCTGTAAAGTTAGGTGAATAATCGAAGAAATCGTCTCCGCCCAGCGAGAAATTCGGCATATGAGAAGACAGTGTGATCAGGCAACCTTCACGGTGCAGCTCCTTAACAACCTTTACGAGCTGCTCGAAGTTGCCTTCATAACCATAGAAACTAAGCGTATCTATACCCACTACAGCGGGGTGTTTGCCAACGAGATTCTTCACATCAGACTCTGTTCCGTCGCAGTTCTTGATAGAAATGCCGATGTGACCCGCATTCTGCTGTCCGAACATGAAAACATTCGAGTAAGCTACGTCTTCAATCTTACCCAAAAGCTCATAAACATGCGGAGATCTCTCGTTTAACATTGTTACAAAACCTTAAATATCAGCCTTTCTTCGTAAAGTCGCCGAAAGGATCGGAAATATCCTCTATATCGCCTCCGAGGTTCTGAATAGCGGACATCATCTCGTAGAAAAGCTCGCGGGGGATGTCTGTCTGGTGGCGATTTATGTAATTCTTCATGAGCGGAACCGCCCTGTCGTCGCCGTAATCAGCGAAACAGATAACCGCATAGATCTTATTCGTCATGGAGCGGAAAGCCATTCTCAGAGCGTCGTAGATCTGCTCAGACTTCTTCTCCTTACCGATATTCGTCAGCATAACTACAAGATCCTCGCACGGACCCTCCATACCGTCGTCCATATGCTCCTTAAGGCGATCAATAAGCTTAGCAGGCGCCTCATCAGGGAAAGACTCGATATATTCAGCGATGGAGTCAGCAACAAAGCTGTGCGTTCTCTCATAGCTCATGAAACGGTCGAGAACATCGTCGAGCAATGTAGCATCGTGTCTTCCGGACAGAATCTTGAGGCTTGCCTTTACCTTCTGGAACTCCATCTCGAAGAGCTTGTCCTCATTATCCATCTCCTCGTCACGCCATGCAGACTCGCGCACCATCGTGCGGGCATAACCCTCTACCATAGCGGCATCGTCGATGTTAACAAGCGCATTTACAACACTTGCGGGAACACCGCGGTCAAGCTCCGTAGCGCAGTACTCAAGGATCTCTGTAAGCTCTGCAAAAGAAAGCTTCGCGAAAAACTCATTCATGGAAAGCCCGCCGAGAGCATCCTGAGGCTCTGCTTCCATAAGAAGGCTCTGCTCCTCAGTCTCCTGCATAGCTACGCGGTGCAGGTACTGCTCGTAAGTTACGTCGTCTTCTTCCGGAGGCTTCTCATCCATCTTATCGGCGAACTCGTCCACCTTCTGTTCGAGGATGAGACCTGCGATCTCGTCATATCTTTTAAGAACGTCAATAATCTTCTGGTCGATCATATCAATCTCCGTGTCAGTAATTAAAAAGCTCCGCAGGGGTTAATATCCTACGGAGCTGCCGTTTCTGGAGGTGCCACCCGGATTTGAACCGGGGAATAAAGGTTTTGCAGACCTTGGCCTTACCGCTTGGCTATGGCACCGCATTCCTCAAATCGTGCTTGCTTATTATGATAAGTAAATGCCTTTTTGTCAAGAGCCGGAGGCATTATGCATTAAGGATTTTTTAATAAATAGACCTATATCATACGAAGCATGGGAACTAAGGGAAAAGACATCCTTAATAGATGCTATAATAGGCATATGCGTGGAATATGGATAATAATACGATGGGAGTTCGCCAGGATATACTCTAACTGGAAGCGTGCGGCTGCTATCTTCATCATACCCGCGGCAGTCATGATGCTCGCATTGGGCATCTTCCCTTACCTCATTAACTATATGTCCACAGGCTCCATATCCGAGAAGCCTATAACCATCATCAACGCGCCGGACTCATTCCTTGAGTACATCGAGGATACTGAAGGTACGACCGTTTATTCATATGAATACATGGATGTAGATGAATTCACCAGACTTTGGAACAACGGAAAGATCATCAGGAACCTCAAGGGCGGCTCTATCTACGCATTCTTTAATCCTGATGACAATATGGTCTATATCGGATGCAACGGCAACTCTTCAATATCAATGAACAGAGCCGAGAGTTTCATCGAAGTCGTAATGGATCCATATAACGATACGCTCAAGCAACAGGGCAATGTCGTATTCGAGACAGATTCATTTAACCCTGTCGTCAAGCTTCTCGACTACAGAACAGCAGCTAACGCAGGATCCGCGAGAGTCATCCCTGCAGTTCTTGTGCTTCTTATCTACTACTGCATCTACTCACTCACGAGCGACATGTTCGCTTCAGAGCGCGACAGAGGTTTCTACGATAAGCTTCTGATGGCTCCAATATCGCCTAAGAAGATCATGATGGGAAAGATACTCGCGTGCACACTGCTTGTCACAGGTGCATCCTACATAACCTTTATATTCCTGTTCATATCAAGCTGGCTCAACAGAAGCAACAGTTCGACATCGCTTATCCCGTTCGGAATGTTCCTTCTTCCGGGACAGCTCGCTATCATCGCGCTGATCATTCCCGTGACAGCTTTCCTGTGCGCTGTGATCTGCGTCAACATCATCTTCTCGATAAGACGAATGAAGGACATCATCCTTAACCTTCAGATGCCTCTTATCTATCTGATGATGGAACTTTTTTATGACATCTTCAGCTACAATCCGGGATGGCTCGAATTCTTCATCCCGATACACGGCAGCATCGCAGTTATAAAGTCTGTATTCCTGTCGGAGTTCCGACCATGGCAGCTCATAGCTGTACTGTTCGTGAACATACTTCCGGCGTTACTGCTGCTTAGAAAGACATTCAAGAAGGAGGGTTATAACAGGTGATAAGCGTAAACAACGTACACAAAAGCTATACCACCGGTAAAGAGATAATCAAAGGCGTAAGCTTCGAGGTTCAGGACGGAATGATATTCGGTCTGTTAGGACCTAACGGAGCCGGCAAGACGACCCTCATGCAGATGATCTCCACCCTCCTCGCTCCGACATCCGGATCGATCACCATCGACGGTCTTAATGCCAAGGATAACCTTCTTGAGATACACAGAAGGATAGGTTATCTCACTACTGAAGTCAGACTCGATCCCATGTCCACTCCCGACAAACTCTGGGACTTCTTTGCAGAGCTTTACGATATCCCGATAAAGGAATCAGCACAGCGCAAGAATGCCATCTTTGGCAACCTCGGCATCACACCGTTCAAGAACAAGAGAATCAATGAATTATCGACCGGTATGAAACAGAAAGCATCCATCGCGATCAGCCTGATTCATAACCCGCCCGTCATCATCTTCGATGAGCCGACGAACGGTCTCGATATCCTTACGAGCAAGCAGGTAACAGATTATCTTCTCGACCTCAAAAAAGACGGTCACTCGATAATCCTGTCTACACATATCTTCTCGGTTGCCGAGAGTCTGTGCGATGAGATCGCGATCCTCGTTGACGGTAAGATCGCAGCTCAGGGCACAGTAGATGAACTTACGAACTTAGCACAGGCAAAGAACTTTGAAGAAGCATTCTTCAAGATCTATGTGGAGAACCATGTCGAAGAATAAAGGACAAGCGATAACCAAGTCATTATTCCTGCACAGCGGCCGCGGTGGAACGCAGGTCTGTTCAACCACGTTCGCGATGGCAGTTTGGTTCGTCTGGGCATGCATTGTCTGCTTGTTCTCCTGGTGGTTCTCATTCTACGGACTAAACAACTACACATCATCAACAAACACAGTCGTAATGGTCAATCCTCCCGACTCATTCATCGAGTACCGAGAGGAAGCCGAGACCAGCAGACAGCTTATCTTCTACGAGGAGTGGGATGCTGCATTCGACTTCATGAAAATGTCTGACTTCATGCACGATCACGCAGCCGGTGTAGTCATCTTCTTCCCTGAAGATTTTGACGACACATTAAGGCGCGGCGAGGACAGTTCTATACTTACCTACTACCGCACGGCCACGCTCGACTATATGTACATAAGAGATGACTTCGTTGACGAATATCTCGAAGGTTACAGAGTCTACCTTGCAGACAGATGCAACCTCGAGAATGCGGGCGATTCCTGGGAAGTTGTAAGAGATGATATCCCCACCAATAACGGCGAGCCTTGGGCAGTTCTGTTCGGCCGCTCCATGGGACGCAACTTCATTCCTATCCTTCTGTTCATCGTATTGCTTTACGCAGCGATGAGCTCAGGCACAGAGGCTATCTCCGGACAAAAGGAACGCGGCACATTCTCAAGGATCCTGCTCTCCCCCGTCTCGCGCAAAGACATCGTTCAGGCCTTCACCAACGGCGTCTTCTTAAGCTCTGCAATCCCTTCCATAGTCGTTATCATCATCACATGGCTGATACCGCTTTACAGGCATCCTGCAAGCTTCATTCCGATACTTCTTCTGACGATAAGTCTCGCACTATTCATCTCTGCGCTGACTGTCATGATATCAGTAATGAACGATACGGTAACGAGCGCGCAGACCTCATTCCTGCCTATCTTCTTCATACTCGTAACGATCGCGGTAACCTGCATCAACGGTGATGAAGATACAGGAGAGTTCTACTACTTCATCCCTGTCTATGGTCACTTCTACGGCTTGGGCGACGGCTTTAACGGACAGCCTCACATCCTGGCGTCCATAGTCTGCTCAGCCGTCACTGCAGCCCTCGCATTCGCGATTACAAAGATCAGTTCCAAGCTTCTCATGAGCGAGAAGTTCACAGTACTCACAACCTCATCCGAGGAAGAAGAGATCGCACGCGAGCCTTCCGTCTTCGAGAAGACAGTCGACAGCATCATCGGTTTGTTCGATGTCGTCCTCTACCCTCTCATGGTACTGTCGATCTTCCAGCTTCTCGCGATGATCCCTGTCGCAGTAGCTTACATGAGAGACCCTGCATACTCCGACTTCATCGCGGATCTTGCGAACGTATCAGGCGTCGCGGATATCATCGAACGCACCATGACTATCCTCGGCATCTTCATGAATGACGCGAAGTTCTTGGCGCTCATGGCTGTGGCTTACACACTCATGATCCTGACCTATATCCGCCGTGCCAAGGGTGCTGCCAACATAGGTCTCTTGAAAGAGAAGATGCCCAAGTTCTACTGCCTCGGAATCGTGCTCGGCATTACGCTGATGTCACTTGTTTTCGCGCTGCTTGTTGTAACGGGCAAAACTACGGTAGAAGGCTTCGGACTTCCTTCCGGAAGCATACTGACATTCATCTTCTCGCTTCTCATGTGGGTCCCTCAGGGTGCCGCAGAAGAGGTCATGTTCAGAGGCTTCATGATGCCCAAGATAAAGAGTATTTTCGGAAAGCACGGAAGCGTGTTCGCGATCGTGATCTCGTCCATACTGTTCTCGGTATTCCACTGCTTTAACGGCGGCTTCTCCATCGTCGCGCTCATCAATATCTTCCTTCTCGCAGTCTTCTTCGCATTGATCTACGAGAAGACCGGAAGCATCGTAATCACATGCGCGGCGCACACTATGTGGAACATGTTCCAGGGTAATATCTACGGGCTGTCCGTCAGCGGAAATGCATCCGTTCCGGCTCTGCTTGCGACTAACTATACGGGAAGCTCATTCGGCCCTGAGGGCACGCTCGAAGCAACTGCAGTCATCATCGCTGCACTCGCGGTAATGGCAGTCATCACTCTGTGTAGAAAACGTCCTTCCCCGAAGGCGTCTTAACACAACCGAACTTCGTCTCAAAGACATCCTGCAAAAGCTCAGGCTCAAGCTCGGAACACACCTTTACTATCTGCCCTTCCTTCATAAGAATAAACTCGTCTCCATAGGTGGAAGCTGCATTAAGATCGTGCATTACTATGATGAACGACTTGCCCTCATTCTTCACAAGGTCGCGCGCAGTGTCGAGGATGTACTTCGAATGCACGATATCGAGGTTTGACGCAGGCTCATCCATTATGAACCATGATGCATCCTGACAGATGGCACGCGCCGCCATACAGCGCTGTTTCTCGCCGCCTGAGAGCGTGTCGTAGAGCTGACCCTTCTTATCATCAAGCTGCATCAGTTTAAGAGCCGATTCTATATGCTTAAGATCCTCTTCATTCTCACTGTTGAAGAACTTCTTCTCGTTATATCTTCCTAATGCGACGAGGTCGGATACAGTAAGTCCGATATTGCCGTAGATCTCCTGCGGGATATAAGACATGTCGCACTGCTTCGCGAACATCTTAACGACGGACTTAATGAGCGTCGTCTTGCCGCATCCGTTAGGACCCAGGATGATCGTGATCTTACCTTCCTTGAATGTATGCGATACATCCTTTAGAACCTTCGTATCGCCGAAGCTTACATTGATGTTCTTCACGTCGAGATTCATACGTTGCTCCTCTCCTTGCCGGATCTGATCCTGCTGCTCATGAGAAGGAACAGGAAGTACGGAGCACCGATAAGGCTCGTTACAGCTCCTATCGCAAGCTCACCCGGAGCAACTATTGTCTTACATACTGTGTCGCAGACGACCATGAATATCGCTCCTGTCATGAAGCTTAGAACAAGTCTTCTTCTCATGCGCGTAACACCGAAGAATGAAACGATGTGAGGAATGATAAGTCCGACGAACCCTATAATACCCGCATTCGCAACACTGAACGCGAGAAGGCACGACGATACCGCAAGTGCGACCGCCAGTGTGCGTGTCTGATCGACGCCCAAGGTCATCGCTGCTTCCTTACCGAGCTTCAACACATCGATCCTCGGCGCGATCCAGATAAGTATCGGCATCATGAGTCCGACTACAACGGCAAGCAGCTTTGTCTTGTCCGTGGTGGACGCGGAGAACGTTCCGAGCATCCACATATATACTCGCTCCATCTGCTCTAAGTGCAGCGTCATGAGGACCGTTATAAGCGCGCTCATGATGGACGATATCGCGATACCCGCAAGAAGCGTTGAAGACGTGTCGTAGCGCCCGTTCTGTGCAGCAATCGTGAACACCATAAGCCACGTTACTATGGCACCTATTACCGCGCCTATATAAGCGCCTGTAAACGCCTCGAAAAATATGACTCCGTTAAGCCCCGTTACAATCGCTATAGCGGCACCTAACGCAGCCCCCGAACTTATACCCAGCACGGACGGGTCTGCCATAGGATTACGGAAGACTCCCTGCATAACGCAGCCTACGGAAGCCAGTGCGCCTCCTATAAGCATCGCGGTTATTGTTCTCGGGACTCTGATCCTTCCTATTATGGTAAGCGTTGTCTTGGCAAGCTCGTCGCCTCTTCCCGTGAAGTACTTCAAGACATCGGCAAGAGTAACATCGGAACTTCCCAGACAGCACGATACCGCCATCACGCATATAAGCATGATGGCGGCAATCGCGAATTTAATTACAAATCTGTCAGATGAGCTTTTATGCTCCCGCATGTGCGACAGCATTCGCATCAAGTGCGTACTCGAATACAGTTCTTACAGCCTCAACATTACGAGGACCAACTCTCTCGAAGATGTTAGCATCTACAGCAAGAACTCTGCCTTCCTGAACTGCTGTGAGTTCTGTGTAAGGCTCTGTCTCGAGGAATGCATCATAACCCCAGTCAGGTACGAGGATGATGTAAGGATCAGCTGCGAGGAGCTGCTCTGTGGAGTAAGACCAACCGTCAGCGTCGCTTGCTGCATTAACGCAACCTGCATATGTGATGATGTCGTTGATGAATGTGTCAGGTCCTGCAGTGTAATCGCCGTACTCACCGTAGCTCATGCAGTAATAAACTGTGATGTCGTCGTCAGCGATTGTATCGAGTGCCTGTGCATAGATCTCAGCGATCTCATCAGAAAGACCCATAGCGAGCATGTCGCCCTCTTCGTGGAGACCGATAACGTCAGCTACAGTCTCAACTGTATAGATCATACCGTCGAGGGATGTCTCGTCCTTAACGATAACTACTGTGATACCAGCATCTGTAAGTGCGTTGTAAGCTTCCTCACTGAAGATGGAAGATGCAAGAACAACATCAGGATCCAAAGATACGATGAGCTCTGTGTCAGGAAGGTCGATAGGACCTACGCTCTGGATATCAAATACTGCATCAGGATAATCGCAGTAATCGGATCTGCCGATGAGCTTGTCCTCACCGCCCAAAGCGAAAATAATCTCTGTGATTGCGGGTGAAACGCTTACTACAGTCTCAGGTTCTTCCTCAACTGTTACTTCATTACCGTAAGCATCTTCGATTGTGAGAGGATATGAGAATGCATCATCCTCTACAACAAATGTCTCAACTGTTTCTTCTGTGTCAGCAGTTGTCTCGTCTGCTTCCGTCTCTACAGCAGTTTCTGCTGCCTGGGAAGTCTCGGACTCCTCGGAATTAGCATCCGAACAAGCTGTGAAAGCAGCTGCTGTTACAGACAGGCAAAGTGCCACTGCCAATAACTTTCTCTTCATGACAAAGTCCTCCTATATATAATTGTCAAAGAATATGCGAATCACTTCACACGGTTTAGATTATAATGTATTCATGAGTAACACATATCACAGAATATTTATAATTCTTCTCGCTTCAATTAGTGCAATATCCATAGCGGCATTATCAACAGGATGCGAGTATATCCTCTATGAGAATTACGAGTATTCGACAGCTTCCGAGAGTCTTCCCGAGGATGTCGACCTCGAAGGACCTTACGATGTAGAGCGCGTCGTCGACGGCGATACGCTGATCGTCGATATAGACGGTCAGAGAACCCGTGTCCGCCTTATCGGCATCAACACGCCTGAGTCCGTAGCTCAAGAGGAAGAGCGTAACACAGAAGAAGGCGTTATCGCCTCCGACTATGTTAAGACATTAATGGACGAAGCCGGCTACGAAGTCTGGCTTGAATACGATAACGAACTCTACGATCAGTACGACAGAACTCTCGCATATGTCTATATCGATTATGAAGGTGAAGTCATAATGCTCGAGAGGATTCTCCTCGAAGAAGGCTACGCAGAAGCAGTCGTCTTCGGAACCAACGACCGCTACTACGAAGAGTTCTGCGAACTGGAAGCTGAAGCGTCTTAATTGTAGTTTTCTTCGAACAGGTGATTCTCGAGCTGGCTGGTTACTGTATTGTACTCGCTTCTGATGGCATTAATCTGCCACTCACCCTCAGCTTTACAATATGCGAAATACAACATAATACTGGATTGTCTTCCGTTGATGTAGACACTTGTGTATATGTAATACCCGTTGTAGCTGTCACCTGAATTACTAAGCGAATCACCAAGTTCATATCGAAGGTTTCTGTAATCATGCAGATCACTGTAATCCTCTTCGTAGAATGACAACTCAGCACATGTGTCATAGTCGCCGTCTTTCAGTGCTTCAAAATATTGTGTCGCTATTTCCTGACAGTCTTCGAGTGCGGCCTCACGCGTGGCTTCGTTAATATCAGTACATGATGTCATACATAGAACTAAGACAAGACTCAGAGCTATACAGATTATCTTCTTAAGCTTATTCATTTTCTGTCAGCTCCATAGTCTCAGGCTTAGCGGGAGCATCAAACTTCTTATCGCTGTTATATGCGCCCTGCATCAGCAGCATAACGACTGCAAGACCAGTCAGATCAAGACATCCGAGAAGGAAGTAGAGCTCGGCGTAGTAGTAATTGTTGATCATGCAGTAACCGTAGAAGAAGTAAATCGCAAGAGCGCCCATAAGATTAACAATGAGAGCGATAAAGTTAAGTGCATTCTTCTTAGTGAAAACAGCTATAACGAGAAGAAGCGCAGAAAGAACAACCAGCGATCCTCCGACTATCGCGAGTGCCATATTGAACGTCGTGTGATAGTAATACTCGTATGCAAAGCTGTAGAGAGCGCCGTAGCCTGCAAGGAACATCATCACCAAAGGTGCGATGAAGCTTCCCTTAAGCGAACCTCTTCTCGGGTTGAACACTACAAACGCACAACCTACCAATGTAAAGACCATCATGCCTGCAGCGACATAGTACAAAAGGTCCTCAAACCATCCGACATAAGAGGGCTCAAGATACTTGGGAAGAACCAAGAGCGCGAAGATATTTGCAAGTGCACCCATCACTGCGAAGAACTTACCGAAGAATCTTGAAGCTGTAGCCTTGCCGTTCTTCTTAGGCTTAGGAGGCTTCGCGTACGAATTTAATTGAACAGGCGCTTCAGATACAGGAGCACTCTTGATCTCAATGGGCGGCTCTTCGTCAGATGCAACGGAACTTACTGTCGCTGCAACCGAAGGAACTGACTCCAGACTCTTGGAGCAGAACGGGCATGTGGAAGAGACAGCAGGTATCTCCTCACCACAGTAAGGACAAAGCCTGCTTCCCTCTGCCACAGTATCACCTGCAGATGAATTCTTATTCGAACTGTCGATCTTATTCTTGATCGCATCCTCAGCTTTAACTACACCCTTGTGCAACAGATTCTCAAGCGCACGGATTCCGAGGAAACATCCTACAGAACCGACGATAGCTGCGATAATACCGACAACCCAGCTATCAGTTACAACCGCAAGGGTAATACCAAGAATCAATCCGATAAATATGCCGTTATAGGCCCACGTTCTTCGCATATATGACTCCTTATTACTTGAATCTGTCCATCAGATTCTCTTCTTTGTTTACAGCCGTTTGGCGCTTCTTATCGTCACTAGCTTTGTCAGACACCTTGCCTATGACAAACCATACACAAGCGCAGACTAACATCAGAACCGCCACTATCGCACATAAGATCCAAAATCCGATCATTCACGCACCTCAGAAAAAGCTTCTGCTTGTCTTGCGATCCACATACTCGGTCTTAACCTTGATGTTAGGATCAAATCCCAGGAAAGTCTTCTCAACAGCCGTATAAAGAAGGTTCAATGCCGTCTCATTCGGATCGCTGTTTCCCTTGGTCTTGTATTCGTTGACGAGCAGTCTGTATGTGTTGACATCGTCCTCCGAAGAGACAAGCTTTATCGTTCCTTTGAAGCTGTCATCATAGCCGTTGAAGACGAAGACGATTCGATTATTCTCAGGCTGAAGCTCGTGAACGATACCCGTCTTCTCCGGAAGCACTTTCTGAAATCTGTTGTAAACAGCTTCCAACGTGACGACCTTAACAGTGAAGGTTTCCGAGTAATCCCAGAACCCCTTCTCCCTGTGGATTATGCTGCCCTTCTGAAGAAGCTTCGCTCGGTGCTTAGCACCCAATACTGCCGCAACGATACAAAACCCGATTGCAAGTACAACGATAACTACTCCCGCCGGAGTAATAAACGGTCTATGCCCCATACAACAACCTCCTGTACTCATACGGATACACTATGATTTTACACATAATCCTACATATATTCTATGTTAAAGCGAGAATAGAAATCCCGCCAAGGGTGACATAAAGATCATAACGAACGAGTAGCACCAGGAGTTGACCGAGATCAGTGTCGCGCGCTGCTCAGAAGGTACGAGCGCATTGAGCTCGACATCGGCTCTTATCTGTATCAGCTCATCCGCGAAAGCCGCCATAAAGCCGCCTGCAGTCATTATCCACGCGACTCCCGTGAAGTTCGCGAAGAAGCCCGCCGTGACGACAGCAAGACACATCATGAAGATGCGTCTGAAAGGCCAGTTACGAACCTTGACTGAGAGCACAGCACCTATAAGGCCGCCAAGGCTCATCGCGAAAAGCAGCGGTCCCAACACCCAGTCCGGAATACCCGTCATGGGAAGCTTTGCCTGCAGGAAGAATAGAAGCAGAACATCAATACCGCCGATCAACGCGTTACGGAAGATAAGGCCCGTGACCTTGCGGTTTCCCTTAAGGAACGAGAAGCTCTCCCCTACAGTCTCTTTAACTCGCGTCGTGAATTCCTTGTCCGCATTATCGGAGATTACTTTGTTCTCTTTAAGAGTAACTGCGACCAGGATCTGAATCACTGCAAGTATGATGCTGATGATATGCGCCTTGGTATTGCCGAGCATAACGGCAACACCTGCAGCGAGCGTAGCGGCACCATTGGAGATTCGGTAGATCATGGTCTGAGTCGATATGTATCTGTCGTAATCGTCCTGCTTGTTGTTCTCCTTCAAGGTATCGTAAGCAATGGCTGAGTCTGAGCCGCTTGCGAAGTTGTAGCTTAACGCGTTAAACCCGATAGACACCGCTACACCTGCGAAGCTTCCAATCCAAAGAATTCTGGTGACTGCTGCTATCACAGAGCACACACAGGACAAAAGCAAACTCTTCTTTCTGCCGAACACATCCGCGAACACGCCTGACGGTATCTCGGCAGTAAGACTTACAAGATGAAAGACTGTCTCTAATATTCCTATCTCGATTATGCTGTAGCCGCAGGAAACGAGGAGAAGCACCCACGCGGCACCCGCGATGGAGATGTTCCCGAGAAAGTTCATAGCATACAGCTTGCGTAATTGTTTCTTACAAATATCCATAAAAAAACTCCTTCTAATTCAATGAATTCAAGGAGTTAGAGCGTCTTTTTCAGAAGTGGATTCTTGTTGTTATTTCCCGAAAAAGGGCGCACTAACCCTGTCGGAGTCTTTTCTGAAACCGTTCATAAGCTGAATGTTAGGTGTTATCCAGAACATGAGTTACGCCCCTTTCGTCGATTTATCTGTGGTAACTATACCACACATATCTTGAGATTTCATCCTCTTCATATCCGAGGCCTTCAAGATTCAAAGTATCAGGTGATACACGCTCGAATTCATTCTTATCGTAGAACCTTACCGCACGCGCATTGACGGGATCTACGCACCAGAAGATATTGTTAAGTCCGAGCTCCTCCAAGCCATACTCCAAGATCTTACGCATACCGAATATGGAATACCCCTTTCCTGTAGCGCATCTTCTGACGGCGATGCCGAACTCTGCCATACCATCGTGTATATGCTTAAGGCTGACGGTACCCATGTACTCGTCCTCGTCGCTTACGATGGCCATGTGAAGGTCCTTTTCGGAAGCTTGGCGCGCATATGTTATGAAGCCCTCCGCGTCCTCCAAAGTCGTGGAGGCGAAGTCCTTCTTAAGGTCCTTTGTCAGGTCTGCATCGTGCATCCACTCAAGCATGAAGGGTGCGTCTTTTGTCTCAAGTTGTCTTATGTCCATACTCGCGTTTCCTTATCTGCACTCGATGATGATCCACTGCACGGGAGACACGCCGGGAACACTCGAGGGCACAACGTTATCATATACTACCGCATAACGGTCAGATGCATAAGTCTCGATCTCGTACAGGAGGTACGGATAGCCCTCACCGGTGTTGATGAGGAACGCATCGTTGTCGTATCTGTCCCTGAACGCATCGAGGTCTGCAAGAGAGCTCATATTCATCTGACCTCTGATGTGATCCTCACCTGAGAACTCACTCATGAACGGATCTATTCTGTTATCGATGTGAACCTTAACGCCGTGGAACGCGAGCCAGGAGCCCGTGTCGAAGGTGTTAAATACTTTCTCGTATCCGCGCTCTTGTATAAACTCCACAGCCTGCGGATCGTAAGCTGCCATAGCCTCGATATCCGCCATCGTGCCCGTAGGAAGGAAGAGCGGAACGTATACGCATGCAAGGCCTATAAGAAGCGCCGCACATGCCACTGTAAGCACATAGTAGAACACATCAGACAGCTTAATCTCTTTGGTCTTCTTAGGCTTAATGACCATTTTTATGAACCACTTAAGAAGGCCGTCGAGAAGCTCCGGCGCGAACAGCAGGAACGCGATGGAGTAGTAGACAACGAATCTTTTGTATACGCATGTCATAATGAAGAACATGCAAAGAAGTGCAAGCTTTGTAAGAGTCTTCTTCTCGAACTTTCGAAGGCCGTCGCCCGCCATGAATGCGATGAAGACGATAAGTATGAGGGTGATCTGAAGTAAGTTGAATCTCATCGGATTCCACTCATCAACCCACGCCCAGATGTCGGATGCTGCGGACTGCTTGAGACCGAATGTATATGCTCTGATTCCCATCGGGTTAAGAAGAGAGAGCACGAAGCCTGATGCAATTCCGATAGCCATCTTCCCTGCATCGCGGAAGTTTCTTGTGATAAGTTCCATCACGATGAAGACTATATATGTCACGAAGAACAAAGGCAGGATACCGCCCTGAAGCCAGCCTAAGAAGAACGCGCAGCCGGAGAAGACTGCTGCCTTGAACAAAGGCTTGCGGTCGCCGATGCAAGTTACGATAAGAAGTGTCACTGCGAATATGGATGTAACCGCAGGACGGACATTGTAATCAGGAAAGCCTCCGAGAAGCGGAGTAAGCGCGATGACAGCAGCAGCTACGAAAGGGTTTGCTTTGTTCTTCATGTAGTTAACCGCAGTAAAGCCTGTAGCGTATGTGAATGCCGTGCCGACGAGGATGACGCCCCACAGCTTAAGGAGCTTGTAAGCGATGCCAAGAAGCAGATACCAGCCACTCTCGTGGGCCGTGAATACGAGGCCGTCATGCCAGCTGTAGATCTCATCAGTTATGAGCCTGCCCTGCGCGAGATCATCAAGACCGATCCTGATCTGTATAGCAGTATCGCCGACCATGCCAATCATGGAAGTGATGCCCTCGAACGGGCTGAACATCAGCACCATGAGCGCAAACAGAAAAACGTATGCTGCTGTGATCTTTGTCTTCGCTGGGCGCTTCTTAGTGAGTGTTGCTACTTCCTGCATAACTTCTGCTTATGTTTCCTTCATCTGCTTCTTCATAACATACATCTTACCATCAGCAAGACGAAGTGCCTTCTCGACGTCAACAGACTTGAGATCGTATTCCTCTACACCGTAAGGGATCTCGAGCTTGACTCTAGGCTTATGTTTCTCGTTATACTCATCAATGAGCTTAATGAACTTCTCCTTGGCAGCCTCGAACGCAGAATAATCAACGCTCTCAACAACAACGATGAACTCGTCTCCTCCCGTTCTGTAGCAGTCGCCAATCTGACCGAAGCTCTGGCTGATGACATCAGCTGCAGCCTTGATGTGTCTGTCGCCTTCCTTATGGCCGTATGTGTCGTTAACCTTCTTGAGGTTATTGATATCGAGCTGGATAACGATTCCGGCACCCTTAGGCTTCATGCTGTAGATGTCTTCCTTATCCGTAAATGCCATTCTGTTCTTAAGTCCTGTGAGGGCGTCTGTATAAGCGATCTTACTAAGCTCCTCCGCCTCTGACTCGTACTTTCTGTAGAACATCAGCGCATAGATCTCGTTGATACCCATGATGAGAACGAAAGCCATGAGACCCAAACGGAAGAAGTATGCGGAATCAAGTCCCGAGTTACCTGCAAAGTAACGTGTAAGATCGATGAGACCGCCGATGACAACCGCAACGAAAGCCCCCATGACAGTTACTCTCGTACTGATAGACTCCTGCCCTTCCTTCATGGACTTGAATATGCAAAGGAACGAATATACAACCACTGATATACACTCGACATGAGTCGTGATGAGAAGGTCATGATATGTGGACAGACCGAGCGCCGTCATCACTACATCGAAGATCAATGTCAGCAGTGTAACTAATATGATCGTATTCGAGAACAGCTGGTACTTCTTTCCCGTAAGAAGGTAGACAAACATTACTGCGATAGCGGGCAGCACGATGAGACTTATGTAGTTTACAAAGTGCATCGTAACGGGGTTGCCGAGAACCATTCCTACTATACCTGAGCTGCATGCCGTCCATATACCGGAATCCAGCGCGAAAAGGCCCATAGCTGCGATCTCTTTTCCCGCACTTGCATTCTTGAGCAAAGTGAGGCCGCCGATAACGAGAGCAAATCCCATAAAGGCGATAACGATGGAGATGCAGTAAGGGAACATCGAAGTTCTGAAAATCTCCGTTATGTAGGAAGTCGCGCTCTGAAGTGTGATCTCAGTAAAGCTTCCCGTAGAGCCGTCGATAGTATCTGCAACTATTCTTACTTCGCTCATCTCATCGACGGAGCTTAACTCGATCTGATGAGGATATGTTCCGTAGAACTTACCGTATATCGTGGGTATTTCAGGATGGAAACTGTAAACAGTCTCACCGTCGATCAGAACATCAAACTCAACGTTCTTAGCGAGGAAGCAAAGACTTCTTCCGGCAACCTGCTCTTCGGTTATATATGTATAGAACTCGGCTTCATCATGGAAGTTCTTTACCGATGCATTATCGTAGCCTCTGGCGACGAGCCAGTAATTGTCATAATCGATGGCATTGTCGTGTGTTGAATCAGAAACCGCTCCGTATATTCCCATAAAACAGAAAAAGAAGATGAATACCAACGAGAGACATACTCCCGATGCGAATACTCTTGTATTCTTTTGTCTGTGTAACTGGATCATATGGTATCAGAAGAACTCCTCTTCGTTTGACTGTTGGGTCTGATCAGCTGCTTCTTCCTCAGCGTTCATAAACGGATAGAACGTCACCTGCGCACCGCAGAAAAGGCACCTTCCGCGAAGAGGCGTGTTACGTGCCTCCTGGATTGCCTTACCGCACTGAGGGCAATTGACTTTCCTTATATTCTCATAGGCGTGCTTTACCTTCTTCTCAGGGTCTGCAACGAGCTCATCAATCTTATTGTGAAGCTGCTCGACAGTAACGCCCTGATCCTGCAGAATCTCCCACATCGCCTGAACTATTATCTCAAGCTTATTTACCTTAGTCTGAACATCAGTAGCAATTTCTTCCGCATGGTCATGATGAGGATTCTGAAAATCCTGCATCTCCGAAGCGAAACTCTTCATCTTGCCATAATTACCGTAAGCCATATCTATCTTCCTTTATTAAAAAGAACTCCACGGTAGATTTTAATATATAGAGAGGGCTTCATCAAGGATTTTTAAGAATAAAGAAAGCCCCGCCTGTCAACTGACAGCGGGGCATCCTCACTTACCCGAACTCAAAGATCATCCGTAATTAAACGATATGATCGATACTTCGTTTGAAGAACCGTCGATAGTTCCTGAGAACGTCTGCGATTCGTTTCCGACCGTAACTCTTACAAGATAGCTGGTCGGGCCGTCCGAACGGTCTGAATAATCAACGATCGAGACACTATAGGTGCCTGAGGCAGGTTCATCGAAGTAGATGTTCTCAACCGGATTATCCATCGTTCTTCCGCCTACGTTGGCATCGACATCAAGGTAACCGCCGGCATCCTCTATGTTGCCGTAGTAGATCTCAGATCCGTCAGGTGTTTCAACGTGAAGATCAAGGTCGTCATCGCTGTCCCACAGCATCGAGATCGTGATCTCACCTGTGCCTGCGTTGAGAGAATCAAGAACGCTGTCGAGCTCAGACTCATCGGGCTCAGTTCCGTCACCTTCACTGCCGCCATAGACGAACGTTACTATAGTTATTTCCGTACCAGAACCGTCGATAGTTCCGGTGAACGTCTGTGATTCACCTCCGACAGTTACTCTTACGATATAATCTGTCGGTCCTTCGGATCTGTCGGAATAATCCTTGATGAAGACTGTGTATGTACCGGGTTCCGGATCTGAGAAGTAGATATTCTCGATCGGGTTATCCATTGTACGTCCGCCAACGTTGGCATCAACATCAAGTTCACCGCCCTGAGCGCTTCTGTTACTGTAGTAGATCTCAGAACCGTCAGGAGTGATCATATGCAGATCAAGGTCATCATCTGTATCCCAGAGCATCGATACGGTGATCTCGCCTGTACCCGCCTGGATAGAGTTAAGAACGGACTCGAGTGTAGTCTCACTTACCGTGCTTCCTGTGTATGTGAATCCTGCGATCTCAAGTGTCGTCGTAGTTCCTTCGATAGTACCGGAATAGATCTGCGACTCGCCGTTGATCGTGATCCTTACGATGAAGTTAGTAGCACCGTTGGATCTGTCTTCGTAGTCGTTTACATAGATCCAGTAATCACCGTTAACAGGGCTGATGAAGTATACGTTCTCTACCGGGTTATCCATCATGTTGTTGTATGTGTTCGCATCAACATCAAGATAGCCGTTCTGAGCTTCTCTGTTGTTGTAATAGATCTCAGATCCGTCAGGTGTGAATACATGCAGATCGAGGTCATCTTCGCTGTCCCAAAGCATCGAGATCGTGATGTCTCCGTTACCTGCATCCAGTGATGCGAGGATGGCTGTCAGAGTATCCTCATTTACAGGCTGATCCCACTCGATGTAGAAGCCTCTGTGATACTCGACATCGTCGAACTCTGTAAAGCCCCACTGACCGTAGTTATACAGGAATCCGTAGTAGCCGTAATCACTGTAGTTATTAGGCTGATCCGCACATACATCAGTGAATGTAACGGGCTCGCCTGTTACCCAGTAATACTCACCGCCCGGTGCGATAAGACCAATCCAGCCGTATGTCTCAGGGAAGCTTCCAATCAGGAAGTCTCTTTCCTCAGCGCTGTTGATAGTAACGAGATGTCCGCCGTAGGATTCAGCGAAGTCTCTTGCCTGCATCCATGTCATCTGTGAATCGATGTATGCGTATGAATGGCCTGTATAGAACACCTGGCTCATGTAGTAGGAAGCTACATACTCGGACTCATAGATGGAAATCTGTGTTCCTGTAGTATTGATCGTACCTTCGTAATACAGAACCTCGCTGCCGATAGTGATTCTCAGATAGTAGTTAGTATCATAACCTTCTGTACGGTCATTGAACTCTTCTATCCAGATCGTATACTGGCCGCTTTGTGGCGCGGCGAAGTAAATATTCTCCATCGGCTCGAGCGTTCGTTCAGTGCCTGCATTCGCATCGTGATCGAGCACGCCTCCGCCTCCGTAAGGAGCTGCATAATGTACGTGGCTTCCGTCCGGTGTCAGTACGTGCAGGTCGAGGTCATCCCAGGAATCCCAGATAAGGGATACTGTGATCTCACCAACGCCTGAGCTGTACTCGACGATACGCTCTTCGAGAACAGTCTCTGTAAGCGTAACGGAAGTCTCAGTTCTCGAGCTGCTGAATGATGAACTTCTCGAAGATCCGCCGTCATAATCGAACTCGATGATGAAGTCCTCTGTATCTGTAAGATCAATCTCACCTTCGAATTCCTGAACGTCGTCACCAATCTGAACACGTACGATATAGAACGTGGACATATCTTCTGTTCTGTCTCTGTAATCCCTTACATAGACTTCATAGTGACCGCTCATAGGAGTCGGGAAATAGATATTCTCCACAGGGAAATCTGCGAGGTCATAAGAACTTGCATTCATGTCGACATCGAGTGTACCGCCGTCTGCTGTTCTGTTAGCGTAGTAGATGCGGTTATCATTAGGAGTGATTACATGAAGATCCAAGTCATCATGTGTGCTCCAGATCATGGATACAGTGATCTCTCCCTGACCTGCTTCAAGTATCTCTATCTGCTCTTCAAGAGTCTCAGTAGTAACTCTGACTTCGTACTCGTCTTCCTCGATAGTACGGCCGACGATAACCTCTCTTGAATTGATGATATCAACTGAACCCGTAGGAGGGATCCACTCAACGATAGTGCAGCTTACAGGGTCAGGCGTAATGTCTGCTTCTACGATAACCGGAGGAGTAAGCGCACCGTCACCATACTTGTCGGATCTTGTGATCTGATAGCCTCCGACAGAATCGATGATGAACCAGTTTGTAAAACTCGTGCTGTGGAATGTGATACCGACTTCAGAAACAGTAGTCGTATGAGTTGAGATTGAGATTGTCGAACCTTCAGAAATGATCCTTCCCTGCATATCGTCGGGATTGATCGTGATGCTGTTCGTGCTGCTCATTACGAACGTACTGCTCGTAGCTCCTACGTCAACCAGGATATCCGTGTTGTCGATAGTTGTTGAACCGGGCTTAGGCTCTGTCGAGATCTGATACATACTGACAGGCTGTCCGTTGAATGTGGCAGTATCTGTACCGGGAATTACTTCACCTGAAAGGAATACGGCGTTCGTAAAACATGTGGATGTCTGAACAACGCATTCATTCCATGTCTCCATGTTAGTGGATCTTCCCTCATAGACTTCCTGAAGCTGCTGAACTCTTCTTACCGCAACAGAAGCGTCTGCACTAATGTGATCAGCAAGAACAACGCACTCATCGATACTCTCTTCAGGGGACATCATCTCACCGAGCTCACTGTCATTGCTTCTTGCCATTACAGTACGGCCGAAGATCAGCTCATTGATGAATCCTGCTCTGGCGACTAACTCAAGACGCTGTGTATCATTTGAATCCTGAAGTTCTTCAGCCATTGAAGTCATGTCTTCAGTAACCGCGCTTGTAGCTTCCCATGCCTCGATACACTCGTTAAAGAGCTTATCCATCTCATCAGGATCTGTAGTTACTACATCTGCCTCAAGGATTCTCTCTGTGAGGACACGTGCATACAGATAGCTCTGAGTACCGAGAGTCGTCATGTCACAAAGCTGATTATAGGATTCTCTTACCTTCTTCGTCTTTGTGCTGTTCAAGAAAAAGAACCCGCCGACGCCCAGTGCAGCTACTGTAGTTACTGCAACAATGGGAACGATCACGCGGGCTTTACTCTTCTTGGCCTTAGGTGCCTTTTCCTTCTTAACTTTCTCTTTCTTTACCTTCGCAGGCTTCTGCTGTGCAGGTGCAGGAGCAGGAGCGGGCGCAGTCTGTTGAACCGGTTGCTGAACCTGGGCCGGAGCAGGCTGTGGTGTCACCGCCTGAGGCTGCTGAGCCTCCTGTGGCTGAGGCGGCGATGATGCCTGCGTAATGGCGGCTCCGCAGTTGGCACAGAACTTGGTGTTCTCTTTTACGGGAGATCCGCAATTCTGGCAAAACATGTGAATACCTCCTTATTATCAACATACTTTGATAACTTACATTGTAGAGGTCAGATGTGTCTTAAATATTAACAAAGAAAAAAGTTAATCCCAACAAGTCTTACTCGTTGGTTTCGGCGCGCCTTACGTCCTCACTTCTATCCAATGAGAAATCAGCATTTACAAAGTATTCGCTGTCCGGAAGCAGCATCTCGAAGCTGTCCGTACAGTCGATCGTAACGGTCAATTCGTCAGACGCAAGATCCAGCACATGACCGCCCTGAGTTCTGTCAGCAGATATGAAATGCAAATGCCAGCCTGCATTATTAAGCTCAGACATGTATACAGGGCAATACAGCGCCACTACGGTGCCTTCCACGTCCTCATAGTCAAAGTATGTCTGATCTTCCGCCAGAGCCTCTACAAGGGTCCTGTACGGCTCTTCCTGGGCATACTCGCTTCTGGCATGCATCTCAGTGAACGTACCGTCGATCCTTACCATGTAGAATCTGTTCTCACCGAGACGCTCTACCTCGCCGTCAAGAAGCTCCGTAAGAGCCTCAAAACTCTCTACATCCGTATATGTAACCTGCTCATCCGGCTCGAAAAAAGTGACATTGGCAAAAGGTATCGTAAGGCTGTCGTCAGGCTGAGCTACAGTGCCGTCGCCCTTCGCCTGATAAACAACGCCGTCGAGCATGATGAGTTCGCCGTCAACGCCGTCGAATGTTCCTATACCCATATCACCGTAAGTCTTAAGCTCGCCGATACTTATACTGCCTTGAAAGTCTCCTGAGAGCAATCCCTGCAGCAGTGATATCTGGCAGAGTGTATCACGCTCACGGTCAACCTCCTGTGCCGGAGGTGCCGGTACATCCGACGGCTGTGTTGTATCTGTTGAGTCCCCTGCGCAGCCTGTAAGGACAGCTGCAGCCAAAGCCATGCTTAATAATCTCTTCTTCATAACAAACTCCTTTTTGCAGAAAACCCCGCCGGAGTACCGACGGGGCTTGTTGTACGTTTTCTTTTCGCGAAGATTACTCCGCTGTTCTCTCGTGTCTTGCGTACTTAGGCAGGAGCTTAGGTGAAACCTCACCAGTCTCAAGGCCAGCGTCCTTGAGCTCCTTATCGTAAGCTGCAACGTGGTCGAGGTTCATGCTGCCGAGCTCAACGGAAGCGTACTTAGCAGCTGCCTTCTTACCAGCATTTCTACCGAATACGATAACGTCGAGGAGGGAGTTACCCATAAGTCTGTTTGTACCGTGGATACCGCCTGCAGCCTCACCTGCAACGAGGAGGTTCGGGATAGCCTCTGTGAAGCCGTCACCGTTGATCTCAACACCACCGTTCTGATAGTGGAGTGTAGGATAGATGAGGATTGGAACCTTTCTCATGTCGATGCCGTAGTTCATATACATACGGAACATAGCAGGGATTCTCTTCTCGATAGTTCCCTCGCCGCCTAAGATCTCGATCATAGGTGTGTCGAGCCATACGCCCTTAAGACCGCCGGGGATATCAACACCTCTGCCCTCTCTGCACTCACGGATAACGCCGGAAGCGTTAACGTCACGTGTCTCGAGAGGATGGATGTAAGCCTCACCGTTTGCATTAACGAGCTGGGCACCTACGGATCTTACCTTCTCTGTAACGAGAGCGCCGAGGATCTGTGAAGGATAAACAGCGCCTGTAGGGTGATACTGGATGGAATCCTGATACAGAAGAGGAGCACCTGCTCTGTAAGCGAGGATAAGACCGTCAGCAGTAGCGCCGTAGTGGTTGGATGTAGGGAATCCGTTGTAGTGCATTCTGCCTGCACCGCCTGTAGCGATAACAACTGTCTTAGCACGAGCTACGGAATAGTCGCCTGTCTCCATGTTGAGGAGGACAGCACCTGCTACCTGACCCTTGTCATCCTTGATGAGCTCTACAGCAGATGTGAACTCGATTACCGGGATACCGAGGTTGATAACCTCATCTCTAAGAGTTCTCATGATCTCAGCACCGGAGTAGTCCTTAGCAGCATGCATTCTCTTTCTGGAAGTACCGCCGCCGTGTGTTGTAACCATTCTGCCGTCGTCTTCCTTATCGAACTCAACACCGAGTCTGTTAAGCCACTGAATTGCATCAGGAGCCTCGGATGTAAGTCTCTTAACGAGCTCAGGCTTAGCCTTGAAGTGACCGCCGCCGAAAGCGTCGAGGTAGTGCTGTACAGGAGAATCGTTCTCCTTGTCTGCAGCCTGGATACCACCCTCAGCCATCATTGTGTTAGCGTCACCGATACGAAGCTTTGTAACGATCATTACGTTAGCGCCTGCATTGTGAGCCTCGATAGCGCAGGAAGAACCTGCTCCGCCGCCACCGATAACGAGTACATCTACATCGTAATCGATCTTAGAGATATCAACCTTATCTGTAACAAGGCGACTTGTGGAATGGATCATCTCAGCGAGCTCAACAGGAGCCTTCTGACCCTTGTTGGGGCCAACCTTGATCTCAGCGAATGAATCGGGGTTATAGTCGGGATGGAACTTCTCAAGGAGGTCATCCTTCTCCTCAGCGGTAAGTCTTCTGGGCTCCGTCTTCATACGGGCCTCACGTGTAGCCTCCACCTTCTTAATGGATTCCATCATATTCTCGGGATATGGTGCGTACATTATTCTTGGCCTCCTTACTTCTCGATCTCTCTTGTATTGTAGAGTTCCTTGATCTCATCGAGAGGCTTGTTCATCATGTCCTTCATAGCCTCGTCGAACTTACCCTCTTTGATCTCCTCTACTCTTGTGTTGAGGTGCTCTGCCTCAGGTGTGAGGTACTTACCGTTAAGTCTTCTTGCAAGCATACCTACCATCGGGTGTGAGATGCCGGCAGGGCATCTTACTGAGCAGCATCCGCAGCTTACGCAGTCGAAAGACTCTTCAGCACAAGCCTTGAAGTCGCCTCTCTGAGCATATGCGATGTACTGCATAACGTTGAGGCTCTGTGTGCAGGCCTTAGTACAAGCGTTACAACCGATACAAGCATAGATCTCAGGATAGAGGGACATCATAACTTCCTGGTTGGCCTTGAGGTCCTCGATGCTGTAAGTTCTCTTATCTGTCGGGAAGTAAGGGATACGTGCTATGTACATGCCTTCCTGAACCTGTGTCTGACATGCAAGGCAGGTATGAAGCTCGTTCTTACCCTTAATTCTGTAGATCGTTGTGCAAGCGCCGCAGAAACCGTGGCGGCAGCCTACGCCTCTTACGAGTGTATAGCCGGCATACTCAAGAGCCGTCATGATCGTGAGGTCACCCGGCACCTGGTATTTCTTACCGTAAAAATAAACATTTACCATCTGTTCCATAATCTTGTTCCTTTCACATCAGTATTCATCGGGCATTTCTTCTATCTGGTCAAAACGGAAAACCGGGCCGTCCTTGCAGACGTATTTGGATCCGATATTACATCTTCCGCATTTACCGACTCCGCACTTCATTCGAAGCTCGAGAGTTGTATAAACCTGATCATCAGTAAAGCCCAACTCCTTCATTCCCTGAAGAACGAACTTGATCATGATCGGCGGTCCGCAGATAAGACCAATCTTATCTGTTGAGAAATCGATTTCCTTCAGGTAAGCAGGTACGAAGCCAACGTGGCCGTCCCAGCCTTCCTGTTCTCTGTCGATAGTAAGGTATACGTTGACACCTTCTGTGTTCATCCACTTCTCCTTGATCTCCTTAAGCTTAACGAGATCGTCAGCGGATCTTGAACCGTAGAGAATGTCGATTGTTCCGTAATCCTGTCTGTTATCAATGCAGTAATTGATTACTGAACGAAGAGGAGCAAGACCGATACCACCTGCGATAAACAGAAGGTTCTTGCCCTTGAGCTCTGTATCAACCGGGAAGTTGTTGCCATAAGGTCCTCTTACTGTGATCTCGTCACCTACAGACAGACCGTGAAGGTACTCTGTGAGAAGACCGCATCTCTTGATAGAGAACTCCATGTATTCCTTGTTCGTCGGTGAAGATGTGATGGAGAACATTCCCTCTCCTACACCGGGAACACATACCATGGCACACTGACCGGGCATATGCTCGAACAGCTTTCCTCCTCCGGGCGCATTAACTCTGAAAGTCTTTACGTCAGGAGTCTCCTGAGTGATGTCGGTGATGATACCGACGTGCGGGACCAGGATGTCTTGATTCTTATTGTTACCACAATCACACATGTACTGTTCCCCTCCTTACTTATTTTCTGCGAAGGCCTTGATAACCTTCACGATATTGAGCGACTGAGGACACTTCTCAACGCAGCGGCCGCAGCCTACGCACATGAACATACCATCGTTGTTTGTGGGATAGTAAACGAGCTTGTGCATGAATCTCTGACGGAAACGCTGGAGCTGTGTCTGTCTGTTCTGTCCGCCTGCCATGAGTGTAAAGTCGGAGTACATGCAGGAATCCCAGCATCTGTATCTCTGGATGCCGTCCTTAGTTGTGTAATCCTTGATGTCATAGCACTGGCATGTGGGGCATACGAAAGTACATGTTCCGCAGCCGAGACAGCCCTTGTAGACCTTGTCCCAGACTTCAGACTTGAACTTCTCGTCTGTCTTGCCTGCACCCCAACCCTCGAGTGAGAGGTCAGCGTTAGGAAGCTGCTTAGCGATACCTTCGATGTAAGCCTTCTCTTCTTCTACCTTAGCGTCAGCATCAGCCTCTTCGAAAAGGTTTGCTACCTTAGCTGTGAGAGCCTCACCCTTTTCGCTTATTGCCTTCCAGTAGAGCTTATCGCCGATAACCCATGTAGCGACGTCAGCCTTAGCCTTGGAAGGATCAGCGGGATCAACACCGAATACAGTACAGAAGCAGGACTCTTCGGGCTCGTGGCAAGCAAGTGCAACTACGATGCCGTGCTCTCTTCTGGACTTGTAGTAAGAGTCAACAGGATCTGTAAGGAATACGTTGTCCATAACCTCGATGGCACGAACGTCACAAGCGCGCATACCGAAGATTACAAAGTCCTGATCAACTAGCTTACCGGGTGTAACGTTAAGCTTTGTTCTGATAGGTGTATCAGCAGCCTTCTCAGCATCGTCGCCGGAAGCTACATCTGCAGGAACGATCTCTCTGTTAACTGTGTAGAGCTGCTCTACCTGAGGGAAGAATGCATCCTTACCGGATCTGATCGTCTTAAGTGTGTCGATGTCACCTTCAGCGCCTTCCTTCCAGAAACCGTAATTGGTCTGGTCAGCAGACTTGATGGGCATAAACAGATCATACTCTGCCGCGATAGCAGCATACAGAGAATTGAGGTTTTCTTTTGCAATTGAATACATTACTTGTCACCCCTTCCTACAGCATCCTTCGGCTCCAGATCTTCGAAGGTAAAGTCAGTAAGAGGGCTCTGTGCCTCAGGATCTTTTCCTGCCTGGAACTCTCCATAGAATGTATCTATGTCCTTAATGAACTTTCTGTTGAACAGGTGCAGAGGAATACCCTCAGGACATACTCTGCTGCACTCGCCGCAGTCTGTACATCTTCCTGCTACGTGGAAAGCTCTGATGATATGGAACATCTTCTCCTCGAAGGAGTCGACGTTAGCCTTCTGCTGTGAATCGAACTTAGTGTTGTCGAATACGCACTTTCTGCATGAGCATGCAGGGCATACGTTACGGCATGCGTTACAACGGATACACTTGGAAAGCTCAGACTTGAAGAAAGCAAATCTCTCTTCGGGTGTCATCTTCTCGATCTTGATGACTTCCTCGAATCTGTCCTTATCACCTGTATCCTTGGACTCGCCGATGACCTCATCAAAGATCACGTGGTCCTTGCCCTTACATACATGGCAACGGTCGAGCATGAGATCAGCATAAGCCATCTTCTTCTCGCCGTAGATAGTATCGAAAGTTACATCACCGTCACCCTCGATATCAACGCCTGCAATGGACTTGATACCCTTGATGCCGGCCTTTCTAGCCTTCTCGATATCGAGCTTTCCGCGGCAGCCTACACCGATGATGTAAGTGTTCTCACGGTTAACTCTGTGCTCTCTGATAAGCTGGTTGAAGCTGTATGTGTCGCAGGGCTTCAAGCATACTGCTGTCTTTCCTTCGAGCTTAGCTGCCTCGATCATCATCTTGGACAGGTTAGCTCCGCAGAAACCGTCATATACGAAGTTGTCAAAATCCTCAGCCTTCTCGAAGTAAGCGGGTTCCGGATTATAGGGCATGTCACCCTTCTTCCAGCCGATAACTCTTACGACTGTACCGTCGGCGAGGAGTTCCTTTAAACGATTGATCAATTCTTGCATCGTAGATCCCCCAATCTGACATTCTCGCCTAAGGACTGAATCTTCTCGCAGAACTCATTCATGGTCTTGGAGAACTTCGCACCTTCAGCGGCGGAACACCACTCTACTCTTGTTCTGCCGTTCTCTACACCGATGTACTCGAGCATGGAGAAAAGAAGAGCCATTCTTCTTCTGGCATAGTAGTTACCTGTAGAGTAGTGGCAGTCACCCGGATGGCATCCGCAGATGATGACACCGTCAGCACCTCTCTCGAATGCTCTCAAGATAAACATCGGGTTAACACGGCCTGAGCAGGGTACTCTGATGATCTTAACGTCAGCAGGATATGAAAGTCTTGAAGATCCTGCGAGGTCAGCACCTGCATAGGAACACCAGTTGCAGCAAAAAGCTACGATCAACGGACGGAATTCCTTGTTCTCTTCGTTCATCGACATATAGCATCCACCTCCGTTGTAATCTGTCTGTTGGAGAAGCCCTGGAGATCCATAGCACCGGAAGGACAAGCGGATGTACAAGCACCGCAGCCCTGACACAGAGCAAGGTTAACCTGAGCAACTCTTCTGGTCTCACGAAGACCGTGATCCATAACCTGAACGTCATCGTATGTGATAGCGCCGTAAGGACATACATTTGCACAAGTGGAACATCCGTTACAAAGGAGTGTGTCGCACTGAGCTGTGCAAGGGTTAGTCTTGAGGTGATCCTTAGCAAGGAGGCCGATAACCTTAACGGCTGCAGCACCTGCCTGGGATACTGTCTCAGGGATATCCTTAGGACCCTGTGCCATACCTGACAGGAAGATACCTGCCGTAGGAGACTCTACAGGACGAAGCTTAGCGTGAGCTTCTGTAAGGAAGTTGTTGTTGTCGATACTTGCCGTGAGCATAGTAGCGATCTTTCTTACGCCGGGATTAGGCTCGATAGCAGCAGCGAGAACGACCATGTCGGCCTTCATGTTGATCTGCTTGCCGTCGAGAAGATCAGCAGCCTGTACAAGGAGCGATCCGTCGGGCTGAGGCTTAACCTTGCCGACCTGACCCTTGATGTAATTTACGTGATACTGCTCTACAGCTCTTCTGTAGAACTCATCGAAGTTCTTACCGGGTGTTCTTACATCAATATAGAATACTGTGATGTTAGTATCCGGCCAGTGGTCCTTGATGAGCATAGCGTGCTTAGCTGTGTACATGCAGCATACCTTGGAGCAGTAAGGCTTACCCTTCTCCTCGCTGTCGCATCTTGAACCGACGCACTGGATGAAGACGATATCCTTAGGCTGCTTGTGGTCGCTCATTCTCTCGAGATGACCGCCCGTAGGACCTGCTGCGTTCATGAGACGCTCGAGCTCGATGGATGTGATTACATCGGGAGACTCGTTGTAAGCGTACTCGCCGAACTTATCAAGATTAATAATGTCGAAGCCTGTAGCAACTACGATGGCACCGTACTTAACTGTTACGATCTCGTCCTGCTGCTCGTAATCAACTGCCTTGGAAGGACAGATCTTGGCGCAGACACCGCACTTGCCTGTCTTGAAGTATGTGCAGTTCGCGCGGTCGATAACAGGTACTGCAGGTACAGCCTGCGCGAAAGGCATATAGATGGCAGGTCTGTTACGAAGTCCTCTGTCGAACTCGCTCGGGATGTTGCCGATCTTGCCGAGAGGGCACTTAGCGGAGCACTCACCGCATCCCGTACACTTGTCAGCATCAACGGATCTTGCCTTCTTCCTGATATCTACGTCGAAGTTACCTACGTAACCTGATACCTTCTCTACCTCACTGTAGGTGTAGAGAGTGATATTGGGGTGCTGGTTAACTTCAACCATCTTAGGTGTGAGGATACATGAAGCACAGTCGAGAGTAGGGAATGTCTTATCGAACTGGCTCATACGGCCGCCGATGGAAGGCTCCTTCTCAACGATGTCAACCTCATAACCTGCATCAGCGATATCCAGAGCTGTCTGGATACCTGCGATACCGCCTCCGATAACGAGTGCTCTCTTAGTAACAGGGCTCTCGCCTTCCTTAAGAGGAGTATTGAGGTTAACCTTTGCAATTGCTGCTCTGGCAAGGATAACGGCCTTCTTGGTAGCCTCTTCCTTATCCTTATGGATCCATGAGCACTGCTCACGGATGTTGGCAACTTCAACCATGTAAGGGTTAAGTCCTGCCTTCTCGGCACATGCTCTGAATGTCTTCTCGTGCATACGAGGTGAGCATGAGCAGATAACAAGACCTGTAAGTCCGTATTCCTTGATGGCCTCGATGATCTTCTCCTGGCCTGCCTCGGAACACATGTACATGTAGTCGTCAGCGAATACGACGCCGGGCTCGTAACGAACGAGTTCGACTACCTTCTTAACATCTACCGTCGCAGCGATATTGGTACCGCAGTGACAGACAAATACACCGATCTTCTGCATTTATTACCTCCTGTACCTGCGGAATGCGCTTACGAGAAGCTGCTGAGGGAGATCTTCTGCGAGGAGTCCGGGGATCTCCTCGGGCTGAATATAATCTCCGCCTCTGCTTCTTGCGACAATCTGACGTGTGGCATCAACGAGCTTACCGGGCTGTACATCTCTGGGGCATCTCTCGATACAAGCGAAGCATCCGAGACACTTCCAAGCAGCCTTGGACTCGATGAGCTCATCAAGATCTCCTCTGATGATGTAGGAAGCGAACTGATGAGGCTTGATATCCATCTCGCCGTAAGCGGGACAGGATGCAGTACACTTACCGCATCTCATGCACTTGTAAGGATCGCTGCCGCTGATCTCCTTGATCAATTCAATATTCTTCTCAAGCTGTGTCATGCTCATACGCCCTCCTTTACACCGAGTGCCTCGGCAAGGAGCTCTGTAAAGTAGTAAACAGGAACCTTGGAAGAAGCGTCGGACTTATTGAGGTTATACATGCAAAGAGGACATGCAGTGATGAGGCAGTCAGCGCCGAAGCCTGTGCTGTCGTCAAAGATCTGTGCTGTTCTCTGCTTTGTAAAATCAGGATCCTTAAGAGCTGTGTAACCACCGCAGCACTCGTTTCTCATAGAGTAGATAACAGGCTCTGCGCCAAGTGCTCTAATGAAGTCTTCCATGATCTTAGGATTCTCAGGATCATCAAAATCGAGGATCTTTCCGGGACGAAGTGTAAGGCAGCCATAGTAAGCGCCGATCTTCCTTCCCTCAAGAGGATTAACTACCTTCTTGGCAAGCTCATCAAATCCAATAACGTCTCTTAAGACCTCAAGGAAATGAAGAACCTTAGTCTCGCCACTGTAAGGCTCATCGAACTCGCAGTAATTGTTAGCACGTGTTCTGATATCCTCGACGTTCTTCATGTCGTCGTTGACGCGCTTGAGAACGTGGTGGCATGCAGAGCAAAGGGTGATAAGATCCTGACCCTGTTCCTTTGCATAGTTCAGAGCTCTTACAGATGAAAGCTTAGTAGCGATCTCATCTGAACCGAGGGGATAAACTCCTCCGCAGCACTGCCATTCGGGGATCTCAACAAGCTCGAATCCCAAGGCAACCGCACTGGATCTGGCATACTTATCCAGGTCCTGCGCCTTGTTCTTCAAGGTGCATCCGGGGTAATAACTGTATTTCATAATACTTCCCGCCATCCTCTTTCTTATTTATTTGGAATATGTAGAAACATATAACAGCATAATCCGCTAACTCTAAATGTAACATGAATATAATAATCTATAAACAATAAAAAACGGACCGTCTGAAGCCCCTGCGGTCCGTTCTCAAAAATAGCTAAAATATAACGGCGTTATTTATAAATGATCTGTTAAATGATTTTCAAATCATCTGTAGGAGCCGTTTTTGGCCTTCTTCTCAGCCTTCTCCTTGTACAGCTTCTCATCAGCTCTGTCGATGACCTCATGGATATCGATATCAGCACCGCAGTAGAACTCACTGATACCGGTACTCATCTCGATAGGATAAGGCTTACCGGCAGCTTCGTTATGCTGACGTGTGATCATGTCGACACGGTCCTTTATCTGCTTCTCATAGTCGCTTACCTGGATCATAGCGAAGACGATAAACTCATCACCGCCCATACGTCCGATGATGTCGTTCTCACGGAAAGCATCCTTAAGGATGGATGCAATCTCACGAAGCGAGAAGTCACCGTCATCATGACCGAACTTATCGTTAACGTACTTGAGGTTATCCATATCAGCATAGCAGATAAGAGCTCTCTTACCCTTGTTCTCAGGTTTGCCGATCTCCTTCTGCGCTTTATCAAGGAAGCCTCGTCTGTTGTACAGGCCTGTAAGCTCGTCAGAGTGAGCGATGGCATCAAGTCTGGAGTTATCCTCGATGAACTGGTTAAGCGAAGTCTGAAGATTCTCCTTCGCCCTGTTCTGCTCCTCGATCATGAACAGCGACTTGAGCGTTACAGCAAGCTGATACGATACAGGTGATACGTTAGTCAGGTTGGAGCTGTCCATCTCAGAGACAAGCATACCGTACATATCCTCACCTACGAACAACGGGAATACTGCAACTGTCTGTCTTCTGTACTGAGGAATGAACTCGTTATGGAACATGTTCTCTGTACGCAGAAGCTGCTGCTCTTCAGGAAGCATCCTGATACCATTCTCATCGCTGATAGCCTTAAGCAAAACAGAACCCGGACACTTCCATTCAACATCCCCTGATGTCTTCGTATTACCTTGGAAAAGATACATGTATGTGCGTCTGAATCCCACGGATGTAAGGCCGTCAAGAAGATGATCGTATGGGATATCTGTCGTGCTGTTCATCAGGAAGATATCGCCTGTCTGCTTATTGATAAGTCTTGATATACGCTCTGTCTTACCAAGGTTCTCTCTTGTAAGAGAAAGACCTGCAAAAGACAGATGACGGTAGAAGTCTGCGAACATCTCATTAAGCAGTACCTGCTTCTGCTGATCCTTGATAACGAGAGTTCCTTCATACAGCAAAGACTGGAGAAGATTAAATACCTTCTCAGGAGTTGTATAGGAAAGAAGATTAGTCTCAAGGATAGTCTCGAATGCGTAGTCTACCTGTTCAGCCATATCTCTTTCGGCGCCTGCCAGAATGAACTTCGAATACTCGTCGAGGAAAGCTGACAGAGACTGCTTGATCCTGATAACGGAATCATCATCATCAAACATACCAAACAGATACTTAATGCTCTCTTCGATGAATCTCTTGCTTCCGGACTCAAGACCGTCGAGTCTTAATCTCTCTCTTTGAAGTTCAACATCAAGTCCGTTACATCCGCAGGATGATCTCTGAACAAGATATGTGCGGATACTCATCTTCTCGATTTTCTTACCATCGATAAATCTTCTGGCATTAAGAACAGACTTGTAAGTAAGATCTGCTGAGCTTGCATCTACAGTTGTAAGCGGAGGATTCATGGATACCGCGAAGATATCATCATCGAATCCTGTTACGAAGATGTCCTTACCTGGAGTCTTACCAAGATCTTTGAGCTTCTTATAACCGCCTAATGCCATTACGTCATTCGCGAATGATATTGCCTGAAGATCAGGATTATCCTTAAGGAGCTTCTCTACTATATCGCCGCAGTCCTCAGTAAAGTCTCCGTATACAACACGCTTGTCATCGTAGGCAATGCCTTCAAGCTCAAGTGTCTCCCTGTACACATTAAGACGCTCTCTTGCATCTTCATTTGTCATAGGGCCGCTTACGAATCCGATACTCTTGCAGTTATGCTTAACAATGAGATGACGGATAGCCTGTCCGAGACCTGTGTGATTATCATACATAACGGATGCGTATCCGGGATACTCAGTAAACAGAAGGACTGTCGGCACCTTGGGAAGCTTCGAAAGGAACTCTTCCTTCTGCTGCTCATCAGCACGTGAACAGATTATACCGAACAGAACATAGAGGATATCTATCTGCTTCTCGTTAACAAGCTTGAATACCGAATTGTACTGATACTCATACTGCTTATCCTGATATCTGTTATCTGACTTACCGATATAGTGTCCCGGGAAGATATACAGATTCGCATCAAGGACCTTGGCCGCGAACTCAGCGCCTTTACATGCCTGAGCAGAAAAATTGTTATCAAGATCATCGATCAGAAGACCGATATTAAGACGTTTTGTGTCACTCATGGTCATTCCTCAAATACTAGTATTTACTTTCTGCCGTTCTTACGACCGAGTAAGAACAATCCTGCATAAGCCGCAGCAACAACTACGACTCCTAATACTAATAATAAAGGAAAGTTGACCTTTTGTTTTTTAATAATTGGTGAATTGTTATCGTCAGCAGCAACACTTTCAGCAGGTGTCACCCCCTGAGATACAGTGGTTTCCACCTGACTTTGTGTAGTCTCGGCAGACGTGGCCTCAGTAGTCTGAACCGTCGTCTCAGAAGTCTCAGCAGGCTCCGTCTCCGTGACGGCCGCAGCCTGTCCTTCAGGGGCATTATCGATCAGGGCTGAAGCGATACCTTCATTCCAGGTAAGGGCATTACGATCAAGGATACCGTATCCGCCGTAATCCATGAGACCGTTATCCCACCAGATACATCTGATACCTCTTGAAGCGGCCTGCTGAATGTAATACTCCGTATAAGCGACTCTGTCTGAATCGTTATTCTGATTCTCAACACCGAACTCACCTATTATGACCGGCACACCCAGAGAACTTGAGAAGGATGCCACTGCATTGAGCATCTGATCAACGCTGTTGCGACAGTTATCATCGAAGGTCGTATATGAACTATCCCCCTGAGCAGAGCAGAACTGATAAGGCGTATATGCATGAACCTCGACTATGAGATGGTCATCAACCGTATCTGTCGGAAGAACAAAATTCGAAAGTACATTCTGATCTACGGAAGCCACATAAGTGTTGACTATGAGATTTCTTGTCGCGTTGTTTCCGCCCGTTGCACGCACAGTATCAACAAACAGCTGAGCGAATGAATTGACCGCTTCATATGCACCGTTTCCTGTCGTCGGAGCATTCCAGGAATTATTCATGTCGAGCATCTCGTTGTAGCCTTCGAACATCAGTCTGTTGTCATAGTCTTTAAATTCGTTGGCTATGTTGGTCCACAGGTTCGCGAACCTGTTCTGAACAGATGAATAAGTGCTTGTATCAGCGATGATCCAGCATACCTTATCTGAGCCGTGTTCACCCGTATCATGATGAACATTCAAGATGACATACATCCCCTCTTCCAAAGCCCAGTCAACGACTTCATGAACACGTGCCATCCACGCTGCATCTACACTACCGTTATCATCAGTAAACTGCGCCCAGGTCACAGGGATCCTTATCGTATTGAATCCGCGGTCGTGAACAGCAGCGATCATAGCCCTGGTAGTCTGAGGATTCTGCCACGCAGTCTCCACCGCCTGAGGTGTGACATTGTTGATCCAGGTTCCATACGAATCAAGAGTATTTCCGAGGTTCCATCCGACATTCATCGCTGATACCTGCTGCTGGGCGGTCATGGCTCCGTCTGCCCTTACATAAGCGGGCGCTCCCGTCACGGAGAGCGCAAGAATAAAGGCAACTATCAACGACAAAATCTTCTTCATAAAAACCTCACATCAACGGCGCAACAAACTTCAGAAGTTTGGCAGCCAGTTTATATCCTATCTTCTCATTCTTGATCGATTCGAATGTAACTTTATTGGACTTGAGAATCGTCTCCTGGAAGTCCTTCTCTATATCAGCGATAGCATCATTCTTGTACAGATACGCTGCACATTCGAAGTGATGATAAAGACTTCTGTAATCGAGATTAATCGAGCCTACCATCGCCCGTATATCGTCCGATATAACCGCCTTCGCATGGACAAATCCGGGAGCATATTCATAGATCTTAACACCCGCAGTAATAAGCTCTTTATAGTGCGACTTCGCGATAGCATAAGCTGCTACTTTATCTGGAATCCCAGGCAGTATCAGAACGACATCGATATCGCGTAAAGCCGCAAGCTTCAGCGCATTCTTCATCGTGTCGTCGATGATAAGATACGGCGTCATGATGTGCACATATTTCTCCGATCTTCCGAGTGTATCAAGGAAGACCGCCTCACCTGACTGATATGAATCAAGAGGCGAATCAGAGAACGGCATGATAAAGCCGGAAGCATCATCCACCTTATGAGGTTCAAAGATATCTACCTTATCAAATGAAGGATCGGGATAAGGCATGTTCCAAAGCTCCAGGAACATCTGAACGAAGCTTCTTACAGCATCGCCTTCGAGTCTTATCGCATTATCTTTCCAGTGTCCGAAGCGGGGTTCGAGATTGATGTATTCATCCGAGAAATTCACGCCTCCCGTATACGCGATACGGCCGTCGATAACAGTTATCTTACGGTGGTCTCTGTAGTTATAGTAAGTGGACAGGAACGGGTAGATCTTGGAGAACTCTCTGCACTGAATTCCAAGCTTCTTCATCCTCTCGGGATAGTCAGGAGGAAGCAGCTTGATCTCGCACATTCCATCGTACATGACACGGACATCTACTCCCTCAGAAGCTTTACGCGCAAGGATATCGAGAACACGTCCCCACATGTATCCTTCCCCGATGATGAAATATTCCATGTAAATGTAATCCTTAGCGGTCTCAAGGTCCTCAAGTATCTTCTCGAAGAAGTCGTGACCGTCGCTGTAATACTTCGCAGATGTGTTTTCAAATATAGGGAAATTACCCGTCTTAGACATATAGCGGTAGATGTCTTCCATATTGCCGCCGTCGTCTTCAAGGGTCTGCAGTATCTTTGGGTCTTGCGGAATTCTGTCCGAAGTCTTCTCCTTAACCGCGATCAAAGAACGCTTAAGGCTGCGGCTGCCGAAGTCGAGTCTCGTAAAGCCCAGGAAGAGCGCTCCCGGCACAGGAAATAGACCTATGAGCATCATCCATGTAAGCTTGGATGTGGAGTCCATATTGGAGTTATAAAGGTAAATTACCATCAGCACGGAGAACACAACCATGATGGCGTTGATGTTAGCTACGTACTCCTCGAAAATAAGGTACAGCATAACAAGGATCACGACCTGCAGTATGATCATGAGCGCAATGAAAGTAATCCTTGAGAATATGATGCGCAGTATGCCTTTGAAACGCGGCTTCGTAAGCCTTAATACTCTCTCCTCACGCGAGGAATACTTACCTGAACTCATCGGATCTCGTTACTTCCTTTTCGAGCCTCTTTGTCCTCATACATGCGCATGTCCGCAAGCTTGATGAGGCTGTCGAGATCGACGTCGTCAGTGATGACACACTCTGCTATACCCATGCTGGCGTTGATGTTGTAATCGAGCTCCTGCACGAAAGGATCCTTCATGGAATGCTGGTGTATCCTCTCTCGGATAGCCTCGTAATCATCTGCGATGTTAACGTCGCCTACCAAAGCCATGGCAAACTCATCTCCGCCGTATCTGGCGCAGATTCCGTTCTCTCCTGCATAGAACTGCAGTGACTTGGAAAGTATGATGAGTGCGTTATCACCCTCGAGGTGACCATAGTGGTCGTTGATATACTTCAAGCCGTCCATATCGATCGTGAACAGCGAGAAGATCTTACCCTTGTTCATAGGATTCTTGAGCATCCTGTCGACGCCTTCGAAGAAGCCTCTTCTGTTGTACAGATTCGTCAGGTAATCACGCTCACTAAGACGGCTGATGGCTCTGTTGGCCTCGAGGATCTTCGCCTTATCGATAAGTGAACTTACCATGGCGGAGATGTAGATTCCGAACTCCTCAAATCTCTGATGCTTTCTGATCGTAAGGTCACTGTATGCACAGCACATATAACCGTACTCTTCCGACATAGTCCTTATCTGCCTGAACAGGATTACGTTGACGCCGCTGTCTCTTGTAAGGAGGCGCTCCCAATCAGGAACAGGATTCCTGAGATTATAGAACTTCTCCTTAACCGTGAAGATCTGTTTGCTGCCGTGGAATATCGAATGTACACAGCCTGCCTGATAGCCTCTTGTTATTCCGATGAAGTAATAGTCATCCTTCCACAGCCACAGGAAACGGTTAAGGTAATCAGCCGTCTCATCGATATTGCTCATGCTCAAAGTACGGGTAACAAGTTTACCCATCTCGAGTGTATGTCTGAAGTAATCCTGATTGCTTGAGGACAGCGTATTAATAGTTTCCTTGAGATGATCTGGATCGTCATTGCCGCAGCCGCATGAACTTACGCGTCTCTCGTTATAATCGATGCTCCATTTCATCGTCTTGCCGTTCTCCCAAGCTTCTCTACCCTCGACGATGTCGACAACGCATTGACACAGACTGCCGTAATCGGGAACGGTCGTCGTGATTGAAGGCGAATGCAAAAGTCCGTGGAGGATGCCGTCGAATCCGGTAACGAGACAATCATCGGGAACCTTATATCCGTGAGCTTTCAGGGCGTCACAGACACCAAGCGCCATCGAATCGTTAGCGCAGATGAATGCATCCGGCAAAGTCATTCCCTGATCGAGCTTCTCATTAACAACACGGGCTGCTGTAGCATCCCAGAAATCGCCGTACATGATATCGTCTCTGCCGACCTTAAGGCCATGCGTCTTCATAAGGCGCTTATAGATATTCTCTCGCTCGATGGAGAAAGGATTATCAGGAGATCCTCCGATGAACTTCACGTTCTTGCAGCCGTGGTCATCAAGAATATGCTTAACAACTTTCTCGAAGCCTGATGCATAGTTAAGGATAGCGTTGATAACACCATCGTACTGATGCTCGAGGAACACTACCGGAATACTCTTCTTAAGGCAAATATCTCGCAGATCTTCTATGATCTCACGAGTCTTGAGCATCTCAGCAAATACGAACATCGCCGCCATATCGAACCTATCGATAAACTCGACAAAGTCCTTACCGATACCGGGCTCAGCCGCACTCTTATCATCAAGTCCGAATGTATATGCGGTAATCACATAATCCTTCAGAACATCCGGCTTCATAAGAGACTCAACAAACAGATTAAAGTTCTCTGCATCATCCCATGAACCTACTACTGCGATAGTACGTCTTAAGTCTTCGCACTTAGGTATCTTCTCGAACCTGATATTCTTGATGCAGATAGTAGCATCAGAAGAACTGTTACCAAGGTTAAATTCAAGTCTTGCGTTGTCGTCATCGGGACTTGTCATCTCGAACGGGAAATAGTGAGTCTGCCAATCTGTATTAAGCTCGGCATTAGTATCCTCAAGATATCTGCACCAGTGAACATTAGGTGCAGTAACAGCAACCCTCATCTTCCTCTTCTCGGTCGCCATAGCCTCAAAGGATACGCGATACCTCTCGCCCTTGATCAAAGGCAGATGAGACTGATCGAGCTGTACGGAATACTCTGCATCGCCGGAGTTGATGATATCAATCTTGAAGAACTTTCCGTCAGTATCGCATAAAGCTTCACCTGCACCTGCGAGCTCGACCTTCCAGTCCTTAACGGCATTGCTTATATAGTT
>JAEEGF011452529.1_pt1 | contig 42234 bp, 36 predicted proteins | sample 9134171 | NCBI WGS metagenome assembly JAEEGF01 (sample SAMN16246542, study PRJNA631951) | gut metagenome | biome: gut microbiome; feature: rumen; material: AP-attached | host: Bos | place: Iran: Karaj | collected 2018-10 | reverse complement strand
GCAGTTCAGAGGCTTTATCAGTGCATCGGTTTACAGCCCATGATTTGGCATGGGGCTTACTTCATCCGTTTCTCGAAGACGAAGAGGCCGTCACTTGGGTCGAACTGCTCGGGCATGTTCGGGTCACGATGATGTGAGTTGAAGAACTCGATGGCATGGAAGCCGCAGCAGTTGATATAGAAGTGGATGTTGCGGCGGTCAAAATAGGGGGTGCAGGTCTCCCACACCACAACCTCAGGGTGCATCGCCTCGATAGTATTCCAAATGGCTTGGCCGATGCCCTTGCCCTGGACACCGACTTTCACATAGAGGAAGGCCAGCTCGCCATGACGCTTGGCGCTGTCAATGGTGATGATGGCACCACCCACGCGCTGGCCATCGACATCGACAGCTTCGTAGGCCTCGGCGCCCTCGGCTCGCATCGCCTGATAGAAGTCCCCATCGGGCAGCACCTGCCATTGGTTGGAGTTATCGGCATCTTCTCTGATATGCCCATGAAAGCCGCTCTCGAATGCCTCCTGCATCTCCTCCTTGAAGGTGATAGTACGCTCCTCAGTGAGCCTGATAAGTCTGATTCCTTTTTCCACTGTACTTTGTTTTAGGTCATTGACTAATCGTCTTGATCAATGACAGATCACCACTTGATAAGGCCTCAAAATTGGCCTCAATCTTCTCGATATCCCAATCCCACCATTTCAGTTCCAACAAATAGGCAATGAGTTCGTGGTCAAAACGCATTCTGACCACGCGGCAGGGATTTCCTACTGCAACAGCATAAGGCGGAATATCTGAGGCCACCACCGAGTTGGCACCGATAATGGCTCCGTCGCCGATATGAACACCAGGCATGATGGTCACATGCTGCCCAATCCACACGTCATTGCCCACAACGGTATCACCCTTCAGTGGTAACTCATCTTTCACGGGTGCAATGGCACTGCCCCAGTCTCCACCGATGACGTAAAACGGATAGGTTGTCACACCGTCCATCCTGTGATTGGCGCCATTCATCACAAACTCAACACCCTTGGCGATAGCGCAGAATTTGCCGATAATCAGCCTGTCACCAATGAAGTCATAGAAATGGGTGACATGCTTCTCGAATTGGTCAGCGCCATCCACGTCATCATAGTATGTGTAATCGCCAATGATGATACGCGGATTCTTTACCACGTTCTTGATGAAGCACAGGCTTGGAATCTTAGGATTCGGGAAAGCCACATCCGGACTAGGTCTGTTCTTGATTTCCATAAATTGGGATTATTCGTTCTCAAAAGGCAAAGGTAGCGATTTTTCACGAAACATCCGCTTGATTTTGGATTTACTTAGCTGCAATCCAGCAAATGGTGGCTCCATGCACGAGCAGGGATCCACGCGAGAAGGTCAACGCCTCGCCGATGCTACCGTCATCAATCGAGAGCAGGATACTGGCAATTGTAACCAGGGCAATAGCCATCCACAAGCGACGGCCGACAGCCTCACTAAAGAACAGCAACGCTATAAGGGCCGCAGCCAGCACCGCCATCAGGATTGCAATAAGATTCTTGTCCTTTGACATATTTATCACCCTAACCTAAGTGTGTTCAAAACTCGAGGGGGACGGTGAGTTTGACAATGATGTTGCGGCCCATGTTCAGAACACCCTGGCGGCCGGTGACGGGATTGACATCGTCATACTTGAGGTGGCTCAGGTGGCTTTGATAAGCCTTATTGGTGAGGTTGGTGCCCATCAGGCTCAGGCATGCCACACGCTGTCCCTTGACCATGATGTCGGTGCCGATGGCAGCATTCAGCAGGCAATAGGCCGGAGTCGCCGTTTCGGTATCATCTGCGCGATAGTAATGATTCTGCTTGAAATTATAGTCCACGCCCAACGAGACAAAGGCATTGTTCAACACACGTCCATCGTGCAGAATCTCCCACTTGACATCTGATTGCCATCGAGGTGCTGGAGTAAAAGGCAGATACTTAGATTCCTCGGGCTGATGCAGTTGCAGGGCATTGACCAAGGAAAAGCTGGTACCAAGGTGCAGGAAATGCCAGGGATGGATATCCAATGCAAGTTCACCACCCAGCAATTGGGCGTCACCGCTGTCATAGCGATAGGTCATGAACTCATCGTCGATGACCTCGCCCGTGCGGTGAATAAAGATGTAGTTGTCGATGCGGTTGCTGAACAGTGACAATTGCGCATCGAGCCATGAAGTGGTCAATTCCGCACCCAGGTCAAACTGGAGACTGAACTCGGGCTTGAGGTCACGGTTGCCCACCTCATAGCGCAGCGAGCCCTCGTGCACGCCATTGCTGGCCAACTCGCTGATGTTTGGGGCACGGAATCCTCGGGCTGCGTTGGCTCTGAGGTCCAGATGCTCGGTAGCATGCCACACGGCACCCACGCTTGCAGTAAAGCCGCTGAAGTTGCGTTTGAAAGCCTGGAAACGCAGTTCGCCGTCGTCCATCAGTTCATGGCTGTTGAGATGGCGGTTGTCAAAACGCAGACCACCATTCAGGGCCCAGCTGCCGACGTTGGCCGTCGTTGTGAGGAAGGCACCGAAGTCAAACAAACTATAGTCAGGGATCAAGAACTCGTCGCCCTCATTAATAGAATGCTGCCACATGCCACTCACCCCACTGGTAATGCGCCAATCTTCTCCCAAGCGCCGTGTCACGTAGTGAACGTTGTAGTTCACCGTGTGCAGCTTGAGGTAAAGCCCGTACTGGTCGGGTTCCTCATATTCCTGGCGCCGGTTCTGCTGGTAAGCCAGCACGGCATTGAGTCTCCCTTCTCCCAAATAGAACGCATTGTCAAGCACGGTCTTATAGTGATAGACCTGCTGGTAAGGCAGACCGTGGTGATAGGTCTTTGCGTCGGCATAGGGTTGTTCCAGTTCGCCAGTCTCAGGGTCACGTTCACCCTCGGCAATGCTTGGCGTGAGATGGAAGTAGGAACCAATCAGGCGCGAGTGGCCCCAGGCCTTGTTGATGCCCAACATGCCCGAGAAGGCTCGCTCGCGAAACTGGGTGTTAGGCACATAACCATCGCATGGTGTTTTATAGGCATGAGCAAACTTGTCGCCGTAGCGGATGTTCCATGACAGGCCCTGCTTGTTCCCGCCAAAGTTCAACGAGTAGTTCACAAGACCGCTGTTGGAATGGTATTCAGTGCTCGCGTTCAGGCGCATCTTGCCCATCGGGACCACAGGATCGGTGTTGAGTTTGAGGACTCCTGCCAGGGCATCCGAGCCGTAAAGCAGGCTCGCAGGGCCCTTGAGCACCTCGACCGAACTCACGGCATTGCCGTCAATTTCCACACCATGCTCATCACCCCACTGCTGCCCTTCCTGGCGCACTCCGTCGGCAACGACAACCACACGGTTATATCCTAGCCCGCGAATGACGGGTTTGGAAATGCCGCTACCGGTGCTCACCTGTGCCACGCCGGGCAATTTGGAAACAGCATCAACAATATTGGTGGCAGGTGTCATGCGCAGGCTGTTACGGTCAACGACAGCAGCAGGCATCGACATGTCCTGCATCTTTACGGCACCGGTCGGACCGGTGACGACCACTTGTTTGAGTTCTATGTGGCGAAAGAACACGTCGGTCGAATCTAGCACGACCGTTTCCTGGGCTGCCATCGTGCCCACGCACGCCAGCAGCAGAATCGAAAGGTATGGTTTCATTCTGTGATTGTTTTAATGATTAAACAGGATGTAAACGAAAGGGCCGGACAATCTGTCTCAGACTATCTGGCTGATACTTAGTATCACAGAACAAAGGGGGGAGCACGCAACGCGGGCTGGGCTACGATCCTGACAACAGGATTGCTAGCCAAGAAACACTCCAAATGGACTGCTACAGGCTTCACAACAAGGCTGACTACCATGCGAGGCACATCAATCTGCGTGCTGAGGAACCGGCACGACAAGCACTCATCAATGTGTTGCTGGCTTGCGGTGATGTGGCCCGAATGGTGAGCCGCGGTGTGGCAATGAACACAGTCGACAGCCCTTGAGAAATCATTGGGGGAATGCACATGAAGCGACGCAAGCAACACCATCGGCACATATACCCACAGGATTATCCATGCAAACAGTTGTTGTCTGCGAGTGGCACCGTTATGTATCAGTCTGCGCTTCATGCGCCGCAAAGATAGCGATATTTATTAAAAATCAAATTCTAAACCAAAATAATTCAGTATTACCAGTGGTAAGCTATGAAAATATAAACATCACAGCTCTATATAGAAGAGGACGATGTCCTCATAGTGGCCATCCTTCATAAGGAAGCCCTTGGGTATTAGGCCCAAACGGGTGAAGCCCAGGCGCTCGTAGAGATGTAGGGCGTGGACATTGGCAGCGACAACCGCATTAAATTGCATGAGACGGAAACCCAGCCGTGCACCCATGACCAGCGAGTCCTTCACAAGCAGTTCGCCGATGTGCTGCCCGCGAAGGGCCGATTTGACAGCGTAACTCGTGTTGGCGATGTGCCCGCAACGGCCCACATTGTTGGGGTGCAGAATGTAGAGACCGACAATCTCGCCAGTCTCACTATTCACGGCAATGCCTGTATGGGACTGGCTGCTGAAAAAAACGTGGGCCTCCTGGTTGGTCAGTTCCTCGACCTGAGGGAACGCCACGCCTTCACGCACCACCTCGTTCCAAATATCCATGGCCGCGGCCACATCCTGTTTCTGATATTCTCTGATGATGATCATGTCGTTAAGTCGTGATTTACTAAACACGTTGACCTAATGCAACTCATCGATTTTTCTCAACGTAATCAAGTAGATTGATGGTGCCGACAACGCTGTCGACATCAAGAGCCGGGACAGATTCCACTATGCGTGTCTTGCCACTTGCTTTCTCGACATAGAAAATCACAAATGAGCCCGTATAACTGCGGAATATCACTTGATACTCTGATTCTGTCTCCTCCCCCATCGTAACGCTCATCATGGAGGGATTATCAGCAGCTATGCTCCAATCATATTCGCTATGGCAATAGTTGCTGACACCCTCATAGGCCATCTCAGCAGTCATCTTTGAGGTTTGCACCAAATCTGTCTTGTTCCTGTGGCACGAACACAAAAACGAGAAAATCAACACTGATAATATGACAAAAAATATTCTTACATACTTCATAGCCGCAAAAGTAACGTTTTTTTCGGTTGAATAATCATTTCTCAAAAATTTTTGGTGATTAACGGTTTTTCTCAGCAGCAATGAGCATCTGTAACGACAGCCACATCTGAGTATAGACAGCACTGGACTGCAGGTCTGATTTTCAGTATAATTCTGTCCTGTTTTTTTGTTTTCTCTAAAATATAGTATATATTTGCATGTCCAACACATTCAACCATCAATTCTAACAGCTAATCATTATGAAAATAAAACTACCATTCAGAATAAGCTTGTTACTAGCAATAGTGCTATTGGTGTCTTTGCAGACAGTTCATGCCAATCCCATCACACGCCAGCAGGCTCTTGAGAATGCCAATGAGTTCCTCCAAAAGAGGGGAATCAATGTGAAGAATGTCACAATGAGACAGGTTCCGGCATTTAAAGCAAGCGAAACAGCCGAAAATGCCCCTTACTATGTGTTCAACATCGGGGATGACGATGGTTTTGTGATTGCCTCGGGAGACGACTGTGCCTACGAAATCCTGGGTTACAGCGACAAGGGCCATTTCGATGCAGACAACGTTCCAGACGGAATGAAGTATATGCTTGACTTCTATGCCGAGCAGATAGGGAGCGGCTCCAAGAGTTCCCATGTGGCAGAGCCAAAGTCCAGCCCCACCTACCTCGCTGTGGAACCCATGCTCACGAGTGAATGGGGGCAGAACTGGCCATACAACAACAATTGTCCCATCGATGAGTCCACCGGAAAGCGTAGCGTTACAGGATGCGTCGCCACTGCCATGGCTCAAGTGATGTATTATCATCGTCATCATCAGTCGGTGAGTGAAGTCTTAGAAGACATTCCGGCATACACCGCATTTGGCAACGACTTTGATGGAGTGCCTGGAGGGTCGCCCATTGATTGGGACAATATGCTTGACTCTTACGATGACAATGCCACCGCAGTTCAGGAACAAGCCGTCGCCAACCTGATGCTCTATTGCGGCACATCGGTCGAGATGGACTACCACTCGTCCAGTTCGGGTACTTATAGCAGCAACGTAGCCCCAGCGCTGATTAAATATTTCGACTACTATGATGAGATGCAGATGAAAAGCCGATACAAATATAGCAACACTGAATGGGAAACGATGGTCTATGAAGAACTCGAGAAAGGAAATCCTGTTTTTTATTCCGGAACTGCTCCCATAGGTGGCCATGCTTTTGTCGTCGACGGACATGATGGCAACGGATTTGTCCACATCAATTGGGGATGGAACGGAACGCTCAATGGTGATTTTCGCCTCACACCCACATATGCAGGCGAAGAGAGCATGGGTGAATTCTCGTCCTATCAATCTGCAATTTTCGGTGCCATGCCCAACGCATCCATTCCACGCCTGACCACCACTGATTTGTATCTGACGTGTGACAACCTTGTCGAGAACATCTCGTCACTCGAGACGATTCCCGTCTCGTTTGTGATGACGATTGCCAACCTTACCGAGGAGACGCGGTCTTTTGAACAGGCTGTCGGACTGTACAAACTCGGGGAACTGCAATCTATCATTTCCCCCGTCAGCACCTATGACGAGATGGCACCGGGAGCGTCCCACTTCGAGAGCGTGTCGCTCGAGGTGGAATCCACGCTTGCGCCAGGACTTTACACCATTGTGCCGATAAACAGGCGCTCCAGTAGCGACCAATGGCGCAGGAACAACAACTATGAGCTGTTCGTCACGATGTCGATTTACGGTGGCAAGGCCCATTTGTCAGTGGGTGAGCCCGAGCAGGAGGGTGACATCATAACGTTTGCCTGTGATCTAGTAAGAGGCAAATGTATTTATAACTGGGATTTCAATGGTGATGGAGCCTTCAGCAAGGAGGAAGCGGCAGCTGTGACAAGTCTGGATGGCATTTTCAAAGATGAATATAACATCACATCTTTTGATGAACTGCAGTATTTCACGGGATTGACCGCGATAGCTCAACAAGAGTTTGAAAACTGCATGAAACTTGAATCCGTCAAGTTCCCCCCTCAACTCCAATCCATTGGAATTCGAGCATTCTCCAATTGCCGCATGCTTCAACAGATTATTATACCCCAAAGCGTGACATCTATCGGGAAGTTTGCGTTTTCCAGCAACTGGGAGTTGAAAGAAATCCGCGTGGAGAACGGTAACCCAGTTTATGACTCCAGGAGCAACTGTAATGCGATTATTGAGACTGCGACCAACCGGCTCATTGTTGGGGGATGCTGCAGTGAAATCCCTGATGGTGTCGTTGCCATTGGCCAGGCGGCTTTTGAATCCTGTTATGGATTGGAGCACATTCAGATTCCGGAATCCGTGACCAGCATCGAAGATAACGCATTCAATCATTGTTCCAGTTTGACCACAGTCAACATGGGAGGGCACGTTACAGAGATTGGCAAGTCAGCTTTTTCGAGTTGCAGCGCTTTAATCGAAATCACAATTCCGTCGACTGTGACCAGCGTCGGAGATTATGCATTCAGCAGTTGTTCCGGTTTGACAACGGTCAATTTCTTGCCTGGAATGACAAGCATTAGTAACAGCATGTTCAGCAGTTGTAAGGGATTGACTTCTTTCACCATACCGTCCACGGTGACCTGCATCGGCAACAATGCTTTCTATGGTTGCTCGGGGTTGACCTCCTTCATGATTCCGCCGAGTGTGGCCCACATTGGCAGTGGTGCATTTGCAAGTTGCACAGGTCTGGCCTCGGTCACAATCCCCAATTCTGTCACTGCCATTGATGGTAATCCTTTCTATGGTTGCACAAACCTGAGTAGCATTGTCGTGGATACCGGTAATCCTTGTTACCATTCCTACGGCGGCAACACTGCCATTATAGAAACTGCGACTAAAACATTGATTACCGGTTGTGCCAACACAGTCATGCCCAACGATTTATTGGCAATTGGTGCCTATGCGTTTTATTATTGTTCAGGTTTGACATCTGTTGTTATTCCCGAGGGCGTGACCAGTATTGGGGAATATGCATTTAGCAGGACAGGCTTGACGGCATTAACCCTTCCCGAGAGCGTGACCAGTATTGACCGCTGTGCCTTTAGCTGGTGCTCCAACCTAGGATCCATCAACATTCCAACAGGAGTGACCAGCATCAGTGATTGTATTTTGCAATATTGTTCCAGTTTGCAATCCATCTACATTCCCGAGGGCGTGACCAGCATCGGCAGCAGTGCATTCTACGGTTGCTCAGCATTGACCGAGATCAGCCTCCCTTCCACTATTACCAGCATCGGTGATTATGCATTCTCGGGCTGCACCGGTTTAACCATTATCGAGATGCCTGATGATGTGACCAGCATTGGCAACAATGCTTTCGCGGGCTGTTCCAACCTGGAACACATCAACATCCCTTCAAAACTGACCAGCATCACTGAAAGGGTATTCCAGAATTGTTCCAACTTGCAATCCATCAGCATTCCGCTGGGTGTGACCAGCATCGGCACCAGTGCATTCTACGGTTGCAAAGCATTTACTGCCATCAACATCCCATCCACCGTGACCTGCATCGGCAATAGTGCTTTCACGGGTTGCAGCAGTTTGACATCCATCAAATCTTATGTAACAGACGTGTTTGAAACAGGGACAAGACCCTTCTATAATTGCAACTTGGCAACCCTGTATGTGCCTCAGGGGCTGGTGGACGTTTATCGGTCCACTCCCGACTGGAACACAATAGACTTTATCGAGGAAATGCCGGTGATTTCTGACGTCAATTACGATGGCTCGACTAATATTGCAGACGTCGCTTGTATCATCGACAGGCTGCTGGGCTTGATAGACGAAGCATGCGGTTATTTTGATGTCAACAATGATGAACATGTCAGCATCGCAGATGTCACTACTCTTATTGATATCCTTTTAGCACGTTCAATACGTAAAACCGACAATTCAAACAACTAATCATTATGAAAGGTAAACTATCATCTGGATTATGCCTGTTTTTAATTATGGGGTTATTGGTGTCTATCCAGACAGTTCATGCCAACCCCATCACGCGCCAGCAGGCTCTTGAGAATGCCAATGAGTTCCTCCAAAAGAGGGGAATCAATGTGAAGAATGTCACAATGAGACAAGTCCCTGCATTTAAAGCAGGCGGAACGGCGACAGAGAATGCCCCTTACTTTGTATTCAACATCGGGGATGACCGCGGATTTGTGATTGCTGCTGGCGATGACTGTGCCTTTGAAATCCTCGGCTATGCCGACAAGGGCTGTTTTGATAGGGACAACATGCCTGACGGGTTGGAGTACATGCTGGCTTACTATGCTGAGCAGATAACTCTCGGTTCGAAGAGTCCCAAAACAGCAAAGCCAAAGTCCACCACCTACCCAGCTGTGGAAGCGATGCTCACGACAAGATGGGGACAAGATGACCCCTACAACGCCAATTGCCCCATCGATGAATCTACCGGCAAGCGGTGCATCACGGGATGCGTTGCCACGGCCATGGCCCAGGTGATGTACTACCACCGCAATCACTCCACCGGGGAAGTCGTGAAAAACATTCCTGCTTACTATCTGCCCAGCGGAACGAGGGTCGATGGCGTGCCAAAAGGTTCTCCCATCGATTGGGACAACATGCTTGATACCTACGACGGTAATGCCACCGAAGACCAGCGGCAAGCCGTGGCCAACCTGATGCTCTATTGTGGCACAGCGGTGGAAATGGAATATGGCCCTTACGCTTCGGGAGCCTACGATAGTCATGTTGAAACAGCTATGGTCAACTATTTTGATTATAACGATGACATGAAGCTGAAAAAACGCAGCAACTATTCCAACACTGACTGGGAAACGATGATCTTTGAAGAACTCGGGAAAGGGAACCCGATTTTTTACCTCGGCGGAAGACATGCCTATATCGTTGACGGTCATGACGGGAATGGATTTGTTCACATCAATTGGGGATGGAAGGGATCAGACGACGGTAATTTCCGGCTCACGACCACCTATGCCGGCGAGCAGACCATGGGAGGATATTCATCGGTGCAAGAAGCCCTTTTCGGTGCCGTGCCCAACGGAGCATTCCCGCGCTTGACCACCACGTCATTAACGCTGACGAGCAGCAACCTGGTCGAGAACCTCTCATCCCTCACGTCCATTCCTGTCTCGCTAGAGATGACTGTGACCAACATGACTGAGGAAACGCGCAGTTTTGAACAGGCTGTTGGGCTCTACAAACTCGGGGCTATGCAGGCTGTTGTTTCACCAGTCAGCACCTTCAGCGAGCTGGCACCTGGAGAGTCCAGGAGCCTGAGTTTGTCGCTCGAGCTGGCATCCACACTGACGCCAGGCGCTTACACCTTCGTTCCGGTAAGCAGACCCACAGGCTCCGACAAATGGCGAATCAATGGCAACCCTGACAAGTTTGTCACGATGGCGATTTACGCCAATGCTGCCCATCTGACCGAGGGGGCGCCTGAGCAGGAAGGAGACATCATCACGTTTGCTTGTGATGATGTTCAGGAAATCTGCGTTCAGTACTGGGATTTGAACGGTGACGGCGCCCTGAGCAAGGAAGAGGCCGCCGCCGTGACAAGTCTGGACGGACGTTTCAAATACAATAAGACTATCACAACCTTTGAAGAACTGCGGTATTTCACGGGAGTGACATCGCTAGGCAGCTGTGAATTCATCTATTGTCCGGAACTTGTTACTATCACGCTTCCCCCAAACCTCCAGTCCATTGGAACCCGTACATTTTATAATTGCCACAAACTTGAACACGTCACTATACCCCAAAGCGTGACATCGATTGGGGACGAAGTGTTTCAAGCCAACGATCAGCTGAAAGACGTGACTGTGGAAACCGGGAATCCGGTATATGACTCCAGAAACGACTGCCATGCGCTGATAGAGACTGCGACTAACAAACTGCTTGCCGGAGGAGGCCGCAGTGTGATTCCTGACGGTGTTGTTGTCATTGGTGAGAATGCTTTTGAATATCGCACAGGATTGGAGTCCATTCAGATTCCTGAATCAGTGACTCGTATCGAGAACCATGCATTCGCACGCTGTCCCAATTTGACTTCAGCCACTATTCCAGAGGGTGTCACAGAGATCGACGGCTCAGCGTTTTTAGAGTGTAGCGCTTTGACTGAAATCACAGTTCCATCGAGCGTGACAAGCATGGGGAGTGCCGTCTTCAGCGGGTGTTCTGGATTGACGTCAGTCACTTTCTTGGCAAACGTGACGAGCATCAGCAGTTCAACTTTCAACGGTTGTTCAGGATTGACTTCTTTCACCATCCCGACCGCTGTGACCAGCATCGGAGGATCGGCTTTCAACGGTTGTACTAGCTTGACAGCTATGACGATTCCGGCAAGTGTAACCGAGATAGGTACTGGTGCATTTTCGGGCTGCACGGGTTTGACCTCGGTCACGATACCCAGTTCGGTCACGACCATCAGTGGAAATCCTTTTTATGGTTGCTCTAACCTTCAGAGCATTGTCGTGGAGGCCGGAAATTCCTGTTACGAATCCGACGGCAACAACAGCGCCATTATTGAAACCGCGACCAGAACATTGGTTACAGGGTGTGCTAACACTATCATGCCCAGCAATTTATTGGCCATTGGCTCTTATGCTTTCTATAATTGCTCAGGATTGACCTCTGCTGTCATTCCAGAAGGTGTGAACACCATCGGCAACTCTGCTTTCTATAACTGCAAAGACTTGACTAGCATTTCCTTGCCAAGTAGCTTGACAAGCATCGGCAATAACGCATTTAGATCGTGTGCGAACTTGACAGATGCGTCTATTCCCTATGGCGTTACCAGCATTGGTACATCACTTTTTAGTGAATGCAGAAAACTGAAAACGGTCAACATTCCCGCCAGTTTGACCAAAATCAATGATGACATGTTTTATAATTGTGAAAATTTGACGTCCATCAACATTCCCTATGGTGTGACTGGCATCGGTAGTTACGCATTCGCTGGTTGTAGCAGGTTGACCTCTGTCAACCTTCCTTCCAGCCTTACAAGCATCGATAAATATGCTTTCCAGAATTGCACAGGTCTGACTTCCATAAAATCCTATATCACAAACGTTTTTACGACAGGAAATAAGCCCTTCTCTAATTGCTCCAGAGCCACCCTGTATGTTCCTGTGGGATTGGTGGAAGTTTATCGGTCAACACCCGACTGGAACAAAATTAATTTCATTGAGGAAATGCCAGTGATTCTTGATGTCAATGGTGACGGCTCAATTTCTCTGTCAGACATAGTATGCCTCATCGATAAAATCTTAGGTCTATCCAGCGATGAAAGCTATTCTTATGATATCAATAATGATGGAAGAATCACTATATCGGACATTGCAAGTCTTATAGATGCCATCTTAGAGCATTAACCCACTTTAATAAATCAGATTATGAAGATATCGTTTTTTACCTTGATGCTGATGATGGTATCAGCAATCGCTCTTAATGCTCAGAGCCTGACAGCCCATCAATGGGGTACAAAACTTGCCGATGAAGACGGCAAAGATGTGCTCGTGTCTTTGAGCTTTGAAAAAGACGGGACTTGTGAACTCCTGGTTGGGGCTGAGCATCAGATGAAGGAGGATGGCGTGCCTATCACCATCATGGGTAGTGTTGCCGTTCCCGGTACTTATACCTTGAAGGACAAAGAACTGACAATGAATCTAAACAAAGGCAAGGCCGAGGTTGATTTTGACTATGAAATCAAGGGGATGGACGCCAAAACCAAGGCCAAGATGGACAAGCAAATCAGGGGCGATCTCAATGGTTTAAAAGGTGAATTCAAAAAAACGATGCTTGACGGAATGCCCAAAATGCATAACATGAAAATCGTTTCTCTCACCAACAAAGAACTCATTCTCGAGATTGATAATGGACGCGAAATGCCATTCTTTGCATTATAACGGTTAAGTTAACAAATGCCATCACTACATATTGAAGGGTGCAGACCGCCATGGTCCTGCACCCTTCGCTTTTTAAAGGTAAAGCTCCGATTTTACAGTTCTATAACGTGAGGCTCCACATCAGTATCATGCGTGGCGAGGGATTCTATGCAGTCGGGCGACATGCTCTGCTCACGTATCCATTGTAACGATTGGCGCTGCAGCTTCTTGTCGAGCGTGATGCCCGATGTGATCATGTCTCGCCAGGACTTGGTAGCATAACCGCCGTCGGCGAACAACAGGACATATTTGCCCTCGTCGTTCTTGACCTTCAAAGCGCACAAGCCCTCGCTGTGACCGGGAATGTTCACCATCACCAGGCTACCGTCGCCCAATACATCATAGGATTTGCCCACAGGTCCTTCCGAGCCGTTCCAGTCAAACGTCTGCAGGTCCACGCCATCCCACCAGCGCCGCTGGAAGCGGATGCGTATCTGGAAATTCTTGCGTGTCGTGCCTTCCATCTCGGCCCGTGAAACCAGAATGTGCTTGGCATCGGCCACCTGCTTCAGGCCGTTGGCATGGTCGCAGTCGAGATGCGAGATGAGCACATAGTCCAACTCCGACGGCTTGATGCCCATGCGCTCAAGGTGCTCGTTGATGGCCTCGCCAGTGGCGATGCGGCCCTGATTAATCTGATAGAGCAGGTAGGAGCCCAGCGATTTGATTTGTGCCTTCTTGTCAAACACACCCTCGGGCGACATTTCCCGATGCCATCCCGTATCGAAGAGGATCATCCCCTTGGGATGCTCAATGAGGAAACTGAACACGGGCAGCCAAATCCATTTGCTCTTGGGAGTTGTGATTCCCGAAGCCTTAATGATGCTGCAATCGTCACCGCCAAAGGGAAGGTAGGGCGAAACCCTCACCTCACCAGTGCGCAACACATGAATCTTTATCTTATCCATAACCAAAGATATGTTTTTCTATTATCTCTGCAAAGATAGCGGTTTTTCAGCAAAACGCACGCTAGAGCTGGTTGAAAGGGGTAATTCTTGAGAAGGCAATGCCGTTATTTTGCAAATTAATAGTATTTTTGTAGTGAGAATTCGATTGTTAATTATGAAGAAAAATCTGATTATCGTTCTCCTGACGGTGCTGTTTGTTCAGTGCCGCACGGTTAGTAGTGACTCAAGAGTCATCTCTGATGTCCTGCCAATGGCTCCAAATTACAGTGATAGTGACCAGTGGTACATCACCGATAGACAGGCTGATGCCGACATTTTTTACATCATATCGACCGAGACGGGCGATTACCAGTTGCCTGGCGGCATCACATGCCACTACGCCGACACTCACCGCGACAGCACTCGGCATCCCCTTCTGGGAGAGATGGCAGGTGTGGACCAGCTTGTGAGCGGCTCACTCAATTTTTTTTCGCCCTACTATCGCCAATGCTCGCTGCAATCGTTCACAAGCGACAGTCTTACTCAAGCCCGCATGCCGGTTGCCACAGGAGACGTAAGGCAAGCGTTCACGTATTATCTGACTCACCTCAATGGTGGCCGCCCGTTTGTGCTGGCAGGCTACAGCCAGGGAGCGATGATAATGCTCGACTTGATAAAAGAGATGGACGACGCTGCCTACAGCCGCATGATTGCTGCCTATGCCATCGGCATTGCCATTTCACGCGAACAACTTGACAAGTGTCCTCATATCGTTGCTGCACAAGGTGCAGACGACACCGGCGTGACCATCTGCTACAACTCGGTGCGCACTCCCGATTGTGCCATGAATGGGCGGGAGTATAGCGCTGTTGCAATTAACCCCGTCAACTGGCGCACCGACGCCACCCCTACCCGATTGATTACCGAGCCGTCACCCTCAATTCCCCTCGACCAGCAGCGCAAAGACACCATCTCAGTCCACCTCGACACAACATCAGGCCTGTTGCTGGTTGACGGCTTCACGGGTACCGACTACATCCTGCCGCTCATCGGCAAGGAAGGGAATTACCATTCCCGCGAAATCTGGCTCTTCCGCGACCAGCTGCGCGACAACATTGCGCAGCGCACCAACAGCTATCTCAAAATAACCAAATATTAAACGACATGAAGAAGTATATCATTTTAACCATTATGATGACAATGTTATCAGTGCAAAACATTATGGCCCAATCGCTTGAGGGCTACAAGGAGTTTAACCTGAAAGAGGAGTTTTCCGATAACGCGTTCACATTTTTCTCCCGGGCACCCATCTTGCTGTCGGGTGACAAAACGGCCCATAATGCCATGACCATCGGCTGGGGCAGCCTTGGCAATTATTTAGGTTACAATCGCCTGACAGTGAGCGTTTATGTGGCTCCTGCACGTTACACCTACGAGTTCATGGAGCGCTACCCCAGGTTCACCATCATGGAATTTGACGATGAGCAGGTGGCGGAATATATGGGCAGCCATAGTGGTCGTGACGGTGACAAAGCAGCAGCACTTGGCCTGCATGTAGCCTACACACCTAGTGGAACTCCTTATTACACCGAGGCCAAAACCGTTATCGAGTGTGAGATTATCACCGCATTCCATCAAGAGGAAAAGGACTTCCGCAACAATACCCCACGCAATTTCTACGACAGGTTCAGCGCAGGCATCCATGCCGTCTATATCGGCGAAATCATCGGAGCCTGGAAAAAGTAAGTTACTTTGAGGGATTACAAAAGTAGCGGCCTCACTGCAATTGCATGGTGAGGCCGCTGTTTTATTGCGAGCTCTAAAAAGAAAACATGTAGTCTTTGCGTCCCCAGCAGCTTAGCGAGAGGTCTACCTAGGACTTGAAAGCAGGTAGTCAATCAGCGAACTCACGTCACCGATACCCACGTTTCCGTCTTCATTAACATCGGCATTGGGTTGATTGGTATCTCCGCTCAACAGTATATCGATTAAAGCTGTCACGTCACCGATGCTCCTTCTGCCATCCCCGTTGACATCTCCTTTGAGCACTGCTGTCAAGGCGTCATAATCTATAGCAATGAGCCAATTCTGAATCAGCGATTCACGATTCCTGTGATTTGCGTTGTTAATCCATAACGCGTCGCCCATCCAATCGGCCTCAGGTATGAGCCTTTGGGCATCGGCCACTACACCACTAATGCCGCTACTGTGGCTTGACACTATCAGCCCCACATTCTTGCCAGCCATTTCACTTCCATGATTGAAGAGGTAGGTCTGCAAAATTGCGGCCATATGGCTCCACCAAAGTGGCGTGACAATGATGTAAGTGCTGTAGTCGGCCAGGGAAATTGAAACAGGATCAATTGCGGGATAGCTATCGGGATTAGTTGGATCAGCGTAGATGGCATTCAGCAACTGCGTCCCAATGGCATAGTTGTTAGCCTCATAGTGTTGAGTCTTGTCAACAGGATAGATGCGCAATGTGTCGGCATCAATCTGCGACGTCAATGTCTGTACAATTTCATGGCAGTTACCCGTATAGCTGTAATACACAACAAGCGTCTTTGCGCTCATGTCAACACTCGCCATGGCGAGAAATAATAGAATGATGATTTGAATCTTTTTCATAGACAAAACTTGTTTTATCGACTGCAAAATTACAAGCAATCTGCAATAAGATTATTACCCATTTTACGGGTATTTGTGACTACATTACCGAAATTGTGTTATTTGAATGCAGGAGCGGGAAAAGGTATTATTATCTACCGATAAAAACCGACGAACACACAATGATGGCAACTAGAACAAAAAGCGTTTTATCTCTTCTTGAAGATCAGTTGCATTGTCTCGGGGTCAAGCGGCTGCATGGTGGGAAGTTTCAGGCTTTTCACCATGTGAAGCGTGCCCTGCTTATACTTCTGGAAATGCTCGGTCTTGAGGTGCGCCTGGTAAGCAGCATCCGAGGCATAGATTTCGAGAATACGTATCTGCGTTGAATCCTCGGCGCTCTGCATCGGGAACATACACGTTGATGGTCTGATAGGCGGAGTCCTCTACGTTGGTCACGAAGAACATGCCCTCATAGGCCGTGAACTTCACCTCCATGCCATCGGGCATCGTCAAGGTCCTCGTTTCTCCGATTGTCGGGTCGAATCTCAGTTGCGGCTGCGTTTTCACCGCCTTGGTCTTTGCGCCCGCGCCAGCCACCACGGCAAGCGCCAGCATCCATGTCAATATCCTTTTCATGTCATTCCTTGAATTGATTACGTGCACCAAAAGTAATCAAAAAAACAACATAGGCGGTTCACCAAACCGCCATTTTTTCATTTTTCCCGACTTATATGCGTGATTTTTCTTAGGGAGCCCGCCAAAATATTTGAACAAATCAGATTCTATTTGTAGTATTCAGGCTTTAGCTCATAGGTTACTGAAACACTTTTTTTTGGTTCATATTGAATGTGTATGCTATATTCTGGATAGTAAAAGATCTTCCCTTTTCCAGATTGGCATTCTTCAGATGAGTCATACCCTTTAAAACTGTTCACAAAACTATAATACACTCTTTCCAAAGCGTTTGAATTACCAGGAAGATTTAAAGTATAATGCTTGAAAGAATAAGATTGCTTGTAAACTATACCATTATACAGAGAAAAGACTTCATTGCCATGTTTCGACTCATATATATTACCTTTGCATTTTTTCAAATGAGGATACAGACTTTTAATTTCTTTGAGTGAACGTTTGAGATGATTGTCTGGAAGAATGATATGTCTGGCGTATTCACTGCAATAGCAGAATTCTTTCCATTCTTTCATTTCAACGACAAGAGAAGAATCATTCAAGACCTCTATTAACTTGTCATAGTATCCCACATAAGAGAACTTAAGGATTTCACCTTTTTCAACTTCAATGCTGAAATTGCCATCACCATCGGTGGCGACACCACGGTTGGTACCCACAACAATAACACTCGCACCGATACATTGCAAGCTGTCTCTTGCATCAACCACCTTACCCGTTATCATAAACTGCTCGGCACTTAAACCACAGGCGAATAAAATGAATATGTATAGCAATATCTGTCTCATCATCCAATCCTTTTAATAATTCGCCACAAATATACATATTAATTGATGAAAAACAAATAAAAAGACCAGAATCCGCAATAATGGCAACGGTTTTCGGGGAAAGTCTTGAAAATTTTGTATTTTTGTGTGCTTAAATTAATGGAATGATATCTGTTGACACCAAACCCTGCGGGGCTAATGCTAATTACACTAATTTGACCAATTTAATGCGAACATTTAATATTTCTTCGTGAAATTGGCTTATTTAGCGAAATTCGCATTAAAAAAATTTTTAAGGTCAACTTCTAAATCATTCTCTAAATTATATAGGTTATGGAATACGTAAAACTGGGAAATTCTGACTTGCGCGTATCGCGCATTTGCCTCGGCTGCATGGGATTCGGCGACCCGACCATCGGCCAGCACGCATGGACCATCGGCGAGGAGCCGACACGCGAAATTATCCGCAGTAGCCTCGACTTGGGCGTGAACTTCTTTGACACCGCCATCGCCTATCAGTTGGGCACGTCCGAGCAGTATGTGGGACGGGCTTTGCGCGACATGGCACGGCGCGAGGACGTGGTGGTGGCGACCAAGTTCCTGCCGCGCACCGACGAGGAGATTGCCAATGGCATCAACGGGCGCCAACATGTGCTGAACAACATCGACAGCAGCCTGCAGCACTTGGGCATGGATTATGTGGACCTGTACATCTACCACATCTGGGACTACAAGACGCCCGCCGAGGAAATCCTGGAGGGTATGAACGAGGCGGTCCGCTCGGGCAAGGCCCGCTACATCGGCATCGCCAACGCCTATGCCTACCAGTTGGCCAAGATGAATGCGCTGGCCGAGAAACGCGGCTGGGCGAAGTTCATCAGCGTGCAGAACCACTACAACCTGATCATGCGCGAGGAGGAGCGTGAGATGCAGCCGCTGTGCCGCGAGGACAACATCGCTCAGACACCCTATAGCGCACTGGCGTCAGGTAAACTGGCGAAGCGTCCAGGCGAGACCTCCGCACGCCAGGAAAAAGACTCCTTCATGCATTTCAAGTATGACGCCACCGCCGAGCAGGACAACCGCATCGTGGAGCGCGTTGTGGAACTCGCCGACCGCTACGGCGTGGAGATGACGCAGATTTCGTTGGCCTGGTTGCTGACCAAGGTAGAGTCGCCCATCGTGGGAGCCACAAAACTTCACCACATCGAGGGCGCCGTCCGTGCGCTCGACATCCGCCTGACAGCCGACGACATCCGCTACCTGGAAGAGCCCTACGTGCCGCACAACCTCTCGGGCGTGATGGCCGTCAACAAACCCGTCATGGATGCCGAACCCGTCTGGGTAGCGGCCGCCAAGAATAAATAACTCTCTAGGAAACCTATTAGCTAATCCAATTTAATACCTAGATGCAGTTCCCGAAAAATATGCTGGGCGCAACTTTTCAAGAGTTGCGCCCAGACTCATTTTCATTCTTATATTGATTTCGTTCTAAAGCCTGCAGCACATCTCCCATCTAGGGACGCTAGAGGGCCAAACGGAATCCCACGTGGTATTCGGCATATCCCGGATAGCTGTAGTTGCGGCAAGACACACGGTTATATTTTGCCGAGTTGCACCAACTGCCACCGCGCATCACGCGGTAAGAGCCCGTTTCAGGTCCCGTCGGGTTGACTTGTGTCTCACTAGTGTAGCTTCCGTACCAGTCTTGGCACCACTCCCACACATTGCCGCTCATGTCAAAAGTGCCCATGAGGTTGCAATACTTGGTAGCCACGGGATGTGTGCCATAATTAGGATCACCCATGCCTACGGCATAACTATTGTCATAATACCATGCTACATCTTGAATGCGGTTGCTGCCGGAGTAAGTAAAACCGTAATCATAATCGTTACTGGCTAATCCGCCTCGGGCAGCAAACTCCCATTCGGCCTCGGTCGGCAGACGGAAATTCCTGCCTGTCAATTCGTTCAACTTGGCAATAAACAGCTGGCAGTCATTCCAAGAAACATTTTCCACAGGACGATTCAAGTCGCCCAAGAAATAACTTGGGTTGCTACCCATTACTGCCACCCACAGGGCTTGCGTCACCTCGGTTTCGCCAATGCTGTAATTCGAGAGTTTGACTAAGTGAATGGGACTCTCATTCTCGCTAGCATTGATCTCGTGTTCATAATTGGACCCCATGCTGAACACGCTGCCTGCAATCGGATTCATCTTGAATGACACACCATTCACTGTGAAAGTCTCTTCCATTGGCATGCTTTCGGGCACAGCGACGACAAGAGTTGTTGAGGCTCCAGTGGCAACGTCGGTAACGTAGATAGTGGCAACACCAGCTGTAATAGCAGCCACGTTTAATGTGTTACCGCTAAGCGCGACTGAAATATGATCGGCACCATCAGCCACAGAGTAACTATAATTTCCATTGCCGTTAAGGATATTGATTGTTTCGCTATTGCCCTGCTCTATCTCGATGACAGTCTCGCTCAAATGAAAATTAGGATTGTCGTCCATTTCAAGGACTAGACGCAAGCCCAAATTGTTTTCCACGTAGTCTGGTTGCTGGCAGTCACGGCTTGACACACGGTAGTCGCTGTGCTCACCATTCCAGCAACCGCCACGCACTACTCGGCTAGAGCCTGTCACAGGTCCCATCGGGTCGGTTTGGGCTGTGCTGCTGTAGCTGCCATACCAATCCTGGCACCACTCCCTTACATTGCCACTCATTCTATTCAATCCCAACTCATTACATGTTCCCCAAGGGATGATATCTGTCACAAACTCCCATCCAGTCACATCGCTAATCGAGTCGCTACCGGCATACTTATATCCCCGGCTCAGGTTGCCGCCTCGCGCAGCAAACTCCCATTCGGCCTCGGTAGGCAAGCGGAAACGTCTTCCTGTGCGCTTATTCAACTTGGCAATAAACAATTGGCAATCATTCCAAGAAACCTGTTCTACCGGCCTGTCAAAAAGGTAAGAATAGTCGACATTGTTATATTCAGAGTTGCTATCCCTCATGGGCATTTCTTCGGGGGGATTATAGTGGAATCGGCTCGGATTGATAATCATAAAACTGCTCCACAAGTATTGAGGTACCTCGGTCTCGCCGATGTAGAAGCTCGACAGCGTCACCTGGTGCACCGGCAACTCGTCCTCTCTACAGTCGTCCGCCTGTTCGGCAGTCGCACCCATGGTGAAAGTACCGCCCTCGACACGTATCATCCTGAAAAGCGGAGTGTTAGTCGAAAAGATTTCACCGTCAATATAAACAATGACTGTAAAGGCTGTCGTCTCGCCTGTGGCATTATCGGTCACATGGACGGTTGTCGTTCCTTGGCCCTTTCCTGTCACAGTCAAGCGCTCTCCGTTCAGAGTCTTGAAAATGTGATTATCTTCACAAGCGATTGAATAATCCCCATGACCATTGAGGATATTGACCGTCTTGCTCTCGCCAATCAGCACCTGCAGCACAGTCTCAGAGGTATGGAACTTGGGGGTATTCTCCTCGTCAAGGGCAAGACGCAACCCCAAAACACATATTCCAGAGTGGTATGGGAAAGAACTGCGGTAGGACACGCGACAACGAAAATCGCTATCTTCACAACTGCCGCCACGAATCACATGGTTTTCGCCTGTCGAGAAACCCAGCGGGTTAGTCTGAGCCGCGCTGCAGTAATTGTCGTATCTGTCCATACACCACTCCCACACATTGCCACTCATATCATACAGGCCCAACTCGTTGGGCTGCTTGGAAGCAACAGGAATGGTACCGATCAAGAACGGATTCCAGAAAGCAGGTGCTTTAATAGCCGTGCCGCCCATTTCATCGCTTCCGGCAATAGGCAGTTCCTTCTTTTGAACAGCAGATCGCGGGGCATCATAGGAAGATACTTTATGGGGAATTGAGTCATTCTCCACATACCACCCCACCTCATCCAGGGTGTTGCTGCCGGCATACTTGTAACCACGGCCCAAATTGCCGCCACGTGCTGCAAACTCCCATTCGGCCTCGGTGGGCAAGCGGAATTTCCTGCCTGCCAGCGTGTTTAGCCTAGCGATAAAGTCCTGACATTCGTCCCAAGTAACTCTTTCCATGGGGCACTGCAAACTGTGATCCATGAACCAACAATGGTTGCTACCCATAACAGCCTGCCACAACTCTTGAGTCACTTCGGTCTGGCCGATGCTGTAAGTCGACAGTGTTACTTGATGCGTAGGCAACTCGTTATCAGTGTTTTCATATTCGTCATTTGCGTCGCTCTGTTCGGCTGTTGCTCCCATCGTGAAGGTGCCGCCCTCGACCTTGACCATGGTAAATTGCACACCATTCACAGTGAAAGTTTCGGTCATATTCAAATCGACAACTCCCAACAGGCAGTCAATCAACATGACCACGTCACCGATGCTGATGCTACCGTCGCGATTGGTATCGGCATTGACGCTGCTGAACGTGCCACTGTCTTGGCCCAACAGATGGTCTATTAGCGAGGAAACATCGCCGATTCCGACATTTCCGTCACAGTTCGCATCGCCTAATCGGTTGTTAGTACTCGCTGCCGCTGGCAACAATGCAACGAGCATCATGATACAGAATAATAAAGATTTCTTCATTTGGTGATTAGTTAGTATTAATTAGTCAGTCTTCTTGAAAATGCGGCAAAGGTACAACATTTTTATACATTATACAAAACTCACGTTAACTATTCCGAGTGCCACTAGAATCCAATATGCCTGGCTTTGACAATCGACATCAGCAAAAAAGAACGGTTACCACACCACAAAGGCATGGTAACCATCTGTCAAGTCATCACCCCAAGCCGTCCCTTTTTCCTAACGAGCCAGATAGGCCGTGTCAAAAACAAGGTGGTTGGGTAAAATCTATAGTTCCTACAGTTTCATCACTCGTTTCATCTCCAGGTTCTCGTAGCCCTCGGGGCAATGGGTGGAGAGGTAGACAGTGGGATTGTTGCTGATGAACTCACGCACGCGGTCGAGCGTCTCGCGGGCTGCAACCACATCCTCAAACACGATTGAGAGTTTGTTGGCCTTCAACGCAGCATCGCAATAGGTCACGTCGCCGTGGAACATGTAGTAGAGACCGTCGCTTTCCAGCACAGCGATACTGTTGCCCTTGGTATGCCCCTTGGCATCGATGAACCACAGGCCGTCTGCCACCTGCATCGCGTTGGGGAAGTTGTGATAGGGCTGGCCATACTCGGCACGGACGATGTTATCGCCCTCCAGTTTCATCGCGTCGGCATCCTCGGGAGAGATATATATTTTGGCATTGGGGAACTCGCCGATGCAGTCGCTGTGATCGGGATGCTTGTGAGTGATGAGAATCTTGGTCACCTGCTCAGGTTTGTAGCCTGTTGCAGCGAAGGCATCCATGAAGTCGGCTACCTTGTCGCCCATATAGAGAGGAGCGCCAAACTTCTTGGCTGGAGCTTTGAAGTCGGCTTTGAAGCCGGTGTCTATCAGTATCACCTCATGGCCTGTGTCGATGAGGAAGTTCTGCAGACTGCTGCGATAAATAATCTGTTCGTCAAAAGCTTCCCTACCCTCCTCGCCGCCAAAGGCGAACGGCTGGTTCATGAAGCCACCGTCAAACATGCGGATTGCTTTGATTTTCATGATTGTTTTGATTTAGTTGAATTAATTGATATGGCTGAGTATTACAGTTTGCTAACAAGGTCCTGGATTTTCAGTTTGGTGGCATCGGCCTTTTGCTCATTAACGTTAGCAGTCACGATGCCGGTGTCCTCTACTTTCCAGTAATTGCAGATGTCGCGGTATTCGGCCTTGGCGCCGTCGTACACACCAGGAGAATAGGAGGAGAGGAGCAATGCCATCTTTTTCACCTTAGCGGGGCTGTTAACGCAGTACATGCGCTGGATGGGCGCCTGAATCTGGGCATTCATTGTGAAGTAATAGATGGGGGCAGCCAGCACCAGCACCTCGGCCTCGGCCATCAGCGGATAGAGCTCTTGCATGTCGTCCTGCTGGATGCAGGCACCGTTGCCCTTGCCATGGCAATACTCACAAGCCAGACAACCCGCGATCTTCTTCTTCGACACGTTGACCAGTGTCACTTCATGACCTGCTGCCTCGGCAGCCTTCTTGTACTCGTCGGCCATCCAGGCAGTGCTGCCGTTGGCCCTGGGCGAACTTTGTAAAATCAGGATTTTCATAGTGGTAATTATTTAGACTAATATAGACTTGCACGGCAAATATACAAAAAAAACGCTACAGTCAAGTCATGAACTTGAAAAAACAGCATTATATAGTGGTTCCACCCCATGTGAGGCCAATGCAAGCAACACCTCTATCAAAGGTGAGATAGACACCAAGTGCTTGGGCAAGTCGATAGAATCGTCCAAGCATTTCCTGAGCCAACGCGAGTGTGAAGCCACCAACTGCCAAGTCATGTCACGAGGAGAAAATGTGCAAATTGGCACCGCCATGGACATATAGCACGATGGGGTCGCTATCATCTTGGGCATCTGGCCTTCCACGAAATCGCCTCACACAATAAACGAATCTATTTTCGGGGTTGCAGGCTCTGGCGGTACTCGCTGGGTGACTGGCCCAGGTGCTTGGTACAATAGCGGCTAAAGTAAGAGAGTGATGCGAAATTCATCCGTTCTGCAATTTGGGTGAGCGAGAGGCGATCATCGTTAAGCAGTTCCTTGAGGATGGGCACAGTGTGACGGTCGATGTAGGAGGTAACGCTATGGCCCGTTACACGCTTGACAGTTGCTGAGAGATATTTTGGTGACACGTTCAAGCGCTCGGCATAATAACTGACTTCACGCTCTGTCCGGCTGATGCCGGTGGCGAGTAACGCCATCAGCTGTTTCACGATGTAGGCGGTGCGGTCAGTATGGGTGTTGGTGGCATCGCGCTGAGCGTGTGGCTCAAAGATGTCATACATCATGGTCAGGCACAGGCTCCCCATCAGGTCGCGATAGAACTGCAAGTGACGGTCACCCATCCGGTCACGCAGCCTGTGGAAATCGTCCAGCAAATGACTGGCCTGCTCATCGGTCAAGGGCACTACGGGATTCTGGTTCAGCGAGATACTGCCGCCGATGCTGTAGTTGTTAGACGGCAACAGGTTTTGCAGGAACTTGTTGTCGGCAGCAAACCACTCCACCTGCAAGTCGGCATGGGCGGCAAGATTGCTGACACGACTGGGCATGGGAATTACAACCAGGTCATTTTTCACGATGTGATAGCAATGCTCGTTGAACACAAAACTGCCTTCGCCAGCCGTGCACAGCAGGTGCATGCAGGTGTGGCTCAACTCACGGGCATTCATCCCGTAGAAATCGTCGGAATATTGGAAATCTAACTTCATGTCGCTGTGGATATTTGGCAAAATTACATCATATTTTTGTACAAAACGAACGATTTGAGCAAAAAGTGAAAATTGTAGTGCTTTTTGTGAAACCTCCGCATCGGCATATTGCTGTAATTTTGCATCGGTTTAGATAACTAACATCTAACGTCTAAAGTCTAAAGTTTAACAGCAATCAAATGGATATTTTCAAGCAATTAAGTTCAGGGGCTGGCGTCGATATGGCAACACCCGAGTATGCAGTAGCTATTCAAGAGATGGGACGCTGCAACATGATTTGTCACCGCATCAACACCGCCGAACCCGACATGGCAACCATTCGACCGATGGAAGAGGAACTGTTCAACGGCGGTCTTGACAAGACGAGTTACATCATGCCGCCGATGCAGATTGACTTCGGCTGCCAGATGAAGATTGGCAAGGGGGTATTCGTGAACCACTCGCTGACGTGCATGGCAGCTGGCGGCATCACTATCGACGACGGTGCGATGATAGGCCCCAACGTGCGCATCGTCACCGACAACCACGACCTTGATAACCGCATGGTGCTGCGCTGCAAGCCCGTCCACATCGGGCGAAACGCGTGGATTGGCGTGGGTGCCATCATCCTGCCGGGCGTGACCGTGGGCGAGAATGCCGTGGTGGCGGCAGGTGCCGTGGTGACCAAGGATGTCGCCCCCAACACCATCGTTGGCGGCAATCCTGCAAAGTTTATCAAGAATATAGATTAATAAGGACAGGAGGACAAACTATGATTTTTGACAGAAACGAACAGAAAGCAGTCGTGGCGCTCTTGGGTGCCGGCAGTATGGGAACCGCTATCGTTCGCCGCATTGCGGCAGGCAAGAAGATTCTGCTGGGTGACATCAGCGAGAAAGCGTTGGAGCGCGTGGGCGAGGATTTCATGCGCAGTGGCTATGACGTGGAAGCCATGGTTGTGAACGCCTTGCAGAAGGACAGCGTAGAGGCTTTTGCCCGCAAGGCAGCCGAACTGGGGCCCGTCATGTATTTTATCGACACGGCCGGCGCATCGCCCAATAAAGCCAATCCTGAGCACATCGTCGACCTCGATATGGTGGGAACGGGTTACGCTGTGGATGCCTTCGGGCAGGTGATGGCCGAAGGTGGCGCTGGACTGATTATCAGCAGTCAGGCAGCCTACATGTATCCCATCCCCAACGACATCGAGCTGCAGCTCGTGAACACCCCCACCGAGGGGCTGAAAGACGTGAAGTTCATCCAGGAGGTGGCCATGCAAAACTCTGGCTTCGCCTACATGATTGCCAAGCGCATGAACCACCTGCAGGCACAGCGTGCCGCCGCTACCAGCTGGCGCAAGCGCCGCGCCCGCATCAACACCATCTCGCCGGGTGTCATCGTCACCCCGCTGGCCTATGACGAGTTCAACGCCAATGGCGAGGGCTACCAGCGCATGATTGACGCCTCGGCTGCTCAGCGTACAGGCACAAGCGACGAGATTGCAGAAGCGGCAGCCTTCCTGCTTGGCGAGCACGCCAAGTTCATCACAGGCACCGACCTGCTTATCGATGGCGGTGTCATTGCTGCCATCCGCACAGGAGAATATCAATTAGGCTAAAATATAAGAATATGAATATCAAGAACATCATTTTGGCTGCACTGGCATTGTTTATTCCCACAGCTTGCAGTGGCCAAACAAAAGAAAAACAGGTTATGGAAACAAAAGGTAAAGCATTAGTAGTGTTCTTCTCGCATGCGGGAGACAATTACTCAGTAGGTAACATCGAAGTGGGCAATACCAAGATTGTCGCTGACTACATTAGTGAAATGATCGGTGCCGATCAGTTTGAAATTGTGACGCACAAGTATGACGGCATGGCCTACACTCCGCTGATTAACCTGGCCCAGGAAGAGGCCAACAACGGCGAGCTGCCCGAGTATGAGGGCGACGTGGACATGAGCGGCTACGACACCGTGTTCATCGGTGGTCCCGTGTGGTGGGGCACCTATCCACAGGTGATGTTCACCTTCTTCAAGAAGCACGCGACTGACCTCGAGGGCAAGACCGTCATCCCCTTCACCACCCACGAGGGCAGCGGCCTGGCCAACTGCGTCGAGGACGTGAAGGCCGCCTTCCCTGGCGCCAACGTCACCCAGGGCTTCAGTATCTACGGCCACGAGGTCCGCAGTGGCAAGGCGAAGGTAGAGAAGTGGCTAAAAGGACTCAAGAATTAGAAGTTATACTTAAAACTTAAAACCGATGGAATACATAAAGTTATCTAACGGCGTTGAGATGCCGGCTCTTGGCTACGGCGTGTTTCTGGTAAGCCCCGATGAGTGCGAACGTTGCGTGACGGATGCACTGAGCGTGGGCTACCGCATGATTGATACGGCGCAAGCATACCAGAACGAGGAGGGCGTGGGCAACGCCTGGCGCAAAAGCGGCATCAAGCGTGAGGATTTGTTCCTCGTAACCAAAGTGTGGATCAGCAATGCCGGCGAAGAAAAGGCTGCGAAGAGCATTGACGAGAGCCTGCGCAAGTCGCAGACGGAGTACGTCGATCTATTGCTCATTCACCAGGCCTACGGCGACGTGTTCGGGTCATGGCGGGCGATGGAGAAGGCTTATCGCGCCGGCAAGGTGCGCGCCATCGGCGTGAGCAACTTCCAGGCTGGCCGCTTCTTTGACTTTGCCCATTACGTGGATGTGAAGCCGATGGTCAACCAGTTGCAGTGCAACACGCTCATCCAGCAGACGGGCATTGAGCCGATACTTGATGAATTTGGCACGAAGATGATGGCATGGGGACCGCTTGGCGGACAGGGTGTGGATGGCATCGTCAAGAACGAGGAGCTGGCAGCCATTGGCGCCAAGTACAATAAGAGTGCCGCTCAGGTGGCACTGCGCTGGCTCACGCAGCGCGGCATCGTGGCCATCCCCAAATCGAGTCACAAGGAGCGCATGGCGCAGAACTTCGATATTTTCGACTTCTCGCTGACCACCGAAGAAATGGCCCAGATTGCCAAGCTGAACCAGCACGACACGGGCACCATCAACTTTGGCGACCCGCAGTTTGTGAAGTACCTGATTAACAATTACGGATAACACAAAACCAGATCAATATGAGAGCATCAAAATTATTCCTGTCAGTTGTGCTGATGCTGGCATCGGTAGCAGCGATGGCACAGCCCACGGTGTATTTCACCAAGGAAATCACGCCAGAGTCACTGGTGAGAATCTACAAGGCGCTGGGTGTGGAAGCAACTGGCCGCGTGGCGGTGAAAATCTCAACAGGAGAGGGTGGCAACACTCATTACCTGAAACCGCCGTTGATCCGTCAGCTCGTGGAAGAGGTGAACGGCACCATTGTGGAGTGCTGTACCGCCTATCCCGGCAGCCGCATGGATCCTAAAAAGCATTGGGAAACAATCCATGAACATGGCTTTGACAGCATCTTTGCCGTTGACCTGATGGATGAGTTTGGTGATATACGCATACCGGTGAAGGATCACAAGCATCTGCGTTATAACATCGTTGGCAACCACCTGCCCAACTACAATTTCATGATTAACCTTGCTCACTTCAAGGGTCATGCCATGGGCGGCTTTGGCGGCGTACTTAAGAATGCCAGCATCGGTGTGGCTTCAACGGCTGGAAAGGCCAATATCCACACTGCAGGCATCACCGAGGATGCTGCCGACTTGTGGAATCATATTGACGACCAAGACGGCTTCCTCGAGTCGATGGCAGCCGCTGCCCAAGCGGTGCACAACTATTTCAATGGACATGTCATCTACATCAACGTGATGAACAACATGTCGGTTGATTGCGACTGTGACGGCGATCCCGCAAAGCCTGAGTTGCTTGACATGGGCATCATGGCATCGCTCGACCCTGTTGCCGTTGACCAGGCCTGCCTGGACAAAGTGTTCAACTACAAGGGCAAACCGGGCGATGACAACCAGCCCCTGATTGAGCGCATCAACCGCCAACATGGCACCTATATTACCGACTATGCCGAACAGATAGGCCTCGGTTCAAAGACCTACACCTTGATAAACCTTGATGAGTAAAGCAAAATGAAAATCATAGCATTAATCATAGCATTATTGACAATGACAACAGTAAACGGACAAACGCTGACCGAGCGTCAGAAAGGATTAGCGGCATGTGCCTGCCTGATGGCACAGGGAGATTTGGAAAGGTTGGAACCGGCCGTGCGCATGGCGCTCGATGGTGGCGTGACCGTCAACGAGTTGAAGGAAGCATTTTCGCAACTCTATGCCTACACCGGATTTCCTCGCTCTCTGAATGCTCTGGGCGTATTGAGCAAGGTGCTGGAAAACAGAAATCCAGAATGGCAGGAGGGCAAACCCTGGACACGCCCTACCGAGTGGGACGATGCAAAGGCTGCCTATGAACTGGGCAAGAAAAACCAGACGCAACTGTCTGGCCGTCCGTTTGACTATACCTTCTGCCCTCAGGACGACTATTACCTGAAGTCGCACCTATTTGGGGACATCTTCGCTGGTGACCAGCTGAATGCTGCCGACCGCGAAATTGTGACTGTTGCTGCTCTGAGCGGCCTTGAGGCTGTCGCACCGCAGTTAGCTGCTCACAAGCAGGGAGCAGTGAACATGGGAAACAGCCTGGAATTGGTTGAGGACCTGTGCGCCTGGCTCGACCAAGAGGGCTACACCCTGCGCAGCAAATGGCCGAAGGGTGAACTCAATCCCTACGGGCAATTCTTTATCGGCAATAGCTACTTGGCCGATATGGGAGACGGCATGTTCAACGTCACCTTCGAGCCCCGTTGCCGAAACAACTGGCACGTCCACCACAAGCAGGTGCAGGTATTGATCTGTGTCGCCGGCCGAGGATGGTATCAGGAATGGGGCCACAAGGCGATTGAGATGACTCCCGGCACCATCATCAATGTCCCCGCCGAGGTCAAGCACTGGCATGGAGCTGCCAAAGACAGCTGGTTCCAACACTTGACTTACCACAAGGATGCGCAGGAAGGTGCCTCTAACGAGTGGCTGGAAGCTGTCACCGATGAAACCTACAACAAACTGCCTTAACAGGAACAACAAACCATTATTGCAGCCTGCTACAGGCTGTTCACAAAAAAACGGGGAAACGAATTGTTCCCCGTTTTTGTATTTCTTGGTAACTTGTAAAGGATTGTCGGCAATTATGCCAATCGCCTGCTGTGAAGGCGATATTCCATCGGAGTCATGCCTGTAGTGCGCTTGAAATATCGGCTGAAGTGCTGACTGCTCTGGAAACCAAGGCTGTAGGCCAACTCGGTGATGGAAACATCGCTTGAATGCAAATCTTCCTTTGCAATGTCAATAATCTTTTGCTGAATAAACTCCATCGGAGTATTGCCGGTTTCCTTCTTCACGAGGTCACCGAAGTAGTTGGGCGAGAGACAGCACTTGTCAGCAAACATTTTGACCGACGGCAGTCCTCTCATGAAGATGGATTCCTTGTTGCGGAAATAGTCGTTCAGCGCCTGCTCGAAGGTGGCCATCACGCTGTTATTTTCCAGTTCACGCGTGATGAACTGGCGGTCGTAAAAACGCAGGCAATAGTCGAGCAGCAGCTCGATGTTGCGGCAGATGAGCTTGCGGCTGAACTTGTCAATGGGACGGTTGATTTCCTCTTTGATTTTGTCAATGCAGTCGAGATAAATGCCACGTTCGCGCTCCGACATGTGCAGGGCCTCGTTTGACGAATATTGGAAGAAGCGGTAATCAGACATCCCTTTGGCCAACGAAGTGCCGCGAATCAGGTCGGGGTGGAAAAACAATGCCACCACATCGTGATCCAAGCCAGGAATGGGTGTGGCTGTCACCGTCTGCATTGGGGCGAAACTCGTTACAGTGCCATCGCTGTAGTCATATTCCTTGTGGCCATAGGACAACAGGCAACTGCGGGTATTCTTCAAATACAGCGCATATACACCATATTGCCAGGTGACCTCGTTGTCAATGAGTTCACGGTTGGGCACGTCTTTGAGATTGCAGACCGACACCAACGGGTGGAGTGTCTCAATTCCCAATGCATGGTTAAACTGGTCGATATTATCGAGTTTGAACATCATCTTAAATAAATAACGTGAAACAATGGTATTTATTTGACAACCACTTCAGTTTCACCATTTTCATTGATACAGTTGACCACTTAACAGATTCTCCTTATGATTAGTTCCCATTGCCGTTCAACAGGTAATCAATCAATGAAGACACATCTCCGATGCTCACATTGCCGTCGCCGTTCACGTCGCCACGGTCCAGTGTCGGAGTTTGCAATTCAAATTTAACCGTCACGTCATCGCTGCCAAGAACCTGTGCCAGGCGATCAGGGTTGTCCAGGACTCCGATTCGTGTATAGCTATAGCCGCTTGAGAAGGTTTCATAGAACAATACGACGCATGACGAGCCATATAGCATCAGGTCACCCGCATTGATGATGCCAGGGTGGTAGGATGCCGTGGGTAAGGAGGAGTCAAGATAGTGATATTTCTCGTTGCCATTCAACTCGTTCATGTTAAGTTCTAACGGTAATAGAGATACAAAAGCACGTCCTGTCTCGGTGTCCTCAACAGTAGCAGAGAAGGAGGCACCGCCGATGATAACATTGATTTTCATATCTTCGGCAAGCAGTTGTGTCACGGCAAGCAATGCCAACGACATGGATAAAAGTATACGTTTCATTTCTATGATATTTAAAAGACAATACTAAACATGATGTCGCTTGCGCCAATCATCAGTCTTTGACATCGCTTGCTGGAGTGTCTTTCTTGATGGGGCGGATGACCTTTGCCGGACTGCCAGCCACCACCATGTCGGGCGGCACATCCTTGGTTACCACACTGCCAGCTGCCACGATGGCATTCTCGCCGATGGTCACGCCAGCCAAAACCTTCACATCGGCTCCCAGCCAAGCATTGCGGCCGATGGTAATGGGCTTTGTGAGCAGAGAATGGCGACGGACAGGATCTTCGGGGTGATATTCTGTGGCCAACACACAATGCGGCCCAATGAAAGCACCTTCCTCAATGGTGATGCCACCGATGGCCAAAAAAGTACAGCCGAAGTTAACAAAACTATCGCGGCCAAAACGTGTGGTGAGCCCATAGTTGATGTTGAACGGCGGGAACACGCGCACAGTCTCGTCCACTTCGCTGTCGGTGATTTGACTAAGGTAATTACGCACCTCGGCCTCGGTATGGTAACCGGTGTTCATCTCAGCGCAGAGCCGCATGGTTTTCTGCACGTTGACATACAGTTCATCACTGCCGACATAGTCTTTTCCCGTGGGAGTGGCGCTCATCGTCAAATGTTTTTACCCAATTCGAAAGCCTCTTGCAACTTGTCATTGCCATCAATGTCGCGTGCATCGTTGACCCCACCACAGAACAAATGTCCCTTCAAGGCGGATTTCTCATGGCAGTCTATCCAACCCTGCAAACCGCTTTCGGCGCGCTTGGGGGTGAATTCCTCGTCCTCTGCGGCCGTGGTCAGCAGGTATATGTCGCGAAAGCGGTAATCCTTGGGATACATGGCATTCATGCGGTCGATGAGCGTCTTCATCTGGCCCGACATCTCGTAGTAGTAAATCGGAGTCGCCCAACATACCACATCGGCATTGAGCACACTGTCCATGATGGCGGGAACATCGTCCTTGAAAACACAGGCTCCAGTCTTTTGACACGAGAGGCAGCCGATGCAGAACTTGATTTCCTTTCCTCGCAGTGATATGAGTTCCACTTCATGACCAGCTGTTTTTGCACCCTCGGCAAACTGTTCGGCCATCGTGTGGCTGTTTGATCCAGGACGCAAGCTGGTAGAGATTACAACAACTTTCTTCATCTTATTTCAGGTTCTCTTTAAAAAACGCTTCCATCTTGTCATAAGGGATTTTCCCGTTCTTGTCATCATACAGGTCGGTATGGACAGCACCGGGGATAATCATCAACTCCTTGTTGCCGACGGTTTTGCTCACGCCCTCAACGTGGATGCCGGCCATTTTCTCGAAGGCATACTCACTGAAGTAGCGCGAATGAGCTTTCTCGCCGTGGATGAGCAACACAGGATTTTCAATCTCGTGAGCCCAAGCAAGCAGGGGCTGGTTGAGGAACGACTGGCATCCGGTCACATTCCAGCCGTCAGTGCTGTTACCGCTGCGCTCGTGATAGCCGCGCTCGGTCTTGTAGTAATCGTAGTAGTCCTTCACAAAGAAAGGAGCGTCTTCGGGCAACGGATCAACCACACCACCGGCACGCTTGTAGGTACCGTTCTTGTAATCCTCGGTGCGCTGAGCAGCCATTGCCTTGCGTTTCTCCATGCGCTGCTCCTTGGTGTCCTCGCTCTTGAAGTAACCCTCCACATTGACTTTGCTCATGTCGTACATCGTCGAGGCCACTGTGGCCTTGATGCGCGGATCCAATGCGGCAGCATTAATGGCCATGCCACCGAAACCGCAAATGCCGATGATGCCGATGCGCTCAGGGTCCACATTATCCTGTACACTCAGGAAATCCACAGCGGCAAGGAAGTCCTCGGTGTTGATGTCGGGCGATGCCATACGACGCGGCTCTCCCCCACTCTCGCCAGTGAACGACGGGTCAAAGGCGATGGCGATGAAGCCACGCTCGGCCATGTGCTGGGCATACAGACCGCTGCTCTGTTCCTTGACGGCACCAAATGGACCGCTGACAGCGATGGCGGGCAGCTTGCCGCTCACATCTTTCGGTGTGTACATGTCGGCAGCCAATTCGATGCCGTAACGGTTCTTGAATGTGACCTTCTTGTGGTCCACCTTGTCACTCTTGGGGAACGTTTTGTCCCACTCCTGCGTCAATTGCAAAGTCGTATTCATATTCTCTTTGTTTTGTTGGTTCTGGCAGGCCATGAGCACCAAGCCCATGAACGCAGCTAATAAAAATAATTTCTTCATAATGTGATAAAATTCTTGATTTCGTCTGCAAAATTAGCCTTAATTCATAACAGTGTTTGTGACCATTTTACTGATTATTGTGCCTAAAGCACGGAATCAGTTCATTGGAGGGCAAATGAATTCAGGCAGCCACACTACCATATGCTCAGGAAGTGAGCCGGAAATACCAACTCACTTCCTGAATATAATTAATAAATTGTTGGATTATTAGAGCGCTAGTCTCAGGCCAATGCCGTAGTTGCTGCTGGTAGGCGACAGGCCGTTGCGGAATGACACACGGCAGAACCATTCGTCAAGGTACCAGTTGCCGCCACGATAGACGCGTGTAGTTCCCGTTGAGGGACCGATGGGATTGACCTGTTCACCACTGGAATAATCTCCGTACCTGTCCTGACACCACTCATGAACATTGCCACTCATGTCATAGAGTTGCAATTCATTAGGATTTCTGGTAGAAACAACATGTGTTCCATAGTAATCAGTTCCTCGCAATTCCCATGAGTCGTTATAGGAATACCACCCTACCGTTGAAAGATCGTTGCTGCCAGCATATTTGTAACCCTGGCTCACATTGCCACCACGGGCAGCAAACTCCCACTCGGCTTCGGTCGGGAGGCGGAAGTTCTGATTTGTTATCTCATTCAGCATAGCGATAAACTGTTGGCAGTCTTCCCATGACACCCGCTCAACGGGAAGCTGGCTGCCACTAAAAAAACTGGGATTGTTTCCCATTACCGCCATCCACAGCTCTTGAGTTACCTCGGTCTGCCCAATGTGATAGGAAGTCAAAGCTACCTGGTGCACCGGTTTCTCGCGACTGCTGGCATCACTGCCCTGTTCGGCCGTTGCACCCATCATGAAAGAGCCACCCTCAACAGGTACCATGACAAAGTCTACACCGTTCACCGTGAAAGTCTGGAATGGTTCAGCGGGCCATTCTCCACTCAACAGATAATCAATCAGCGATGTAACGTCACCAATACTCACATTGCCGTCACGGTTGACATCAGCACACGTTAAACTAATGCTTGAAGTATTACTGCTTAACAGGTAATCAATCAACGATGTGATATCGCCAATGCTCACATTTCCGTCATCATTTACATCCCCCCGAATGCTGCCACTTGCCAAAGCAGGGAATGAGAGTGCCAGCGCCAATATTAGCGCCAGTAATGTTGTAACCGTTCGGTGATTATTTTTCATCATTCTCTTCATCGCATTTGTCAGTTAGCACGTAATACCTTACGGGCGCTACGGATGCGCCCATTGCCAGTTGTTACCTCAACATTCACCCCATCAAAAGGCCGACCACTTTCTTGACCATTCAGATTATAATAGCGCACCTTGCGGTTTTCGCTGGTTTGGGCAGGTGATACGGGGTCAGTTTTCACCTCCTCGACGGATGTGAGGATATCCGGATAGCCTTCCTCATCAATAGGCTCCAGATAGAAGGAACGCAGGGGCTCGTACCCTTTCTCCTCCATCAGGGCATCCCATGTTTCAGGCAGTTCAACAACAACGGTAGACATCGCTCCGCCCGGCATGGTCTGGATCTTGTTGCGGGAAGCGTCACCGGTCACAAGAAATGCCGTTTCTCCCTTTTCCATCGTGGGGATTGTCATCATTTGGGGCTCGTCACTGGCATACCACTCGGGGGTGGGTGTCATCTCGGCATTTTCCTCGTCCTTCAACTGCTCCATATACTCCTCAAGCGAGGTGTGATCAGGATTGATGGAACTGCCTGGATTGGCATAGTAATGGGCATAGCTACGCTCATACAAGGGGCGGCGGGCAGTGGCTATCAGCTGATCCTCGAGATTTCCAACCGTGCCGTATTTCTCCTTGAGAAGAGCAGCGACCTCCTCGGTCATAAGGATGGTGCGGTGAGTGAATTGTACACCACTGCCTAAGGCCAGCTGGCAGCGCTCGGTAATATCCCATGCGAGCAATTGCATGATCTTTTCCCCGTCGGTTGTGGCAGGCGGCATGTTGTTGCCCCACAGCAAGGTGGAAGCCACCGTCATCGCGCTCTCGTTAAGCCCAATGCCCTGGCGCACATGATAGGGATTCCAACCAACGCGCAGGCAGGCCTCGTCGTCCTCGGCAAGGCACCACGACATGGGGTATCCGAATGTGCCCATGCGGTCCTGCTTGACATAATAGCCTGCCAGATTGAGCATGGCAAGATTCATGAAACGGCCAATGGCAACGTTGGCCTGCTCATTGATTTGCCCTTGCCCATGGTCCAAGCCCAACTGGCGCGCCACGGGCCCATTGGCCCAACAGTAAGGGATCCAGGCATGAGTGCTGCCAAGTGTGCGCCTAAACTCACCCGACGTCATGGCCTTGGTCAAGGCAATCAACAGGGGCATGTATTCGGGTTTGCAGCCTGCCATCACTCCATTGACAGCGACATGCCACACCAGGCTCTGGCGATAGGATGGCGACAGAACGGCTATCGTCCTGTTCCAACGATAATCGGTATACTTCATGAATTCATTCACGCGTTCCAGCGTGGGAGGAATGACGGGCATGCCGTCACTCCACATCATGTCGTTGTAAAATTCATTGATTTCATCTATCGTGCCGCTGAATACAGGTGCCTGAGGGTCGGCAGCCTCGGGATGGGAATTTTCTTCAATCTCTTCCTGGGTTATCGGCTCGGTGAGCATTGCCATTATCTGAGGCCAAAGTACCTCGCGTGTGTTCTGCTTGAGTTCCTCCACGGTATGAGACGCAAAAGCACCCGGATAAACAGCGACTCGCAAAACAGGCAAGCCGTTGTTATAGGCAGTCGTCTTGGCCTGGGCGTCAAATCCTGGTGCGGCAATCATCACCGACGGGATGCCAATATATTCGGCAGCAATGCAGTTACCCGTTTCCTTGGGTGTACAAATGCCGCAACCGCCGTTTCCCGAAATTACTGCATCCACGCCATATTCCTGCAATCGCTGCTGGAAACGCTCAACTTGAGGCTTTCGAACCCGAGGACCAGGAAACAATCCTGCGGAACCGATTTCACTTAACACATAGACTGTAGCCGTCGGGAAGTACTCTTGGATAAGCCTCTTAAGCTCATAATGGGTGACACTCGCCATGAACGAACCTCCCACGAGAGCGATGGTCTTGCCATCTAACGTCTCAAGTCGAGGTGCAAGTTCAATCATATCCACCGAAGACTGCCCCACCGGCGACAGCACGTCATAGGTTCCAGCCGTTTCATCGCCGCCACATTCGCCACTTGGGTCACACGTCTGAGCCTGTGCCATAAAAGCCAGTAAAACAGCACTAAATGCAAATAACAACAATCGCTTGAATGAAATGTGATTCATAATTTTTGTTTTTTGAGGTTTTCAATCTTGAGATGCACAAAACAAACAAAAGTTAAAATCATGCCAAGAAAAAACACTCAAAAGCAACAACCCTAATTTAACTTTTCGTACTTTTGGGCATCAATCATGTGTAAGATGGCTATCAGGACCGATGACAACTCACTGCATCAGATGCTTTTGAACTCTTCTCAACGCGAAGAGGGCTTCAGAGTTCTCATGAAGCATCATGGCCGCGACCTATATTGGCACATCCGCCGTCTGGTCGTCGGTCATGATGATGCCGAGGATGTACTGCAAGAGACGTGCGTCAAGGTCTTGAGCAGTATTCACTCTTACAGGGGCGAAGGGTCACTGACAGCATGGCTCTACCGTGTGGCGACAAACGAGGCCCTGCAGCATCTGCGACGGCAGACACACAAGTTCCAGCACATTGACTCGTTGAGTGATTCTCTTGCAGACAAACTCCATGCCGAAGCCTCAATCGACGGCAATGAACTGGAAATCATGTTCCAAGAGGCATTGCTCACATTGCCCACCCAGCAGCGCATAGCCTTTAACCTGCGTTACTATGACGAATTAAGTTATGAGGACATCGCGAGCATCACGGGCAAAACAGTGCAGACGCTGAAGACGAATTATCATTATGCAACCCAAAAGATAAAAAACTACATTAAAGACCATACTTAATGAATAGTGTTTTGAATGACATAGGTAAAAAGATGCCTTACCGCGAAAGCGAAGATTATCTGAACGACCTGGTCAATGCTGCAACCGAGAAAGCCATAACACGGCATGCCTCGGCCAAAAGAAGCGGGCACAAGGGGCTGATGGCCATCTCGGCAGCTGCGGTGGCATTGGTTGTCATCGGCTTTGGCATTGCCTTTTTCAACGCAAAGGATGCTCAACAAGCGACAATGAGCGGTCCAGGGCCATTGGATGAGTTCCTGAACACGCTGAGTGATGAAGAAGCCTCCCAACTGCAATTCTACGAGATGGAAGAAATCCCAGAATACTAACCATAAATCGCATTGAACGATGAGAAGAATAATCATATTAACTGTTCTTGTGCTCGTTGGCCTGACATCAGCGGCAAACGGTGACAATAACGGATCTCTCAATGAGAGACTATATAAAGCCAAAGTGCGCGAACTCGTTTACCGTCTGCACATTACTGCTGACCAGCAAAAGAAGTTTGAACCCATCTATCGCAGTTACTGCGAAGAGATGAGAGCCTTGTGGGCCAGCCGTAAGCGTCCCATCAAGCCCAGCACCAGCGGAGATGCCGCAGCCATCGCAAAGCGCAAGATGGAAATGCAGCAACGTGCACAGGGTATCAGGATGAAATATATCGACAAACTGGCTACTGTGCTCAATGCCGAGCAGATTGACCGATTCTTTGAAGTAGAGAGCATCATCCAAAAGAAGCTCAAGGAAAAACATGACCAGGCGTCTGGTCATTAGGCTAAAACCAGCCCCTAAAACCTGATACTTTCGTCTAAATCATTCAAGAAACACAAAAACTGCCGTTCCCTCACTGCGTTCGGGCAAGATAGGCGGCGTCTCAACAGTGCCAATTAAAAAAATGCTTTTTTTCTTTGCACTGTCTTCGACTTGCACTATCTTTGTGGGAATTTTGGCCTCTTACGGCTCTGACGAGTCGAGGTTAAACCGCTGAATCAGAACCAATAACCATATAAACCAGTTATCATGTATAAAATTGAAAATCATCCTATTCTTGACCTTCCAAAAGAAGAATACGTTGAATTCCAGTTTGAAGGGAGAACCGTCCGCGGACAGAAAGGCAAAACCATCGCTGCCGCCCTTCATCAGGCAGGACTAATTGTTCACAGCCACAGTACCACGGGCCGCAACCGCAGCCTGGAGTGCGGCATCGGCAAGTGCGGTGCCTGTGAGATGCTTGTTGACGGCCAGGTGCGCCGCATCTGCATCACCAGCGTTGACGGTGTTAAAGAGGTGCGCGAGATTCCAAAGGACTACATGCCCGAAGGCAAGGCTCGCGAAGCCCATGAGACCAAGATTTACAAGACCACCGTTGCCATCATTGGCGGCGGACCTGCCGGACTGGCATGCCGCGAGCAGCTCACCGCACTGGGAATTCCCAACATCGTGGTGGACAACAACGCTACCGAGGGTGGTCAATTCAATATGCAAACCCACCAGTTCTTCTTCTTTGAGAAAGAGCAGAAGTTTGGCGGTATGCGCGGTTTTGACATCGCCAAGACATTGGCCGGCGACAACCATGACGGCATTCTGCTGAACAATACCGTATGGGACCTGCTCGAAGGCCGCCGCATTGCTCTGAAGAACATCGTCACACAGGAGGTGAGCTACATCGACGCCGACCATCTGGTGGTGGCCACGGGTGCTGTGCCGTTCATGCCCGTGTTTGAGAACGATGACGTGCCCGGCGTATATACCGCTGCTGTTTTCCAGAAGATGATGAACCAGGAGCACACCCTGCTGGGTAAGCGCGTGCTGACTGTGGGTGCCGGCAACATCGGCTACCTCACCAGCTACCAGGCCATGCAAGCCGGTGCCACCATCAAGGCCATCATCGAGGGTATGGACCACGAGGGAGGCTTCCCCGTGCAGGCCAACCGTGTGCGCCGCTTGGGCATTCCTATCATGACATCACATGTGCTCATCCGTGCCATCCCCAATGAGGACTACACCGGTGTTACGGGTGCCGTGATTGCCGAGTGCAAGAATTTCCAGCCCATCCCTGGTACCGAGCGCGTGATTGACGATATCGATATCATCAACATCTGCACCGGCCTGATTCCCGACAACCAGTTGCTCGTAAAGGGCCGTTCGGTATTTGGTCGCAACGTCTATGGTGCCGGCGATGCTGTCCGCATCGGCGAGGGTACCAGTGCCGTGTTGCGTGGCAAGCAGGTGGCCTATGAGGTGGCTCAGGAACTGGGCCTTCGTTTCCCCTATGAGGATTATCTGGAAGTATCCCGCCAGTATATCGATTCACAGCAGCGTCCCGTGCGCCTGCTCAACGAGCCGCGTGTTCCCAGCGAGGAGCGCATGGGAGCAAAGCCCTATGTACAGATCAACTGTCTCTACGGATTTGCATGCAACCCCTGCACCTTTGCCTGCCCGCAGGGTGCCATCACCAAGCCCACCACTTCATCGGTTCCGATGGTCGATTATGACAAGTGCATCGGCTGCATGCAGTGCGTGAACCATTGCCCGGGTCTGGCCATCTTCGGCTACGACAAGCGCAAGAACGTGGTGTTCCTGCCCGTAGAGTATGAGGTGGAAGAAGGCAAGGAAGTATTCCTGGTTGATGACAACGGCGCCAAGGTGGGCCAGGGTGTCATCGAGAAGGTGCTCAAGAAAGACAACAAGACCAATGTGGCCCGCGTTCAAGCCAGTGAAGTGAATGACTTGAATCAGGTGAAAGGCTTCATCCTCAAGGAGCGCTATCCCGAACCCTTGAACCTGCGTCCCCTCACCAACCCCGAGGAGGGCAAATCCTTCGTCTGCCACTGCGAGGACGTGGACGTGAAGACATTGCTGGCTGTCATCGGCGACCGCAAGTACATCTCGGTTGACGAGCTCAAGCACACCACCCGCATGGGTATGGGTCCCTGCCGCGGCAAGCGTTGCGTGTCTCGCGCCAAGCAGATCCTGCGTGCCCACGGCATCGAGGTAACCGGCGACAGCACCCCGCGTGCCCCGCTGGCCAATCAGGTAACCCTGGGCGATGTGTACAACGGCGAATCAAAAGAGACCTTCATCTTTGAGCACGGTTCAGTGATTGAGAAAGCCGAGACCGAAATCCTCGTAGCCGGTGGTGGTATGACCGGAAGTGCTGCATTCCGCTACTTTGCCGAGGCCGGAAAACGCGTCATCCTGGTCAACTATGACCGCGGTTCAACGTGGCGCTGTATCGGCGGTGGCCGTCCTGCCTTCTCCAATCCTGACATCAGCGACATCGCCATGCATAACCTGGAAATCTTCCGCGACGACCAGCAGCATTGCAACATCGACCTGAAGATGACGCGCTATGTGAACCTCGTGCACGACGACGCCACTTATCGCTCGCTCGACGCTTCACGCGCCTGGAGCGAAGCCTATATGATTGACCGCAAGGACTTCACCAAGGTCATCTCGCCATACTGGAATCCTAACGACAACATTTATAGCCACGCCCTGATTTCAGAGAACTGCTGGCAGGCCACCCCAGGCCGCACCATCGACTATGTGCGCAATGTGGGTAAGCAGCATGGCGGCGAAGTACTCGAGGACTGCGAGGTGCTGAGCGTTCAGCGTGCCGGTGACAAATACCGTGTGCTGGTGCGCCGCCACGACAAGCACTATGTTGAATATACCTGCGACCACTTTGTCAACGCCATGGGTTGGGGCTCGGAGAAGTTTACCGACATGCTCGGCATCGACACCCAGCTCTATCCTGTCAAGCACCAGGCGTTTATCACCCGCCGCTTGCCCAACATGGGCGTCAACGGCGACTCGCTCGACATGATTATTGACTGCCGT
>JAEEGF010270026.1_pt1 | contig 42267 bp, 23 predicted proteins | sample 9134171 | NCBI WGS metagenome assembly JAEEGF01 (sample SAMN16246542, study PRJNA631951) | gut metagenome | biome: gut microbiome; feature: rumen; material: AP-attached | host: Bos | place: Iran: Karaj | collected 2018-10 | reverse complement strand
CGTGCGAAGCACGGTTAATGTTTCGTCATTCAACCACATGGCCAACAGCCTTATAATTGTCTTTATTATATAACCAGCTTTACTGGCCGCGGGCTTGTTCGCGGCGTTCCTTGAGTTTCTTTTGGATAGCTGATTCCACGTCAAAGAAGCGGTCTATCTGGTTGGCATTGAGAACTGTAGCAAATTTATCGACATATTTCATGCGGATGCCTTGGGCGCGTTGCTGCATCTCCATCTTGCGCTTGGCCATGGCCGCGGCATCGGTGCTCGTGCTGGGCTTGATGGGTTTCTTGCGGTCGTTCCACAAGGCGGTCATTTCCTCGCAATAGGCCCGGTACATGGGCTCAAACTTCTTTTGCTGCTCAGTGGTGATGTGCAGCCTATAGACCATTTCCCGCAGTTTGGCCTTATAAAAGCGCTCGTTGAGAGAATTGGCGTTATTGTCACTGGCCATAGCGCTCAAGGTGACGAGAGCCATCACCATCGTTATCAATAGGTATCTTGTCGTTTTCATCGTTCTGTCGGTTTTAATATTCTGGAATCTCTTCAATCTCTATATAGGGTAACTGGGCCACTTCCTCGTCGGTCAGGGAGCCCAGGAATTCGTCAATGGGGCTTTGGGCCTGGAGCGACACGGACGGGCGCTGGCTTTCATTGTTCATGACCGTCAGGCCGATGCTCACGAGCAGCAAGGCCACGGCTGCGGCCGAGGCGGCCATCACTCCCCAGCGGCGCTTGCTCCTGGCCACAATATGCTGCTTGATGGCCTGGTCGGTGGTGCGGTCTATCAGGCCGTCGAGATACTCCTGGCTCTCGCTGTAGGGCATCTTCTTGCCTATGTCGTTCAATAAGTCTTTCATCTCGTCAAATGTTCAATGATGTAACTTTTCACCTTTTGGGTGGCATAATGGTAATTGGTCTTTAACGTGTTCACCGACTTGCCGGTGATGCGCGCTATTTCGTCATAGCTCAACTCATCGTAGTAGCGCAGGTTGAACGCGATGCGCTGCTGAGTGGGCAAGGCGAGCAGAGCCTGCTGGAAGAGCATTGCTGCCTCGTTGCCATCGAGCGACGATTCGGCCTGCAGCTTTGCCGCTAGGGTGTCACTCAGCGAGTCGATGCTCTGGAACAGGTGCGTCTGCCGTCGCAGGTGCTGCAAGGCCTCGTTGGTGGCAACGCGGTAAAGCCAGGTCACCAGCGGGCCGTCGCCCTTGAACGAGCCGATGCCGTTCAAGACCCTGATGCAGGTCTCCTGCATGACGTCCTCGGCATCGTCATGTCCCACAACTATACGGCGAATGTGCCAGTAGAGCGCTTGCCCGTACTGCTTCATGAGCACCTTGAACCCCTGATCACGGCGAACGGGGTCGTGGAGCATCTCTTGCAACGCACTGTCGTCGGTCATGGTTGTCATGCAATATAATGATGAGACAAAAGTACAAAAGTTAAATCGCGAAAGCAATTTTTTAACCTCGGCATTTAACTTCAGGCGGATATCTGCATCCTTTGAGTGTAAAAACCTCAAAAACTATTTTGTTATGGTACACAAATCCTTGCGTATTTTACTGCTCTTGACGGGCATGTGTTTAATGGCCCTGAGCGCCCAAGCCCAGACCTCGTCGTGTGACCCCGGCGGAGGGTGCGGCGAGGACGAGACTCCGGGAGTATATAATGTGTTGGCGCCTGTGGGCCAGTCATCGGTCGAGATGATTGAGCTGGCGCCCCGACTGGAAACCCTTGAGGGCAAGACCATTGCCCTGGTGGGCGGGTCGTTTATGGCGAGCGTGACCCATGTGGAGCTCAAGAGAATCATCCAGGAATTATACCCGACGGCAACGGTCTATCTCCTGAACGAAATCGGGTCGGCAGGCCTGTTTCCCGGTCCACGGGTGCGCAAGCCCCAGGTGGAGCGTTTCCAGCAGCGGTTGCAGGAGTACGGCGTCGACCTCGTCATCTCGGGTAACGGCGGTTGCGGCATCTGCACGCCCAAGGAAACCGGCAACTGCATCGCCGCCGAGTACATCGGCATCCCGTCGGTGATGATTGCAGCTCCAGGATTTGACACACAGGCCAAAACCACCGCCTATAATAATGGTGTTCCCGTACTGCGTGTCGCTGTCTATCCTGGCGCCTTTGCCTCGCACACCGATGAAGAACTCAAGCAGAACACCCGCGAAGTGCTATGGCCACAGATTCTGGAAATGGCAACCACACCGATTACGGCCCAAGAAATCATCGAGAACCAGCAACTGGAGCCCACCGACCCCCAGGAGCCGGTATTCAGCGGCACCATCGACGAGGTGAACGAGTTTTACAACGACATGCTGTGGAGCGACGGCATGCCCATCATCCCGCCCACGCTGGACCGCGTGCAGGAGTTCATGAATTATACCGATTACCGTTGGAACCGCACCATTGCCGTGCTGTCGCCGTCCTACCGCTCGACGCTGGTGTGGCATGTGGCCGTCAACGGCGTGATGGCCGGCTGCAAACCCGAATACATGCCGCTACTGATTGCCTTGACCAAGGCGATGACCTCGGGCGACTTCCGCCGCACCTTGGGCAGCACCCACGCCTGGGTTCCCTACTGCTGGGTCAACGGCCCTGTGGCCCGCCAGCTGGGTCTGGACCACGGCCAAGGACAGATCAACGAGAAGGCCAATGTCGCCATCGGCCGCTTCCTCAACCTGGCGATGCTCAACCTGGCAGGGTACTATGTGAAACAGGACCGCATGGGCACCTTCGGCTATCCCGTGTCATGGTGTCTGGCCGAGGATGACGAGGCATGCCTGCGCGTGGGATGGAACCCCTACCATGTGCGCCAGGGCATCGACCTCAACGAGAGTGCCGTCACGGCTGCCTCTACCCTGCTGTGGGGCAACAACATGCCTCCCGCCACCACCGACGGCGAGAAAATCATGCAGCTGCTGGCATGGGACATCACCGAGCGTTGCCAGCTGGCCTTGGGCAGCGGCGTTCAGTACACCCACCGCAACATCCTCATGACCGAAGAGGTCGCTGCCCACCTCAAGGACACCTACGGCACGGTTGACAATCTCGAGGACCAGCTCATCGCCACAGCGCGCCGGCCGTTGTATGAGCGAGCCTATGCCCACTACTATGCCAATCCGGGAAGTGCCATCAATCCCGACCACACCTCGCTGGATGAATACATGGCCCAACTGCAGGACGAAGAAGACGCCGAAATGACCAACACGCCCGAGTGGTATGCCAGCGATGCCGCCCAAATGCTGACCATCCCCACCATGGTCAAGGGCGAGACGGCATTCATCATCACCGGCGACCCCTCGCGCAACAAGATACAGACCATGCCCGGCGGCGGCATGTCGACCGTAGCCGTCGAACTGCCCCAAGCGTGGGATGACCTGATGGAGGAACTCGGCTATGAGCCCCTGCGCTCGTTCTATCTCGAGCCCATCGATGACATGGGCATCGACCCCATGACATCGGTCGATGAAGTGCCCGCGGCGCCGACGCCCGACGTCAAGTCCAAGGTACATTACTACAACCTGAGCGGACATGAGAGCGCCCGCCCGTTTGACGGCGTGAACATCGAGGTGACCACCAACAGCGACAATACCCGCAGCGCCAGAAAAGTGCTGCGAGTGAGACACTAAACAGGATTCAAGATGAAACGCAATCATAAATTCAGCCTCTTGGCCTTCACCTCATTGCTCATGATGCTGATGTGGCCGTTGACGGCATCGGCGACGGGCAGCCAGCGGGGTGACGTGAACAGCGACGGCAACGTCAATATCGCCGATGTGACCTTCCTAATTGACTACCTGCTGAGCGGAGAGGGCGAGGTGGACCCGGCCAGTGCCGACGTGGACCGTAACGGCGGCATCAACATCGCCGACGTGACCCTGCTCATCGACTACCTGCTGGGCGACGTCGAATTCCCGCTCGACGAACCCGAGGCACAGGAATTTACAGTGGGCGACGTGACGTTTGTCATGGTGCCCGTCGAGGGGGGCACATTCATGATGGGCGCCACCAGCGAGCAGGGCAGCGACGCCAACAGCCGGGAACTGCCCGTTCACCAGGTGACCGTGTCATCGTTCTACATCGGCCAAACCGAAGTCACTCAGGCACTGTGGCAAGCGGTCATGGGCGACAATCCCAGCTATTTCCATGGCCCGGAGCTACCTGTTGAGCACATCTCGTGGGATGACTGCCAAGCCTTTATCGCACAACTCAACCGGCTGACGGGCTTCACCTTCCGCCTGCCTACCGAGGCCGAATGGGAGTTCGCCGCCCGTGGCGGCAACGAGAGCCAGGGCTACAAATATGCCGGCGGCAATGACCCCGCCAGCGTGGCCTGGTACTCCTACAATGACTCCTGGGAACTGAGAGGTACGGGTTACTATGGCACTCACCCGGTAGCCACCCGACTGCCCAACGAGCTGATACTCTATGACATGAGCGGCAATGTGCACGAGTGGTGCCAAGACTGGTATGGCGACTACAGCAGCGAGGCCGTCACCGACCCCACAGGCCCTGCAGGCGGCACTGGTCGGGTATACCGTGGCGGCAGCTGGTACTTTGACGAGTGGTTCTGCCGCGTGTCGTTCCGCAACCAGTTCTCGCCCATCTACCGCAGCTACGGCATCGGCATGAGGCTGGCGATGTAAGGCAACTTCAGGCCAAAGCAACCATAGACAGTATTATTTCTTCAAAATCCCCCGCACGTGGCTCATGTGTCGGGGATTTTTATTACCTTTGCAGGTTAAAACGCTGATTTTATATGAAGAAAGACGACGACGAACTGGAAGGCATGGAGCAGCAAGACCCTGCCGAGGGCAGTGCCCAAGACATTGACAACGGTGCCGGCGCCCTCCCGCCCGATGGCGGTGATGACGGCGACGGTGGCGGTGAGCCGCAGGCCCATTCCTCTTACCAGGTGCCTAAAGATAAGAAACTGCAACTGAGCGGCATGTACGAGAACTGGTTTCTCGACTATGCCTCCTACGTAATACTCGAGCGCGCCGTTCCCCACATCGAGGACGGCTTCAAGCCCGTGCAGCGACGCATCATGCACGCCATGAAAGAGGCCGATGACGGCCACTTCAACAAGGTGGCCAACATCGTGGGTCTGACGATGCAGTACCACCCCCACGGCGACGCGTCGATCTACAGCGCGCTGGTCCAGCTGGGACAGAAGGAGCTGCTTATCGACACCCAGGGTAACTGGGGTAACATCCTCACCGGCGACGGTGCGGCTGCCGGCCGTTACATCGAGGCCCGCCTGAGCGAGTTTGCCCTGGATGCGGTCTATAACGCCAAGGTAACCGACTGGGGCCTTTCCTATGACGGTCGCAAGCGCGAGCCGCTCACGCTGCCCGCCAAGTTCCCGCTGCTGCTCACCCAGGGCGCCGAGGGTATCGCGGTGGGTCTGTCGTGCAAAATCCTGCCGCACAACTTCAACGAGGTAATCGATGCCGCTGTGCACTACCTGCGCGGCGAGGAGTTCCACCTCTACCCCGACTTCCAGACGGGCGGTTACATCGACGTTGGCCACTACAACGACGGCGAGCGCGGCGGCTATGTGCGCGTGCGCGCCAAAATCGAGAAACTCGACAACAAGACGCTGCTGGTCAAGGATGTGCCCTATGGCAAGACCACCGGCACCGTCATCGAGAGCATCCTCAAGGCCGGCGAGCGCGGCAAGATCAAAATCCGCAAGGTCGAGGACAACACCAGCGCCACGGCCGAGATCATCGTCTCGCTGCAGGCCGGAACGAGCAGCGACATCGCCATCGATGCGCTGTACGCCTTTACCGACTGCGAAATCTCCATCTGGCCCAACTGCTGCGTGATCAAGGACCAGAAGCCCCAGTTCCTCACCGTGAGCGACGTGCTGCGCTACAGCGTGGACCGCACGCGCGACATCCTGCGCCAGGAACTCGAAATCACGCGCGGCGAGACCATGGAGATGCTGCACAACGTGTCGCTGGAGAAAATCTTCATCGAGGAGCGCATCTATAAGGACAAGGAGTTTGAAAACGCCAAGGACCAGGAGCGTGCCCTCAAGCACATCGACAAGCGCCTGAAGCCCTTCAAGCCCCAGTTCTACCGCGAGATTACCCAGGACGATCTGCTGCGCCTGCTGGAAATCCCGATGAAGCGCATCATCAAGTACAACAGTGACAAGGCCGACGAGAACATCGCGCGCCTGAAGGACCGCATCGAGGACATCGACAACAAGCTGGCCCACCTGACCGACTACACCATCGAGTGGTTTGAGGGCCTGAAGACCAAATACGGCGCCAAGTACCCGCGCCGCACCATCATCCGCGAGTTTGACACCATCGTGGCCAGCAAGGTCGCCGAGGCCAACCAGAAGCTCTACATCAACCGCGCCGACGGCTTCATCGGCACGGGACTGAAGAAAGACGAGTTTGTGTGCAACTGCTCGGATATCGACGATATCATCATCTTCTACAAGGACGGCAAGTTCAAGGTCACCAAGGTCGCCGAGAAGATCTATGTGGGCAAGAACATCATCTACCTGAACGTGTTCAAGAAGGGCGATGACCGCACCATATATAATGTGTTGTACCAGGACGGCCGCGGAGGCACCACCTACATGAAGCGCTTTGCCGTCACGGGCATCACCCGCGACAAGGAGTATGACATCACCATGGGCAAGCCGGGCAGCAAGGTCGTGTGGTTCACGGCCAACCCCAACGGCGAGGCCGAGGTGCTGCGCATTACCCTCAAGCCCAAGTTCAGGCTCAAGATCCTGCAGTTTGACGTCAACCTGGCCGACCTGGCCATCAAGGGCAAGCAGGCCCGCGGCAACATCGTCACCAAGAACGAGGTGCACCGCATCTCGCTCAAGGAGGCGGGCCAGTCGACGCTGGGCGACCGCGAGGTGTGGTTCGACCCGGACATCCTGCGCATCAACTACGAGAAACACGGCCGCTCGCTGGGCCTGTTTGGCGGCGACGACCGCATCCTGGTGGTGATGAAGACTGGCGAGTTCTACACCACGAGCACCGAGGCCAGCAACCACTACGACGAGGGCATCTTGCGCATCGAGAAGTATGTCCCGGGCAAAGTATGGGCCGCCGTGCTCGACGATGCCGACCAGGGTCACCCCTACGTCAAGCGCTTTACCCTCGAGGACAATAACAAGAAGCAGAGCTTCATCGGTGCCAATCCCGAGTCGAAGTTGCTGCTGCTGAGCGACGAGCCTTGCCCGCGCTTCGAGGTAAAGATGGGTGGCGACGATGCTCACCGCGAACCGTTCATCATTGATGCCGAGGAGTTTATCGGCGTCAAGACCTTCAAGGCCAAGGGCCGCCGCGTGACCAACTGGCAGGTGGACAGCATCACCGAGGTAGAGCCGCGCGAGCCGGCACCCGTCGAGGAGCAGACGCCCACCGTGGCCGAGACCGACGAGGCGGACGACAACACCCCGCCCGCCGACGGCATCAGCCAGGACGAGGTGCTCGACAGCTTCACCGGCCAGCAGCGCATCCCATTCGACGAAGACTGAATAAACTACGAATTACGCGAATTTTACGAATAGGCATCCGCACTCAATTGTGGCGAATTACTCAAATAACGAATCGCGAATTTTACGAACAGGCATCCGCACTCAATTGTGGCGAATTATTCAAACAACGAATCGCGAATTTTACGAATAGGCATCCGCACTCAATTGTGGCGAATTAATAAACTGCATGATATATGATTATCTATCCTAAAGAATCATACGATATCATTGGATGCATGATGACCGTTCATCGTGAACTGGGATGCGGCTTTTTGGAGAAAGTCTACCAAGAAGCGCTAGAGCGCGAATTCATGGATAAAGGAATTCCTTTTAAGAGAGAAGCCAATCTGAAGATTTTCTATAAAGGAATTCCTCTACAACAAGATTATATCGCTGACTTTGTATGTTATGATAAGATTATTGTGGAGTTGAAGGCTCTCAACAAATTATCAGATATTGAGAAAGCACAAATAATCAACTATCTGAAAGCGACTGGCTATCAGCTTGGGATTCTTGCTAATTTTGGTGAAACGAGTTTAAAAACTGAACGTTTTTGCAACATCCACAAGTAGTGCTGATGTGATTAGTTAAATTCGAAATAATAAAGTTTGCGGATGCTAATAATTAGCTTAATTCGTGAAATTTGTAGTTAATGACGAGGAGATTATTAATATCATTAGTGGTTTTTATGGCGTTGAGTGCTGGGGGGCAGGAGACGCAGTCGGTGTTGATGCTTGATGCGGGATATGCGTCGGTGCATGACAGTTATCTCACGCCTATCACCTATGACGGGGTGGGCCTGGCGCTGAGTGTTGAGGCAGTGCGTCCCGTGCGGCAGGGCCAGTGGCTGTGGCAACTGTATGTGGGCGCCGACTATAACTTCGTGGAGAACCCGAGCAAGAACAATGACCTGCACAAACTGATGGGCGACATCGCCTTTGACATGCAGCGGTGCTGGAAGGGCGTGTTCAACCCCAAACTCAACCTGTCGGCCGGACCGATGGCCCAGCTGCGTGCCGGCATCGTCTATGACGAGGTGAACAGCAACAACCCAGTCACGGTGCGTGCCCACGCCAACGTGGGCGCAACGGGCATGGCCTGGTTCAACACGCGCCTGGGGCGCAAGCCCATCACGCTGCGGTACCAGCTGCAGCTGCCCGTCGCCGGCGTGTTTTTTGCTCCCGAGTATGACGAGAGCTACTACGAGATCTACCTGGGCAACCACAAGAACCTGGCCCACCTGGGCTGGTGGGGAAACCGCCTGGACATGACCAACTACCTGGGCGCCGACCTGAAGATGGGCAAGACCACGCTGCGCCTGGGCTACCGTAACCGCCTGGAGCACTGGACCGTTAACCACCTCCACGTCCACGACGTCAGCCACTCCCTCGTCCTGGGCCTCTCTTTATAAAAAACAACTCAAACAACTATAATAACTATGCTATCCAGATTCATATCCTGCGGAGCTAATGCGAATTACGCTAATTTCACGAATTGGTTATTCAGATTCGCGAAATTCGCATTGAAAAAAGAGCGCGGAAGCCATAGTATTTATTGTACTTATTGTCTTCCTTTTATCTGTTTGTTATTGTGTTGTGTGGGGTGTGCCGAGAAGGATGAGTTTGAGCATGACCAGGTGGGAAATTTCGAGGCGTTGTGGTCAATTATGGATGAGCATTACAGCTTCTTTGACTACAAGCAGGTGGACTGGAACGCGGTGCACCAGCGTTACCGCGCACTGGTGTCTAACGAAATGACCGACAGGGAGTTGTTTGACGTCTGCGGCGATATGCTCAAGGAGCTGCGCGACGGCCATACCAACCTGATTGCCAGCCACGACGTGTCGCGTTACTGGATTTGGGAGCAGTGGCCGGTCAACTACGATGAGCGCATCATCGACGAGCATTACCTGAACTTCGACTACAAGATGGCCTCGGGCATCAAGTACCAGATTCTGCCCGGCAACTTCGGCTACATGTACTACGGATCCTTCTCGTCGAACATCGGCGAAGGCAACCTGGACCTCATCCTGAGCTACCTGAGTACCGCCGACGGCCTCATCATCGATGTGCGCAACAACGGCGGCGGCCTGCTGACCAATGTCGAGACCCTCGTCTCCCGCTTTATCCAGGAAAAGACCCTTGCTGGCTACATCAGACACAAGACCGGCCCAGGCCATAACGACCTGAGCGAGCCCTACGCCTATTACTTCGAGCCTACCAAGAACCATATCCACTATCTCAAACCCGTTGTCGTGCTGGCCAACCGCGGTTCGTTCAGCGCCACCAACAACTTCGTGTCCATCATGAAGTCGCTGGGCCAGGTCACCATCGTGGGCGACACCACTGGCGGCGGCTGCGGACTGCCCTTCACGAGCGAGCTGCCCAACGGCTGGCGTGTACGCTTCTCGTCCTGTCCCATCATGGACGCCCAGGGACGGCTCACCGAGTTCGGCGTGGCCCCTGACGTGCGCGTCGACATGGACGACACCGACCGCACCCACGATGCCATTCTTGACGAAGCCGTCAACTTGCTGAGCGCGTTGACAGCTAGTCCCTAGTTTCTAGTCCCTAGTTTCTAGTTGATAATAGCTACATCCATCACTATCAGAGATAATCATGAAATCCAGCGAGTTTAGAGATTTAGTAGTATGGCAAAAGGCTATGGACCTTACCGTTATGGTTTACAACCTAGTCAAACATCTGCCTAGGGAAGAGTCATTCGCTCTTACCGATCAAATACGCCGCGCAGCGGTGTCAGTTCCTTCAAACATTGCCGAAGGACAAGGACGCATCACTTCCAAGGAATTCATTCGATTCCTGTCAATGGCAAGAGGGTCGCTTTGGGAGCTCTCAACACAGATTGAATTATGTGAACGATTGCATTATTTGGATAATAACCAAACGGCAACCGTTCATAGCACGATAACTGAAATAGCTAAAATGCTTAATGCGCTATCAAACTCAATTTCAGACTAATAATTAATAATCCCCCTAGGAACTAGAGAACTCTAGAATGCGGATGCCAACTAGAAACTAGGGACTAGGGACTAGAAACTATTAAAGAACAATGAAAAAGTTTATTTTTTTGGCCGTATTGGCCATCGTTACTGCTCTGGGCGCCAGCGCCGAGAAGGGTGACATCTCGCTGGGCGCACAGTTTGCCTATGCCTCCAAGCATTCCATGGCAGGCCTGGGCTTGCAGCTGCAGGTGGAACCCGTGAACCGCTTCCGCATCGCTCCCGAGTTCATGTACTACTTCAAGAACGACGGTGTGAGCGCCATCAACGCCAACGTCAACCTGCACTACGTGATTCCCACCAGCAGCGCCTTTGCCCTCTATCCGCTGCTGGGCTTCACCTATGCCAGCTACAAGGTTGATCATGGCGGCAACATTGACCGCTGCGGTGCCAACGTGGGTGTGGGTGCCCAATACCGTGTCCAGGACAGGCTCTACTTCTATAGCGAGGAGCGCTTCCAGATCATCGAGAATTTCAACCAATCGGTCACCGTACTCGGACTGAAGTACACCTTCTGATCCAGGGCATCGACCCCACCCTATCGCGCAGCCAAACGCAACCTCTAACGGCTCTGCACCCTTACCATTTCCAGTAATGGCAGGGGTGCAGACGCCGTTTTTTGCGTTTGCACCCGAACCCCATCTATACCAGATAGACACATCTTAAATAAAAATTCTTGTTTATTTTCTTGCACACGTCAAAAATAATGTATTATTTTGCAGCTTGGATAAGTAAAAGGTATCTATTAGCACAATGGAAAAGGTATCTGGATGTCTTCTATTTCCATTGCCCAGCCATCGATAGTGATGAATGGACTATGAAACAATGCTAAGTGATTAACACCCAGCAAGTAGCACCAGACCGCCTCAACATAAACTATGTGGTATATACACAATTCAATTTTAACTTATATAAAAATTGCAGTTATGAAAATGAAATTAACAACTTTGATGTTCAGTCTTCTGCTAGCAGTAGGCTGGACAAGTCATGTCTTCGCCCAGGCCTACGTCCTTAAGGCAGATGACATGAAGGATTGGACTTACAAGTGGCTACCCAACGGGGCATCGGACTCCGTTACGGTCAACTATGTTTTTCCCAACCCCAAGACCGGCAAGTATGCCGCTCCCGAGGTGACCGATCCTTATCAGATCTATGACCTGTTGAGGGCTGTCTATATGGACAAGCGCCTCCCTGGTCACTACTACAGTGCCTACACCAGCACGGGTGTGCGCGAGAATCCCACCTACTATGGCGGTATCGCCGGTGGCTGGAACATCCCCTTCGGGGAAGTCGGCGGCGGCACTACGACGACCAGCTACGACTATGACGACATCGTCATCAACACTAGCAGTACCTATACGACTACTGTTTCCAATGCCCGAATCTCTTCAATCAAGATCACTTCGGGCAATACCACGATAACCGAACTGACAGCTAGTAATATTTCTTCATTACCCGACGGATGGACCAAAACTGGTACTTGGAATACCTCTGGTAACTATTTTTATACCAGTAATTCATCAAACACCCTGACGTTCGATGGCAGCAAGCTCTCGAACTACAGCAGTGTAAGGGTTGAGGTTGTAGCCTATGACTATAATTATTATAGCAGTGGTTACCGTTATGTTTACATTAATGGCGCATACGGGGAATTGAACAGTTCGGATAGAACCGTTTACTTGGATATCGAGGGTACAAACAACACCGTTACCTCTGGTGCCACAACGCCGACCGACGTGCTGATCCGCACACGTAACAGCAGTGCCTATTTGAGTAGTATTATTGTAAGTGATGGCAACACGACGCTTTACAGCTGGAGTGCCAGCAACAATGGCGCAACTTTGCCTAGCGGCGGTTATGCAAACAAAACGTTAACCAGATATAGCAACTCTTACTACTACATGGCAGATGGCGGTACTATCCGCATTGCGGCTGAGAAATTTACCGGCCACAATCAGATAACCGTATCAGTAACGGGTAACGGCTATTTCATGATTTGCGATAGACCTCTCAATACTTCTACTGGAACAATCAGTTGGACAACTGTCAACGGTACTAACACCTGCACCATCAACTTCCCGGCTGTAGTTGCCACCAACACCTATAGGCCTGATCACGAGGGCTATACCGCGCTGGTTGTTGCGGTGAAGAACAACGTAAAGATTCACCCCGAGAACATGAATTATTACACCGGTGCATGTGAATATACCACTAAGGACTCCGTCATTGACTACATCTCCAGGAACATCAAGAGCGTGAAGCTGTTGACCGACGGTCTGCGCATCGGTTCCGGTGACAGTGTCGGCACAGTATTCAACTGCGACGGTACTTACAACAAGTTCTTCTTCCTGGGCAAGGGTCGTGCCCGCAAAAAATCCAGTGGTGTGCTTACCTCTATTGGTAACACCTCTGCCGGTTGGCCCAGCTATGCCTGCGAGGAGGTTCCCTTCAAGTACATGTATGAGCAGTTCAGCCCCACCGGAGGAGAAGAGGGCGACGAGATCACCGACTTCTATATCGAGATGATGGACGGTTCCGTCTATCCCATTGAACATGACTGCGCCTCGGTGATCCAGAACGGCCACCAGTTCTCGATGTCGGGTAACACGGGCACCCAGCAGTACGCGATGTCGGGTATGAACTTCTTTATCCCCGACAACCGCTTGAGGTACTGGAAGAATGACTCCATTGGCACTAAAGGCAATAGGAGTTATCAGCCCAATGATGGTCGTGACATGAACCCCTATATGGTGGGTGACGAGAACGGCAAGACAGAGGTTGCCTTTAATACTGCTTCTTACTTCGCTGTCAACTATGCCAACTACAATCCCAAGTTCGCTCCCAAGGTAGGTCTCTACCTGTTGACGCTGGATGCCGAGGCATTCCCCATCGATGGCTATGATGCCGAGTCAAACGCCTACTACACCGTGACCCTCGACTGGACCTCGTCGCTGAACGAGATGTCGGGTGGTGACGTGCCCCAGAAGTACGTCATCTATGAGGTAATTTCCGATGAGAACGGTAACGAAGTCCTGGACAGCATCACGACGGTTGAGAACGTGACGCACTACGACTTTGATGGTAAGAAGTGGCCGCAGTACGATTACAGCCAGTACCACACGTACATCATTAAGGGCTGGCCCACCGACAGCGACCATCCCTCGTTCATCGCTTGGAGTAACCAGGACAATATCGTCATACCGGGCCTGAAGGACTTCCTGGCACTGTCACTTGACCACTACGAGAGCGACTTTGACGTGCCCCTCATGCAGAACTGGTACCGCAACTTCCTGAATGTCCAAAACGAGAACGATGCTAACGGATTGACGACCGACCGCATCCATGAGGGTTACAATGTGTTCAACCTCATGCGCTATGAGAACAACGACAGCAACCTCACCAAGCAGGTAGCTCAGATTGTCTTCGAGAACCTCGAAGACGGAACAGTGAAATACACTATCAACTATGTTGACGAGAACGGCCAGTCCACCCAGGATATCGAAGCTTCCAAGTATGAACTGGCTGCCATGGGTATCCCCACTACGGGTATCTTGACCGTATCTACTAAGGGTGACATCGTCATCCAGCCCAACAGCTATGACGTGAACTTCCTGAGCATTAGGGTACAGGCTGGCAACTACGACCGTACCTGGACCGCCCAGAGCAGCACCCTGCCCAACAACTGGACCGTTTCCAGCGGCTCACGTTGGGTCAAGGAGAATGGCGCTTACTACCTCGAGGGTAACGGCTACATCCTGATTCCTGGCGGCATTCTTGGCAACTACACTACCGCTACCGTGACCATCAACGCCTACGGTGACACCGGCAAGACCGCCAAGATTAAGGTCAACGGCGACTCCAAGGCTATCCTGAACGGTGAGGAGAACGCCAAGGACTACACCTGGACCATCAACATCGGCAGTAAGGCTCCCCGCAAGGGTACCACCAGGGCTACAAAGACTCACAACAAGCCCGATGCCCCCACAACAGGAACTAATGAAGCAAAGGACAACGCTCCCGGCAGCAGAGTCACTTTGAACAATGCTACTAACAACAACTAAAACGATATAAGCGATGAAAAAGATATATATTTTAACAGCAGTCTTCGCGCTGCTCGCTCTGTCGCTTAACGCGCAAACACTCTATGAGAAGGTGACCAGTACCGACCAGCTTGTAGCCGGCAAGAAAGTTATCTTCGTTTACGAGAACGGCACCAGCTCCTTAGCATTGGGTGGATACACCGATGGCGGAGATGGAACTTCCGCATCTGTTACCCTCAATGGTGATATGGTAACTGTTGGCAGTGATGTAATGGCCTTTACTTTGGGCTCAACCACTTCATATGGTGCTACATATTATACCTTTACAAACCCCAGTAATGGTTTGTTGGGTATCGTCTACAACGGAGGCAATTACTATTTCACTACTGGTGGTAACTATACCACATGGAGAATCAATGGTAACGCTAGTGGCTACTATACTTATAATTCTGAATACACCAATTATTATATTAGGTATAATACTAACTTTGGATTCCATGTTAGTAAGTCATCCTCGTCACAGTATGCTTACATCTATGTAGAAGCCAGCACCGATCCCGTTATTACTGCTACGCCCACTTCTGTCACGTTTAAGTGCCAACCTGGTGAATCAGTAAATCAAACTGTAGTTGTTACTGGCAAGAACCTGACGGAGAACATTACAGCCTCGATTAGCGGAGATGCAGCATTCAGCGTGGATCCCACTAGCTTGGGCACTACTGGCGGTAACCTCACCGTTACCTATTCGCCCAATGCAACTGGCACTCACACTGCTACCCTTACCCTGTCCAGCGATGGCGCCGAAGATGTGGAGATTACACTCAACGGCACTTGCACACAGGAGGTAACAGTCTGCGATGGAACTGGTACGAATGCTTACTTGCCCATCTACGGCAACTACAACGAGCAGTTCCAGATTAACCAGATGATTTATCCTGAGATTACCAGCCTTGTGGGTAAGACGCTCACGTCGATGACATTCTATGCCACAGGCAATCTTAGCGCTAATCTTGAGAATACCAATTGGACTGTCAGGTTGGGCACGACTGATCAAAGCGGGTACTCATCATACGCACGTATTGATGGCTTGACTATGGTAGCTGAAAATGCAACCGTGACCTCAGGTATTAATACTTTTACCATCACGTTTGACCATCCGTTCGAGTATACCGGTGGCAATCTGGTAGTTGACTTCCAGTCAACGGTAAGCTCGGGCCAGTATGCGAGCACATACTTCTATGGCGAGACCCAATCGTCCGTTTATACTGGCATTCATAGCCGTAGTACAAGTCTGACAACTGAAACGGGAGCTTTTTATAGTTCTGCATATGAGCAAGCCTTCTTGCCGAAGGTGACCTTTACCTACGAGGACAATACTACTCCCGTGTTGACAGCTCCTGAGAATGGTGCTACCGTAAACGTGGGTACCCTTGAAGAGGGTGGTGAGACCAGTGTGAGCGTGACTGTCCCCGTCAGCGGCCGCAACTTGACCGAGGACGTAACCGTCAACGTGAGTGGCACGGGCTTCAGCGTAACGCCGACGACCCTCAGTGCCGCCGACGTCAATGCCGGCACTACCGTCACGGTGACCTATGAAGGCACCGCCAACGGCACAGGCACGCTGACCTTCAGCAGCCCCGAATTGGACGAAGACGTTACGGTTAACCTGACCGCTACCTACATCTCGCACGATCCCACCCTGACCGCACCCGTGGACGGCTCTACCGTTGAGGTGGGCACCAACAGCGGCCTGGGCGTGAACAAGAACATCGCTGTCAGCGGTAACTACCTGACCGAGAACTTGACCGTCAGCGTGAGCGGCACGGGCTTCCGTGTATCGCCCACGACCCTTACCGCCGCCGATGTCAATGCCGGCACTACCATTACGGTGACCTATACCGGCACCAACCCCAACGCCACTGGCACGCTGACCATCAGCAGTGGCGAGGTGAGTGTTACCGTTAACCTGACCGCTACCTACAGTACCGGCATCGAGCCCGTGGTACACGGTATGGTGCGCATGGGTACGCTGCCCATCGTAGATCAGTTCGCCGAGAAGATTCCTTCCACGAACGACCACCCCTACCGCTACACCTACTTCCTGAAGTTGGCTAGCCGCGACACGACCAGTAGTCCTGCCCGTGTTCCCGTTCAGCACACCGGTGCCGAGCTCCAGGGTTACTACTCACAGACCCAGATGGACGAAGACACCGATCCCACCAACTTCCTGACCACCGACATGCTGTCGGCCGAGGTTGACATGAACCTGTCGCCCGCCAGTGCACCCTACTTCTATACCATCAACAGTAAGTTGAACGGTGTGCCCCCTACAGCTGATGATTACAACACCTACATTAGCGTGCTGCAGCGCCGTGAGGCTGGTGACTACCAGGAGATGTACAAGCCCAGTAATGCATCCTTGACGGGTTACACGGGTAATATCTATCCTTCAGGTCCATATGACTTCTTCGACTTCCGTAACATCCGTGCCTCGCAGTCCAGTGACTCGCTGTCCTATGTTCCCATCGTTTGGACCAAGGGTATCGACCGCCACTACTATACCACCGACTCGCTGCACAACAGCTATGGTGCTCCGCTTTGGGAGGTGCGAATTGGTAGCGTGAACGTTCTTACCCCGGTCTACGAGCGTCAGGCCAAGAATGCCAATGGCGATTGGAACGCCTTTGTGAACTGGTATGACGAGGACAATAATCCTTGCAGCTTGTTCATCCTTAAGAGCCTGCACGCCACTGGCGTCCTGCCCGTAGGCAATGTCGAGTATGAGCCTTACATGTTCCGTGTTTGGCTTATCTGCGACGGTCTGCGCAACATGACAACAGACCCGAACACCGGTAAGGCCGTCAACGATCCGGATGCCGACCGCACGAGCCCCAGGCTCCTGTACACGAAGTACTGCCACGGTGCCGATGACCTGGATCTCATCATCACCAAGGATGATACCAATTGGGACAACAACGTCATCTTTGGTGGTCTCAACACCATTAAGCCCAAGTTCCTGGTTCGCTTCTATTATGTAGTGAAGGGTTACCAAAAGACTCGTGGCGAAGCTGATTCCGACCATGTGGGATATGTTGTTGACGAAGAAGCAAATCCCATGGATCCCGAGACCGCTGTCATTGAGCTCTCAACCAACGGCACGATTGTAGAGCAGACGTTCTACAACGTCCAGGGTATGAGCAGCGACAAGCCGTTCAACGGCATCAACATCGTTGTTACCCGCTACAGCGATGGTACCGTGTCGACCAGCAAGGTCATCCGCTAATCGAACAGTCATCGGTTCTTGGTCCCCGGTTGCGCGGGCAACCTCCAACGGGGGACTGGGAACTAGAGACTGGACATCAAAACGATTATTCATTTTATAAAAGTTAAATAGTAATTGTTTCATAGTAATTTTTCATAACCACAGTTAGAAAATGAGGATTATGAGCCAGGGGGTCGCTGTTGACAGCGCGTCCCCTGGTTTTTCTTTTTACTCGCACTCGAGAGGGCTGGACGGGATGGAATGTGAGTTCGACGAAAACAAACTACTGATGCTCAATTCGTTCGCTATGTAGAGACGCAAAATCTTGCGTCTCTTGGTCAGCAGTTGGTAATGTTTAACGATTGGAGACGCAAGATTTTGCGTCTCTACTGGATTGACGGGGGTGGCTTCTCTCCTCTCATGATTGATGTGGGGGGGGGCGCAGGTGGCTGGAAATCAAGGGAAAAGAGGGGCCTGTTTACCGAAATTTATAGGTTCTGCAAAAACATATCGAAAATGGTAGTTTTTTATCATTTTATTGTATAGTACAAAATCTTTGTATATTTTTGCCGCCGTGAAACAATTGCATTAACAATGCTGGAGAAAAGGTATCTGGCCGTTTGACGATTTCGATTGCCCAAACATTACCCAGGTAAATGCGGACTATGAAACAATGCAAAGTGGTGTCACTGTGCAAATTACAACCAGAATACCTGCATAACCAAAACGAGAATTGCAATTTCTAACTTTATAATTTTTATTTCTGACATTATGAAAATGAAACTAACAACTTTGTTGTTCGGCCTGCTGCTAGCGGTGGGCTGGACCAGTAATGTCTTCGCCCAATCGGCAACGTACAAGGCCGAAGACATTAAAGACTGGACTTACACGTGGGAGGATGCCGGTGGCACCACTCAAACGAGTAAGTACATCGACGAGGTCACTGACCCCTACCAGATGTATGGGTTGTTGCGCTGGATCTACATGGACAAGCGCTTCCCCGGCCCCACCTACAGCGCTTATAAGGCTGACGGTACAACCCGTGAGCGCAAGGTCTATTACGGCGGTATGGACGGCGGCTGGGAAATCCCCGGAACGCCGATTAGCGGTAGTGCTACCGTGAACCCCGTTGGTACTATTACTATTGAATTCGGAGGCACATCCACTAGTGGTGGTAATACCGGTGGTAATTTCTCATTTACTTCAATCCAAGTCAAATCAGGTAGTACAGTGCTGACAAGTTGGGATTATGCGACTTGGGGAACTTCAGTACCCACTGGCTGGGGATTCTCCTCAAATGCTTCGAACACTGCCTTCAATGATGATGGCAATAATTCATCTTGCTATATTTCTAAAGGTGGTACCCTTACCATCCCTTCAAGTCTCTTGCAGGGCAGTACAAGCGTGCAAGTAATTGTTCGAGGTTTTTGTGATTCTGGTCACACTAATAACCCTGCGACAATTACAGTCAACAATGAGCCCCAAGGCCCGATTACTTCTACTACCGAAACGAACTACACCTGGAACGTACAAGGCACCACCACTGGCGGCGATACTGGCGTACCAGCGATTATCATCTCTGGTACCAACAATAATGCCCGTATCTATTCAATCACAGTCACATCGGGCGGTACGACTATTTTCACTTGGAACAAGTCTACTGATGGTACTGCTGGATCTACCAGCACTGGTCATTGGCCTGTAGGTATGCAACTGTCTGCATGGAAAGCATCCTCATCTAATCCTTATATCATATTCAGTGATAATCTTGATCCAATTACTTTGTATGGTTGGATGTTTGATGGTTATAACAGCGTAACTGTTACTATCAGTGCTGCTGCAGCATCAGGCAATACAGGATCATTAATTGTCAATGGCGATAGCAAGAGTGTCACTGGCACTACTGCTACAAATTATACTTGGACTGTCTACTCCAGAGATCTCAATGCACCCGTGAAGTATGTGGATAACACCTATACTCCTAACGAGGAGGGTTATACGGCTCTGGTAGTAAAACTGAAAAACAAGATTGTCAAAGATTCAATTAATAACACGTACAACACAAAGGAGGAAATCATCAATTACTTGAGAACCAACGTCAAGTCCATCCAGCTGTTAACTGACGGTCTGCGCATTGGTGAAGGTGAAGATGTGGGTACCGTATTCAACTGTCCCTCTACCGACGTTTACAACCGCTTCTTCTTCCTGGGCAAGGGTCAGGCTCGCCAAAAGTCTGACATGGTTATCCTGGAACAGACCTATGAAGAAAAATTGATTGGCGAAGATGTACCGTTCCGTCAGATGTTTGAGCAGTTCAGCCCCACTGGTGGTAAGGATGGTGATGACATCAAGGACTTCTACAGCAAGATGATGAAGGGTGAAATCTTCCCCGTGGTTCACGACTGCCTCTCGGTTATCCAGAACCAGCACGAGTTCTCAATGTCAGGTCATACTGGCGAGACTTCCTATGATATGCCGGGTATGAACTTCTTTATCCCCGACTACCGTCTGAAGTACTGGGAGTTGCAAGACTCAATTTTAGATAACGGTTCTTATGTTTACTACACTGTTGACGGACGCGACATGAACCCGTATCAGCCTGCAAGCGCCAATAAGTCAAACAATAAGTCAACCTTTTATGATTCACCAAGTAAACTGGCTGTATGGTACGCCCAGTATGACACGGCTCACCATGCACCTGTGACGGGTATCTACCTGCTTACGTTGCAAGGCGAGGCCAATAAGGTGAGCGACTACAGTGAGCCTGACAACAGGTATTATAATGTGGATCTCTACTGGAGGTCATCACTTAACGAGATGGCCGGCTCTGCCGTTGAGCAGACCTATATCATCTATCAGGTAGTGACCGACTCGGTGACTGGCGTCCGCAGAAGAGTGGCCATCGACACCGTTAAGAACTGCACCGACTTCCGTCCCCACCTGCAGCTCGATACACTCTACCAGCAACATGCCCACAGCTACACTTTGACCTATATCATCGAGGGTTCTCCCGTCGATAGTGACCATCCCGGTTTCGTTGCTTGGAGTAACGAGGTCAAGTTGATTATCCCGGGCTATGACGACTTTATGATTCTTAAGTTGCACCACTACGAGAGCGACTTCGAGATCAGGCGAGTTGGCGATGTAGATTACAACGCCGAGAATGGAACTTACGACGAGAAGAACTACTACCGTAACTACCTGCAGCCCGAGAACGACTTCGTTAATGGTATTAGTAAAGAATCCATTCTGAGTGGTTACGACTCCTTCATGCTCTACCGCTCTTACACTGTAGATGGCATACAGGTTAAGGAAGCTGTCGCCAAGCTCAAGTTTGCTGTTGATCAGCAGGGTAAGGTTCGTTACAAGATCACTTATATTGACGAGCACGAGAATTACAATTCTCCCAACTTCCCCAACGGGGCCCAGCTCGATAACATTATTAACTCATTGATTAACAACTGATAAGCGATGAAAAAGATATTTATTTTCTCAGCAGTCCTCGCACTGCTCACTCTGTCGCTTAACGCGCAACAACGCACGACATCACACACACCTCTCAATTTGATGAAGAGCAGCACTAGTGGTGTCATCGCTTCTGTCACTCCTAAAGACGGAGGTCTGCACAAAGCTCCCATGAGAGTTGAGTTGGGCGAAGGAGAGTATCTCTTTGGTCCTTACGATACCGACGAATTCAGCACAACTGGTGTCGGTCTTTCAGATATTGACTATACCACTAGTACTTCTGAGGCGATGGAAGTGTTTGTTGGCATTCCGCGCTCAGAATTCCAAAGTCACGTCGGAGATATGGTTCAAGGTTTCCGTTTCGCTGTAACCCAAGATATCCGAGTATTTGATTTTAAGGTATATGGCGAAGGTCCCAACCAATATTTGACTACGATTTTTGGAACACAATTCAATAGTGGCAATTATTCTACTTATAGTGGTAACCAGTGGCTGGAATTCACGTTCAATACTCCATTTGAATTCCAAGTGCCTGATTCAATCACCACAATTTGGATGGGCTATGGCTATTGGCAGTACAATTCCAATAGTGGCACTGGCACGCCGCTTGGCCAAAATCTCAATAGCACTGGCCATGAAGAATTGGCTTATTCTAACTACTATGGTAATTTCTATGATGCTACCTCCTATTTCTCGGGTGACTTGGCTGTGCAACTGATAATGAAGAGCAATCTTCCCCAGACTGACGCTCCGACCCTGTTGGATATGGTGGATAACGGCGATGGCACCTACACCATCACTGCTACCGCTACCGATCCCACAGCTACTGTCACGCTGACCATCGGTGACCAGACCGTTACCGGTACTGGCAGCGCCAGCATCACCTTGACTCAGGGTGAAAACGCTCAAAACGTGACCGCAACTGCCACTGCCAAGGAAGATGGCAAGCGCGAAAGCGATCCCGCAACCAGGGATTATACCATCCCCGGTCTGCCCAGGACGGCAACGCCTACCATCAATGTAGTAACCAATGCCGACGGTTCAAAGACCATCTCGGCCACTGGTGATGGAACGGTACACCTCTATGTTGACGGTGTTGAGGTAAGCAATCCTTACACGATCATGCCTTCGGCTGATGGAGACCAGACCGTTACCGTTACCGCTACCGCTCAAGAAGCTGGCAAGCTGATTAGCGAAACCGCTACCCAGACTGTCACCATCCCTGAGGCTGGCCGCAGCCCCATGCCCACCATTACCATGACGGACAACGGTGACGGCACTTACACCATCACTGTGACCGGTACTGGCGAGATTGCTGTTTACATCAACGATGCTGAGCATGGTAGCGATCCCATTGCAACCGCAAACAACACTTTCAGCTTCAACGTTGAGGAGCACTCCCAAGCCATGTCGATTACCGTTCAGGCTACCAACAAGGAGGAAGGACTGCTCATCAGCCGCACGGCCGAGGAAACCTTCTCTATCCCCGCCATGACCATCGGCAGCGACTTCAAGGAACTGGATCCCCAGCCTCAGACTTCCACCGATCCCATCGACATGAGCAAGCTGATGTTTGTTGACCGCTTCTCGGTAGATATCCCCGACAATAACAGCCACCCCTTCCAGTATGACTACACCCTCGAGGAGACTCAGGTGCGCCAGCGCACGTCGAACACCGTCGAGGTGTATGTGGAGAAGACCGGTTCGAAGGGCCAGGGCTTCTATTCCCTGAAGCAGATCGACGACGATAAGGACGCCAAGCTCGTGATGGACGTGGAGAACGCCGCTATGGACTTTGAGTTGTCTCCGCTGTCGAATCCCTTCTTCTACACTGTTGAGCGTGAGGAAGAGGCCGATGGTGAAAGCTATTGGGGCTGGAACGCTGTATTGCAGCGCACCTCGGTGGGCAACTACAAGCAGACCCACAAGTACGACACTAAGGGCCGTCTGGTTTACAACTACAATGACACCATCTTCCCTGGTGAGCACATCCAGCTTGACCTTGACACCATCACTGGTGACTATAATGACTACAAGGCTTATGTGCCCGTTGTCTGGACCATGGGATTTGACCGCGTGAACTACGACGAGAACAATCCTACCCACAACAGCTATGGTGCTTCGGTTTGGACAACTGGTGTTGCCGATGTAGCTATGGCTTCTAACGAAGCCCCGAAGGCCGAGCGCCAGACGAACAGTTGGAACTCTGTAAACTGGACAGCCGAGGGTGGTCCCGCCAGCCTCTACATCCTGGACAACGTTGTGGCTACCGCCACCATGCCCACGGTGAACACGCTGGATTATGAGCCTTACATGTTCCGCATCTTCGTCAAGAGTGATAACAACAAGCTGCGTCCCTACACCGTTGTTCCTGCAGGTGATGGCCCCTATGATGGCGAGCACCTGGATGCCGGTGAGGGTACGACCAAGGGCCCGATCTGCGTTTGGAGCGGCTATATCAACGACCCGAAGAACAATCAGCCGAAGAAGTTGACCACCGAGAATGGCGAGATCGACAATCCTGATTACAACGGCGTTGAGATCACCGAAGGCACTGGTGATGGCGGTGCTGTAACCTACACCTTCAAGAAGGTGAAGGTTGACAGACCTGCCGGCTATGATGAAAATCACAATCCTCTTGGCCCGTGGGATCAGGATGACGTGAATGCCATGTTCGGCGCTCTGGATGAGCTGGCCAACATGACTACCATCAGCCTCGCTGACCTGGAAGTGTTCGTTCGCTTCTACTACATCGTCAAGGGCACAGGCGAAGGCCACACCCCGTGGATTCCCACCAGGGCTAATGCCGAAAGTGATCCCGCAGGTTATGGCACCCAGTCGCCTGGTAAGGCTCCGGATCCCGCTACCGGCGTGATTGAGATTGCTAACCATGGCGAGATTGTAGAGACCATCTACTACAACATGCAAGGTATGACCAGCGACAAGCCGTTCGACGGCATCAACATCGTTGTTAACCGCTACAGCGACGGTGCCATTTCGGTTACCAAGGTTATCACCAAGTAACATCTTATCTTTAGTCTCGACGTCTTTGGTCTTTAGCGGGCGTTTGCCCAGTTAGCTAAAGACTAAAGGCGGAGGGCTAGAGATCTAAAAACGAAAAAAATCCCATAATACTTATATTAGTAATTGTTTCATAGTAATTATTTATACCACAGTTAAAAAATGAGGATTTTGATCCAGGGGGTCGCTGTTGACAGCGTGTCCCCTGGTTTTTTTTACTTCTGCTGGATGGACTGGATGTGAGTTCGATGTAATTATTAATTGAAATTTGCGCGTCAGCAACTCCCCCTCTAAGATTAGAGGGGGCAGGGGGCGTTGATGATACTTAAGTCGGAAATCAGCCACAGCAACACGAACGCCCCCGCCCTATCGAGCACCCCCTCTTAACCAAGAGGGGGAATTGAATACCAGCACTTTATTTTCATCGAACTCACGCTAATGGATTTGTTTTTCTATTGCTGGGCATGAGACGCAAGATTTTGCGTCTCTACTGGTGGGAGACACAAGATTTTAGATAAATATGGCGGCACCTCAACCATCGATGCAGGCATCATGGTGTTCGGTTTGAACAGATTTTGCGTTTTTACTGGCTATCTGGGGCCAACTCTCTGAGATTAATTGTGTAGTTTCGAAAGATTTAGTTATCTTTGCAGCCTGAGCAGCAACCTCTTGACAAGTGAACGCTCATATCCCGCCCGTTTGAATACTTGAATGTGGCAGGAGACCAAAACGATGCCTCATGGACCCCCAAAACTATGATGCCAAGTAAAGAGGTGCTCGACATAACCAAAACAAGATTGTACATTATTCATATAATTCTCAATTGAAATGAAACAATTAATGACCACCATCGTGTGCAGCCTGCTGCTGGCAGTGGGCTGGAATGGCGCGTGGGCTCAGGCGCCTGCCGGAACCTCGCCAGCGGCTCAACGCATCGGGCTCAAGCTGGTTGACAACAAGAGCACCTTTGTCAACGATGCCGAGCGCAATAATTATGAGAACGTCCTGGGCTTCTATCAACTCAACGAGGACTACCCGATTACCGCCGGCATGCTCAACCCGGGTAATAACCTTGTCACCATCTACCGCCAGAGCGAGAACGACAGCGAATTTGCCCCTGCCGTTCGCCTGAACCTCTCGGCCAAGGACAGCATTCCCGAGCCTAAGTACATCAGTGTGCTGAGTTTCACAAACGCTCCATCGAGCGAGACGACCATCACGGCCAGCATGTTGCCCGCCAACTGGGGAACCACGTCCAACGGCCTGATCTGGCAGACCAACGGGTCGGCCTATATCGCTGCCCAAGGCGGCCTTACCTACACTATCCCCGAGGGCTACAATAATGCCACTGTGCAACTCATTGCCTATGTGGGCACGAATGTGCGAGGCGGTTACTTCGGCACCAACCTCAATGGTGAGGGATGGTATGTCAGCTCGGAGGTAAGCGCGGGCGGTTCATACATTGTCAAGACTTTCTACAATGTGAGCAGCGGGCAGACTATCTCGATCTATGGTGGCATCCAACAGAATGGCTCCTACTATCTTAATCAGTCGCCCGACATTACCCAAATCGGCTTCCGTCTTATGCCTGATTCCTACATTCCCCTGATGACGGTGACGCCCACCGCCAGCCAGATGGGCGACGATGGATGGAGCGACGAGAGCCCGCTCGATGTGCAGCCCCACACCTATACGGTCAATGACCTGATTGACCTGGACGAGTTGCAGGTGAGCGACACCTTCGCCGAGAGCACGGCCAACAACGACCACCCGGGTTACTATAACTACAAGGCCGACTTCAATGCCAATATCGAGATTCCCGCCGGCAGCGGGGCGGGCACTGACTACTATGCCAGCGCCGATTTTGCCGCCGCCACCTCGGCAACTCCGAGTGCTGCAGCCTTTGTAGGCGAAAACAACTGGAATTTCTACAACACCAATGTCTATTCGCCCTCGGCCGGTCAATGTGCCTACATGACCGCCTACGGCAGAATCGTTTACATGATGCCCGCCAGCTTTATGGGCAAGAGCGTGAATGTGACCATGACCTCGAGCACGGGTAGCGACGGTGCCGGCGAGATGTACGTCAATGGTGTGTTGCACAATTTCAACGCCGGAGAGACCTACACGTGGACGATTCCCGTTACCGCTGGCGGCGCCATCGAGTTTAGGGGCATCGCCACCACCTTCTCGATCGACTTCACCAAGATTGTCATCAGCAGCGGTAATGGCGCCCCCACAGGAGCCCCCCGCCATGATATCACCGATCCCCAAAGTAACCTGATCAAGGGCATCGACGGCAAGACTATGATGGAACCCGTTGGGGAGAGCAAAACCGAGTCAAACAGCATGATCAGAATTAACGACTAAAACACCATCAAGATATGAAAACGATAGTGAACAAAATACGTTTCGCGCTGTTGCTCGGTTTCATGGCCATCGGCCTGACAGCGCTGGCGCAAAGCATTCCCAATGCCGAGAAAATGTCTATCTCGACCCTGATGTTCCTGGACGAGATGGCAGGCCGCATAAGTTTTGACGAGCCCGCGCCCACCATCAAGGCAGGACAACCTGACTTGATTCCCTTGCCCGAGGCACGCAACAAGCGCCCCATTGCCAAGCCCGACACCATCAACGGCAAGGTATATATCACGTCCTTCATCCAAGTGACCGGTGATGAATTCATCGCCGACCTTGAGAACTTGGGGGTTGACATCCTGGCCAACCTGGGCGACGGATTGTTGACCACCTACATCCCCATCGACATGATTGAAGAGGTTGCCGCCATCGAGGGCGTAACCCTCGTCGAGGTGGGCCAACTCATGCAAGAGGAAACCAACCTGTCCCGCCAAGCCAGCAATGTGGACGACTTGCTGACGCTGTCACAAGACGCGCAACTGGCTGGTTTGCAGCAGATATATGACGGTAAAGATGTGATTCTTGCCATCATGGACAGCGGCATCGACTTCCAGCACATCGCCTTCAAGGACAAGAACGGCAACTCACGCATCAAGGGTGCGTATTGCTATAACGGCTCATCGGTCACCGCCAACTGGACCGGCAGCGGCTCGCTGCCCACTACCGACTCTTCGGACTCGGACCACGGCACGCACACCAGTTCGATTGCCGGCGGCTCGAGCGTCATTGTCAACGGCACTAACATCACTGTGACCGACGACCACGCCAATGCCACCTATGGCGGTATGGCTCCTGGTGCCGACCTGTACCTGGGAGGCTTCTATGGGCTAAACAACGTGCACATGGCCACGGCCTATCAGCAGGCGATTGATTATGCCAATGCCCAGGGGAAACCCCTTGTGGTGAGCAACAGCTGGAGCACCACCACCGGTCCCCGCGACGGCCAGTTGGGCAGCTCCATGCAAACCTTCATCCACAATAATTTTGGTGACAGCCACCCCAACAGGGTCTGCCTTTTTGCAGCGTCGAACAGGGCCGGCAATGCCATCCCCAGCGAGGGTGGCGGAATATTCGTGAGCGGCATGTCGAGCCGGAACAACCCTGCCGGTTCCATTCTGAGATATCGCCGATACAGCAATACTGACGGCGGATATTGCTATAACGGTTATGTGCTTGAGGCCTGGGGGCGGTCGACGACCCAGCTGGGTATTACCATCTATGTGCTCGACAACAATACGGGAGAAGTGCTCAAGAGCGTAAGCTACACACCTACAGGCACAACCACAGTAACTGGTTTGAGCGATTATTATAGCGGCTCATTAACGATTACTGTTGGCTCAAACTCCGTAACCGGCAAGAGACAAATTCGCTTAAACGCAAACGCCTTTGAAACGACGAGCGATTCCTATGACTCTGCAAATAATTTTTATCACAGTAATTACACGCTCGCCGTTGAGGTGTACCCCACGAGCGGCAGCTGCATCGTGGACATGTGGGGCGGTACCATTGCCTATTTCAATAACTCTTTGACCACCAGCGGTCACAACTGGCTGCAGGGCACTGATGACTGCAGTGCAAGTGATAACTCCATGTGGCCCGAGGTCATCTCGATAGGTTCATATATTACCCGCGAGGGAGGCTCAAGCGGCAACGAAGTGGGCGACATCAGCCCATTCTCGGGCTACGCTATCGCCAGCGTGAGTCCTGGTGATGTTGATATCCCCTGGATTTCGGCCCCCGGACAGCTCATCGTTTCGGCATTCAACCACTTGAACACCGAGCGCTCCTCTACCCCGCTGATCAACAATACCAACTATCCCTACGGCACAGCTCAGGGAACGTCGATGGCGACACCCGCAGCAGCCGGTATCGTGGCACTGTGGATGCAAGCTGCGGCACAATGTGGCCACCAGCTTACTCACAGCGAAATCAAGCAGATCATGGCCGAGACCGCTATCCATGACTACTGGACCGACAACGGGCCCAACGCCAGCCATTTTGGTAACGGCAAGATTAACGCGCTGGCAGGCGTCGAATACATTTTAAACCATTATGCCGTGCCCACCATCTATGCCAATCCTGCCAGCGTGACCTTTGAGGTAGAGCCTGGCACGACCACCACCCAGACGGTGGCCGTAACCGGCTTGATGCTCACAGGCGACATCACCGCCACGCTCCACGACGACACCGGCACCTACAGCATCAACACGACCAACCTGGGCACCGGCGGCAATCTGGTGATCACCTACTCGCCTGATAATGAGGGCACCCACAACGCCACCATCACGCTGACCAGTCCCGGTGCCACCCCCGTGACCATCACCATCAACGGCACCGCTGCCATCAAGGCCGATGCGACCGTTGCCGACGGCACCACAACCAATTATAATTTGCCCATCTACGGAAATCAGTATGCTAATAAGCAGATCAACCAGATGATCTATCCTGCCAGCATGTTGACTGAGATTGAGGGCAAGAAACTGAAGTCGATGAAGTTCTACTCCACGGGTATCAACTTCTCGGGCGGAGCGTTCAATGTGTCGATGGGCACCACAACACTGACGGCATTCCCCCGAAACAATTACTCCCGCATCACAGGCCTCACAACGGTTAAGACCGGGCAAGTTGCCGTGAGTGGCGGAACGGAATTGGTCATCACATTTGATGAACCATATGAGTACAATGGTGGAAACCTGGTGATTGATTTTGAGGTAACATCAACGGGAACCAATAGCACAACGTATTTCTACGGTATCAATCCTGGAGGTTATACATCATTCAACTCCTATGGCACAACCATCAACAACTATGGTAGGTATGAGAATGTGTCTCGTCGCCAGTTCCTGCCCAAGGTGACCTTTGAGTGGGAGGTTGAAGTCGATCCTGTTACCGCCGGCACCGTAAGCCCCAACGCGTTGACCTATAGCGATGTCATCATCGGCAAGAGCAGGACGCAGACGGTGACCGTGACCAACACGGGCAACCAGAACTTCACCCCCGTTATCGACACGACGGGACTGCCCAGCGAGTTCACTGTGACGGGTAACGGCGAGGTATTGCCCAACGGCAGCATCAACTTGACAGTTACCTACTCGCCCACCGATGAGGGACCGCACAGCGGCTCGTTCACCGTGACCATCGGCGACCAGACCTACACCGTGACTGTGACCGGTAACGGCATTGTCGTTAACACCATCCTGGTCAGCAACGAGATTATGGTGCCCGTTTACAAGAGCGACCTGGAGTCGGTGGCCCAAAACATCTACTCGGCCAACGATATCGCCAATGACGAGCACATGGCGCTCAAAGCCAACAGCGGTGACTATGTGACTGTACTTGTCAAAAACGAGGAAGCCGTCACCCGCTATAATGTTGAGCGCAAGGCCAATAACGAGGACGAGTGGACCGTGGTAGCCATGGCCACCCACGAGGAGGGCAACACGTTCATGCCGCGCAACAACGACATGACGGCCCAAGGCGATGCCGTGGCATTTGACGGCGGCGCTACCGAGATGTGGCTGCCCGTGCAGGACAATGTCCCCAACGCCAAGACCGTGACCATGTATGTGCCCGTCACCGTTGCCGATGGCAAGATTACCCAGGACAACACCTATGGCGCTGCTCGCCGCACCAGGGCTACCGACGACATCGCGATGACCATTCACGTGGGTGGTTCAAAGAGTGACAAACGCTGGGGCGGCCACTGGGATCAGGCCTTGCCCGACGGCACAACGGCCGACTACTGCGTCTATACGCCGGTGATTACCATTACCACCAGTGACCTGGACGGTGAGACACGCATGCCTTACATGTTCCGTGCATGGCTCATCAGCGAGGGGGCCTACAACTTTGACCGTGACCCCGAAACGACCGGTATCGTGGGCACCACGCCGCTCGAGAGCCCCTATCTGCTGGGTGAACAAGTGCTGACAGACGTTCCGTCGGTTCAGCAAGTGGTCATCGGCGAGAATTGGGATCCCGAGACCTCGCCCGTGAGGTTGCAGAACGCTTTTGGCGCTCCCGTCAGCAACGCCAGAATCGAAATTGTTGTCCGCGCCTACTATCACCTGGTGAACAGTAATGCCAACATGCTGCGCGACGCCAACGATGATACGCCCATGTTCAGATTCTCGCAAGAGGGCACCGAGGGCTACTTCGACCTGCCCACAGGCATCATCGACCTCATTGGCGACAGGCAGGTGGTGAGCGTGACCTATGTCAACACCCTGGGCATGCAGTCGAGCCAACCGTTCGATGGCGTGAACATCGTTGTCACCCGCTATAACGACGGTTCCATCATGACCAGCAAGGTCATCAGGTAACAGTTGTTGACCGAACGGGCTTTAACGCCTGTTTACCAGCAATTTGTAACTAGAATCCCAATAAAAATGTCGGGGGACGTGCCATCAACGGTGCGTCCCCTTTTTTAGGTCCCGAGGATGCCAAAAAACGAATAAAAAAAACGGTTGTATGCAGGTTTCCGCCAGCAAGTATTTTTTGCTAATAAATTTTTACTTTTTTTACCGAAAACCTTTGGTTATGTCAGTAATAATATATAACTTTGCAAACGATAAATTACAAATATTGACTTTTATTTCCATTCAAGCACGTTACGCTCGACAAAGAAGCGATAAGTAAAGGTATCTAAATAAGAATCCAATACCACGACGTGGTTCTATGAAAGGTAATGTTCTTCGATATGCGTAATGCATCAATACAATTGATTGATTAAATAATCCTATATAATTCAATCTTTTTATTATTAACTTTTAATATTAGGAAAACATGATGACTAAAAACTTTTTGAGGCTTTTTGCAGCCATGTTGATGACGCTTGGAGTCTTGAGCGCCCAAGCTCAGCCTGCGGTTCACCCCAAGGCATATTACGATGCCATCACCTATCAGTGGACCGACGCTAGCGGTGCTACGCATGAAAATGCTATCACCGATGTGGCAACCAATCCTTATCAGATCGTTGCCCTGTTGAAGAAGGTGTACTGCGACCCCAACATCCCGGGTCCCCATTACAGCGCCTATGAAACAGACGGCACCCGCTCGCGCGAAGTTGACTACGGCGCCGTGGGCGGCGGCTGGAACATCAGCGCTGATGACGTGATCAAGCCCTACGAGGACGGTTACACCCTGCTGATGGTATCTGTTAAAGAAAACCTTACGCTGCGTACCAATGACGATTACGGTAGCTACGAGTTCCCCAATGCCGAAGCACTGGTTACCTACATTGGCAACAACATTGACGCGGTGCAGTTGCTTACCGATGGTCTGCGTATCGGTGAAGGAATGCGTGCAGGTACCACTTTCAACATCAGTGGTGAATTTAACCGCTTCTTCATTCTCGGTAAGGGTCAGGCCCGTCAAAAGACCGAGTGGGTGACTCGTCAACAGACAAACAATAATAGAATCTACGGCGAGCGCGTCCCCTTCAAGTCTATGTTTGAAGAGTTCAGTCCCACCGACGGTTCAGCGAACAGCCAAATTACCGACTTCTATGCCAAGATGGTAGCAGGCGCTTCTTATCCCGTTGTTCACGACTGTGCTTCGGTACTCCAAACCGAGCACTACTTCTCGATGGCTGGTAAGAACAACCACGAGAGCAGGTCGCTGACTGGCCTTAACATCTTCATCCCCGACTATCGTCTGTTGTACTGGGAGACCTATGACAACAACAACCACCATGTTGCTGGTCGTATGATGAACCCCTATTATGACCTGAATGGCCGCGTTATCCGTACCAGCCGCAGCTACTTCGAGGTTGACTATGCACAGTACAACCCCGATTATGCTCCCGAGGTTGGTATCTATACCATCAAGCTTAACGGCAAGGCTGAACCCGCTGCCGAGGAGAGGACCTATGACGTGACTCTCGACTGGACCTCGTCGCTCGACGACATGGCCCATGGTACTGTAGGCCAGGACTACATTCTCTACCTCGTTCTTACCGACGAGTATGGCAATGAGACCCGTGAGGAGATCATCAAGACCACCGAGACCACTTACACCTATCCCGTGCCTCAGGATGAGCACAGCTACACCTTGAGCTACATCGTCTTTGGTCAGCCCAACGATGGCGAGCATGACATGTTCGTTGCATGGTCCAACCAGGTTGACATTGTTATCCCCGGCTGGAATGACTTCCTGACCTTGAAGCTCAACCACTATGAGAGCGACTACAAGATCGAGGCCGAGAAGAACTACTACCGCAACTTCCTGAACGTGATGAACGATGATGCAGTCAACGGCCTGACCACGGCCCGCGTTAACGCCGGTGAGAACAACTTCACGCTCTACCGCTATGACGTTGCCGCTCCCGACGCAATGGTTCCCGTTGCCACGATGACCATCACCGCAGGCAACAACACCCGTTACAGCATTACTTATCAGAACCAGGAGCCCCTGGCCAGCTACAATGTGAACGTGACCACGAGTGGCAACCTGAGTGTTGGCGCTGGTGGTGTCATCGACATGAGCAATATCCTGTTCGTTGACCAGTTCGCTGCAAGCACTGCCCTCAATGATCATCCCGTACGTTACGGATATGTGCTGATGCTCACCAATGGAGACAAGGGCACCAACACCGTAGAGGTTCCCGTCTTCAAGACAAACGCCAAGCTCGGTGGCTACTACACCGAGGAAGAGGTTCTGGCTGACGAGCACGAGCTCCTTGCTGGTGTGAAGAACGGTTCGGTAGATGTTAACCTGCAGCCCAACCCCTCGATCTACTACTACACTGTAGGTCGTGGTGACAACGCTCTGCCCGTAACTGAGTTCTCCAAGATGCAGCTGCGTACCGACGGTACCTTCATGGAGATGTCGGATGCCCTGGGCATGGAAGGCATGATTATCAATGCTGGTCCCAACAACTTCAAGGATCCTCTGATTATTACTGGTGATGCAGGTAACTACATGACCTATCAGACCCTGATCTGGACCTTCGGTGAAGACCGTGTGAACAACAATCCTCCCCAACACGTTGACGACTTGAACAGCTATGGTAGCGAGATCATGAAGACCGGCGTTGCTGGCCTGAATGCAACCGTTACCGGTACCCGCAGCGAGAACCAGTACTCCAACTGGAAGGACGAGAACGGCGAGTGGTGCAGCATCTACAATCCTGTAATCACTGTAACTGCTCAGATGCCCGAGGATGCCAGCGTAGATTATGAGCCCTTCATGGTTCGCGTGTGGAGACAGTGTGGTAAGATCCGCAACTCCTTCATTGAGCCTACTTGGGGTGTAAGGACCAACGATGTTTGGTCGCCCCGTCCCGCCGACCTGCTCATCGTTGATGAGTTTGTTAATGGTACCCAGTTCACCTTTGGTGATGCCGAGGCTAACACGCTCGCATTTGGTGCTACCAACGACGCTACCATCGAGTTCCTGGTACGCTTCTACTACAAGGTGCCCGATGCAGCCAAGGCTGATGGCGAGTTCAAGTACTACGTTGTTGAGAAGAGAATTCCTTGGAACAACATCGAGACCAGTGTAGCCGAAATCAGTATTGCTGGCGAGGGTGTGAACACCTATTACAACGCTCAGGGTCTGAAGAGCGACAAGCCCTTCGACGGCGTGAACATCGTTGTTACCCGCTACAGCGATGGCAGCACCAAGACCACCAAGATTGTTCGCTAAGCGATTAAGCTGAATCAGCCGCTAGCTGAAACAATTCACTCACAGGGGAGGCGCCCAGTCATGGGCAGCCTCCCCATTTTTGCGTCTCCCCTTATATTATAAAATGTGGCAAATCTATGGATTGATGAATTTCATCGGGGCCATCTTGAAAATCCCGTGAAAGAGTTGCACATTAATAAAAATGTCACTACCTTTGCGGCATGAAATGGACCTCGCTTTGCTAAAGCGCTAAAAATGAACACTTTTTGTTTATTCACATATTTCATTAACTTCTAAATTCATTCAATCATTTATGAAGAAATTATTTTCTCTCCTCACGCTTGCCCTGCTGACTATGTCGGCTTGGGCAGAGACGACCGTGACCTTTACCGCCGGCACCGACCTCGGTTCAACGTCCGCCAACACGACGCCTGACGAAGTAACGAAAGATGGTGTTACCATCTCTTGCACTGATGCAGCTTTTGCAACCGCACAGTACCGTTTCTATGCTGGTTCAACCACCACCATCACTTCAACCGTTGGCAACATCACCAAGGTTGAATTCACTTGCGCTGCTAGTGGTACCAACAGCAACGGCCCCGGCCACTTTGCTACCACCGATGGCGGTTACAGCTATGAGGGTAATCTTGGCACTTGGGTTGGCAATGCCGCTTCGTTCCAGCTCACCGCTAACAAGCAGGTTCGTGCTACCCAAATCGTTGTCACCATTGATGGCGAGGCCGTTGAGACCGTAGGCGCTCCCACGCTGCCTGCCACTCAGAGCTTTGACGACGAGTTTGAGGTAGTGATTACCGACATCGCCGAGGGTGCTACCGCTAAGTACAGCACCGACGGCCTGGCTTGGAACAACTACACCGCTCCCTTCACCATCACCGAGACCACCACGGTTTATGCCAAGGCTGTCAAGGGCGAGATCGAGAGCAATGTAGTCAGCGCTACTTACACCAAGAACACTCCCGTTACCGGTACCTGCATCACCTTCAACTATGCAGACGACGAAGCCTTTGAAACCCCTGCTGAGTACACCGTTAACCGTATTGGTGCCAGCTTCACCGTTTCTCAGGGTGTGATCAACGGTCACTACCGCATCTACAAGAACCAGACCATTGCTTTCACCTCGACCGCTGGTAACATCATCCGCATCGAGTTTGACTGCATCGCTAATGGTACCACTAAGTATGGTCCTGGCTGTCTGACCGTTAATGACAACAACGGCAACTACAGCTACGAGGGCAAGAAGGGTACTTGGATCGGTAGCGCCGAGAACGTAACCTTCACCGCTACTCTCGACCAGGTTCGCGCTACCGAGATCCGCGTGTATGTTGACGGCGAGCTGCCCACTGACTTCGTTGCTGCTCCCAGCATCCCCGCTACTCAGACCTTCGATAACAGCATCACCGTTGAGATCACCAACAACGCCGAGGGCGCTACCGTGATGTACAACACCGATGGCGAGACCTGGACCGAGTACACCACTGCTCTGACCTTCACCGAGACCACCACCCTGCAGGCCAAGGCCGTTAAGGGCGAGAACGAGAGCACTGTAGTTAGCGCTACTTACACCAAGAACGAGCCCGCTCAGGATATCACTACCCTGGCACAAGCTAATGAACTGGAAGACGGCGCTGGCTTCACCTTTGCTGGCGACGCCGTTGTTACCGCACAGAAGGAGAACTATCTGTGGCTGCGCGACGCAACCGGCTACGGCTTGATCTACGGCACCATCGAGGGTGAGTTCACCAATGGTCAGGTTCTGAGCCAGAACTGGACTGCCAAGAAGACCACCTTCAGGGGTCTGACCGAGTACACCAATGCTGCTAACCTGAGCGCTAGTGGTGTTACCAACACTGCTCTTGCTGCACCTCAAGTAATTACCGCCTTGGATGAGGATATGATGAACGCCTATGTAATGGTAAAGAACGTGACCAGCTTCACCGTTAATGGCAAGAACGTTACCGCCAACTTTGAGGATGGCACCAGCATGGTAATGTACAACCAGTTCAACGTTGAGGTTCCCACCGATGCCGGTAACTATACCGTTGAGGGTGCTGTTGGCAAGTACAACACCAACCTGCAGCTCTACATCCTCAACATTGAGGGTTATACTCCTGAGGAGCACAACGTGAACAGCATTGCCGAGGCTTATGCTCTGCCCGAGAATGCTACCTTCACCATGTTCGACGAGATGGTTGTTACCTATCAGAGGGGTAACCGCCTGTGGATCCGCGACACCGAGGGCACCAGCGGTATGATCTATGGTGACCTGGGTCTGGAGAACGCTCTGGAGAACGGCCAGGTTCTGACCGACGGTTGGAGCGCAACATACGCTATCTACAATGGCGTTCCCGAGTTCACCAATCCCGAAGGCGTTGAGCCCGACGGTACCAACTTCCGCGAGGCTGCTCCCTACGAGCGCAATGCCATCACCACCGGCAACGTGAACGAGTACATCATCATGAAGGGTCTCACCCTGCTCCCCGATACAACGAACGCAAAGCGCTTCTACAACGCTACCGACAGCCTGGTTATCTTCAACAGCTTCAATGTTGAGATTCCCACGGTTGAGGAAGGCAAGACCTATGACGTTACCGGTATCGTGACCATCTACTACGGCGCTGCACAGGTTTACATCACCGAGATGACCGAGTCTGTTGCCGCTGGCTTGCGTGGTGACGTGAACAATGACGAGGCCGTGAACATCAGCGACGTTGCTGACCTGATCGACTACCTGCTGACCCATGATGCTTCCAGCATCAACCTGGACAATGCAGACGTTGACCTGAGCACCGACATCAACATCAGCGATGTAGCTATTCTGGTTGACTACCTGCTGACCAACGCTTGGCCCGCCAAGTAATCGACATCAGCGATAACATTTAAAAAACAGGATCCTTAAAGGGTCCTGTTTTTTTTGTCGTGTAGCTAATAATTGGCATCCTACTCAAGCCTTCCTCTACAAATCGAAGAGGGTGGGCTGCGGGAGGAGTTGGAAGGTGTGGCGATGATGGGGTGTAGCGCCGTATTGTGCTATGGCGGCACGATGGTCGGGCGTGGGGTAACCCTTGTTCTTGGCCCAGCCATATTGCGGGTATTCCTTGTCCAGCTGGCGCATGAGTTCGTCACGGTGCGTTTTGGCAAGGATAGATGCCGCAGCAATGCTCAACATCTTGCCGTCGCCCTTGATGATGGTCGTGTGGGGGATGTCATGATAAGGGAAAAAGCGGTTGCCGTCGACGAGAATGCCCTCGGGACGCACCTGGAGCTGATCCAGGGCACGGTGCATGGCGGTAATGGATGCCCGCAGGATGTTGATGCGGTCAATCTCCTCGGGCGACACCATTGCCACGGCCCAAGCCACCGCCTCACGCTCGATGATGGGACGCAACAACTCGCGCTGACGCTCGGTCAGCTGCTTGCTGTCGTTGATTAAGTCGTTGTGAAAGTCCGGAGGCAGAATGACAACAGCTGCCGTCACGGGTCCGGCAAGACAACCACGGCCTGCCTCGTCACAGCCTGCCTCGACACGTCCAGCTATCAGATACTGCTGCAACATAGTTATTAGTTATTAGTTTCTAGTCCCTAGTCCCTAGTTGGCATCCGCGCCTAGTCCCTAGTTGGCATCCGCACCTAGCACCTAAAGCCTAGTACCTAGAGCCTAAAACCTAAGCCTAGAGTTTGCGTTCGATGACGTAGTCAAAGATTTCGCGGAAACGGTCCACCGTTTCATCGGGCTGATAGGGCGAGAGGATGGCACTGGCTTCGTCGCGCAGGCGCTCCATGGTCTCGTAGGCATACTCGATGCCGCCGGCACGCTTGGCATAGTCCACCAGGCGGTCGATATCCTCGCATGTGAGCGTCTCCTTGTTGATGAGCGCAAGCATCTCGTCACGCTCAGGCATGTCGTCGCGACGCAGGGCATAAATCAGCGGTAACGTTACCTTGCCCTCGCGCAGGTCGTTGCCTGTGGGTTTGCCGATGATGGGATCGTTATAGTAGTCGAACGTGTCGTCCTTGATCTGGAAACAGATGCCCAGCAGGCGAGCATAACGGCGCAACTCGTCGATGGCCGTCTGGGGCGCATCGTTGGCATAGCCGCCCACGGCGGCACAGCACTCAAACAACGAGGCGGTCTTGGCACGGATAATCTCCATATAGGTGGCCTCGTCGATGTTGTGGTTGCGTGCAAAATCCACCTGGTCAATCTCACCTAGCGACAGGTCACGGCCCATATCGGCCAACGCGCTCAGGATGCGGCCGTCACCGGCCTCGACACCGCAGCGCAGGGCGCCCGTGACAAAGAAGTCACCCACGAGCACGGCCACATGATTGCTCCACACACTGTTGATGGTGGGCTTGCCGCGCCGCTCGGTCGCCTCGTCGATGACATCGTCGTGGATAAGCGATGCATTGTGCAGCATCTCGAGGGCAGCAGCGCCCAAGAGGGCCTTGTTGTTGATGCCTCCAAAGAACTGGGCACTGAGCAGTGTCACGATGGGCCTCAACAGCTTGCCTTTGTTCTTGAGATAAGTTGATACAATGCTGTTAGTTAGCTCGCTGCCACTGGTCAGAGTGGTAACGATAATCTCGTTGAGCGCATCGAGTTGCGGTCTCAGTTGTTCTTGCAGATATGTCAGCGTGATTGCCATTAGAGTGCAAAGGTAGCAATAATTCCTGTGTATGCCACCATTTTTAAGAGTAATTTTGAGAAATTGAAACAAGGATTGACGATTCGGGCAGTTTGACAGCTGAAAACCTGCAACCGAAAACCTGCAACTGAAAAAAAATGATTATCTTTATGCCCTGCAAAACAAACGCTACATTATGGAACCAAACAAGAAACTGTTGTTACTGGATGCCTATGCATTGATCTTCAGGGCATTCTATGCAATGATACGCAATCCCCGCGTCACCTCGACGGGTATCGACACATCGGCTGTATTCGGCTTTGTCAACACTCTGCAAGACCTGCTCAAACGGGAGCAGCCGTCGCACATCGCCGTGTGCTTTGACCCGCCGGGCGGCAAGACCTTCAGGCACGAGAACTACGAGCCCTACAAGGCCAACCGCGAGAAAACGCCCGAGGGCATCCTTACTGCTGTCCCCTACATCAAGCGCATCCTGCAGGCTTACGGCATTCCAATCTTTGAGGTCGAGGGCTATGAGGCCGACGATGTCATCGGCACCCTATCCCACCAGGCCGAGCAACAGGGATTCTTTACCTATATGGTCACCGGCGACAAGGACTTCGGCCAGCTGGTCACCCCCAATATCAAAGTCCTTGACCCGCTCAAGAAGGAAATCCTGGGAGTAGAGGAAGTCAATGCCAAATACGGCATCCAGACCCCCACACAACTCATCGACATCCTGGGACTGATGGGCGACACCGCCGACAACATTCCCGGCTGCCCGGGCGTGGGTCCCAAGAACGCCGAGAAACTCATCCAGCAGTTCGGCTCCATCGAGAACCTGCTCGCGCACACCGATGAGCTCAAGGGCGCACAACAGAAAAAAGTCATCGAGAACGCCGACCAGATACGCATGTCGAAGTGGCTGGCGACCATCATCACCGATGTTCCCATCACACTCGATGCCGACAAGTTGAGCCGCAAGCCCGTCGACATGGCTGCCCTGCGCGAGGTATTCAACGAGTTGGAATTCCGCACACTCACCCAGCGCCTGATTGACGGCGGCGAGGCCAACGCAGGACTAGAAAGCCCTGCCGCACAATCTATCGAACCCGTGCAACCCGCCCCATCAGTACAGCCTGCTCAGCCCGTACAGCCCAGCCAGCCAGCCAAACCCGCCAGCGGCCAGCAGATGTCACTCTTTGACCTGGAAGAACCCGCACCAGCACAAGAACCCGCACCAGCCTATCAGTCGCTGGCCGATATACCCCACAACTACCGGCTCATCACCACGCCCATCGAGGCAGCCACGCTGGTGAGCGCCGTACAAGATCAGCCCCGTGTGGCCATCAGTCTGCTGGGAAGCGGCGACAACGCCATGCAGCTCAAGATAATGGGTATCGCCATCTGTGCGCAGCAGCACGAGGCGGCCTTTGTCAAGTGTGACGGCAAGCAGGACATGCTGCGGGCACTAGCGCCATTGTTTGCAGGGCAATCGTGCATCGTGAGCAGCGATGTCAAGCGCACGATGGTCGCTCTGGACCGCCACGGCATCGCGTTCATGGCCCCCTACTACGATACGGCCGTCGCCCATTACCTGCTACAGCCCGAACGAGGCCACTCCACGGCCGAAGTCGCTTATGAGCTGCTGCATTACACTGTCATCTCTCCCGAGAGCCTGCTGGGTCCCAAGGGGCGCAATCAGCTCAAACCCAGCCAGCTGTCGCCCGAAGCCATCACCCGATGGGCCTGTGAGGCAGCCGACCTGACCCTGCAACTGCCCGATGAACTCGACAAGGCGCTCAAGGAGCAGGGATTGTACACCTTGCTGACCGACATCGAGTTGCCGCTCATCAAGGTGCTGGCAAGCATGGAACTGGCCGGTGCGCGCATCGACGTGAAGGCACTCAACGACTACTCAGTCACCCTGACCGAGCAGATGAACCGCCTGGAAGCCGAATGCCATGAGCTGGCCGGTGTGCCCTTCAACACAGCATCGCCCGCCCAGGTGGGCGAGGTGCTGTTCGATCACTTGAAAATCGACCCCAAGGCCAAGAAGACCAAAACGGGCCAATACAGCACCACCGAGGACATCCTGCTGAAACTGCGCAACCGTCATCCGCTGATTGACAAAATATTGGAACTGAGAGGCATACGCAAGCTGTTGTCCACCTATGTCAACGCCTTGCCTGCCCTGATCAACCCGCAGACAGGCCGCATCCATACGACCTACAACCAGACCGTCACCGCCACGGGTCGCCTCTCCTCGACCAACCCCAACCTGCAGAATATTCCCGTGCGCTCTGACGACGGCAAGGAAATTCGCCGCGCATTCATTCCCGCCGAGGGCAACGTGTTCTTCAGCGCCGACTATTCGCAGATTGAGTTGCGTCTGGTCGCCGATTTGAGCCATGACAAGACGATGCTCGATGCCTTTGCCCATGATCACGACATCCACGCCATCACCGCCGCACGCATCTACCATAAACCGCTGGAAGATGTCACCGGTGACGAACGCCGCAAGGCCAAGACGGCCAACTTCGGCATCCTGTACGGCATCAGCGCCTTTGGTCTGGCCCAACGCCTGAATATCCCGCGTGACGAGGCCAAGATGCTCATCGACGGCTACTACACGACATTCCCACAGGTGAGGGACTACATCGACCGCAGCATTGCCCAGGCGCGCGAGAAAGGCTATGTGACAACGGTTTACGGCCGTCGCCGCATGCTGCCTGACATCAATTCGAGGAATGCCGTGGTGAGGGCCTTCAGCGAGCGCAACGCCATCAACGCACCCATCCAGGGCACCGCTGCCGACGTCATCAAGCTAGCCATGGTGCGCATATACCGTCGTTTTGAGCAGGAAGGCATCCAGTCCAAGATGATTCTGCAAGTGCATGACGAACTCAACTTCGACGTCATTCCCAGCGAGCTGGAAGCAGTGCAACGCATTGTCATCGAGGAAATGGAGGGTGTCTATAAAGGTCAGGTGCAACTCACGGCCAGCCATGGCGCAGCCACCAACTGGCTCGACGCCCATTGATGTACAGGCGGTTATTCTATCTGAAGCAAGATAATCGAGCATGGTCTTTAATGACTAAGTGAAATATTTTCGCCAAAATCTTGCGCTGTTTGAAAAAATAGCAGTACTTTTGCACCGCTCAAATGAGATTCGGGGTGTAGCACAGTTGGTTAGCGCGCCACGTTCGGGACGTGGAGGCCGGAAGTTCGAGTCTTCTCACCCC
>JAEEGF010717069.1_pt1 | contig 42280 bp, 37 predicted proteins | sample 9134171 | NCBI WGS metagenome assembly JAEEGF01 (sample SAMN16246542, study PRJNA631951) | gut metagenome | biome: gut microbiome; feature: rumen; material: AP-attached | host: Bos | place: Iran: Karaj | collected 2018-10 | reverse complement strand
TCCTCATTCTGACGAATTAATTCATCATTATTTTCCTGAAGCTTCTCCTGAAATCCGAAAATATGCTTTATCAATTCATCATTTGAATTCATAAGAGCATCTGTATTTTCCTTACTTCTATTTATAGTAACCTTGGCAACTGCCTTCTGAGCGTTGATAATCTCTTCTCGATAATCAGCACTTTCTTCAATAATATTTAATCTATCAGCAATTTCATCAAAATATTTCTTAAGAGCTATATAAGAAGCTTTCTGAGCTTTATACAAATCCTCAAACTCTTGCCTATCTTTTTCTTTATTTCGCTGAGATAATTCAATAGCCTCTGTAACCAGCACAAATAATACCACTGCCATACAGATAGCAATCACAATTATCATTGGAATTGCATTTTCCACTTTAAGCATAAAATACAGTTCCAAAATCATGAAGAGAATCTCAATAACACTTGTAAAAGCAATAATCATCTTGGTTTTCACAATGCTATCTCTCTTTTTGTTTTCTTGTCTTTCAGGCTTTGTTTTCTCTCTCATAAACTTCTCCTATTATGTCAAAATGTACTTAATATATATATCGGCATATTTATAAAATACAAAATTAAAAAACGCCCCCTACCAGAATCGAACTGATAACTAATCCTTAGGAGGGACTTGTTATATCCATTTAACTAAGGGGGCATAGTTGACAAGCACCCTTAGGTTTGCTTGCCTTAAAAATCTACATGGCCCTGAAGCCATATATTTCCTTTAAATCGTCTTCCTACTTTTGGTTCACCCATAAGACATTTTTTATTTATACAAATTTCTATAGGAAGATCATTTGTCTCTATTGTCAATATATAGACTTCTTCCTGAGAATATTCGTTTATATATTCTTTTATATCTTTAATTATACCAATTACTGAATATTTGTCACTTTCTATTCCAAATGGCATAAAAGAAGTTTTGACAATGCTATAGATATCTTCCTTTGTAATTCTTCTCGATATCATAGCATACATATCGATATCTTCTAATGTAAGATTTTCAATAGCTTCCTCATCGCCTTCTCTGGCCTTAGCTACCAGGTTACTGCGATTGGAACTGTTTTTATCCTTGTAATTTGGATCAACCTCACAATTAGGCAACAGAACCTTTCCTTCCAGAGATAATCCTGATAAATATATATTTCTAAAATTCTCTCCTTCAAACCTGGTTCTGCCCTTATAAGATTTCAGATAGTCTATTATGTTATCAAGATTGAAAATGAGACTTACGCCTATTCGCGAATCATCTGCCCAACCCTGATAACTTTCTCTATCTGACTGTCTTATAATCTCAAAATCACAATTAGTAGAATTTTTCTTTCCTATATAATATGGAAAATAATAATCCATCTTAAAAGTATCATCCTTATTATATATACCTCTTATGGCAATTCCCATATTTTTGCATACTTCATGACGCATCTCTATATAACATACCTCTTCTGAATTAAAGGCAGCCTGATGTATTTGCGGAAATTTAATTATTTTATATATCAAATCATCCAGTTCTTCATTACTTATTTCTGAAAAACCGATTGCCCTCATGTAACTATGCATCTAATATTCCTCTCTACTAATTCTCCTTCAAAGCTTCCTCAAGAGCCTGCTGCTCTTCTTCAGCCAAAGGAATAATGGCATTGCCATCAATTATTTCTTTTACATAAGTATAACATCCGCTACTGCTGTGAACTGAGTTCAATACAAATCCATCATTCTTCTCATTTAACATAGCCAATGTAAAACTAAGCTTTCCGCCCATCTCATCCAAGGCGTCATATTTGATTAATCCAAACTTCTGGAAATCAAATTTGATTTTGCTAAATATTGTATCAATATTTCTCTCGTTTGTTGCATTATTTTCAATAAGCTCATCCATCTGATCTAATCTGTAGATTAATGTATCCTCAAGAGACTTAGCATTTTTACCTTCCATGAAGATTCCATATCTCTTCTTCAATTTTGACATCTGGACTACATTTACGATCATTAAAATAATTAATACAACAACAAGTGCTGCTAATCCTATTACAATATAGTCTGTACTAATACCCAAATATTTCTCAATCATAATTAACCTCATTCTCGAACATATGTTCTATTTGCAATATTACACTTTAATCTCTCTTTACATCCATAAGCATGTCAATGATTCTGTCCATCTCATCCTGGTTGTAATACTCAATTTCAATCTTTCCTCTTCTGTTATCTTTTGGATTGATTGTAACCTTAGTGCCAAGTACGCTCTTTAATTTCTCCTGGCACTCATTGTAAATTGCAATGAGCTTTGGATCAATTTCATTTCCTGAAGGCTTACTAGGATTGTTCTTCTCATTTTGGAATTTCTTGATTTCACGCTCAACATCACGGACACTCATTTTCTCATCAAGAATTCTCTGAGCAAATTCATACTGCTTATCTTTGTCATCCACACTAAGTAATGCTCTAGCACTACCTGTTGGAATGATCTTGTCGATTACCATCTGCTGTACTCTATCATCAAGTTTCAACAGACGCATAGAATTTGTTATAGCAACACGGCTCTTAGATACACGCTTTGCTACATCATCCTGTTTTAAATTGAACTCATCCAATAACTTCTTATAAGCCAATGCTTCTTCAATTGGATTTAAGTCCTCTCTCTGAATATTTTCAATAAGGGAGATCTCTACGATTTCCTGCTCTGTTAAATCCATTACAATAACAGGAAGTTCTTTTAAACCTGCTTGCTTAGATGCTCTCCATCTACGCTCACCGGCAATAATCTCATAATACTTCTTGTTTCCTTTTCCGACCTCATGTACCCAAAGAGGAGCAAGAACACCTTTTTCTTTTATAGAATCTGCCAAATCCTGCAAAGCGTCTGGATCAAATTCTTTTCTAGGCTGATCAGGATTTGGTTCAACCTTATCAATACTTACTATTATAGTTTTTCCGTCTTTTGCATCGTCCTTTGCTTTTTCTGTTTTCTTCTCTTCTTCCTGTACTTCCACTTCCTTACTTACAGGAATAAGTGAATCCAGACCTCTACCTAAACCACGTGAACTTTTCTTTGTAGCCATCTTAGATATCCTTTCTCTCTATAATTTCCTTTGCCAGGTTTCTATAACTATCTGCACCAGCAGACTTTGGATCGTACAAGTTAATAGGCAATCCATGAGATGGAGCCTCCGCCAATCTGACATTTCTTGGAATAATAGTCTGATATACCTTTGAACTTAAATTCTCTTTAACAGTATTTACAACATCTGATGATAAATTTGTTCTAGCATCATACATGGTAAATACTACACCGTCAATTTTTAACTTTGGATTCAATCTGCCATGAACCAAATCGATAGTCTTCATCAACTGACTAATTCCTTCCAAAGCATAGTACTCACATTGAATAGGAACTAATACTGAATCAGCTGTTGTCATAGCATTAATTGTAAGTAAGTTCAATGAAGGTGGGCAGTCAATGATAATATAATCAAAATCATTCTGTACATAATCAATTGTATCTCTCAAAATATATGATCTATTTTCATCATCCAAGAGTTCGATTTCTGCACCAGCTAAGTCTTCATTGGCTGCGATTAATTTCAAATGTTCCAAACCTGGAACATCCATCATACTCTCTTTTACAGTACACTCATCAAGTAAAAGTTCATAAACAGTATTTTCAATATCTTCCTTATTTAAACCAAATCCACTTGTTGTATTTCCCTGAGGATCCACATCTATAACCAACACGTCTTTTCCTAATTCTGCGAGACATGCTGACAAATTAATAGAAGTAGTTGTTTTTCCTACTCCTCCTTTTTGATTTGCTATTGCAATAATTCTCCCTTTTTTCATCTTTCATACCCTTTCCTTTTTTCGTACTTTTGCCATTATAACATTTCTAAAACATCAATTCCACAGACATTTTCTCATGAAAACCCCATATTTATGGGCTTAAAATACTATATCTAGATTGGTAAATATTATATTTTTAAATGTTTCACGTGAAACATTATTACAATATATAGCAAGAAATTGGGATTCTATTTCTAATTGAGCACTAAATATTGTGTATAAAAATATTACAAAAAATAAAATCCCTAAAATGTTTCACGTGAAACATTTTAAGGATTCATCCCTATATCTAGTGTTTTAAATATTTTTCAAATCTTTTATAAGTTTTTCTAATTCAAGATGTGTTCTAGAAGGATCACTAATTGCAAAGCTTGAGATGTTCATTAATCTATGAATTATTTTCTCCATTGATACATCTTTTGGATTATTATTTACTACATTATCAACTGAAGTTTTATTATTATTTTCTATAAGAGAAGCTATTGTACTTAAGTTTTCTTCTATAGATTCTATTCTATTTTCCAGTAAATCTCTATCATTTTCCAATTGATCAAGAGCTACTTCTATCTCTTTCATCTTCTCAGCATTCTTGGCATTAACATCTCTAGGAGAGAAATCATTGAATTTCTGAGATTCCTCATTTTTCAAAAGCTCATAAAACTTCTCATTTTCCTTAATTTTACTCAAAACCAATTCCAAATCTTCCTGAAATTGCATCTTCTCATTATTTAAATCAGATTCCTGTTTTTCTAAATATTCTATTATTGTCATAAATCCACCTTTTTGTTTTGTAGTATCATCCGTACATACATACAGATTTTAAGTCTTGCCTCTTCTATAAATTTTATAATAACTACAATGAAAGTCAAGATTTTCAATTTAACATTGATAAGGATTTATAAGTAACTTATAATTAGATTACTATATTTATGTGAGGTGCGATATGAGTAATCATAAACTTCTAAAATTTGCTGTAGCAACGGCTACTACTCTATTTGCTGCAAATGCAATTATAGATAAACTCGCTGCCAGCAAAAACAAACTATCTACCATCCATGGTTATTTCTATAGTTGGAAAGATGATAAAATCTACTATACCAAAACAGGTACAGGTTCTCCTGTGTTGCTTATTCATAATATGAATGTAATGAGTTCCTCTTATGAATGGAATCAGATTATAGATCAATTATCAGAGAATCATACAGTTTATGCTTTGGACTTAATTGGATGTGGTCAATCAACTAAGCCTGCCACAACTTATACAAATTACTTATTTGTCCAACTGATAAATGATTTCTGTAATGACATAATCAATGAAAAATGTGATGTCATAACATCAGGTGATTCTGCATCCTTTGTAGTTATGGCCAATAATATGCATAATCTCTTTAACAAGATTATTATGATTAATCCTAATGACTTATGTAAGATGAATTTTGAAACAACCAAAGTTGATATGCTCAAGAAACAAATTCTCTTCATGCCATTGGTTGGTACTTCACTCTACAATTATTATGTTAATGAAAATAGAATCAAAGAAACTACCAGCAACAAGTATTTCTTAAATACCAATGCTGACATTCAATCTTACATTGATGCTTCCTATGAAGCAGCTCATATTAATAGTAGTAAAGGTAAGTATCTATTTGCCAGCATTCTATGTCACTATACTAATATTGATATGCGAATCGGTTTAAGAAATAGAGACAACTTATATATCATTGCCAGTAATAGAAGATCAAATTCAGATGAAATCATATCTACATATCTTGAGGTAAATAATGAAATTGAAATTTCATACCTGGACAATTCGAAGTTACTTCCTCAAATAGAAGAACCAGATGCTTGTATGAATTTGATTGAAAAATATTTAAAATAATAAATAATTGAATTTTTTCAAGGGTACATTTATATACCCCCAAAAAAACAGAAAATAGGATAAATTAATGGAATATAATACAGATAAATTTAAATCAGGTCTTAGTGACCTTGGAATAGAATTAACAGAAAAACAGATTGATCAATTTCTCACTTACTATGAAATGCTAGTTGAGAAAAACAAAGTCATGAATCTAACTGCCATAACAGAATTTGATGAAGTCATAGAGAAACATTTCTTAGATAGTCTCTCACTCATTAAAGTGAAGGATTTACATAATCGAACAAATGTTCTGGATTTAGGAACTGGTGCAGGCTTTCCTGGTATACCTCTCAAGATTGCTTTTCCAGAATTAAATATCACTTTAATGGATTCATTAAACAAGAGAATTCTATTTCTACAGGATGTGATAAATGAATTAGGTCTTACAGATATAGAAGCAGTTCATGGCAGAGCAGAGGAAGCTGCAAGAAATAAGAAATACAGAGAAAAATATGATTTGTGTGTTTCAAGAGCAGTTGCAAATATTTCTACACTCAGTGAGTACTGCCTTCCATTTGTAAAAGTTGGTGGGCAATTCATTTCTTACAAATCAGGAAATATTGATGAAGAATTAGACTCAGCTAAAAAGGGAATCAAGATATTAGGTGGAACAATTACTGATGTTCATAAATTTGATTTAGGAGAAAATAAACAGGGCAGGTCATTTGTTATCATTGACAAAAATCAACCTACACCAAAGACCTACCCTAGAAAAGCTGGAACTCCATCTAAGAATCCACTATAAAATTTAATAAATTATTTTCTGTTAAATGTTTCTAGATAAACAAGCAATACAGAAATATCTGCAGGTGAAACTCCTGCTATTCTGGAAGCCTGGCCGATGTTAAGAGGTTTTAAAGCCTTTAACTTCTGTCGGGCTTCTATTCTAAGACTTCCTACTTCATCATAATCAATATTTTCTGGAATCTTCTTGGATTCAATCTTCTTGAAATCATTTACCTGTTTCTGCTGACGAGTAATATAACCTTCATACTTGATTTCAATATTTACCTGCTCTCTTACTTCATAATGTAAATCAGGTCTTTCCTTATCAATTGGAGCTAACTTATCATAATCCAATTCAGGTCTTCTAATTAAATCTGCCATTGTCACACCATGATCAAGAGGAATACTTCCATAAGATTCAAGAAGCTCCTGAACTTCTGCTCTCGCTCCCACATTAGTATGCTTAACTCTATCAATCTCCTGGGTAATTAACTTCTTCTTGGTTTCAACCCAATTATATCTCTCATCAGAAATCAAACCTATTTCATGACCAATTGGAGTTAATCTCAAATCAGCATTGTCCTGACGAAGGAGTAATCTATATTCTGCACGGGATGTCATCATACGATAAGGCTCATGATTTTCCTTTGTAACCAGATCATCAATCAATACACCAATATATGATTGAGATCTATCAAGAACAACCTGCTCTCTTCCTAAAATTTCCAAAGCAGCATTAATACCTGCAATTAATCCCTGGCAAGCTGCCTCCTCGTAACCTGAGCTTCCATTAAACTGTCCGCCACTGAATAATCCTCTGATATTTTTGAATTCCAAAGTAGGATACAACTGATTTGCATTGATACAATCATATTCAATAGCATATGCATTTCTTACAATTCTAGCATTTTCCAAACCTGGAACTGTGTGATACATCTCATACTGTACATCCTCAGGAAGAGAACTACTCATTCCACCAATATACATTTCATTTGTGTTAAGACCTTCCGGCTCAATAAATAATTGATGTCTATTCTTATCGGCAAATTTTACAACCTTATCTTCTATGGATGGGCAGTATCTAGGACCTGTTCCTTCAATAACTCCGGAATACATTGGTGATCTGTCCAAATTAGCTCTGATAATTTCATGAGTTTTCTCATTAGTATAAGTTAGATAACATGAAACCTGATCAATCTGCACATCCTCAGGATTTGTAGTAAATGAGAAAGGTACTACTCTCTCATCACCAAACTGCTCTTCCATCTTGGAATAATCAATTGAATCTCCATCTATTCTGGCTGGTGTACCAGTTTTAAATCTGTACATCTCAATTCCATTTGCAACAAGAGAATCTGTTAGATAGTTAGCAGCTTTCAAACCATTTGGACCTGTATGTTCAATTACATCTCCATATAGACATCTGGCTTTTAGATAAGTTCCTGTACATAACACAACTGCTTTGGAATGATATATTGCTCCGGAAAATGTCTTCACTCCTGCAATAACTCCATCTTCAACAATAATTTCAGAAACCTCAGCCTGTCTTAATGTAAGATTATCTGTATTTTGAAGAGTTCTTCTCATCTCCATGGAATAAGCAGCTTTGTCAGCCTGTGCTCTAAGAGAATGAACTGCTGGACCCTTTGACTTGTTCAGCATTTTAGATTGGATAAATGTTTTATCAATATTTATTCCCATCTGACCTCCAAGAGCATCGATTTCTTTTACAAGATGTCCCTTAGAATTTCCACCAATATTCGGATTACAAGGCATCATTGCCACTGAATCCATACTTACTGTAAATATAATTGTATTTAATCCAAGTCTTGCAGATGCTAATGCTGCTTCACAGCCAGCATGACCAGCTCCAACTACTACTACGTCATATGTTTCTTCAACTACAGACATATCTACTCCTTCTAATAATCACATTTTATTTTTTCGATTTTAGCTTATTATAATAAATGTTTTTGCTAAATAATCTTGTTAAATATTATAGCTTAATTAAGTTTGTCCAGATTATATAAATAGTATTCTCGAAAAATTGCTCGCGCTACCTGAAAACGAAGCAGTACTAAGCTCATGCTAAAGCATTCGCTAAGTGCTGTCGTTTTCAAGGTTTTTTCTTAGAATACTATTTATATAATCTGTCTCAAATGGGAGGAAGGAATAAATTACTATCCAACCCATTTTATTATTTTTAATATTTAGTATAAATAATGGTATCACGCAGATTTCCGGTTCAACTCTTGTATGTCTATAGAAGAAACGTTAAAAACGCCAGCACTTAATGAGCACAAAGTGCGAATTTAGTACTGTTGCGTTTTTACCGTAGCGGAAGCGATTCTGTCATAGACATACAAGAGTTGAACCGTCATATACCTATATTATTAAAAATAATAAAACCTACTTACCAGTACAGAACTTAGAGAATATCTCATCCATTAAATCATCATCAATAGATTCACCGATAATATAACCTAACTGAGAATAAGCTTCCATCAAATCAATTGATAGAAAATCCTCTGGCATACACATATCAATACTCTGTTCTACATTTTTCATAGAATTATAAGCATTGGTCAGTGCATTGAGATGTCTGGCATTTGTGATATAAATTTCATGATCATCTGATAGAATTCCAGAGAAAAACATCTCATCAATTTTATCTTCTAATATATCAAGTCCATCACCATTTTTTGCAGAAAATGTAATTACAGGCCCATTTACCAGATTAGAAATTTCATCCTCACTAACCTTGGAATTCAAATCTGATTTATTGAGAAGTACTATTACATTAGAATCCTTGATTTTATCAATAATTTGATGATCATTTTCATCTAAATCAGTTGAACCATCAACCACATATAAAATTAAATCTGCATCATCAATTGTATCAATAGCTTTCTGAACTCCTATGGCCTCAACCACATCATCAGTCTGACGAATACCAGCTGTATCCATAATTACAAGTGATATTCCATTGAGCATTATCTGTTCCTCAAGAGTATCTCTTGTAGTTCCGGCAATATCAGTTACTATTGCTCTCTCCTTTTTAGACAATAGATTCAGAAGAGATGACTTACCAGCATTTGGCTTTCCTATAATAGATGTTTTGATTCCATCCTTTATCATAGAACCATTATCAGCACTTTGAATCATTCTATTAATATCATTTTCAAGACTAATAACCTTATGACGAAGTTTTTCTTCATATCCATCTAATGATATATGCTCAGGATCATCCAAAGCAGATTCAATAAAAGCAATCTCGTATATTATAGAAGCTCTCATTTCCTTAATCTTCTTGGACAGAAGTCCAAATAATTGATTTTTGGAATTTTCTAAAGCCAAAGCACTTTTAGAATCAATGATATCCATAACTGATTCAGCCTGACTTAAATCAATTCTACCATTTAGAAAAGCTCTCTTGGTAAATTCACCAGGCTCAGCAGGTCTTACACCCTGAGCAATTACAGCTTTTAGAATCTGCTGCATTACAATAATTCCACCATGGCAATCAATTTCAACAGTATTTTCTCTGGTATAAGTTCTAGGTGCGCGAAGAACAAGCACCATAACCTCATCTATTATCTTGTTATCCAAGACAATATGACCATAGGATACAGTATGACTATCCATTTCTGTTAATTTATTTTTTCCCTGGAAAATATTATCCACTTTCTCAATGGCATCTTCCCCAGAAACTCTTATAATTCCAATACCACTATTTGTCATAGCAGAAGCTATGGCGCATATTGTATCAAATTCACTCATTATAATACCTACAAAATCTATTAATTAATAAACTACAAATTTATATAAGCCAAGTATATTAAAGCAATAAAAAAGGCTTTACCTTCATACATTATGAAGATAAAGCCCAAATAATTCAAGATTTAATTACATTATTTTTTCAATGTAACAACAACATGTCTATATGGCTCCTCACCCTCTGAGTGAGTTTCAACATATTTATCATTTTGAAGAGCTGAATGAATAATTCTTCTCTCATAAGGATTCATAGCCTCAAGAGATACATTCTTTCTTGTCTTCTTAACCTTGTAAGATACGTTCTTAGCAAGATTTTCCAAAGTTTCTTTTCTTCTACGACGATAATCCTCTGTATCAATCTTAACTCTCATATAATTATCATTCTTTCTATTAAGAGCTAAGTTTGTAAGATATTGAAGTGAATCAAGTGTCTGTCCACGCTTTCCAATGAGAACACCCATCTCTGGTCCCTTTAATTCAACTTCGATATATCCTTCAATATCGTCAACCTTTGTGATAATCTCAACTTCAAGGTTCATCTTCTCAAATACTTCTGAAAGGAAGTTCTTAACAATATCTTCTGGAGAAGACTTCTTTGCTACTTTAATAACAGCATCTTTGCTTCCAATACCGAAGATTCCATTGCTTCCTTCTTCAATTACTTCATATTCAATCTGATCACTTGTTGTTCCAAGTGCAACCAATGCATTTGTTAATGCTTCATCAACTGATTTTCCACTGAATTCAACATATTCCATTTTTCTATACCCCACTACTTATTATTTTCATTAAAGTTCTTCACCATGTTAGCCTTTGAAGACAAGCTACCCTGTTTAGCCTTTGCTCTAGCTTCATCAGCTTTATTCAAAGCATCTAACTTATCCTGAGAGAAGTTAGCCTTTGATGCCATAGAATTACTTCTTGTATTAGTTCTAGCTGCTTCATAAATCTGAGCCTGTCTAATACCACGCTTTTCCTTCTTCTTAGCAGCTTTTTCTTTATTCTTTTCAACAATATCTTCAAGATTAATCTTCTCGAAGTGCTTGTTTAAGAAATACTGCTGCACGATTCTTACAACAGAACCCATTGTCCAGTATATAACCAAACCAACAGGAACAGTGAAAGCAAAGAATAATGTCATAAGTGGCATAAACTTGTTCATTGTCTGCATCTGCTGAGCCATCTGATCAGACTGATCATTTCCTGATGTCTGAGTAGTTGGCATAAGTTTCATATTAATAACCTGTCCAAGATAAGAAACTACTGGAACCAAAATAGCTGCAAATATTAATAAGTAATATTTATCAGCCCAAGCTGACTTAATAAGATTAAGTGGTGTATCAGAAATATTTAAAATAAAGAAATAATTTACATCTGATAAAGCACTATGTGTTGAAGAAATACTATCTGATAACTGTGGAAAACTATCAGCAAGCTTATCCCAACCATTTTCACTAAGCTTATATAATACATCAACAATATTATTTGCTACTGCATCACTAGCTGCTGTAAAATCAGGTTTTCTGGTCAAAGTAACACCTGCTGTATCATAAAGTGTCTGCATCTTGTCAGCAAAACCATCTGTTGCCATAATTCCATCAACAAGATTTGTAAAAATACCTTTTACACTTGTAATATAAGCAGGAACATTATAGAAAACTCTATAAAGTGCAAACAAAATAGGCATCTGAATCAACATCTGTCCGCAACTACCCATCATAGAAACACCGTATTTGTCATAAACCATCTGTGTTTCTTCCTGCTGAGCTGCCATAGAAGCCTGGTCCTTCTTACCAGCATATTTTTTTCTAATAGCATTTAACTCAGGTTGCATCTTACGATTCAATACAGAAAACTTCTGCTGCTGATAAGTAAATGGGAATAAACATAAATAAATAAATACTGTAAATACAATAATTGTAATAGCTACATTGTTTATTCCAAGTACATTACTTAAAAATAAATAAATCTTGTCCATTACCCAGCCTAAACATTTTGCAATTGGTCCAAGAAATGCACCATCATAGGCTGTTAAATAAATTTCAGTCAATGTAAAACCTCCTAAATTCTATGGAACAGGATCAAATCCTCCTTTAGAAATAGGATTGCAACGCATAATTCTCCATGCAGCCAGAGTTCCACCCTTTAGAAATCCATACTTTTCAACTGCATGTAATCCATATGTTGAGCATGTTGGATAATAAGGACATTTTACAGATTTAAGTGGTGATATTTTTCTTCTATAAAATTTTATTATTCCAATTAATCCTTTTTTTAAAATCGAATTCATCTTCTTATCCAATATTTTCTAATTTAAAATGTCATGAAGTTTTGCAAGATGCATCAAAGCTGATTCTATATCTCCATAAGAACAACCCTTTGCACTATTTCTTACAACGACCACCAAATCCAAACCACTATTGAACTGGTCTTCATTCAGTCGATAACTTTCTCTGATCAGTCTCGTCAATCGATGTCTAACTACGCTGTTTCCAACCTTTTTACTAACAGAAACACCTACACGATTTATATTCAGTTCATTTTTTCTAATATATAAAATGAGATATCTATTAGCTTTAGAAATCCCACCATTATATACATTCTTAAAATCACTATTCTTTTTTAAAGATTCACTGAACTTCATATAATTAATTCTCCTTATTTAAATAGGAAATGAATTATATTCACTTCCTATTTAAGGAACAAATGGAATGAGTTTTCTCCTATTTATAAATAAATGTAAATAGAAGAAAAGACCACATGGTCTGTGGCCTTAATTAAGCTGATAAACTCTTTCTGCCTTTTGCTCTTCTGGCAGCTAAAACTTTTCTTCCACCTGCTGTGCTCATTCTTGAACGAAAACCGTGTACTTTAGCTCTCTGTCTCTTCTTTGGTTGATATGTCATCTTCATATATATCCACCTCCTTTATTATAAGAAAACATCGCTACTATTATATTAGGAAAAGCCTTTAAAGTCAATAAAAACAGCATAATTTAGGGATTTTTAATACTTTTTCCAATAAACAACTATATATAGTTATTTTCCATTTTTTATATCAAAATATAGATTTAAAATATGATTGTTAATATAAATGTTAATAAACTATAAAATAATAAACATTGCAAAAATATCGAAAAACTTTTCATTGAAAAAATCCTTTATTTAAAGGAATATTTACAAATGTGTATAAGTTAACTTACTTATCCACATTTAATCAAAAATATCCACATTATACAACATTCCCCCTAAAACCTTTTATTTTCGATTTTAAGGCGTTTTAAACCATATACAACCCCCACCACATATTTACATATTTAGTTGTAAAATAAGCCTATTTAGAGTAATATATAAGTTAGAAAATTTTGTAATTATAGAATGAGGAAATATATGAACTTAGAATTAATTCAATCGAAATGGGACGAAGTCTTGATAACTTTAAAGACAGAATATCCAATTACTGATCTTTCTTTTTCTTCATGGTTAAAACCATTATATCCAACTGCTTTAGAAGACGATACTTTGGTTTTATCTTATATACCAACAGACGGATTTGAAGCAGATCAAATGACAATCACTTTTATTTCAAAGAAATATTCCAAATTTATTTCTATTGTAATTAGTGAATTATTTGATTTAGATCAAGAATTAAAACTTAGATTTGAAATAGGTGCTGAAAAAGAAAAGACTAATAATAAGGAAACTCAACCTTTAAGCATCAAATCATCTAATTATATTAAATCTAATCTTAGCCCAAAGTTTACATTTGAAAACTTCGTAGTTGGAGGAAATAACAGTTTTCCAAGACAGGCTTCACTTGCTGTAGCTGAATCACCTGGAGATGCTTACAATCCTCTATATATCTATGGAGGACCAGGACTTGGTAAGACTCACTTATTACATGCAATTGGAAATTATGTATTAGAACAGAATCCTGATAAAAAAGTATTGTATGTAACAACAGAGCAATTTACTAATGAAGTAATTGATGGAATTAAAGCTAAGAACGTATCTCCTATTAGAGATAAATTCAGATCAGTAGATGTACTTTTGATTGATGATATTCAGTTTATTATTGGTAAGCAGGGTACTCAGGAAGAATTCTTTAACACATTTAACACATTATCACTTGCTGGAAAACAGATTGTAATTACAAGTGATAAGCCTCCAAAAGAAATGGAGACTCTTGAAGAAAGAATCCGTTCCAGATTTGAAAGCGGTCTAATGGCTGATATTGGATATCCTGATTATGAAACCAGAATGGCAATTCTTAAAAATAAAGTAGAAACAGAACAGATAGATATTGATAATCAGATATTAGATTATATTGCAGAAAATATTAAATCAAATATTAGAGAATTGGAGGGAGCTCTCAACAGACTTATAGCTTACTATAACTTAGAGAAGAAACCTCTTACTTTAGAAATTGCTGAGAAAGAATTGCAAAATATTATTACTCCTGATAAGCCAAGAGAAGTAACTCCACAGCTTATTATAGAAGTAGTTTGTGAGCATTATGATATTTCCATGGAAAAGATGCTTTCAAAAGACAGAAGTAAAGCAATTTCAATACCTAGACAGATAGCTATGTATCTATGTAAAACAATGACTAATTCTACTTTAGATGGAATTGGTAAACTCTTAAATGGTAGAGATCATACTACTGTCCTTCACGGATATAACAAAATTGATGAAGATATCAAGACTGATGATAAATTAGCCAATGATATTGAAACTATTAAGAAAAAGATTAATCCTAATTAGTATTTTGTGGATAACTATATTGATAACTTGTTAAAACCATATGTATTATTTGTTAATTGTTATTTATTACATAGGTGTCTATAAAATGTTAAACCAGTTTATATACACTCTATCAAGATAAAATCAAGATACTTTCAACAGGAATTTTTAATTTAATTTTTATAATAAATTCTTGTTTCACAATAGTTTCACGAGTTATATACATATAAACACTGCATAATACTAATACTAATAATATTTATATATATTTATTTATGAGAAAGGAGCTTCATTCATAATGAAAATTGTTTGTTCAAAATCAGAGTTAGTAAAAGGAGTAAATATTGTATCCAAAGCAGTTCCTACTAGAACTACTATGGCTATCCTTGAATGTATTTTAATAGATGCTTCTACTAATGAAATTAAATTAACTGCCAATGATATGGAGATTGGAATTGAGACAGTTATTGAAGGTAATATAGAAGAAAGAGGTATCATTGCTCTTGATGCTAAGTTATTTGGTGATATTGTAAGAAAGCTTCCTGATAATGAAGTTACTATAGAAAGTGATGTTACTTATAAAACTACTATTTCTTGTGAAAAGGCAAACTTCAATCTGGTTGGTAAATCTGGTGAAGACTTTGCTGCTATTCCTATGGTAACTAGAAATAAACCAATTGTAATTTCACAGTTCACTTTAAAGGAAGTTATTAGACAAACAATTTTCTCTATTGCTGATAATGATAATAATAAGATTATGATGGGTGAGTTATTTGATATTAAAGCAAATAACTTACAGGTAGTTTCACTTGATGGACATAGAATTTCAGTTAGAAATATTGAATTGAAGGAATCCTATGAAGATAAGAAGGTTATTGTACCTGGAAAGAGCTTAAATGAAATAAGCAAGATTATTGGTGGATCAGTAGATGAAGATGTAAATATCTATATCTCTGATAACCATATTGTATTTGAATTTGATAAGACAACAATGGTTTCAAGACTTATTGATGGAGAATACTTCAAGATTGATCAGATGATTTCAAGTGATTATGATACAAAGCTTTCTATTAATAAGAAAGAAATCCTTGATTGTATAGATAGAGCTACTCTTCTTGTAAAAGAAGGAGATAAGAAGCCTATTATTATGAATATTACAAATGGAAATATGGAATTAAGTATTAATTCCGTAATAGGTTCCATGAAGGAAGATATCGAGATAAATAAAGAAGGTAAGGATATTATGATTGGATTTAATCCTAAATTCTTTATTGATGCTCTTCGTGTAATTGATGAAGATACAATTGATATATATATGGTAAATCCAAAAGCTCCATGTTATATCAAGGATGCTGATAACAGATATATTTATCTGATTCTTCCAGTTAACTTCAATATTGCAAATTAGTTATATTAGATAGGATTTAATTAAATTATGGAAGAAATAAGTTTAAGAGAAGGCGAAGAATTTATTAAGCTTGGCCAATTATTAAAGAAAGCCGGTATGGTTGGTTCAGGGGTAGATGCCAAATTTGTAATTCAGGATGGATTAGTTGAAGTAAATGGTGAAGTTGAATTACAGCGCGGTAAGAAGATATATCCTGATGATGTTGTTTCTTTTAATGGAGAGAGTGTAAAAGTTATAAGATGATTATTAAATCTATAGAGTTACAGAATTTTAGAAATTACGAAAATATGCATATAGATTTTGATAAAGGAACAACAATCCTATATGGTGACAATGCTCAGGGTAAAACCAATATATTAGAAGCTTGTTACGTAAGTGGTACAACGAAGTCTCATAAAAAAAGTAGAGATAAAGAAATGATTCGATTTGGCCAGGATGAAGGTCATATAAGAACCATTGTGGAGAAGCTTGGAAGCGAATATCAAATTGATATTCATATTAAGAAAAACAAATCCAAAAATATTGCCATTAATAAAATTGGTCCTAAAAAAGCCAGTGATTTATTTGGAATATTAAATATTATATTTTTCTCTCCTGAGGATCTAAATATTATAAAAAATGGTCCTGCAGAGAGAAGAAACTTCATTGATGCTGAATTATGTCAATTGGATAAGATATATTTATCAGATCTTGTAAATTATAATAAGGCATTAAGTCAGAGAAACAAGCTTCTAAAGGATATGTATAATAATCCTTCCTTAAAAGATACTCTTCAAATATGGGATATGCAGCTTATAAATTATGGCAAAAAGGTTATTGCCAGAAGAAATGAGTTTGTTCAGGAGTTAAATGATATTGTATATGATATTCATAAACAAATATCAGGTGGCAAGGAAGAATTATATATAAAATATGAGCCAAATATTGATGATATTTTCTTTGAAGATGAGTTGATTAGAGCCAGAGAGAAGGATTATAGATTTCAATCTACTTCTGTTGGCCCTCACAGAGATGATATCAAAATATCTATAGGTGATATAGATGTTAGAAAATATGGTTCACAGGGACAGCAGAGAAGTTGTGCTTTATCTCTTAAATTATCAGAGATTAAACTGGTAGAAAATACAATTAATGATAAACCAATATTACTTCTTGATGATGTATTATCAGAGCTAGATAAAAATAGACAGAATTATCTACTGCAAGCTATTAATGACACTCAGACAATTATAACTTGTACAGGATTAGATGAATTTGTAGAAAACAGATTTAATCTGAATAAAATATATCAGGTAAACGATGGTCATATAAAAGATTTGGAGGATATAAATGAGTCAGAATAATCAGGAATATGGAGCAGATCAGATTCAAATATTAGAAGGACTTGAAGCTGTTAGAAAGCGTCCAGGTATGTACATTGGTAGTACATCTGAGAGAGGATTACACCATTTGGTATATGAGATTGTTGATAACGCAGTTGATGAAGCCCTGGCAGGATTCTGCAAACATATTCAGGTAACAATTAATCCTGGAAATACAATAACAGTAGTGGATGATGGTCGTGGAATTCCAACTGGTATTAATAAAAAAGCCGGTATTCCAGCGGTTGAAGTAGTATTTACCATCCTTCATGCTGGTGGAAAATTTGGCGGTGGCGGATACAAAGTATCCGGCGGTCTTCATGGTGTAGGTGCTTCAGTTGTAAATGCATTATCTAACTGGCTTGAAGTAGAAATATGCAGAGATGGCAAAATATATAGACAGAGATATGAGCGTGGAAAAACAATGTACCCATTGAAGGAAGTAGGTACTTGTGATCCAGAGAAGACAGGAACAAAGGTTACATTTGAGCCTGATGGAAGTATTTTTGAAACTACTATATTTGATTTCAATACATTAAAGGTAAGACTTAGAGAGACAGCATTTCTTACCAAAGGCCTCAAGATTACTCTGAGAGATGAGCGTGAGGAAGAGGTAAATGAGAGAGAATTCTACTATGAAGGTGGAATTAAGGAATTTGTAAATTACTTAAACCGTGGTAAAGAGCCTCTCTATGGTGATGTTATATACTGTGAAGGTGAAAAAGATGGAGTATATGTGGAAGTAGCTTTCCAGCATAATGATGCTTACAACGAGAATTGCCTAAGTTTTGTAAATAATATCATTACTCCAGAAGGTGGAACTCATCTGGCTGGATTTAGAGCAGCAGTTACCAAGGTATTTAACAGCTATGCTCGTAATAATAAGATTATAAAAGAAAAAGATGATGCCTTGGATGGTGAAGATATCAGAGAAGGTATTGCAGCAATTATAAGTATCAAGATTGAAGAGCCTCAGTTTGAAGGACAGACTAAACAGAAGCTTGGAAACTCTGAAGCAAGAGGAGCTGTTGATTCAATAGTAACTGAGAAACTTACATATTTCTTGGAGCAAAATCCTACAGTTGCCAAGACAATTTGTGAAAAATCTCTTAGATCAAAAAAAGCTCGTGAAGCCGCTCGCAAAGCGAGAGAAGCTTCTCGTAAGGGAGCTTTGGAAGTAGGTTCACTTCCAGGTAAGCTTGCTGATTGTTCTGATAAGAATCCTGAAAACTGTGAAATATTCATAGTGGAGGGAGATTCTGCGGGTGGATCTGCAAAGAAGGCTAGAAACCGTGCAACTCAGGCAATTTTACCGCTTCGCGGAAAGATATTAAATGTTGAGAAGGCTCAGATTAACAGAATCTATGATAATGCTGAGATTCGTTCAATGATTACAGCCTTTGGTACAGGTATTCAGGATGATTTCGATATTGATAAATTGAGATATCACAAAATCATCATCATGACTGATGCCGATGTTGATGGAGCACATATTGCAACTCTGATGCTTACATTCTTGTATAGATTTATGCCTGAATTAATCAGACAGGGTTATGTATATCTGGCTACTCCTCCTCTCTACAAGATTGAGAAGAATAGAAAAGAATGGTATGCATATTCTGATGAAGAATTGAACAATATTATGTTAGAAATCGGAAGAGATGGCAATAATAAAGTTCAGCGATACAAGGGACTTGGAGAGATGGATGCTGAGCAGCTCTGGGAGACAACAATGGATCCTGAGAAGAGAATTCTGAAGAGAGTAATGATTGATTCAGAAGATGCAGCTGAGATAGATGCAACATTCTCAGTTCTTATGGGTGACAAGGTAGAACCTAGACGTGAATTTATTGAAGAGAATGCAAGATTTGCAGATTTAGATATCTAAGAGGAATTTATAAAATGGATGATAAGATTTTTGACCAAATTCATGAAGTAGACTTAAAGACTACAATGGAATCTTCATATATTGATTATGCCATGAGTGTTATTGCGGCACGTGCTCTTCCGGATGTTAGAGATGGTATGAAACCGGTTCAGCGTAGAATTCTATATTCTATGAACGAGCTTGGTAATACATATGATAAACCACACAAGAAATGTGCCCGTATCGTAGGTGATACAATGGGTAAGTACCATCCACATGGTGATAGTTCTATTTACGGAGCCTTGGTTAATATGGCTCAGGAATGGAATATGAGATATACACTTGTAGATGGACATGGTAACTTCGGTTCAGAAGATGGTGATGGAGCTGCAGCCATGCGTTATACTGAGGCAAGACTTGCCAAGATGGCTCAGTATATGATTGAAGATTTAGGAAAAGATACTGTAGATTTCATACCAAACTATGATGAGACAGAGAAAGAGCCAGTAGTATTGCCATCAAGATTTCCAAATCTTTTGGTAAATGGTACAACTGGTATTGCCGTTGGTATGGCAACAAATATTCCACCTCATAATCTTCGTGAGGTTGTAAGTGCTGTTAACAAGATTATTGATAATGAAATCGAGGAAGATAGAGAAACTGAAATCGATGAGATTATGGAGATAATCAAGGGACCTGATTTCCCAACAGGTGGTGTAATTCTCGGTAGATCTGGAATTGAAGAGGCTTACAGAACTGGACGTGGTAAAATCAGAGTTCGTGCTGTTACAGAGATTGAGCCAATGGACAATGGCAAGAATCGTATAGTTGTAACAGAGTTACCTTACAATGTTAACAAGGCTAAGTTAGTAGAATACATTGGAAAACTACATCGTGACAAGAAAATTGATGGTATCACTGATTTGAGAGATGAGTCAAACCGTGAAGGTATCAGAGTAGTAATCGAGCTTCGTCGTGATGTTAATCCAAATGTTATATTGAACCAGCTTTATAAGCATACTCAGTTACAGGATACATTTGGTGTAATTATGCTTGCTTTGGTAAATAATCAGCCAAAGGTATTGAATATCTTAGAGATGCTTAAGTATTATCTTGATCATCAAAAGGATGTTGTTACACGTAGAACAAAGTATGATTTGAACAAAGCTGAGGAGAGAGACCATATTATTCAGGGCTTATTAATTGCCCAGGACAATATTGATGAGGTTATCTCAATTATTAGAAGTTCCAAGGATACAGCAACAGCTAAGCAGAGATTGATTGAGAGATTTGAATTATCAGAAGCTCAGTCCAATGCTATTGTAGAAATGAGACTTAGAGCTCTCACAGGTTTGGAGAGAAGCAAGCTTGAGGAAGAGCATAATAATCTCTTGAAATTAATTGCTGAATTAAAGGCAATATTAGAAGACGAAAAATTACTTCTTGGAGTAATCAAGAAAGAGATTTCAGAAATCGCTGATAAGTTTGGTGATGAGAGAAGAACTGCTATTGGATTTGATGAATTTGATATTTCAATGGAGGATATGATTCCTGTAACTAATACAGTTATTACATTTACAAAACTTGGATATATCAAGAGAATGAATGTAGATAACTTCAAGAGCCAGCATAGAGGCGGTAAGGGAATCAAGGGAATGGAGACAATTGATGAGGATTACATTGTTGAAATGATGATGACCACATCACACCATTACCTTATGTTCTTCACTAACTTCGGTAGAGTATATAGATTGAAGGCATATGAGATTCCTGAGTGTTCAAGAACAGCTCGTGGAACTGCTATTGTAAACTTATTGCAGTTACAGCCTGATGAGAAAATTACATCAATGATTCCTATTAAGGAATATAATGATGATCAGTACCTGTTTATGGCTACAAAGTCTGGTATTGTCAAGAAGACCAAGATTACTGATTATTCTAATATCAGAAAGAATGGTTTGGCTGCAATTAACTTAAGAGATGATGATAAGCTTATTGAAGTTAAGCTTACAGATAACAGCGAAGATGTAATTCTCATTACAAAATTTGGCCAGTGTATCAGATTTAATGAGAAGGATGTAAGAGCTACAGGTCGTACATCTATGGGTGTAATTGGTATGAATCTCATGGATGAGGATGATGTAATCGCTATGCAGCTTGCGTCAGCTGGTGAGTCACTTATGATTGTCTCTGAAAAGGGACTTGGAAAATGTACTCTAATGACTGAATTCTCAACTCAGCGCCGTGGTGGTAAGGGTGTTAAATGTTATAAGATTACTGAAAAGACTGGTAACTTAGTAGGTGCCAAGGCAGTTGTTAAGGAAGATGAAATGATGCTTATTAATACAGATGGTATTATCATCCGCATCAGAATCAGCGATACAACATTGCTTGGTAGAATTACATCAGGTGTTAAGCTTATTAACTTAAAGGAAAATGAGCGAGTTGCAAGTATTGCAGTAGTTGCCAAGGAAGATTTACTATTTGACGAGGATGGAAATCCTATAGAAAATAATGAATCAGAAGAAAGTGACCAGGAATAAAATAAGTCATTTATAATGAAAAATCAGAGGATGAATTAGTTACTAATTCATCCTCTATTTTTTAATATTTTTTCATATTTCTGGCCATATAAGTGGCTAGTTCCCTCTTTGATATTCTTATTTTAGGAGAGGTCATAAGCCAATCCTCCAAGGTTGATAGGAATCCAAAGGAGTGATATCTAAAATAGAATTTGGCTTCCGACTCATTGCCAAAATCTTTTGTAGTAGAAAAATCTCTGAATATTTTCTCCATGCAGAAATCCAAAACTATATTATAGAAAGCCATATTATTGGCCTCAAAAAAACGGATGTACATATTCTCATTTGCCAGAACATAATCAAGTACATTTTCCAGAAGCTTAATAAGATGCTTCTCAGAGTTGTCTATGTTTTGGAACTTCTTAACATCCAAATCCTTTAGAATATCCTTCTCGAAATCCTCAATTAAGTCATATATATCCACATAGTGATTGTAGAAGGTTGTACGGGATATATTGGCTTCTTTACATATATCAATTATTTTGATTTTGTTTATGGGCTTATTTTCCATAATACTTTTGAGACTGTTTTTGATTATCTCATTGGTTACCGTATATCTAATATCATTTTCCATATGAAAATAGTCCTCCTGTATAAGAAATCATTCTTATTATGTATGTTGATAACCCTTAACAAGGATTACATTTTAGAGAAAATGTTAAGTTCTAGTACATGTTTTTGAGAAATGTACATAAAAGTTATATTTGCCAAAATATGATAGTTGAATGTGACGACCTCAAGAAATAAGATTGTCAGTGACTAATACATCTTAGTCTGTGAGTAGGGTTATAGAGCAAAGATATATTAGTAAATGGAGGTAAAATTATGGATTTTACAAGTGTAAAAGGAAAGGTAGCAATTGTAACAGGAGCAAGCCGCGGTATAGGTGAGGCTATTGCAAGAGTCTATGCTGAAAATGGCATGAAGGTTGTGCTGGCTGCCAGAAGTGTGGAGCAGGGAGAAAAGGTTGTAGCAGATATCAAGGCTAATGGTGGAGAGGCTACATTTGTCCAGACAGATTGTAGCGATGCTAATCAGATCAAGGCATTGGTAGACAAGGCTGTTGAGACTTATGGCAGATTAGATGGAATTGTAAGTAACGCGGGCATTGGAATGGGAGGATTTCCTATTCATGAATATGAGGACGAGGATTATGACAAGATATTCGATTTGAATAGCAAGGCTGTATATATTGGTATGAAATATGCTGCCAAGGCTATGTTTGAGACAAAGTCTCAGGGAGGATTTATTATAAATGTTGCTTCTGTAGCAGGTATAATGGCTCAGCGCGGTCAGGCTTTGTATACAGCAACCAAGCATGGTGTAGTTGGAATGACCAAGGCTGCAGCACTGGATTATGCACCTTATAATATTACAGTAAATGCCATCTGTCCTGGATATACCAAGACTTCAATTTTTGGAGATATTCCTGAGGTTGCACTTGATATGTTTGCCAAGGATTGTCCGGCTCAGAGAATGGGAAATCCTATGGAATGTGGTTATTTGGCTCTGTTTTTGGCAAGTGATATGGCCAGATATATTACAGGAGCGGCTATTCCTGTGGATGGTGCTCTAAGTGCCGGTCACCAGAATGTATCTCAGTGGAAGCATCCTGAAATAAGAAATAACTAGATAATCTATAGAATGTAAATAATAACAAAAGAGATGTTATAGTCTGCTGGTTAACCTTTAACTGGCAGGCTATTTGTTTTATAATAGAGCCAATGGAAAAAATGGAGGCAGGTATGATTAGAGAAATAGATACAGCTGTTATTACAGAAAATATTAAGGAAATGTGTATTGAAGCCAATCATTATCTATCCAAAGATATGCGAGAAGCATTGGATAGAGCATGTGTAAATGAAGAGTCTGATTTGGGTAAGAAGATTTTGAATCAATTGGAGGATAATCTGGAAATTGCTCACAAGGAAGTAATTCCTATTTGTCAGGACACTGGTATGGCAGTTGTATTTATTGAAGTAGGTCAGGATGTACATTTCACAGGAATAAATATTGAAGAAGCCATCAATAATGGTGTAAAGGCTGGCTATACAGAAGGATTTCTCAGAAAATCCGTGGTATCTGATCCAATACAGCGTGTGAATACAGGAGATAATACTCCTGCCATAATCCATTACAGTATTGTACCTGGTGACAAGGTGAGAATAACTTTGGCACCAAAGGGATTTGGAAGCGAGAATATGAGCAGGGTATTTATGTTAAAGCCTGCTGATGGAATTGAAGGTGTAAAGAAAGCTATTTTGACTGCAGTTGCAGATGCAGGTCCAAATGCATGTCCTCCTATGGTTGTGGGAGTAGGAATTGGAGGTACATTTGAAAAATGTGCTCTAATGTCAAAAAAAGCGCTTACGAGAGATATAAATTGCCACAGTGAAATTGAATGGGTGGCTGATTTAGAACAGGAAATGTTGGAGAAAATTAATAATTTAGGTATTGGTCCTGGGGGTTTGGGAGGTACAACTACAGCCCTTGCGGTAAATATTAATACTTATCCAACTCATATAGCCGGTTTGCCTGTGGCAATAAATATATGTTGCCATGTAAATCGTCATAGTGTTAGAGAAATATAGCCAAAAATATTTATAAAACGAGAAAAGCCTACTCTTTTTTTAGAGTGGGTAAGATATGAAGTATAGAAAATAAAAATTAGTATAGGTGTGAAATGGATAAGAAAATAAATTTACCAATAACAGCAGACATAGCAAAGGAGTTAAAGGCCGGAGATTATGTATATCTCACAGGTGAGATGTATGTAGCAAGGGATGCAGCTCATAAGAGGCTTATGGAATTAATAGAAAGTGGCCAGAAACTTCCAATTGAATTGGAGGATGCTACTATATATTATATGGGACCATCTCCTGCAAGGGAGGGCAGACCTATAGGATCTGCTGGACCTACAACAGCAAGTCGTATGGATAAATATGCTCCAACCCTTCTTGACTTAGGTTTGAAAGCCATGATTGGCAAAGGAAAGAGAACACCTGAAGTATTGGAGGCAATTAAGAGAAATAATGCTGTATATTTCGCAGCAATAGGTGGAGCTGGAGCTTTGCTTTCAAAATGTATAGTTGAATCTGAGATAGTATGTTATGAGGATTTAGGGGCAGAAGCTATTAGAAAGATAAAAGTAGTTGATTTTCCAGTAATAGTTGTTGGAGATTGCCACGGCAACAACTTGTACGAGACAGCTATTCTACAATATAAAAAGGATAATTAAAGTAGTTAATACTGTTTCAGGTTTCAAATTATTAATTATTTGAAAGAAAAATAGGGAGAATAAAGAAAAATTCATTGACAAAAATATAGTGATTTAGTAGAATTGTCTATGCGTTGTGATTAAAGAAGAATTTAATTGACAGGGAGAAGTACTCAAGTGGCCGAAGAGGTGCCCCTGCTAAGGGTATAGGTCGGGTAACCGGCGCGAGGGTTCAAATCCCTCCTTCTCCGTTTTTCAACGTAATAACTTAATATGGTGCCATAGCCAAGTGGTAAGGCGTGGGACTGCAACTCCCTGATCGTTGGTTCAAATCCGACTGGCACCTGTTCTTAGGAAACTCTTACATTAATTTGTAAGAGTTTTTTGTTGAAAAAATGGATTATTTTACATTTATTAACGAAAATTTAGACACATTATATAAAAATTAGAAAAATAATTATTCTCCGTATTTATAATAAAGTTATAGAAGTTATTATTTACATGATATGGAGGGTTATATTATGGCAGAAGAAAAAAAGGTAGAATATCGCCGAGCCAATTGGTTTGAATTGATATTCGGTATGGCAAATAACGGAAATGGTATTTGCTTCTACTTGCTTATGATGTATGCATCTTACATCGCAACAGAAGGATATGGCATTGCCGTTGCCACAATGGGTATTATTGCTACAGTTACAAGATTGTTTGATGCTGTAACAGATACATTGATCGGATGGTTATTCGATGTTGTAAATCCTAAGAAAGGTAAACTTAGATTATTCCTGGTTATCGGATTTGCAGTAGAGTCACTTGCAGCATTTGCAATGTTTAACTGGGCTGTTGGAAAGCATTCAGGAGTTCAGGGCTTAGTAATATTTGTATTGGTTTATATTCTATATTTCATAGGATATACATTAAATAATATTGCAGGTGGAGCTGTTGGAACAGTACTTACAAATGATCCAAAGCAAAGAGGTATGGTTGGACTTATTGGAACAATGTATTCATATATTACACCAATGGTATTCAATACAATTATCTCGTTCCTTATCTTGCCTAAGTACGACAATCAGTACAATGCACCAATGTTGAAGGAAGCGTGCTTCCTGTACGCATTCGTCGGAGGTATCTTCGTACTTGTAGCATGTATTGCTCTTTGGAGAAAAGATACAATCGAAATCTTTGAATCTGGTAAGCCAAAGAAGAATTCTGATGAAGCTGACCAGAAGCTTAATCTGAAGGAAATGTGGAAGATTTTGAAGGGCAACAAGCCACTTCAGATGATGGTTGTTGCAACAGCATCTGATAAAATTGCTACAACAACAGCATCACAGTCGCTGGTTAATACATTATTGGCAGGAATCTTAATTGGTTCATACAAAGCTTCTACTATGGTAGGAAATGTATCAATGGTTATTGGTATTCTATTTGCATTCCTTGGAGGAGCAATGATTGGTAAGACAGGAACCAAGACAACAACTGTATTGTGGACATGGGTTTCACTTATTGCCAATGCTATAATGATTGGAGCATGCTTCATAATGTTCTCAACAGGTACAATGACAGGAATTGGTGTTGCATTGATTCCAACAGTTGTATACTGCGGACTTATGATTATCAAGCAGGGTGCTCAGATGGCAGTTACTACAGCTAATACAGCTATGGTTGCCGATGTAACAGATTACGAGCTTACAAGATCAGGCCATTATATTCCTGGTATTGTAGCAAATATCAAGTCATTGCTTGATAAGATTATCTCAGCATTTGGAAATGCAATCGCAGCATTTATGATTGCATTTATCGGATATAAGACAACAACACCTCAGATGGGAGATCCTGCAACATGGCCACTCTTCTGGATGTCAATGTTCTTATCATTCGGACTTCCAATTATTGGATTTGCATGTACAATCGTTGCAATGAAGTGGTATCATCTTACAAAAGAAGAGATGGTAAATGTTGCTAACGAAGTTCATGAAATGAGAGAGAATGCTAAAGCAGAAGCATAATTAGAATTAGTAAATTATTGTAGTTAAACCAATTGGGAATAGCCGACACACTGGTTATTCCCAATTTTTTATGTTATGAGAAACAATTTCATAGGCAAAAATGTGACAGTATTTTCTTTAGAATTGGATAGAATAATTTAATATGATTGATCAGAATCATCTTGACATCAGATATTTCTAGTCTATATAATAAAGCCTGTAATTGAATTTAGAAAACCCAGAGATGGAAACAAGTAGATTTATGTCGGATGTGATGAGAGAGATGCCGGGTGGTGCGAGGCTGATGCATCGATAAATTGAATACATTCCGGAGGGGCTGCCTGAAATTAACAGTAGGGTAAGACGGGTTGGCGCACGTTATAGTTGCTGGTAGTTATGATAGTAACTCGATGAGATATATACTGTGAGGTATATATGAATAAAGGTGGTACCACGATTTTTCGTCCTTTATCTTCCATGTAGGAGATAGGGACTTTTTTATTGCATAAATATTTTCTACAAGGAATAAGCTTCCATGGAAGCAGAACCGGTAAATAATAGAAGAAGAGAGGAAAAAGAGATGCAAGTATACGAAGAGTTAGTTGCCAGAGGTTTAATAGCTCAGGTAACAGATGAACCGGAAATCAGAGAATTGGTAAATAATGGAAAGGCAGTGTTCTATATTGGATTTGATCCAACAGCTGACAGTTTACATGTAGGTCACTTCATGGCATTGTGCCTTATGAAGAGATTACAGATGGCAGGAAATAAACCTATTGCCCTCATCGGTGGAGGTACTGCACAGATTGGTGATCCTTCAGGAAGAAGTGATATGCGTCAGATGATGACAACAGAGCAGATTAATCACAATGTAGAATGCTTCAAGAAGCAGATGAGCAGATTTATAGATTTCAGCGATGATAAAGCTATTTTGGTAAATAATGCAGATTGGTTAATGGGACTTAATTATGTGGAGGTTCTTCGTGAAGTAGGACCACATTTCTCAGTTAACCGTATGCTTACTGCAGAGTGTTACAAGCAGCGTATGGAAAAGGGACTTAGCTTCCTTGAGTTTAACTACATGATTATGCAGTCATACGATTTCTACATGTTGTACCAGAAGTACGGATGTAACATGCAGTTCGGTGGTGATGACCAGTGGAGCAATATGCTTGGTGGTACAGAACTTATCCGTAGAAAGCTTGGTGGAGATGCATATGCTATGACACAGGTATTGCTTCTCAATTCAGAAGGAAAGAAGATGGGAAAGACTCAGTCAGGTGCTGTATGGCTTGACCCAGAGAAGACTTCTCCATTTGACTTCTATCAGTACTGGAGAAATGTAGCTGACGCGGATGTTTTGAAATGTCTTAGAATGCTTACATTCCTTCCTCTTGAAGAGATTGAAGCTATGGAAAAATGGGAAGGTTCCCAGCTTAATGAAGCCAAGGATATCTTAGCCTACGAACTTACAAAGTTGGTTCATGGTGAGGAGGAAGCTTCCAAGGCTCGCGATACATCCAAGGCTTTGTTCTCAGGAGCAATCTCAGCAGAGAATATGCCAGAGGCAGAAATTACAGAAGATGACTTCAGAGAAGGTAAGGTTGATATTCTCACACTTCTTGTGTCTTCTGGACTTACATCATCCCGTGGAGAAGCTCGTCGTGCAGTTCAGCAGAACGGCGTTTCTGTAAATGATGAGAAGGTTACAGATCCATTTACAGCATATGAAAAGAGCGCCTTTGATTCAGACTTCGTATTGAAGAAGGGCAAGAAGAACTTCTGCAAGATTGTTGTAAAATAATTAACCTAAAATGATATAATCATAATAAATAAATCATATGGGAGGTTATATATATGATTACAACAGGGGAAGCAGTTTCAAGTCAGTATGCAGACTTGGTGGCAGGTGGAGATATCTTCTATTTCCAGTGGGAGAAGGATCTCTTAGATTGGTTTCAGGGATTTCATAATCCAGTGCTTGATAAAATCAATTTATTTGTCACATCACTTGGAGATGCTGGAATTTTCTGGATAGCTCTCACATTGTTTATGTTGATATGCGTAGGCACCAGAGCTTGGATGAATTCAGATCACAGGACATTAAAGACATTTATATTTGCACATCAGAAGCAGATTGCATGGGCATCCTTCTGGGCGCTGGTATTATCAGTCTTCATTGTAAATATTGTATTAAAGCGAGTGACTGTTCGTTGTCGTCCAGCATGGATTTTAGATCCACTTAATCAGATGCTTGTATTCCAGGATGATTATTCATTCCCATCAGGACATACATCAGCATCATTCGCATCAGCAGTTGCCATTTATAGAAACAATAAGAAATGGGGAATCCCAGCAATTGTATTGGCCGCATGTATTGCAGTTTCCAGATTGTATCTGTTTATTCACTGGCCAACAGATGTATTCGTATCTCTATTCATTGGAGTGTTCTGCGGTATAGTTGGTTCGTGGATTGCAAAAAAGATTCAGGAAAAATTTGGTGATGCAAAAGAAGTTAGTGTTGACTAACATACGTTTTATAAATTATACTTCATACATCCGTAAGGGAGTAATTCGCGGCATAGCCGTGATTAGTCAACAATCTCGGTCATTATGACCTGGCTGATCTTAAAGAATGAGACTTGCGTGTAAGAGGATTATTATATCCTTTTACACCGCAGGTCTTTTTTGTTTGTAGCCTTTATGTTGGAAAATATAATAAAAGGATGTAAGTATGAACTTAATAAACAGTATATTATTGGGTGTAGGCCTGGCTATGGATGCATTTACAGTATCAGTTGCCAATGGATTAAATGAACCCAATATGCGAAAAAGGCGAATGAGCTTGATTGCTTTTACCTATGCCTTCTTTCAATTTGCCATGCCTCTTATAGGATGGGTATGTGTCAGAACCGTTGTGGAGAAGTTTAAGGTATTTGAATTATTTATTCCGTGGATTGCCTTGTTACTGCTGGGATATATCAGCGGCAAGATGTTATATGAGGGAATTAGAGATAAATATGCAGAGGAAATTTCAGTCACTGAGTTGACTTTGGGGCTTCTATTGATGCAGGGAGTGGCAACTTCCATAGATGCTTTATCTGTAGGATTTACAATTTCGGCATATGTTTTTGTTGATGCTTTGAAAGCATGTCTTGTAATTGCAGTTGTTACATTTATCATATGTATGATAGGACTTCTGGCCGGAAAGAGAATTGGATTGAAGCTGGCTGGAAGAGCGACTATACTTGGAGGCTTGATTCTCATAGGTATAGGAATTGAGATATTTGTAAAGGGCGTATTTATGTAGCTTTTTTAAATATAACTAATAGTAAACAAAAAAAGAGAAGGAGAACAGAAAATGAATATTTTGCTTGCTATCTTAGCTATTGTAGTGGGATTTGTATTGCTTGTGAAGGGGGCGGACTTCTTTGTAGATGGCGCATCTGCAGTGGCTTACAAATTGAGAGTACCGGGACTTATAATTGGAATGACAGTAGTTGCCATGGGAACAAGTTTACCTGAGTTGTCAGTCAGTATTACATCATCCATTGCAGGTGCCAATACTTTGGCAATCAGTAATGTGGTTGGATCCAATATTTTCAACCTTATGGTAGTACTTGGAATCTCAGCTTTATTTAATCCACTTATGGTTTCAAAGGAAACAACCAGAAGAGATTTCCCATTTTCTGCATTTACAGCAGTATTGCTTCTGATTCTAGGATTTCTTGGAATGAATGGAATCATGGGCGACAATGGAATGACTCTTGGTAGAGTAGATGGAATTGCTTTCCTTGTGTTGTTTGTACTTTTCCTTGCCTTTATGATTAAACAGGCTATCAAGGCTAGAGCCAATGGTGAGGAAGTTGTAGTTGAAGGCGAGGAGGACATTGATAAGGACATGCCTATGTGGAAGGCGATTCTCCTTATTATCCTTGGTGCAGTTGCTGTTAAATACGGCGGAGATTTCGTGGTAAATGGTGCTGTAACATTGGCTTCATCCTTTGGTGTATCTCAGACACTTATCGGTCTTACAATTGTAGCATGTGGTACATCTCTTCCTGAGCTTGCAACTTCAATTGCAGCTGCCAGAAAGAATGAGCTTGATATGGCTATAGGAAATGTTGTTGGATCAAATATTTTCAACATACTTCTTATCTTAGGAACAGCAGCAGCAATCAGTCCGGTGGCATTTATTATGGAAAATATGATTGATATTGCAGTATTACTTGTATTCTCTCTCATTGTATGGCTCTTCTGTGCAACCAAGAAGAAGATTACAAGACCGGAAGGAATCCTTATGCTTGTATTGTATGCAGCATATCTGGTATATATTTGCATCCGATAGATATGAATTGAAACTATATTCATAGGCATGGAACTCGTAATAATGATTTTATATAAATTGATTATGAGATATAATAGAGGTAGCATGTGCTATCTCTATTTTTTATGGAAAATATATTCATATATGGTACATGTAAGGACAATAATCATAGGTCCAACTTACACAAGGTGGACAAATATATAGATTTGGAGGGTATAAATATGGTTGATTATACAGAAGGTTCAGGAAAACAATATCATACAGGTGTTGGACCGGAAGATATAGGTAAATATGTAATTCTGCCGGGTGATCCAAAGAGATGCGCCAAGATAGCAGCTCATTTTGATAATCCAGTATTAGTGGGAGACAGCAGAGAATATGTCACTTATACAGGTACACTTGATGGAGTGAAGGTAAGTGTAACATCCACAGGAATCGGAGGTCCTTCCGCTGCAATTGCCATTGAGGAATTGTCGAAAAATGGTGCTCATACATTTATCAGAGTAGGTACTTGTGGTGGAATGCAGACAGATGTATGTGGAGGCGATGTAGTTATTGCCACAGGAGCAATTCGAATGGAGGGAACCAGCCGTGAATATGCACCTATTGAATATCCGGCAGTTCCAGATTTTACTGTGACCAATGCGTTAGTCAAGGCAGCTGAGAAGCTGGGAGTTAACCATCATACAGGAGTGGTTCAATGTAAGGACTCATTCTTTGGTCAGCATGAGCCAGAGGTAATGCCTGTAAGCTACGAATTACAGAATAAGTGGGAGGCATGGCTTAGAATGGGATGCCTGGCATCTGAGATGGAGTCGGCAGCTTTATTTATAGCAGGCAGCTTCCTAAGAGTTCGTGTAGGTTCATGCTTTTTGGTAGTAGCAAATCAGGAGAGAGCGAAGCTTGGATTGCCAAATGAGCAGGCTCATGATACAGAGATAGCAATTACAACAGCTGTTGAAGCAATACGAGAGCTTATTAGACAGGAGAAATAATTATGGCAAATGCAAAAGATTTAGTAAGAGCAGCCTTTGAGGCCAGAGACAAGGCATATGTTCCTTATTCCAACCACGGAGTAGGAGCAGCTCTTCTTACAACAGACGGACAGATTATTTTAGGATGCAATATAGAAAATGCAGCTTACACTCCAACCAACTGTGCTGAGAGAACAGCTTTTTTCAAAGCGGTAAGTGAAGGAATAACAGATTTCGAGGCTATAGCTATTGTAGGTGGACCAATGAGCCGCAAAGCTACCAATATATGTCCTCCATGTGGAGTGTGCCGTCAGGTTATGAGAGAGTTCTGCGGTCAGGATTTCAAAATCTATTTGGGCTGCAGAGATGAAAATGAAAATATAGATTACAAGGAATATACTTTGGCAGATTTACTGCCACAGGGATTTGGTCCGGATAATCTCTAGATTGTACTTATAAATCATAAAAATAGGATTCACATTATGCAGAATCTATCAATTAATAAGGTAATGGAGGGAGATTTATATGTCAGCTTATAAGAAATACAAGAGAGTATTTGTCATAGTTATAGATTCCATGGGAATTGGAGCTATGCCTGACTCTGAGAAATTCGGTGATGTGGGCGTTGATACTTTGGGTCACATTGCTGAGAAAATGGAAGCAAGAGGAATTGACGAGGGAATTCCAGAAGGACAGAGATTTAAGATACCTAATTTGAGAAAGCTTGGACTTACAAATTTAAAGCCGATTGTGGGAGTAGATGGTGAAGCTGATCCAACAGGTCATTATTTGAAAATGTATGAGACCAGCAACGGCAAAGATACTATGACAGGTCATTGGGAAATGATGGGTATCAATACCAAGAAGCCATTTATCACATTTACAGACACAGGTTTTCCACCGGAGTTGATACATGAATTAGAGAAGAGATGTGGCCGTGAGATAATTGGTAATAAATCAGCCAGCGGTACAGAGATATTAGAGGAGTTGGCTGAGCAGGAAATCAATGAAGGGAAGTTGATTGTCTATACTTCAGCTGATTCAGTGCTTCAGATTTGTGGAAACGAGGAAACCATGGGAGTGGAGACCCTCTACAAATATTGTGAGATTGCCAGAGAGCTTACCATGAAGGATGAGTGGAGAGTTGGACGAGTAATTGCCCGTCCATATACCGGCAAGAAGAAGGGCGAATTTGTCAGAACTGCCAATAGACATGATTACGCTCTTAAGCCTACAGGACCAACAGCCTTGAATAGCTTAAAGGACGCAGGATATGATGTAATATCTGTTGGCAAGATAAATGATATCTTCGTAGGAGAGGGAATTACAGAGAGCAACAGATCCAAGAGCAGTGTACATGGAATGGAGCAGACCATTGAAATTGCTCAGAGAGATTTCACTGGTTTGTGCTTTGTAAATCTGGTGGACTTCGATGCTCTGTGGGGACATCGTAGAGATCCAATTGGATATGGTCAGGAGATTGAGCGCTTCGACGAGAAGTTAGGACAGCTTCTTCCATTATTAGGTGATGATGATTTGCTTATGATTACAGCCGATCATGGAAATGATCCAACCTATACAGGAACAGATCATACCAGAGAGTGTGTGCCACTTCTTATGTACTCCAAGGGGTTTGAAGCCAGTGGCAAGTTGGAGGATACAGATACATTTGCCACAATAGGAGCTACAATAGCTGATAATTTCCAGGTAAATATGCCTGCTGATACTATTGGAGAATCTATTTTAAATGATTTGAAATAATATAGGAGACATATTAACAATTATCATGTGAAATGTGGATAAACATTGAAAACAAGGCATTACTTGTATATAATAACTAAGTATGCATAAAAATATATGCATGTGTATATTGGAGGATTAATATATGGATATTTTCAATGCAATCGGAGATGCAATTACATCAGCAGCAACTGAGCTTGGGGAGAAGACTAAAGAAGTTACAGATTCTGCAAAGCTTCAGTTTGAAATGAAAGCAAAGGAAGATTTAAAGAAGGAAGCATTTATTGAAATTGGTCGTAAGTTTTATGAGTCAAACAAAGATGCAATTCCTGAAGATATGATGGACTTGTTTAATAAGGTTGATGAGGCAGATGCCAGAATCAATCAGATTAAAGAGGAATTATCAAATATTAAGGGTGAGACAATTTGCCCTAAATGTGAGGCAAGAGTAGCAGTCGGTGCAACTTTCTGCCCTAAGTGTGGAACAAAATTAGATGATATTTATGAAGAGGAACAGTAAGCAGTATGTCAAACAGAGGAAATTATTACATCACAACAGCAATTGCATATACATCAGGTAAGCCACATATTGGTAACACATATGAGATTGTACTTGCAGATAGTATTGCTAGATTTAAGAGACAGGAAGGATACAATGTATTTTTCCAGACAGGTTCAGATGAGCATGGTCAGAAAATCGAGCTCAAGGCAGGTGAGGCTGGAGTTTCACCAAAGGAGTTCGTAGATGATGTATCTGGACAGATTAAGGAAATCTGGAACTTGATGGATACTTCTTATGACAAATTCATCCGTACAACTGATGAGGATCATGAGAAGCAGGTTCAGAAGATTTTCAAGAAGCTCTACGATCAGGGAGATATCTATAAGGGCGCATACGAAGGAATGTACTGTACACCATGTGAGTCATTCTGGACAGAGTCACAGCTTGTAGATGGAAAATGTCCTGACTGTGGTAGAGAAGTACAGCCTGCCAAGGAGGAGGCATACTTCTTCAAGATGAGCAAATATGCAGACAGACTTATTGAGCATATTAATACTCATCCTGAGTTTATCCAGCCTGTATCCAGAAAGAATGAGATGATGAATAATTTCTTGTTACCAGGATTGCAGGATTTGTGTGTATCAAGAACATCATTTAAGTGGGGAATCCCGGTTACATTTGATCCTAAGCATGTAACATATGTATGGCTTGATGCTCTTACAAACTATATAACAGGAATTGGATATGATTGCGATGGTGAGAGCAGCGACCAGTATAAGAATTTCTGGCCAGCAGATCTTCATCTTATCGGAAAGGATATTATCCGTTTCCATACAATTTATTGGCCAATCTTCCTTATGGCACTTGGTGAGCCACTTCCTAAGCAGGTATTTGGTCATCCATGGTTGATTCAGGCAGATGGCAAGATGAGTAAGTCAAAGGGAAATGTACTTTATGCTGATGAGCTGGTAGATTTCTTTGGAGTAGATGCTGTTAGATATTTCGTATTGCATGAGATTCCATTTGACAACGACGGTGTCATTTCATGGGAACTTCTTGTGGAGAGAATTAATTCTGATTTGGCTAATACACTTGGAAACCTTGTAAATAGAACAATCTCTATGAGCAACAAGTATTTCGATGGTGTTGTTGCTGACAAGGGAGTGACAGAGGCTGTAGATGATGATCTGAAAAATGTTGTTACATCTACAAGAGCTCGCGTTGAAGCCAAGATGGATGAACTTCGTGTAGCAGATGCTATTACAGAAGTATTTGCCCTCTTTAAGAGATGCAATAAATATATTGATGAGACTGAGCCATGGGTACTTGCCAAAGATGAAGCCAAGGCTGACAGATTATCAACAGTGCTTTATAACTTAGTTGAGAGTATTACAATTGGAGCTTGCCTGTTGGAGAGCTTCATGCCAAATACAACAGAGGCTATTTTGAAGCAGTTAAATGCAGATAAGATTGCATATGATGATTTGGATAAATTCGGACATCGTGAGAATGGTGTGAAGGTTACAGATAAGCCAGAGATTCTCTTCCAGAGACTTGATATTAACGAGGTTATGGCAAGAGTTGAGGAATTACATCCACAGGTGGAAGAGCCTGCAGCAGAGGATGAAAATGTAATCGATATTGAGGCTAAGCCGGAAATTACATTTGACGACTTTATGAAGATGCAGTTCCAGGTTGGTGAGATTATTGCTTGTGAGGCAGTTCCAAAGTCAAACAAGTTATTGTGCTCACAGGTTAAGGTTGGATCTGAAGTAAAGCAGATTGTATCAGGAATCAAAAAATACTACTCTCCAGAGGAGATGGTAGGCAAGAAGGTTATGGTTCTTGTGAACTTAAAGCCAGCTAAGCTTGCAGGAGTATTGTCTGAGGGAATGTTGCTTTGTGCAGAGGATGCAGAGGGCAATCTGGCCCTTATGACTCCTGAGAAGGCTATGCCAGCCGGAGCAGAGATTTGCTAATAAAATAGATATAATAATGACAACAAGTGCAAGTAGTATACTGCTTGCACTTTAGTTGATTTAATAGGTGATTAGATGATTTTTGAAACACACGCTCACTATGATGATGAGTGTTATGACGAGGATAGAGAAGTTCTTCTTGAAGAGCTTCCAAAGAGAAATGTAGGTTATGTGGTAAATGTTGGTGCTGACATAGAGACTTCCAAGAAGGCTGTGGAGTTGGCATCTAAGTGGGATTACATATATGCCACAGTTGGTTGTCATCCGGATGAGGTTGATTGTCTGGAGGTGTCAGGACTTCAAGAAATAGAGAAGCTTGCAGAAAACGGTGACAAGGTGGTTGCCATAGGTGAAATTGGATTGGATTATTTCCGCAAAGAGGGAACAGACTATGTGGATACTCAGAAGAAATGGTTCAAGAAACAGTTGGATCTGGCTTATAAAATGGGATTGCCTGTTATAATTCATTCCAGAGATGCAGCCAGGGATACAATGGATATTCTCCGTGAATATGTGGAGAACCATCCGGATATTACCAATCCAGGAGTAGTACATTGTTATTCTTATTCACCGGAGATGGCCAAGGAATTTATAGATTTAGGTTTCTATATTGGAGTAGGTGGAGTAGTTACATTCAAGAAAGCCAAGAAACTGGTGGAGACTGTGAAGGCTATTCCTATAGATAGAATCCTGGTGGAGACAGATGCACCATATATGTCTCCGGAGCCATATCGTGGCGAGAGAAATGATTCTGCCAGAATCAAATATGTAATTGACAAGATTGCTGAGATAAAGGAGATGGATCCCCAGGAAGTTGAAGCAATCACAGAGACCAATGCCAGACAAATGTATGGCATATAGCGCCATATGTTAAATGGTGTATAGAGCGAGGATACAATATATATATAAATGTATATTGTGAAGTATTAGATAGTAGAGTATAGATTAAGGAAGAAAAAGATGGCATATTTAGGAAATCCAGCGTATACAATGGCTGTGCTTGAGAAGCATGGTTTTCGTTTTCAGAAGAAGTACGGACAGAATTTTCTTATAGATACCCATATTCTGGAGAAGATTATAGGTGCGGCAAATATTACCAAGGATGATTTTGTAATTGAAATCGGACCAGGAATTGGCACCATGACTCAGTATCTCTGCGAGGCTGCCAGAGAGGTAGTTGCAGTGGAGATTGATACTAACCTTCTGCCGGTATTAGATGATACTCTGAAGGAGTATGATAATGTAACTGTTATAAACGAAGATATTCTCAAGGTGGATATCAATTCACTTGTAAAAGAGAAAAATGGTGGTCGTCCAGCCAAGGTGGTAGCAAATCTGCCATATTATATTACAACACCCATTATTATGGGATTGTTTGAGAGTCATGTACCTATTGAATCTATTACCATAATGGTTCAGAAGGAAGTGGCAGACAGAATGCAGGTTGGTCCTGGAACCAAGGACTATGGAGCATTATCTCTTGCAGTGCAGTATTATTCTAAGCCGGAAGTTATATGCACTGTTTCTCCTGCATGTTTTGTACCTCAACCCAAGGTGGAGAGCACAGTGATTAAGCTTACCAAGTACGACAATCCACCGGTGAAAATAAGCGACGAGAGCTTTATGTTCAAGGTTATTAGAGCATCATTTAACCAGAGAAGAAAGACTCTGGCCAACGGCTTGAGCAATTCAGGTGAGTTAAATGTGCCAAAGGAAAATATTATAGCCACAATTGAGAAGCTGGGATATCCTGCTTCAGTCAGAGGGGAGACTTTTACTCTGGAGGAGTTTGCAGCATTTTCAGAAGCTTTGTTAGAGACTTTATAAGACAAGAGATTTTTATGAGAGTTAGTTATGGATATAAACAGATATAATTCAGAAATTAGAAATTGTATATTAGAGATTCAAAGTTCTCGTGGACTGGATAGCGCCAAAATCCTGCATAATTGCGACAGATTAGAGGATTATGGCAGACAGATAAATGATAAGGCCTTGATAGGCTTCGCCTGTTTCACAAGGGGCGAGACATATTATCTGTTAAATGATATGAAGAATTTCTATGCTCAGATGATAGCATGCCTAGATCCTATGGAGGAAATAGAAGAGTGGGGTTATGTGACTATGGCCAACAATATGTTGGGAATCATGTCCCTTAACAGGGGAAATGCTCCATTTGCCATGGACTATTATCTCAAGGCTATCAGTTATTGTCAGAATTACAAATTGCCTGATTTGGAATGGATGATTCACATGAATGTGGCATCTCTGTACTACAATATCGGGGAATATCAGAAGAGTCTGGATCAGATGGAGATAGGCTATCATTATATTATTGCCCACCCGGAGATGCCGGATTATTACAACAATCTCATTACAGCATATCTGGGTATGGGCAAGAATTATCTCAGCTTAGGAAAGCAAAATGTGGCAGAGAGCTATCTGGCCAAGATTGATTATGCCAGATTGGATGATATGAATGCCCTGTTGTTGGATTGTCTAAAGGCTAGAATATGTTACTCCAAGAGAATGGACAAGCAGACAGATGAGGCGGTGGCAGCTATTAATAGCAAGCTATCATTGGATATGCCTATTATGGATATGTTTGATGATTTATATGACTATCTCAAGATGCTTATGCTAAGAGCCAAGTCGGATGATTTCCTGGTGGCTTATTCTGTTGTGGAAAAGCTTATTGAGCAAACAGATATCAAGAATCTCAAGAAGAAGATTCTATCTCTGAAAATCAGATTTTATAAGCAACTAGGTGAGAGAGAGAAATATGAGAAGGCTGCTATTGAATATTTCGATATGTCTGAACTCATGGAGAAGGAAAACCGTATGATGGTCATCAATATGATTGGAATGCGCAGTTCCATTAACAGTCTGGTTCAGATAAACAGAGAAGTTGAGATGGAAAATGAGCTTCTCCAGCGTCAGTCTCAGACAGATGCTTTGACAGGTATATATAATAGAGCCAAGCTGAATACCTTCGGGGAAAATGCTTTTGAATATGCATACCAGAAGCATAAACCTCTGGCTATTGAAATTCTGGATATAGATTTTTTCAAACAATATAATGACAATTACGGACATCAGGCTGGAGATACAGCTATAAAATTTGTGGCAGACAGCCTTATGAAGATGCGTAAATCTGCCAAGGGTGGTAATGTATTCTGCTCAAGATATGGCGGTGATGAATTTGTAATTATATACGAAGGATTCACTATGGAAGAGACACAGAAGTTGGCAGAGACTCTGAAGCATATTGTTGAACAGGAAAACATGGAGCACAAATTCTCATTGACATCTGATCATTTGACAATATCTCAGGGTATATGCTGGGGAATCCCAGATGAAAATGCCAGAGTATGGGATTATCTTCATGCAGCAGATGATTTCCTCTACAAGGTGAAGAAGATATCAAGAAACAGTATCAAAATAGGTACTTTGGCTGAGGAAAGAGAGAAATATTTAGGGGCGAAAGAGTAAAATGAAGATTATAAAGAAAATATTTCTTACAGATATTAAGAATCTATCGAAAAATCTATTTGCGCTAATAATCGCGGTGGGAGTGTGCTTCCTGCCTGCGTTATATGCGTGGTTCAATATTTATTCAAATTGGGACCCATATGGAAATACAGGAAATTTGAAATTAGCAGCAGTGTGTCTGGACAAGGGTTATACAGACGAGGACGGCGAGTACAAGAATGTAGGTAAGGATATTATTGAGGAGCTGTCTGGAAGCGATAAGGTGGATTGGCAATTTTTAGATGATCAGGATGAAGCTTTAAAAGGTGTAGAGTCTGGCTATTATTATGCGGCCATCGTTATTGAGGAGAACTTCACATACAATATGTACAACATGTTTGTGGAAGATGTGACTCAGCCAACACTTATATTCTATGAGAATCAGAAGAAGAATCCTGTGGCTACCAAAATATCCGATACAGTTATTTCAAATGTACAAACTAGCATTAACAAGAAATTCGTTAAAGTCATGACAGCTTCTGTTTTTTCTGAAGCCAATGATATGTATGAGGATATCGAGGAAGACGGCGGTGTGGATGCCTTTATAGAGCGCCTTGAGAAGCTTAGTGGGGAGCTGACAGATTATCAGGATATGCTTGACAAGATTATTCAGGCCAATGCAGTGCTTAATACAACTGTAGATGGGGCAAGTCATGACGCAGCTGAGATGGAGAAGAAGACCAAGTCCAGTGCAGATTCCCTGGGTGAGTCAGCAGATTCTATTCAGACTACAAGAGATACATTGAATTCTTACAAGACACAGGTGGATCTCACGCTAGATACCATAAGCACCATGCTTACAAATATGCAAAATGCTCTTTACGCAGCCCAGTTAAGTGGTGATGTGGACAAGATGGAAGAGGCAGCAGCTCAGACAGTGACAGACTCTAATGTGGTATTGCAGGATTTGAATGCTCTCTCAAGTTCTTTGGTGGCTTCCGGCGGGGCAAGTCAGGATGTAACTAATACCATCAATTCTGTTACAGGCAATGTGGAAAATGTGCAGAAAATATTGGGAACATTAAATCTTGGACAGTCTTATGCAGATGCTTCTGCTGATGTGAAAACCAAGGAAGCACGCACGGCAAATGCAATTGGAGATGCGCTGACAAATTTAAATAGTACTAGAAATACTGTAGATAATCAGATGATTCCACAGGTGAGAAGTTGTGTGGATAGTTTACAGGATATTGTATCCAATGCCAGTGACTTAATGAATAACATGAGTGGTATCCTAGGTAGTATGGGAGATGTATTTGGCTCTCTGCAGACTACAATTGGAAGTACCAACACTAGTTTAATCAAGACAAGAGATGCTCTTGGCAAAATCAATGAGAGAATCACAACAGCTCTTGATAAGGTGAAGAAGGTTCGTGAGGATGAGAGAGTGGAAGCTTTGGTGGATACTCTTACAGGAAATCCTGATTTGTACGGAGAATTCTTCTCTGAGCCTGTTGTAATTGATACAGTAACCGTATATCCGGTAGAGAATTACGGATCAGCAGTTGCACCATTTTACACGACCCTATCTATATGGGTTGGTGCTACAATTCTGGTGGCCATTGTGAAGACCAGAGTCAATAAGAAGAAATATCCAGAGGCAAAGCCACATGAGCTATTCTTTGGTAGAGGTATGTTCTTCCTGTTTATGGGACAGGTTCAGACCTTGATTACTGTATTGGGAGATATATTGATTCTGAAAATTCAGTGCCTCCATCCATTTATGTTCTGGCTGGCAGCAGCACTTGCTTCAGTAGTATTTTCAATGCTGATATATGCTTT